>Ga0187851_10003377_pt1 | contig 13425 bp, 8 predicted proteins | sample June2016WEW_6_10_FD_132997 | JGI IMG/M metagenome (GOLD analysis project Ga0187851, IMG submission 132997) | Peatland microbial communities from SPRUCE experiment site at the Marcell Experimental Forest, Minnesota, USA - June2016WEW_6_10 | ecosystem: Environmental > Terrestrial > Soil > Wetlands...
AATCCAGGGTCAGGGGAATGGTGCCGAACGGGGTGTTCTCGAAATCGATTTGCTTGACGCTGCTCCAATCCGCCCAATCCAGGTCAAATTCGAAATTCCAGTTGGTGGTCGGGCGGAACGAGATGCCGCCCACGACAAATTGCGGGAATTTAACCGAGGCTTTGGTTTGGGTTGAAGCCGCGAAGGGCGGGCCGAAGGTCTGGGAGGCGGTACCATAATAATGGATGTCCGTGGCCGAACGATAATTGACACCGAACGACCACATCGGATGCGGCTGCCATAAAATGCCGGCATTGAATCCATAATCAACCCCATCGCCATCAAACTTTAATTGACCGCTACCGAGAGGAAGCGCCTGATCAACGGTCGCGTGGGAATAATTGATGGTGGGGCCGATGGCGATGGAAAGCGTGGGACAAATCTTCCAGGCGATGACCGGATTGAATGACAGATATAACAGACTGCCCTTTTCAGCGACGGTGTTGAAAGGTGTGTTGTCTCCCCAGTCCAGCGACAGACCGTACGGACAATACATCCCCAGGCCCACGGAAATCGGCATATTGGTGAAGGTATTCACGAAGTACACCTGGGGGACCGGTTGCGGATCCGACTTGGCCGTGACCGTGACCCCGGAGGGAGACGTGTATTTCTCACCGGGGGAAATCACGTAAAGCCCCACGCGAACACTTTGTCCGGTCAATTGCGTGATACCGGCGGGATTGTAGTAAATCGCGGACGGATTGTCGGCGGTGGCCGCCTCAGCATCACCGCGGGCAATCGCTTCGGGATCCTGGTTCGGCAGGCGAAACGCGCCGGCCGGCGAGTTCATCGGGGTCAAAAAACTGAAGGTCAATCCCAGCAGGAACGTCCAGCTGATGGACGCGAAGCCCCAGCGTGACTGAATCAACCGGCTCAATCTATTTTGCATAATTGAATATGTTTGGCGCAGCATCCCGATACGACTCCTGTCTCGTAACAAGACAAGTAACCGTCCAGCCGTTCCAGTTTAATGAATCTGACCGGACATTCCCCACACGAGCGGTGTGGGTGGACATAGCAATGGCAATGCCAGTTACCACCGCCAAGAATCACTTTGTTTTGGCGCAAAAAATGTTCCATCTTACCCGTGAAATGAGAAAGGTTCCTCATGACAACGGAAACGGGAATGGGGCCGGCAGCCTGATGCCACCGCCCCCAAAACGGGCCACGCCGCCGCCCGATGGCGCGCCGGCATCCGAACTCAAGGAAAGCCAGGTAATGTTTCAAACGCATGAAGGCGCGGAATTACAGGGGGTGCCCATACGGTTGGCGCGTCACCACGTCGTCTTCGAACTGTATAACCCCGGCACGGCTCCACGTCTCTCCGAAGCCATCAATGAATTTGTCATCATCCTCCAGACCAAAAAAGTTTATTCCGGGCGCGCCGTCATCACCCACGTGGTGGATGCCGGGTCAAAAATGGTGTGCGAAGCCACCCTGGACCAAGCCCGGTGGGTTGATATCAGCACCGACCTGATCGTGAAAGGCGACGACCAGCTCGTGGAGGAATTCCATCAGTTTGTCAAAAAATGGCAGAAACTCTACCGGGTCCTTCCGGAATTCAAGGAAGCCGTGACGGATATCGAGATGTTTCTGACCAGCTTGCGAATCTGGCTGGAGCAGGTTGAACTGGGGATTAATTCCTTGCCGGAATATAAGCGTGCGCCCCTGGAACAGACGATCATCAAAAAAATCAGTCCGCAGATCATCCCCTTGATAAACGGTTTGTTCGAACGGTTTGAACTGATCGCCAAAAAACTGAATGCGGAGACGTATCCGGCCCATCGCCATTACATCCAACGGCACTTGCATCCGATCGTGTTATGTGCGCCGTTCGCCCATCGTGCCTATCAAAAACCCCTGGGCTATGCCGGGGATTATGAGATGGTCAACATGATGGCCCGAAATCCCCAGGAGGGCGCTTCACTGTTCGCCAAGATTTTCAACGTCTGGCTGGTGCAACAAGGCTCGGCGGCGGCTCATCGCAACCGGCTGACGTATCTCACCAAATGCATTGAAATGGAAACGCTGCGGGCGGGGCGCAAAGGAAAAAAGGCCCGCGTCTTCAACTTCGCCTGCGGCCCGGCCATTGAGGTGCAGCAATTTCTCGACTACTCCCCCTTGAGCGATCAGGTCGAATTCACCCTGGTGGATTTTGACAGTGAAACCCTGGCATACACCCAAAGGGCGATTAACAGCATCAAAGACCGGTTCGGGTGGCAGACCTCCGTCCAGTTTCAGAAAAAGAGCGTTTTGCAATTAATCAAGGAGGGACATAAGCCGGTGGCGACCGGAGGGAAGGCGGCCGGTGAGTACGATTTCATCTATTGCGCCGGGCTGTTTGATTATTTGACCGACCACGCCTGCAAACAATTGGTAAAAATCTTTTACCGATGGCTGGCGCCCGGCGGATTGCTGGTCGTCACCAATGTGACCCCGCTCACATCCAATCAGGGCAGTTTGGAACTGATTCTGGACTGGCACTTGATCTATCGCACCGCGGCCCAACTGAACCAGGTCTGTTCCGACATCATTCCCGAGGATGAAGTTCGCATCAAGAGCGACAAGACCGGGATCAACATATTCTTGGAAGCCAGGAAACCGAGCCATGGCCAATAACGACAACCTGAAAGAACCCGAATTCTGGGAGGCTTTTTTAGCCAACGAACGGGAGGTTCGCATCAGCACCGGCAGACTGGCCTGTGCCCTCGTATTTGTATTGATGCCGCTGGGAATCGTCCTCGACTATTTTGTTTATCCCGAACACCTGGTGAAGTTCCTGGAACTGCGACTCTTGTGTTCATTGTTGGTGATCGTCATCTGGTCGCTCCACTCCACCAGCATTGCCCGCAAACATTATCCGGTGGTGGGATTGTTTATTGTGATTCTCCCCGCGTTCTTCATCACCTGGATGGTTTATGAGACCGGTTCCGCTTCACCTTACTATGCCGGGTTGAATCTCATCCTGCTGGCCGTGAGCGCCGTCGGTCACTGGAGCATGTTGGAAACTTTTCTCGCCGTCAGCATCGTCATTCTCATGTATTTGGCATCGTGCGTCTTCAAAGGACTGGGGACGGAACGGTTCGGGGCGATTTTTAACAACCTTTATTTTCTCGTGCTGACGGGAATCATCGTGGTTTGCGGAAATCGTCTTTTTAACCAGTTGCGCTTTCGTGAATTCACCTTGCGTTTTGAGTTGAACAAAAACCGACAGGAACTCGAGGAAACCAACCGGAAGCTGGTCGAGCTGGACCGCCTCAAAAGCCGGTTCTTCGCCAACATCAGCCATGAATTGCGCACCCCGCTCACGTTGCTGCTCTCCCCGCTGGAAACGCTGCTCCAGCGCTTCGCCAGCAAGATGGACAACGACGTCCATGACCTGCTCCTCACAATGCATTCCAACGGCATGCGGCTGTTGAAATTGATCAATGATTTGCTTGACCTCATCCGCCTTGAAGCGGGCCGGATGGAGGTCAAAAGCGAACCCATGGAGGTTGCCGACTTCATCAAAGGCCTGGCCAGCGCGGCCCGGCAGGTGGCGGAGGATAAACACATCAAACTGGAAACCTATACCGACCTGCGGTTGGGCGTGGTGGCGGCCGACGCGGATAAAATGGAGAAAGTCGTGCTCAATCTTTTGTTCAACGCGCTGAAGTTCACGCCGGCCAACGGGCGGGTGGAGTTGCGGGCGGAAAAACAGGGCGAAGAACTCGTCTTTATCGTCAGCGACACCGGCATCGGCATCGCCGAAAAAAACCTGCCGTTTGTATTCGACCGCTTCTGGCAGGCGGACAGTTCGGCGCAACGCAAATATCAGGGCGTCGGCATCGGGCTGGCGCTGGTCAAGGAATTGACCGACATGATGCGCGGCAGCGTGGTCGTGGAAAGTCAGGAAGGCAAGGGCACCACCTTTACCGTGCGGCTGCCGTACCTGAAAGCGGAGCTGCCCCCCAAACCCCAACCGGGCGCCGCCACCGGAACGGGCGTGGTCGCCTCGGAGGAATGGTTGATCAATTTGTACCGCCGCGCGGAACTCTTCCCCGCCATGGCGTCTCTGCGCGGCGCGGCCAAACCGGTGGAATTGGGCAAACGCGGCCGGCGGCCCGTGGCGCTCGTGGCCGATGACGAACCGGACATGCGGCGCTTTTTGCGATCGCAGCTGGACCAGGATTACGACGTGCTGGAGGCGGCGGACGGCCTCCAGGCCATGGAAAAGGCAACCCAATTTCTACCGGACATCATTTTGCTGGACATGATGATGCCGGAGATGGATGGTCTGGCCGTGTGCCGGGAGTTGCGCAAACGCGAGGATACCGCCGCCGTTCCCATTATTTTGCTGACGGCGCGCGCGGACGAGGAAACCAAATTCAACGCGCTGGAATTGGGAGCCAATGATTTTCTGGCCAAGCCGTTTTCCTCCACGGAACTCCACGCGCGCATCAAAAACCTGGTTGAATCCTACGATTCCCGGCGCAAGCTCTCCAAGCAAAACCAGGCCTTGTCCACCACCATCGACCAACTCAAGGAAACGGAACTGCAACTGGTACAGTCCGAGAAGCTCGCCTCGCTCGGCCGCATGAGCGCGGGCATCATCCACGAAATCAACAATCCGTTGAATTTCGCCACGACGGGCCTCTTTGCCCTGCGCAACAAATGCAAACATCTCACGCCCGAGGATCGCCAGCAGTACGAGGAAATCCTGAGCGACATCGAGGAGGGCATGAAACGCGTGCGCAACATCGTCTCCGATTTGCGCATGTTCACGCACCCCGCCGCCGGACCGGCGGAACTGGTGGACGTGTCCGAGGCGGTGAACACCTCGCTGCGGTTTCTCGCCGGCGAATGGAAGGACAAGGTGACGGTGGAACTGAAAGTCGTTCCGGGGCAGATCGTGCTGGCCAGCCGCAATAAATTGATTCATGTTCTGGTGAATTTGCTGCAGAATTCACTCGACGCGATGCGCGAAAAGAAATTTGAGAACGAGCCGCCGGCGATTTCGATCCAGAGCCGGACGGAAGGCGACCGGAGTCTCATCGTCATTCGCGACAACGGTCCGGGCATCGAGCAAAAGAACCTGGACAAGATTTTTGATCCGTTTTTTACCACCAAGGACGTGGGCGAGGGCATGGGACTGGGCTTGAGCATCTGCCATCGCATTGTGCGGGGATTCGGCGGACACATCTTGGTGCAGACCGAGGTCGGCCGATTCTGCGAATTCACCCTGGACTTCCCCACCCAGGCCAAACTGATTGCCGAACCGGAAATGGAACATGGAGAACCTGTACGACTATAAAAAATTCGCGCTCCTTTACGTGGACGACGAAGAGAAGTCATTGACCAACTTCACCCGCGCATTTGGAGACCAATTTCGCATCATGACCGCGACGACCGCCCAGCAGGGCCTCCAGCTGCTGGAGGACCACGCCGATGAAATCGGCCTGCTCATGACCGACCAGCGGATGCCCGGCGAAAAGGGAGTGTGGCTCCTGGAACGCGCCCGGCAGTTCCGCCCGCGGGTCATCCGGGTGCTGGTCACCGCCTTCGCGGACATGGATGCCGCGATTGCCGCGGTCAATACCGGCGCCATTTACAAGTACGTCTCCAAACCGTGGGACCCGCCGCAACTGGAACAAACGCTGAAACGGGGGCTGGAATTTTTCATGGTGCAGGCCGAGCGCGACCAGTTGCTACGCGAAAAGATGTCCGTGCTGCATAACATGCTGATCGCCGACCGGATTGTCAGCCTGGGCCTGCTGGCCGCCGGCTTGAGCCATCACATCCGCAATTCGCTGGTGGCGGTCAAAACCTTTCTGGATCTGGCGCCGGTGAAAATGAACGAGGAAAAGACGGATTTACAGGGCCTGCGCAATCCCGATTTTTGGAAGGATTACCACCGGAATGTCCAGTCGCAGATCGAAAGAATCAACGCGCTGCTCAAAGACCTTTGGACGGCGTCGTCCAACCCCTCGGCGCCGTTCACCGACCAGGTCTCCCTGCATCAAATCATTGGGGACGCGGTAACATTGCTGCACGAACCGTTTGCGGCCCGGCGGATCGTGGTGGACAGCCAGGTGGCGGACACGCTCCCCCTGTTGCGGGTGGACAAGCTGAAATTCAGCCGGCTGTTTGAATTGTTGTTGAAGGAGGAGCTGGCCATGCTGCCCGCCGGCAGCCACATCGCACTCACCGCGGAATTGCGGGACGGCCCGCCGCCGGAAATCGTCGTCCACATCAACGACAACGGTCCGGGGTTGTCGGAGGATGCGTTGCGCGCGGTGTTCGACCCGTTTGTGGTCCACGACCACAAGCCGTCCGAATATGGCATTCATTTGATGGCTTGTTTTTTCATCGTGCACCACCATGGCGGCAAGATCGCGGCCCGCAGCCAGCCCGGCAAAGGCACCACCTTCACCCTGCATCTGCCGCTGCAACCGGAGCCGGTCGCCGTCTCATCGAGCGACACGGATTTCCTCAAAAAGGCGCTGTTGAACGATAATCTGTGGGAAAAATTGCTCGCCTCCGCCTGATTTTTACAACTGAGCGGAAAAATTGACCGGTTTCCGGTCAAGATTAGATTGACCTTTGGGGCTAATTTGGAGACTATCTCCGGCAGTGACTGGAATTGAGCATCGCCGTCACTGGCTCAGAGTACAATGAAAACCATTTTGGTGTTGTCTCCTCATCCAGACTTCGCCGAAGTGATTGAGGCTGGTCTGAACCGGGAGGAGTATCGTGTGGTTCACCGCATCGGAGTGGAGGAGGCCGAACCCTTGCTGGTCCATGGGTTGATCAGCGCGTGTATTCTGGATATGGATCTCCTCGGGGTTCAGGGAATCTGGGTCATCGAACGGCTTCGCCGACGCGACAACCACTGTCCCATCATTGCCTACACCACCGACAGCCAGTCGGAGTGGGAGGAGGAAGCTTTTCTGCACGGGGTCACCCATGTGTTGACCAAACCCATTCGCGCCCGTTTGCTCGGTTCCCTCCTGGACCGCCTGTGGGCGGCGCCCAAATATCAGCAGCCTCACGCCGGTCAACCGGCCATCCACACCCCCTTGCTGCCACCGGCCGCCTATTCACGCCCGGCGGAACCCGCTTCCGCCCGCTCGGTCAACGCGGCGCAAACCCTCGGCGTCCTGCGCGATTTTTCGTCCATCCTGACGCATTCCCTGAATGCCGAGGCCATGCTCAAACAATTCCTGTTGTTTCTGCGTGAAATTTTCAGCGTCAATCGCGCCGCCATCTTCCTGAACCGGCCCGTGCTGCCGCTCGGCCAATCCATGTCCCTGGGCCAGAACCGCGGGCTGCATGCCACCGCCGCCATCGGGCTTTCTTCGGGATTGCTCGAACATTTTGAACTGTCACTCGAGGCCGGCATCGGTGGACAACTCGTCCGGCTGGGCCGCATCCTCCGCCGCGACAGCGACGAAGCCCGCGCCGATGCCGAGGCCCAGAAGGAATTTGAACTGCTCGGCACCCAGGTCGCCGTGCCCGTCCTCGACCGCGAAAACGTTGTGGGCGTCGCCGTTTTCGACGGCCGCGTCACCGGCGAACCCCTGGTCAATACCGAGTTGGAGCTGATCTTCCGGTTGCTCGAACAGGTGGGCCTGGCCCTGCGCAACATCTGGTTGCATGACCAGCTCGCCGGCAACCACGAAATGATGACGGATGTGCTGCGCGAACTCAGCAGCGCGTGCGTCGTCGTCGGGCGCGACCTCCGGGTGCTCCATGCCAACAAGTCCGCGCGGCGGCATTTCGGCCACAAAAACCGGCGCACCGGTGAACTGGAGTTCAGCGATTTGCCGCAGGTGCTCGGCGCGAAGATTTATCAGGTCCTGCACACCGGCGCGGCGATGGGACCGTTCCGTTACGAACCCGAGAGCTCGCCGGGCACCGTGTACAGCGTCAATGTCGTGCCGTTTCAGCGGGCGAACTCCTCCGTTCCGGTTTCCGCCCTGCTCACGGCGGAAGACCTCACCCAAACCGAGCAGTTGCGCCATCTGGAGGTCGAAGCCGCCAATCTCCGCCTCATCAAGGCCATGGCCGACCGGCTGGCGCACGAAATCGGCAACGCCATGGTGCCGCTCTCCACCCACCAGCAGTTGCTGGGGGAAAAATTCCGGGACCCGGAGTTCCGCAAGTCGCTCGACTTCGCGCTCGCCGACGGCGTCAAACGCGTCTCGCGTTTGCTCAATCAAATGCGTTTTCTGGCGCGGGAAAACGAGCCGGAATCGCAGGCGTTCCCCGTCGAACCCCTCATCGAAGAGGCTTACCAGGAGGCGCGCAAGCATCAACCGGGCGAAAAGGCCCAGTTGCAGTGCGACGATGGCGGCAAACCCATAGTCATTACCGGCGATCGGGCCGCCCTCAAACATGCGCTGGCGGAAATCATGCTCAACGCCTTGCAGGCCAATCCCAAGGAACCCAAAATCGGCGTGCGACTGCACACCAGCCCCAACCACGCCGGCCAACGCGAACTGGAGATTGAAGTTCAGGACAACGGCACGGGTTTCACCTCGGAAACCGCGCAGAAGGTTCCCTCGCCATTTTTCACCACCCGCAATGTCGGGCTGGGCCTGGGCCTGACCGTGAGCCGGAAGATCATCGAGACGCACCATGGCAAACTTGAAATCGTTCCACCGCAGGCCGGCCAGCACGGCACGGTGCGTATCCTGTTACCGATTGATTCCAGCATCACCACCGGTTCGTGAAGGCGTGGCCGGCTCGCAGGGTTTGAACGAAGGTGATTCCGGCAATTTCGGCCAAAATCAATCACGCGCTTCGGCCAGGTGGCCTAGCTTCCCTCCACCCCCTTGAGATAGGCGAAAATAAGTTCGGGCAAATCACGGCTGTAACCCCCTTCCAGTACGCTGAACATCGGCACGCCGAACGACCGCAACGACCGGCCGAGCCAGTGAAAATCTTCCAGCTCCAGGATGCCGTCGCCGAGCGGGTCGCGCACGTAGGCATCGAACCCGGCGGACACGGCGATGAGGTCCGGCTGGAAATGTTTCAGATCAGCCAGCGCGCGGGCCAGGGTGGCGCGATAGGCTTCGCGCGGCACGTCGGGCGGAACGGGATAATTGAAACAATTTTTGCCGGCATTCGCGACGCCGGTATCGGGATAAAATGGATGCCGATGAATTGAAAAAGCGGCGACGCCGGGCTGGTCAAGCAGGATGGCTTCCGTGCCGTTGCCGTGATGCACGTCAAAATCAAAAACGGCGACCCGCTGGGCGCCGGTCGCCACGGCTTCCAGCGCGGCGATGGCGATATTGCCCAGATAACAAAAACCCATTGCCCGATCGCGCAGCGCGTGATGACCGGGCGGCCGCATGAGGCTGAAGACATTTTCACCGTTGCGCGCGGCTTTCAGGGCATCCAGCGCGGCGGCAACGGACGCCCGCGCATGGTCGGAAATATTTTCAAAAAAGGGCGTGTCGGCGTCGAAATCTTGGGGAATTTTCAGGCGCGCGAGCAGCTCCGGCGCATGCGCGCGCAGAATCTGCTGGTCGCTCACCTCGCCCGGCAGGGCCCAGACCAGCGGCAATTCCGCCTGCGATTTCAGACGCGCGATGGTCGCCGTAACCCGCCGGGGATTTTCGGGATGGCCGTAACGGGAATAGCCGGCGCAGCGCTCGTCGGTGATGATTTTCACGAACGAAATTAACCACGAATCACCGTGAATGAACACACATTATTGAATTTCGCCGGCCCAACACGTGTGCGATGCTCGTTTCCATTATGACCAACACAACCGCCACCCGCGTTGCGGCCGTCGCCGGGTTTCTGGCCGTGGCGCTCGGCGCCTTTGGCGCGCATGGATTTAATAAAATCCTGGCGCAAAATGGAACGGCGGCCCTCTGGCAAACGGCGGCGTTTTACCATTTCATCCACGCCGTCATGCTGTTCATGCTGGCGGGGCGGAAACCGTTGGCCAACGGACCCTGGTGGTGTTTTCTGGCGGGAATAGTAATTTTTTCCGGCTCGCTGTATCTGCTGGCCGTGACCGATGCGCACTGGCTGGGCGCCATCACCCCGGTTGGGGGCCTGAGTTTTCTGGCCGGCTGGCTTTGGCTGGCCATCACCGCCGTCCGTGCAAAAGTTTGAAAGGACCGGGGCAAGAGTTGGATTTTCCCGACGGCAAGCCGGCTGGAACCGCCCGGGTTCCGATTCCGGGCTCGAGTTACGGAGCATGGCCTTTCGACTTTTCAGCTCCGCTATTGAAAATGGCTGCAGCTTCTGCAACCATGCCTGGGCGGGCCTGTAGCTCAATTGGTTAGAGCAGAGCACTCATAATGCTTTGGTTCCCGGTTCAAGTCCGGGCAGGCCCACCAATCCAAGGTACACCCGTCAAGATGCCCATGCGATTTTCAACGTGGCCGGACCGTAATTATCATTGCGGCCCGGTGCCCAAGCTGTTTTGTTTCTCCGCGCCGCGTGAAAATCACGAATCTTAATCCCGACACGGACATCGGCGCCAGCGCCTGGCTCGTCGAGGTGGATGAGCATCGCATCCTGCTCGACGCCGGAATGCATCCCAAACGCGAAGGGCGCGCCGGCCTGCCGCTGTTCAACAAGGCGGGTACCGCCGACCTCGACGCCATTGCGGTTTCGCACTGCCATCACGACCATGTGGGCGCACTGCCGGTCGCCGCCCGGCATTTTTCCAAGGCGCACGTGCTGATGACGGAGCTGAGTTATTTCATCGTCGAACGCGTGCTGCACAACTCCGTGAATGTGATGACCCGCCAGCGCGACGAGCTGGGCATCCGGGAATATCCGCTCTACACCCACGACGAGGTGGATGACCTGGCGCCGCAATTCCAAGGCTTCAAATATAACCGTGAAATCGAATGGTCGGCGTTTCACAAATCGCGCGCGGGACTGCCTTCGCCGACGTTGGAATTTTTTGACGCCGGCCACACGCTGGGTTCGGCCGGCATCCTGATTCGCGGCCGCAAGGAGACCCTGTTTTACACCGGCGATGTTTGCTTCCATGACCAGACGATCCTGCGGGCGGCGCGGTTTGAAGATGTGAAGGCGGACGTGCTCATCATGGAAACCACCCGTGGCGGCCGCGCTCCGCAGACGGGCTTTTCGCGCGAAAGCGAAATCGACCGGCTCGTCGCCGCCATTCAGCACGCGCTTAAACGCAAAGGCTGCGTGCTGATTCCGGCGTTCGCCCTGGGCCGCACCCAGGAGCTGCTGGCCTTGCTGGCGTTGCTGATGCGCGCCGGGAAATTGAAGCCGCAGCCCATCTACATCGGCGGCCTGGGCCGCGTGTTCACGGAAATCTACGATTTGGAGGCGCACCGCACCCATCGCCAGCACACGAACCTGCAGTTGCACGAGGCCCTGGAGTTGATCGTGCTGGAAAAGGGTCAGGCGGAGAAAATGAAGCTGACCGGCGGGCGGATTTTTGTCATTACCGCCGGAATGATGAGTGAAAACACGGCGGCGCACGACCTCGCCGCGCGCATGATTGGAGATGAACGGCAGTCCATCTTCTTTGTTGGCTATGCCGACCCGGAGACACCGGGCGGACGATTGAAGGCGGCGAAGCCCGGTGAATCGTTCGTGCTCAGCCCCAGCGCCGGCCGCGTCACGCGCCAGTGTGACGTGCAGGATTTTGATTTGACGGCCCACGCGAACCGGGATGCTCTGCTGGATTTCGTCGGCCAGGTTTCACCGCGTGCGATTTTGCTCGGTCACGGCGGCGACGACTCGCGCGCGTGGTTCGAGGAGCAAATCCGGTCGCGCCACCCGAAGATTAAAATCATCCAGCCACAACCCGGCAACGCGGTGACGGCGTAAACCAAAAACCGCCGGCGAATTGAATTCACCGGCGGTGGCAATCAACCGTAACACTTAGCCGTTTCCGCTGACGATGTTGCCGAGGTTGAAAATCGGCAGGTACATGCAGATCACCATTCCCCCGACGAGCAATCCCAGAAAGACGATCAGGAGCGGCTCCAGCAGCGACATCAGGCCGGAGAGCATGGTTTCAATTTCCTCGTCGAGAAAATTCGAGACCCGCTCCAGCATGTTATCAATGTTACCGGTCTGTTCGCCGGCACTGATCATCCGGATGATCATGCTGGGGAAAACCGGGTGCTTGCCCAGCGCCGTGGCAATTCCTTCACCCCGTTCAATATCGGCGGAAGCCGCCTTGATGGCCTTCTCCATGACGGTGTTGTCAACCGTTTGAGAAACAATCTGCAAAACCTCCAAAATCGGCACACCGCTGCGAATGAGCGACGCCAACGTGCGGGTGAAACGGGCCAGACAGATTTTGTGGGCAATGGGGCCGAAAACCGGCAGGCTGATGCGTCGCTTGTCCCAAAAATCGCGCCCACCCTTGGTCTTGATGAAGTAAAGCCAGCCATAGACCATCGCTCCCAGGCCGATTAGAAATACCCACAGATAATGGCCCATCAGATCGCTAAGGGTCATCAGGAATTCGGTCGGCCCCGGCAATTTCGCGCCAAAGCCTGAGTAAACGTCTTTGAAAACCGGGACGACTTTCACCAACAGAAAGACCGTGATGGCGATGGCCACCGTGCTGACGACAATGGGATACATCATGGTGGACTTGACCTTCCGGCGGAGCCGGGCACTGTTTTCAAGGTAAGTCGCCAGCCGTGCCAGAATTTCCGCCAGCAGACCGCCCTTTTCACCCGCCGCCACCATCGAAATGTAAAGCCGGCTGAAGGCCTTGGGATGCTTCTGCAATGCTTCCGAGAAACTCTCGCCGCTTTCCACCCGCGTGGTGATGTCCCGAATCACATCGCGCATGACCTTATTGGGAGACTGGTCGGACAGCGCCTGGAGGGATTGTACGATGGCGATACCCGCGTCAATCATGGTCGCCAATTGGCGCGTAAACACCACCAAATCCGCCAGGGAAACCTTGCCACCCTTGGTTTTGCCCTTTTTGGAGACTTTTTCCTCAATGGATACCACCAGGAGGCTTCGATTCAGCAACGCCGCCACGGCGGCCTGCTCGGTCGCGGCTTCCACCGTGCTGCGAATTTCACGACCGCTGGCCGTCTCGCGGGCAATATAAGAATAAGATGGCATATGTGTTTGATATTAAAATGTGTTACCTACCAACCCGTATCGTTGTTTCGTTTGCTTTCCGGCTCGATTTTTTCAGCTTCAGCCGTGGCCTAACCAAAGCATCCTTTATTCCAAAGTTGCACCCCAAAATGGCGCCCTGGGGGTGCCCAAGTTCGTCTAATCCATGCCCAAGAATAAGATAAAAAAACGGGGTCCAGCCGTAACTTATTCGTTTTCAGAATGTTGCATGGACGCGATTCCCCAAAAAAAATGTTGTCAAATGTCCAAAATTTCCCTATTTTCACGGCTAATCGCACCTTG
>Ga0187851_10003378_pt1 | contig 13425 bp, 6 predicted proteins | sample June2016WEW_6_10_FD_132997 | JGI IMG/M metagenome (GOLD analysis project Ga0187851, IMG submission 132997) | Peatland microbial communities from SPRUCE experiment site at the Marcell Experimental Forest, Minnesota, USA - June2016WEW_6_10 | ecosystem: Environmental > Terrestrial > Soil > Wetlands...
GGCCGCTCGTCTCTTGCATGCGTCAACCTTACCACAACGCCTTGTGGGGCAGGTTGGCAACCTGCAGGCCGATTGTCAATCGGCCTTTCCCCCCGCGCCCGATCACTGGAACGAGATCGTCACCGCGTTAGCCGTCACCTGATTGACCGTCACCATCACCGTAACCAAACCAGCGCCTGCCAGCGAACTCGGCAGTTGCGCGTCAATCTGATCCTCTCCCGAAAAACCCGGCGCCGGGCCCGCATAAGTCACCGTTGTGGAACTCTCGCCGACGGTCACCGTGGTGCCGCTGGCGGATGCCCCATCGAATCCAGTGCCGTAGAGAAGTAAATAAAGGTTGTCCCCATTGAACGCGATCGAAGAAGCTACGCCCTCGTAGTCGTAAGTGCCGTCTGGGTGTACGCGTTGGATCAGGGCCGCCGGCAAGCCCGTTCCCTGTTCGTTCGCCGTGAAAATCGTAGGCGCGATGGATTGCACTTCCAGCAAGCTCTTCGCCACGGCGGTCGTGCCGTTCAAGACCGCAGCCGTCATCGCGCCCGCCGCTACGCCGCTTGGAATCTGGTAATTGATCTGCCCCGAAGAAACGTACAAAAGCGGCGCCAGCGACACGTTCCCGCCGCTATCGGTCAATTGCACCTGGACGCCTTCGAGCGTCGTGGGCAGCGCCTCTCCCGGCGTGGCCGCCCCGCTGTTCGTCGCCAGCCCGCTGCCGTAAACGGCCACCAGTTCCCCCGGCGCGCTCGCCCATCCGTACAGAGCGGCCGTCGACACCGTCACCGACGTAGCGGGCGCCAGGTGCCCCAGCAACGTCGGCAACTGCTCCGCGTCGGTGGTGAAATTGTCCGAAGGCTCCACCGAAAGCAGACTGCACGAGCAACCGGGCACCGTCGCCCATAACTCGCCCGCCGCCCAATACGTTCCCGGCATATCCGCTGCATCCAGCGCCGTCAGGAAGTTGGCCAGCACGGTCAGCCATCGCGAATCGCTGCTCGGGATGCCGTACTCCCCGACATAACAGGGGGCTTTATTGGTCGTGCACCACGTCACGAATGGTTCGAGCCGCGTGACTCCCACCTGCGCCAGATTTGCGTTCGCGGCCAGCTCCTGGTCGTACGTCTCCGCATACGTCCCGCTGTAATCGGAATCGAAGTAAAGGTGCGCCTCATAATAGTAGTTGTTGGCGGGGTCCGTGATAAAAGCCGTGGCGCCGTTGAAATACGACCAGCCCGTCGCATTACTCCACCCATCCCCCGGAATCATGATCGTCTTGCTATCGCCATTCGCGCGAATCGCTGTAACCGCCTTCTGCGCAATCTGGCTCCAGTTTGCCACGCCCATATCGTGTGGCTCGTTGGTTAAGTCGTAAGCCGCTACGGTCGGCTCGTCCTTGAACACGTTCGACATCTTCACCCAGAAATCCACGAAATCGTCGGACGTGACCTGCACCGGGCTGCCGGGACACGGATTATCGATAATGCAGGCGTCGCTATCGTAATTGGCAACCTGGCTCTCCAGAGTGGCATACCGCGCCTCATTATGCGGAACGATGCTGACGAGCACCCCGGCCGCCTTGGCGTAAGCCACGTCCTGCTGCAGATACCCAAGTTGGGTGGAATCGAGATCGCCGCCCAGGGTGGGCTGCAGCCGCTCCCACTTGACCAACAGCCGGACAAACGGCAATCCGCGCGCCGCGAAGTAGTTGAAAGTGGGCGCCGTAGCATAGGTATAATTCCCGACGCCGTAAGTCTCGTTGAGCGGGTCCCCCCATTCCGCCTGCGAGACGTTGACGCCGCGGAAATACTGTCCCGCCGCCGTGCCCGCTAGAATGATGAGCAGCGCCGCGATCGCGCCCGCCCGCATGGAAACTGCGCTTGTGGTCCGCATGATGCGCAGTATATCAAGACCCATCCCGGACCAGTGGGGCGGGCCGCGGGCCGGCAGGGGCCGCGTCTACCGCACGTGCGTCGCGATGAACCACTGGTTTCCGCAAAAGTCCCGCACCCCCGCCAGCCGATCGCCGTAAGGCTGATCCGCTGGCTCGGAAAGCGAATCCGCGCCGGCCGCCATCGCGCGCCGATACACCGCGTCCGCATCCGGCACATACAGATAAATCGCAGTGGGCGTCGCCCGCCACGGGCCGTGCGCCTCGCCCATCTCGATCATCGAGTCGCCGATGCGCACCTTGGCGTGCAGCACCGCCCCCTCGGGCGAATCGTGGCGCACGAATTCCGCGGCCCCGAAGGCCTCCTTCAGAAAGCCGATCAGCTTCGCCGCTCCCACCGGGTGCAGATAAATGGTCACGTCGCCGAGACCGTCCGGCACATACCTTGGCCCCAGGTGCGTGCTGAGAATCCACTCGTTCCCAAACGGATCTCTGACCGCCCCGAACCGGTCTCCCCACTGCTCCGTCAGGGCCAGCGACGTGGTAGCGCCCGCCGCGATAGCCCGCGCATAGACTTCGTCCGCATTCGGAACGTAATACTGAAACGCAGTCGGAGTAGGAGTCCCGCGGAAAGCGCCGCCTCCACCGATCATCATCATGGAGTCGCCAATTAGCACCTCCGCGTGGACGCCCCCAGCCGATCCGGTGCCGCGAAATAGCTCTTGCGCGCCGAACACGCTCTTTACGAAATCGATCATCGCCTCGGCTTGCGGCACCATCACGTACGGCGTGATGGTCCGAAAGCCCGCTCGTATTGCGCTCATCCCCGCTCTCCTCTCCAAATCGTCTTTCAGACTCCACGATAATCTGATCCAGTTGCGCTGGGCTGCCTTTGATCAGAAGACGCTCTTCCTTGGTTGCTCCGCAAAACTGCCTTCAATATACCTAACCGCCGCCAGCCCCAAAAAGTCACGCGCTTTTTATGCCTTTTGTGGGGCAGGCTGCCAGCCTGCAGGCTGATTGTCAATCGGCCTTCCTTCGACCCTCAACTGCCTCTCCGTGTGCGGCTTGCCGCTACGCGGGGCAGGCCCTCGGGGGCGACCTCGCCACCGCGCGCGTTTACAAAACAAACACTAAATTGATAGGATAAATCGGTGAATATGACCCTCTCCCGCCGTCGCCTCCTCTACCTTCTTTCCCTCACCCCTGGACTCGCACTCCGCGGCGATCAGCCCGGCCAGCGCCTGATTGTCCGCTCCGCCAACCCCGAAGATTTTGAAATGTCCCTTTCCGGGTTCGACACCTGGCTCACTCCCGCCGAAAACTTCTTCGTCCGCACCCACATCTACAAGCCAAAAGTGGAACTGTCCGACTGGCGCTTGCGCGTGGACGGCCTGGTCGAACGCGAGCTCACCCTCGACATGGCGCACATCGAAAAACTCCCGCGCGTCGAGCAGGTGGCCGTGCTGGAGTGCGCCGGCAATGGCCGCAGCTTCTACGAGCCGGGCGTCGCCGGGATGCAGTGGCGCTTTGGCGCGGTCGGCAACGCCCGCTGGACCGGTGTGCGCCTGGCCGACGTCCTCAAGCCCGCCGGCCTGAAGCCGGGCGCCAGTCACGTCCTGTTCAACGGTGCCGACGTGCCCATGGGCAAGGTGCCCGACTTCGTGCGCACCGTGCCGCTCGAAAAGGCCCTCCATCCCGATACCCTCCTCGCCTTCCACATGAACGGCGCGCCGCTGCCCTCCTCGCACGGGTTCCCATTGCGGCTGGTCCCGCCCGGTTGGGCCGGCGATTCCTGGGTCAAATGGGTCACCAACATCACCCTGCTCGACAAGGAATACGACGGCTTCTTCATGAAAACCGCCTATCGCCGCCCCGTCCACACCGTTGCCCCCGGCACGGCAGTCGACCCATCAGCCATGGTCCCGGTCACCGCCATCAAGCCGAAATCCGTCATCGCCACTCCGCTGGCGGGCGAGCGCCTGGCTGCCGGACCGGTCACTATCCGCGGCGCGGCCTGGGCCGGCGAATCGCCCGTCGCGCGCGTGGACGTTTCCACCGATAGCGGCCGCACCTGGAGCCCCGCCAAACTCGGAGCGGACCGCGCCCGCTACGCCTGGCGCCTTTGGGAAGCCACGTGGACGCCGCCCGCCGAAGGCTCCTACGTCCTCATGGCCAAGACCACCGATGAAAAAGGCGACACCCAGCCGTTCCTCGCGGACTGGAATCCGTCCGGCTATCTGTGGAACGTGGTGCCCGCCGTGCGCGTGGAAGTCGGAGGCGGCCCGCCCGGATTGCCGCCCCAACCAACCGCCGCCGAAATCCCCCCGTTCCCGGACAAGGTAAAGCAGGCCTGCATCGGCTGCCATGGCCAGGACATGATGGCCGGCCAGCATCTCACCCGCCCCCAATGGGAGCGCGAAGTGGACAAAATGACGCGCTGGGGCGCGTCCGTCACACCCGAAGACCGCTCAGAACTCGTAGACTATCTCTTCCGCACCTTAGGCCCGAAGTAATGTTGCGATGCGTGTGGGGCAGGTTGCCAACTGTTGCCAACCTGCAGGCCGATTGTCAATCGGCCTTTCTTTTCTTCGACCCTCAACTGCCTCTCCGTTTGCGGCTTGCCGTAATACGGGCCAAGCGCGCGCCCTGGCCCCGCCATTCACAACCTGAGCCAAAGAAATTTCCGGAGCCAGCCGTCAACGCCCCGCCCCCCCGCAGCCAGCCCCCAAGTGCCCTCAAAAACAGAGAATTTCAGAGCGAACCCAAATACCGGCGGTAATGCACCATTTTGCACAACCCCTCCGCCTCCCGAACCCAGCGCAAGCGGCTCATCCCAGCGTGTTGCCCCCACTTCCGGCAGTCAAAACCACGACAACGTCCGCTCAGACAAGAAAAGTACCGTGACATTTCGTACCACCCGCGTGCCACCCCTTCGAGGTGCTGCTTATGTCCGGCGTGAAACCATCGCCAGCAAAACGCTTCATCCCCGGCACGCATTACACCATATCTGCTTAATAACGTTATAAATAGGGGTACTACAATTCCGCATTTAATATTAGCTATACTAATACTGCATATTTCTCAAATCCATATTGCGTGATACTAAAAGCCTTGCTACACTAGAACCTTCCAGGGAGAAAACATGACCGACCCCAAGTGTATCCCCGGCCCCCGCAACCCAGCACCCAGCACCCTCCCCGCCCCCCAAGGCCTCTACCACCCCAGCCACGAGCACGACGCCTGCGGCATCGGTTTCGTCGCCAGCATCAAAGGCCACAAATCCCACGACATCATCGCCAAGGGCATCCAGCTCCTCATCAACCTCACCCACCGCGGATCCTGCGGTTGCGATCCCGAAACCGGCGACGGCGCCGGTATCCTTATCCAGATTCCCCACAAGTTCTTCGCCCGCGAGTGCGCCGCCCTCGGCTTCACCCTCCCCCCCGAAGGCGAATACGGCGTAGGCATGACCTTTCTGCCCGTAGAGCCCCACCAGCGCCTCTCCTGCGAAGGTATCCTGGAGCGCATCGTCCGCGAGGAAGGCCTCACCGTCCTCGGCTGGCGCGATACCCCCGTCCACGGCGATGCCATTGGCCGTGTCGCCCGCGCCTCCCAGCCTTACATCCAGCAGATCTTCATCGGCTGCCCCCAGTGCCCCGGCCCCGACGCCCTCGAACGCAAGCTCTACGTCATCCGCAAACGCGCTGAAGCCGCAGTAGCCGCCACCGACTTGCCCAACAAGGGCGATTTCTACCTCCCCTCGCTCTCCGCCCGCACCATCGTATACAAAGGTCTCCTGCTCGCCCCCCAAATGGCGCACTTCTACGGCGAGCTATCCGACCCCGATGTCATGAGCGCCCTTTGCCTGGTCCACCAGCGCTTCTCCACCAACACGTTCCCCACCTGGCAGCTCGCTCACCCCTACCGCTACGTTGCCCATAACGGCGAAATCAACACCCTCCGCGGCAACGTTAACTGGATGTACGCCCGCCAGTCGATCCTGGCGTCGCCCTTATTCGGCGACGACCTCCGCAAGCTCTTCCCCGTCATCGCACCCGGCGGCAGCGATTCCGCCAGCTTCGATAACGCCGTCGAGCTCCTCTTCATGGCCGGTCGCGATCTGCCCCACGCCATGGCCATGCTCATCCCCGAAGCCTGGGCCAGCAATCCCCACATGAACCCGGAGAAGCGCGCGTTCTACGAATATCACGCCTCCCTCATGGAGCCTTGGGATGGTCCCGCCGCCATCGCCTTCACCGACGGCCGCGTCATCGGCGCCACCCTCGACCGCAACGGCCTGCGCCCCGCCCGCTACATCGTCACGCACGACGACCTGGTGGTCATGGCCTCGGAAACCGGCGTCCTCCCCATCAAACCTGAAAACGTCAAGAAAAAGGGCCGCCTCCAGCCCGGCAAAATGTTCCTCGTCGATACCGCGGAAGGCCGTATCGTCTCCGACAAGGAAATCAAGCAGCGCCTCTATTCGCGCCGCCCCTACACCCAATGGCTCGCCGAAAACCAGGTCACCCTCGATCAACTGGGCGAGCCTTCCCGCGAGCATCATACCGACAGCGACACCCTGCTCTCCCGCCAGCGTGCCTTCGGCTACACCGACGAAGACATGAAAATGATTCTCGCCCCCATGGCCGAAACCGGTCAGGAACCCATCGGTTCCATGGGCACCGACACGCCCCTGGCCTGCCTCTCCGACCGCGCCCAGCCGCTCTTCAATTACTTCAAGCAGTTGTTCGCGCAGGTCACCAACCCGCCCATCGATCCCATCCGCGAAGAGATGGTCATGTCGCTCATTAGTTACATCGGCACCGAGCGCAATATCCTTGATGAGACGCCGCAGCACTGTCACACGCTCAAGCTGCCCCATCCCATCCTCACCAATCGCGATCTCGAAAAGCTTCGCCGCGTCTCCCACGGCGATTTCCTGGCCACCACCCTCCCCACACTTTTCTCGGTCGGCCCAGTGAACCCCTCCGCGAACGGCCGCACCCCCCTCGCCGACTGCGGTGTCAGTCTCGAGCGCGCCCTCGATTCTCTCTGCCGCCGCGCCTCGCTCGCCATCAAATCCGGCTACACGCTGCTCATCCTCTCCGACCGCGGCGTCGATGAAGAGTACGCCCCCATCCCCAGCCTGCTGGCCCTCACCGCCGTTCACAACCACCTGGTGCGCGAGAAAACCCGCACTCAAGTCGCCCTCATCATCGAATCCGGCGAACCGCGCGAGATCATGCACTTCGCGCTCTTGATCGGTTATGGCGCCAGCGCCGTCAATCCCTACCTCGCCTTCGAGACCCTCTCGCAACTTCCCGACCCGGCCCACGCCCAGGCCAACTACATCAAAGCCGTCAACAAAGGTCTCCTCAAGACCTTCTCCAAGATGGGCATCTCCACCCTCCAGAGCTATCGCGGCGCCCAGGTCTTCGAAGCCATCGGTCTCAACAAATCCCTCATCGATAAGTACTTCACCGGAACCGCCTCCCGCATCGAAGGCGTCGGCCTCGACGTCCTTGCCCGCGAAGCGCAAATGAAACACGCGCTGGCCTTCCAACCCGTCACCGGCTACGACACCGAGCTGCCCGTGGGCGGCAATTACCAATACCGCGTCCGCGGCGAATATCACCTGCTCAATCCCGCCACCATCGGTAAGCTGCAGCACGCCGTGCGCCAGCAAAACCCCCAGACCTTCCGCGAATACACGGACCTCATCGATCTGCAGAACCGCCAGTTGTGTACCCTCCGCGGCCTGCTCGAAATAAAGCCGGCTGATAGCCCCATTCCAATCCAAGAAGTCGAGCCGGCCTCCGAGATCGTCAAGCGCTTCGCCACCGGAGCCATGTCCTTCGGCTCCATTTCGAAGGAAGCCCACGAAACCCTCGCCATCGCCATGAACCGTATCGGCGGCAAATCCAACACCGGCGAGGGCGGCGAAGACGAAGCCCGTTTCCAGCGTGACCCTAACGGCGACTGGCGTCGCAGCGCCATCAAACAGGTTGCCTCCGCCCGTTTCGGCGTCACCACCAATTACCTGGTCAACGCCGACGAACTCCAGATCAAAATGGCCCAGGGCGCCAAGCCCGGCGAAGGCGGCCAACTCCCCGGCCACAAGGTGGACGAGGTCATCGCGCGCGTGCGCCATTCCATCCCCGGCGTAGGCCTGATCTCCCCTCCGCCGCACCACGATATCTATTCCATCGAGGATCTCGCCCAGCTCATCTACGACCTCAAGAACGCCAACCCGCGCGCCCGCATCTCCGTCAAGCTGGTAGCCGAAGTCGGCGTGGGCACCGTCGCCGCGGGCGTATCCAAAGCCCATGCCGATGTCGTGCTCATCAGTGGCGATTCGGGCGGCACCGGCGCCTCCCCGCTCAGCTCCATCAAGCACGCTGGCATCCCCTGGGAGTTGGGTCTCGCCGAGACTCAGCAGGTGCTGGTCATGAACGACCTGCGCGGCCGCATCCGCGTCCAGACCGATGGCAAGCTCCAAACCGGCCGCGACGTCGTGATCGCCGCGCTGCTCGGCGCGGAAGAGTTCGGCTTCGCCACCACCCCCCTGGTCGCCATGGGCTGCATCATGATGCGTAAGTGCCACCTCAATACCTGTCCCGTTGGCATCGCCACCCAGGACCCCGTCCTGCGCGCAAAATTCCAGGGCCAGGCCGAGCACGTCATCAATTTCTTTTTCTTCATCGCCGAACAGGTCCGCCAATACATGGCCCAAATGGGCTTCCGGACTTTCAACGAAATGGTGGGCCGCGTCGACATGCTCGAGCAGCGCAAGGCCGTGGACCACTGGAAGGCCAAGGGCCTCGATTTCTCCGCCATCCTGCACAGCCCCCAAGTACCCGCCCGCATCGCGCGGCGTTGCATCCAGTCGCAGGATCACGGCCTCCACCAGGCCCTCGACTACAAGCTCATCGAACTCGCCGGCGAGGCTATCCAAAACCGAACCCCCATCGAGCTCAAGCTGCCCATTCGCAATGTGCACCGCACCGTCGGCGCCATGCTCAGCGGCGACATCGCCCGCCGCTACGGCTCCGTCGGATTGCCCGACGATACCATTCGTTTCGAATTCGCAGGCTCCGCCGGCCAAAGCTTCGGCGCATTTCTGGCCAAAGGCGTGACTCTCACCCTTGAAGGCGACGCCAACGATTACGTCGGCAAAGGACTCTCCGGCGGCCGCCTGGTTGTTTATCCGCCGCGCGACTCCACCTTCCTGCCTGAAGAAAACATCCTGATCGGCAACGTGGTCCTCTATGGCGCCACCAGCGGCGAGGCGTATTTTAACGGCATGGCGGGCGAGCGCTTCGCCGTGCGCAATTCCGGCGCCACCGCGGTCGTCGAAGGACTCGGCGACCACGGCTGCGAATACATGACCAAAGGCCTGGTCGTCGTCCTCGGCAAATGCGGCCGCAACTTCGCCGCCGGCATGAGCGGAGGCCTGGCCTATGTCCTCGACGAACGCGGCGACTTTGCCGAAAAACGCTGCAACCTCGCCGCCGTAGACCTGGAACCCATCGCCGAAGACGCCGCCCTGCTTCGCACCCTGATCGAACGCCACGTTCAATTCACCGCCAGCCCCCGCGCCAAATGGATCCTCGAAAACTGGTCCACCATGCTCTCCAAATTCATCAAGGTGTTCCCCCACGAATACAAGCGGGTCCTGAAGCAAAACCACCAGCCACCAGCCACCAGTCACCAGCCACGGCACGCCGGGGTCCAAGAGGTGCTCCATGGGTAAAACGACCGGCTTCCTCGAATTCGCGAGGGAACTACCACCCCGGCGCGCCCCAGCGGAGCGCGTCAACGACTGGTTCGAAATCTATCTCGATTTCCCCGAAGAAAACATCCGCGCCCAAGGCGCGCGCTGCATGGATTGCGGCGTGCCCTTCTGCCACACCGGCTGCCCGCTCACCAACATCATTCCCGATTGGAACGATCTGGTCTACCGCGGCCGATGGCGCGAAGCCATCCGCGTCCTGCATTCCACCAACAACTTTCCCGAGTTCACCGGCCGCATCTGTCCTGCTCCCTGCGAAGCCGCCTGCGTGCTCGGCATCAATGAACCGCCGGTCACCATCAAGCAGATCGAAAAGACGATCGTCGACCGCGCCTTCGCCGAAGGCTGGATCGCCGCCGAGCCGCCCCAGGATCTCACCGGCAAGCGCGTCGCGATCGTCGGCTCCGGTCCCGCCGGCCTCGCTGCCGCGCAGCAATTGCGCCGCGCCGGCCATGCCGTCACCGTCTTCGAAAAGAACGACAGAATCGGCGGACTGATGCGCTACGGCATCCCCAATTTCAAGATGGAGAAGCACCTCATCGACCGCCGCCTGGATCAGATGCGCGCCGAGGGTGTCGAATTCGTCCCCAACGCCCACATCGGCCGCGACATTCCCATCGAAGATCTCCGCCGCGGCTATGACGCCATCCTCCTCGCAGGTGGCGCGGAGCAGCCCCGCGATCTGCCCGTCCCCGGCCGCGAGCTGAACGGCATCCACTTCGCCATGCAGTTCCTCGGCCGCTCGTCGTCCGTCTCCGCCGCCGGCAAGCGCGTGGTCATCATCGGCGGCGGCGATACCGGAGCCGATTGCCTGGGCACTGCGCACCGCCAGAAGGCGCTCTCCGTGCACCAGTTCGAGTTGCTCCCGCAACCCCCGCTGCAGCGCTCCCCGTCCACCCCCTGGCCCCTCTGGCCCATACAGCTCCGCACCGAAAGCTCGCATGAAGAAGGCGGCATCCGCGATTGGAGCGTCGCCACCACCAGCTTCACGGGCGATGAACAAGGCAACGTCAAACAACTGCACGCCGCGCGCGTCGGCCACCTGCCCAAATTTGAGCCCATCCCCGGCACCGAATTCACCATAGAAGCGGACCTGGTGCTCCTTGCCATGGGCTTCCTCGGCCCGGTCAAGTCCGGTCTCCTAGACAGTCTAGGAGTGAAGCTCGACCTCCGCGGCAACGTCCACGCCGCCGGCAACTACATGACCTCCATCCCTGGCGTCTTCGCCGCCGGCGACATGCGCCGCGGCCAGTCCCTCGTAGTCTGGGCCATCGCCGAAGGCCGCCACGCTGCCCGCAACATCGACCAATACCTGATGGGCTCGACCAAACTCCCCTGAGATCAAATCTACGTCACGGAAAAGATCGACTCGTCGGTCATTGTGGGGCAGGCCCTCGGCCTGCGGCGGCCTCTCAGGCCGCCTGGCCGTGCTTTCGGCAGATTAGGTTCGGCGGGCTTTCGACCGTGCGCGCGGCAGCCCGATCGCTCCGCCTTCTCCCGGAACGCAACCGTGTAGTTCCGGAACTCGGGCGGCCGAGATCCGCCAACCCTTGGTGCGAAGCTATCGCCTCCTCTACGGCGTTGCGCCAAAACAAGTCTCGCCCTAATCCACGGCGCGCGCGACTTCACCAAAGCCTGGGGCAGACACGATTTATGAGCGTTTCGCCTGGCCCTGCCAAAACCCGCAATCTATCCTCACCGGGCAAGCATGGCACACCGGCCCATTCCGCAGGCACAACTCCCGCCCATGTTGCCGCAACAGCAAGTGCGCCTTCGTCAGCAACGTGCAGTCCGCCGGCAACTCTCCCAACGTAGCCTCTCGAACCGACCTATAAGTGGCTGAGTAGCTCTTTCGCTCCTCCCCGAATCCCAAACGCACCAGCACGCGCAGCCCGTTGGATTCGAGCGCCAGCACGTCCAGCGCCCCCGCGAACATCAGAATCTTCTCCGCCCCGGGTTCGCCGGTCATCGGGAACTGCATCAGCAGCTTCTTCGCCTTTTGCGGAGGCAGTTTCAGCACGCTGTCGAGATCGCCGCCGAACTGGTCCATCGTGAGTTGTGCCGCCGTCCGCAAACGTTCCGCGCGCCCTTCCGCGGCAATCGATCCACCCATCCGCGTAATCTCGCAGAGCACCGCCTCCGGCGCGGCCAGGATCTGCCGCGGGGTCAAACCAACCTGCGTTCGTAGCGCGTCGAAGGCCGCACCGCGGCGGGCGTCGTCCGCCAGATACGCGACGATCTCCCACAGGATCGCCTCAAACGCCCCGGCGAATGGCGGCAACTCCGGCTTGCCATAATGCCCCTCGATCTTGCCGAGAATCCGTCCCAGCCTCGAGTCTGGCCATCTGATCGCCGGCATAAGAGCATCATAGTCCCCACCCACACGCCCAGGCTATTTCAGTCATCCAGGTGCGCTAATACTGTTTATGAATCCCGCACGAAGCATCGCCCTGTTGAACCAGTCGGTGGCCGCCGAGCTGCAAGCCGTTCACCAATACATGTACTTCCACATGCATCTCGACGATCAGGGTTTCGCGCCGCTGGCCACGCTGTTCAAGCGCACCGCCAACGTCGAGATGGCCACGTGGAAGCGCTCGCCGAGCGCATCCTCCTCCTCAAAGGCGACGTGGAGATGTCCGCCCTCCAACCTGGATTTCATCACTATTCGTGGACGCCCGCCCCACCGAGAGCGGCTTACAATAATAAAGGTATCTCGGGAGGCCTTTATGGAACGGCGTGATTTCCTGGCCGCGACGGCGTGGACGGCTCTTTCCGCATCGAGGGTCCTGGGCGCAAACGACCGTGTCGTCGTGGGACTGATCGGTTGTGGCGGGCGCGGGCGGCAAGTCATGCGCGGCCTGTTGCTGGCGCCGAACACGGAACTGTTGGCGACCTGCGACGTGTACGATCCCAACGCGGAGCGCGCTTCGAAAGATCTGGCCGGCGGCCACGCGAAAACGCTCCGGGACTTTCGCCGGCTGCTCGAGATCCAGGAAGTGGATGCCATCATGGTGTCCACTCCCGATCACTGGCACTCCATTGCCACGGTGCTGGGTCTCGAAGCAGGCAAGCACGTATACGTGGAGAAGCCTTTCGCGCTCACCATTCGCGAAGGGCGCGCCATGGTGGAGGCCGCCCGGCGCACGAAACGGATTCTCTATCCGGGCACCCAGCACCGGTCGGCGCCGCACATCGCCGAGGCGGCGCGCATGGTCCAGTCGGGCGAGATCGGCGACGTGTCCCTCGTGCGGGTGTGGAACAGCGGGAACATCGCTCCCAACGTCCAGCAGAAGGTTCCAGACTCCGATCCGCCGTCCGGCCTCGACTGGGATTTCTACCTCGGGCCATCGCCCCGCGCGCCTTTCAACCGGATGCGCTTCCTCACCAATTACCGGGTCTTCTCGGATTACGCCGGCGGCTACATCACGGATTTCGGCAATCACCGCGTCGACAGCGTCCACCAGATCATGGGCGTTTCCAGCCCGCACACCATCTCAGCCGTGGGCCGCCGCCTGTGTCCCGCGAATGCCGGCGACATCTTCGATCTGCACGTGGTCACGTATCAGTATCCGGGCTTCATCATGGAGTACGTGGCTTCGTGGGTAAACAGCAACGGCATCGGCGGCCGTTCGCCGGGCATGCGGTACTACGGCATGCGCGGACTGTACAACCGTCCGCATGGATTCGCCTTCTATGGCACCAAGGCCGCGCTGTACGTGGATCGCATCGGCTACGAAGTCTTTCCCGA
>Ga0187851_10003383_pt1 | contig 13412 bp, 13 predicted proteins | sample June2016WEW_6_10_FD_132997 | JGI IMG/M metagenome (GOLD analysis project Ga0187851, IMG submission 132997) | Peatland microbial communities from SPRUCE experiment site at the Marcell Experimental Forest, Minnesota, USA - June2016WEW_6_10 | ecosystem: Environmental > Terrestrial > Soil >...
AACCGGCATAGGATAACCGTGATTCTCAAGGAGATTTGGGAGGTTGAACTCTATCGTGAGAGTGGATGTTACCAAAGTTGCTCCGGCGCGTTTTGGGGCCTGCCGGGTGGGTGGTGCGGTCACGGTCTGCCGCAAAAAGAGATTCCTTTGTCCCGTGTCTGGCTTCGGTTGCGCCTTTGGCTTCCGCTCAATGCGCCAGTATCACTCGCTTTACAAGGTGATGAACACTCGCACTTTGAAAATCGAATCCGTCGGGGACTTCTTTTACGGCAGGGTATCACCCAAAATCCGAATCTCTGGCCGGTGGCTGGAACGGGCGGGATTCAAGCCGGGGCACCGCGTCGAGGTTCAAGTCAGCCAGCCGGGAACACTGACACTCCGTTTTCAAGAGCAATTCAGCCCGCTCAGTGATGAAACCGACTCGTGAGCCAAATACGGGACGCCCTGACATCTTACAAGGCTCGGCCTTGGCGGCTGCTTGGCGTTGGCAGGGCGTTTTGGAGTTCGGACAGACAAACACACGCAACAAAGCGCAAAGCCCCTCAGAAGTCAAATAAACGGACAGAAACCGGACAGTTAAAATTCTCCGGCAGTGGAGCGAGCGGACAAAAACCACAAATATCCTTGTTTTAATGGCATTTTTACTGGTGCGTCCGGCAGGACTTGAACCTGCAACATTCTGATCCGAAGTCAGAAGCTCTATCCAATTGAGCTACGGACGCCCCTCGCCAGTCTGCCGATTTTGCTCTGCCAATAAAGCGGATTCGTGTGCCGGTTGACTTGCCGCTTGGCCCCCGTTAGCGTGCGAACTGTCATGGCGAAAAGGTCGTTCTCGCGTCTGGTCAAAATTCTATCCGGGCTCCGTACGGAGGCGGAGGAGGAATGGCTCCACGCGGAAAGCGAACTCAACCGGCTCGAACGGTTCGCGCACTTTTGGGTGCTCGTGGGCAAAAGTTTTGCGCGCAACCGGTGTCCGGTGCGCGCCGCGGCGTTGTCCTATACCTCTCTGCTGGCGCTGATTCCTCTGCTGGCGGTGGCCATCAGCGTCACCAGCAGCCTCCTAAAAAATGAGGGCGAGCAGAAAATTTATGCGGTGATTGACCGGCTCGTTGCCAGCGTCATGCCACCCGCAAGACTCGACACCAATGGGCCCGCCGTTTCGCTGAACCTTGGCCCCGCCCTGTCCGTCGCGTTGACCCGGACCAATACCGGGGCTGCCGGATGGGTGACGAATTCCTCCGCCATGACGGCAACCGAAACCAACACGCCGGCGGCACCCGACGACAACACCCGCGTCACGACCGCACAAAAGGAAGCGGCAACCTACATTCATGATTTCGTGCAGAACACACGCAGCGGCGCGCTTGGCGTCACGGGCATGGTATTGCTGATATTTATCGCCATCCGGATGCTGGTTGGCATCGAGGCGACCTTCAACGATATCTGGGGTGTGACGCGCGGTCGTAACTGGCTTTGGCGCACCGTGCTTTACTGGACGACGATCACGCTTGGCCCGCTGCTCTTGATCGCTGCCCTGGGGCTGGCCGGCGGACCGCATCTGCAGGCCGCCAAAAATCTCGTCAACCACATGCCGTTCATCAGCAGTTTCATGTTTGACCTGTTGCCGCTGGCCGTCCTCTGGCTGGCGTTTACCCTGGTTTATTTGCTGGTGCCGAACACCAAGGTGCAATTCGGAGCGGCGCTGGCCGGCGGCATCGTGGGCGGCTCGCTGTGGCAATTGAACAGCATTTTTGGTTTCCTCTATGTCTCCCGGGTGGTCACCAACAGCAAAATCTACGGCAGCCTCGGTCTCATCCCCGTGTTCATGGTGGGCCTGTATTTTTCCTGGCTGATTCTGCTCTTCGGCGCGCAGGTCGCCTACGCCGTTCAAAACCGCCGGACCTATTTGCAGAACCAGCTGGTCGAAAACGTAAACCAGCGCGGACGCGAATTCATCGCCTTGAGAGTGATGACATATATCGGGCGATGCTTCCAAGACGGCCGGCCTCCCGCCACGCTGCAGGCGATTTCCATCGAACTCGGCATTCCCACCCGGCTCGGGCAACAAGTTCTGCAAACCCTCGTGGCCGCGCGGCTGGTCACCGAGGTCACCGGGGCGGAGCCCGCTTACTCACCCGCCCGTCCGCTGGATGCCATCAACGCCCATCATGTTCTGTACGCCATGCGGGCGGACTTCGGGCAGGCATTGCCTTCGCACGACGAACCGGCGCGCGCGGAGGTTTACGGCGAGTTCGCACGCATTGAAGAAGCTGAACGTCAGGCCGCCTCGGCGGTAACCCTGCTCGCGCTCGTTAATCGTCTTCCAGCACGGCCCGAAATCGCCGCGCCGGACAAACGGGCAAAATGAATTTTCAATCCTCCCATTGAACGGCGGCGATGAACGCCCCGATCAAAGAACCCACGACCGACAACACCAGCATCCAGGCCAGCAGCACATGGGAATTCGGCGAAAGCAACGCCGACAAATCCAGTGGCAGCAAATTTTTCCACGGCAGCCACAGAACCGCCAGCACGGACCCCAGGGTGGTTGCGCCGAGCAAAAGAATCTGGCGCAGCCAGAACCGGTCGCGTCGGCGCGGCAATCTGGCAATCACGCGCGAGGTAAAGCCGTTGTCCTCGACGTATTGATTCCGCCCGCGCAGCCAGGCGTCGAGCGGGTCGTTGCGTTCAGGCGGATTCATAATTTTCATAGGCCGGCGCCAGCCGGCGCTTTAATTTTTCCCTGCCGCGCAGGACATACGATTTGACCGTGCCGAGCGGACAATCCAGAACCCGGGCGGCTTCCTCGTGCGACAAACCGTTCTGGCAGCAAAGCACAACGGCCGCCCGCTCATTTGAATTTAACAGTTTCAGGGCCTCAGTCAAATCGAGGTGGAGGTTGCGGTCCGGAGCGGCGGGTGATTGCTCCAATTCCGGCGGCGATTCAGCCAGCTCCTCCAAAGCCAGTTCCTTTCTTTGACGCGCCGCGCCGCGAAATTCATTGAAGGCGATGCCGAAAAGCCAGGTGGAAAAACGCGAGTCACCGCGAAACAATTGCAGTTTTTGCCAGGCTTTCAAAAAAGTCTCCTGCGCCAAATCATCGGCCAGATGCGCGTCGCCGCGGGTCATGCGCACCAGAAAGGCGCGCACGGGCGATTGATGGCGGCGCACCAGTTCGCCGAAGGCGTTTTGGTCCGCGCGCAACAGGACGCGGGCGATGAGATCGGCGTCGGTAAAGGACACACCTTATGGTTTGGGCGGTTGATCGATGTTCCTATCCTTCTTTTCCAACAAGGCAATCACTAAAAAGGCCACGCCTAAAGAGAGAATAATTAAACCCGGTTTGCCGATGAATAAAACAATCCCGATGCCCATGCCGGTCAAGATCAAACCCGTTCTCAAATCATTGCGCGGGTGATTGCGACCGGATTTGGCATGGTCCATAAAACCGCGTTCCGTCTTTTGGAACATTTCCGGCGGAATGGGCACGCCCTTTTCCACCATGTTCCGCAAGGTTTCATGCAGCATTATACTTTTACGATGACGAAAATAAAGTACCAGGCCGACAACGACGATGGGAACGCTGCAACCCATGATTATGGCGATGATGGGGATGAGCAAGGCAATCCCGTGTGTAAAATCATCTCCTTCACCGTAGGAGTAGGAACTCGCGCTGCTGCCGGACGCCTGCGGGCTGGTGTTCATAACCGCGGCATTGGTCATACCGGGCGCCTGCGAGCCGGTGTCCGTAACCGCGGGATTGGTCATGCCGGATGCGGCGGGCAGGTTGGTTTGCGCTTGCGAGGTTGTGGCCACAAGGGCGCAAAGTGCCATGATGGCGAAGAGCATGGACAAGGTGGTTTTCATGTTAATTAATTTTGTTTTCATACCGGTTCATCAGTGAGATGTCGCGAACAGCCTTTTTGGATTCAGAAATGTTTGCCAGGTCACACCCGCCATTGCCGGTCCAGCGAACGGTATTGAATCGCCGCCGAAATGTGGCAGAACCGATCCTGCCACCGTCTGCTGGCGTGGCTCGTTGAATGGCAGCCGGTTAAAGCATCAAGGTGTGACCGGCACGGCGTTGATCTCGATCCGGCTGGTGTCATCAATTATCACAGTTCCGACAATCCGGGAATTCAACCGCCAATTTTGCTGCGAGGCATTCGCGGTGGTCTGCGGGAGTTGATTTCCTGCGCCAATACCACCACCACCACCAATGCCGCTGCCAAACATTGGCTGCGCGTTGGCAGGCGCGCCGGAAATCGCCTCCATGTTGCCGCTGAACACGACATTTTGCTTCAACGTCTGGTTCGTTCCCGCCACGCGGAAGAAATAATATTGGTTCGCCGGCTGCCCGTTTAACGCTGCTGGACCGGTCCGCGTGTGAATCTGCAGCGGCACGACCGCTTCGCCCGGGGCAGGAACCGGCTCGTTGTGTTCCACCGCAGCGGCAACTTGTATGGACCCTTGATAAACCGAACCGTCCCGATCCACGACGGAGATGGCGTCACCGTTTTGCAGCACCTGAAATGATTGCATCACGGACGCGGTGGGGGCGGCCACCGACACGTTGCGATACAGATTTTGTTGAGGGGAGGCGGTCCCGGTCTCGGCCAAGGATTGCGCAGCGCCGCCGACCGGATTTGATTTCTCAAGGTCGCCGGCAACCTCCAACGCGGACGGAAGCATTGCCGCGGCCATCGGTGCACCGGGAGCTGCGGTTGCAAGCGTTTCTGGGGCGACTTTTTCGGCCAGAACAAATTCGGCGGATTTTTGGTTTGTCAGTTCGTCGAGTGAAGCCGACAGCACATGCTTGTTGTCTCCGGCATAGGGTTTGGAGGCCGTGCCGGTTTGCCTGAGATTATTCATGGCACTGACACTTGGCGCCCCTTTTTTCGCCGGGTTCCACGCAGGCCGGAACAATGACACCCCGATGAAAGCGGTCGCCACCACGCACAAGGCAAACACCGGCCGACGCCAGAAGACGGCAAGAAAAAAGCCTGGCGTGCCGGCTTTGCCCGGCCTGGGTGCCCGGCGCGCGGCTTCGCCCTGCAATAGTCGCCGCGTCGCCGGATGCAACTTGAGTGAATCGCCCGCCTCGGCGCGGCGTTTCTTCGCGTAAGCCCGCAACAGCTTTTCAATTTTCCGTTCCGGTTCCATGCCTTCAGTCAATTGGACGGGAAAACACCCGGGTTTTCCCGCGAAAAGATCCCACGCGCGATGGCCTCCAGCCGATCCAGGCATTTGCTCAGGCGCGAACTCACGGTTTTGGGATTCAGTTGCAACGTCGCGCTTAATTCCTCGTAACTCAAGTCGCCGAAATAGCGCAGTTCGATGATTTCGCGGCAGGGTTCGCCGACCCGGTCGAGGGCGGCGCGGACCCCGGCCATTTGTTCGGCGTTCATCATCATTTCGTCCGGGCCGGGCAGGTTGGCCGGCGGGTCGGGCGCGAGGCCGGATTCCGGGTCTTCCGCCTGCAACGAGACGGGGATTTGTCCGCCGCCGCGCTTGGCGGCAATCCGTTTTTCGCGATAATCGCGCGCCTTGTTGGCCGCGATGCGAAAAAGCCAGGTCTGGAACCGGCTTTCGCCGTGGAAGGCGTCGAGGTTTTTGACGACCGCCAGGAATGCCTCCTGGCAGATTTCCTCGGCGTCCTCGCGGGTGAAATCGGACGCAAGCTGGAAAATAAAACGTCCCGCCGCCGCGTAATGGAGATCGAATAATTCGTCCCACGCGTCTGCTTCACCGTGACGGCAGCGCGTTATCAATTCGCTCTCTTCCGGCGGAATCACCGTATCCATCTTTGACCGGTGCCGGACATGAATCAACCACGATTTGTCCGGCAGAGGGGATCAAAGCCTTTTGTTCCCTTGGGGACTCTTCGTCGTGTTTACCCGCCTGACTGGCCGGACCGGCAACAGTTGAACACCGACAAATCGTCCTTCACGTCCACAGTTGCCGGTCGAGCGTGCGATATTGAATCGCCTCGGAAATGTGGTCGCTGAGAATTTTTTCCGTTCCGGCCAGATCCGCAATCGTTCGCGCCACCTTCAAAATCCGGTCGTAGGCGCGGGCGCTCAAGTTCAGGTCGGCCATCGCGTGCTTGAGCAGTTCCCGGGTGGGCTCTTCCAGTTCACAGCACTGCTTCAATTCGCGCGGGCCCATCCGGGCATTGCAGGTGATCTTCGGCTTGACCCGGAAGCGGTCGTGCTGGCGGCGACGTGCCACCACCACCCGTTCGCGAATCTGTGCCGAGGTTTCCCCGGTGCGGTCGCCCGCAATTTCACGGAATTTGACCGGCGGCACTTCCACATGCAAATCAATGCGGTCAAGCAACGGCCCGGAAATCCGGCCGAGATAATTCTGGATTTCGCGCGGCGAAGATCTCGACTCCCCGGGCATTTTTCCGTCCGGCGTCGGGTTCATCGCCGCCACCAGCATGAGCTGCGAGGGAAAGGTCATGGTACCGGCGGCGCGTGAAATGGTCACCCGGCCGTCTTCCAGCGGCTGGCGCATGGTTTCCAGAACGCTGCGCTTGAATTCCGGCAGTTCGTCCAGAAACAAAACCCCATTATGGGCGAGCGAGATTTCGCCGGGGGTCGGATTGATGTTGCCGCCCAGCAGACCCGCGTCGCTGGCGGTATGATGGGGCGCGCGAAAAGGGCGCCGTGTCACCAGGGCCTGCCCCGGCGCCAGCAAACCGACAATACTGTGAATTTTCGTCGTCTCGAGCGCCTCATCCAAAGTGAGCGGCGGCAGAATCGTTGGCAGCCGTTTGGCCAGCATGGATTTGCCGGTCCCGGGCGGCCCGATCAACAATGCGTTGTGCCCGCCCGCCGCGGCGATTTCCAGGGCGCGCTTCACGTTCTCCTGGCCCTTGACCTCGGCGAAATCCAGGTCGTCGTCCGGGGGTTGGTCGAATAGTCTGGCAATGTCCACCTTTGCCGGCGTGAGCTTCACCCCGCCTTCCAGGAAACCGGCGGCTTCGCGCAAGTTTTGAATCGGGATGACCTGCAATCCGGAAACCACGGCGGCTTCAGGGGCGTTCTCCGCCGGAACCAGCACGCCGACCTTGCCATCGGTTCGCGCGCGAATGGCCACCGGCAAAACCCCCTTGCACGGACGCACCGCACCGGTCAGCGCCAGTTCGCCAACGATGATAAAATTGTCGAGCTGGTCGGCTTCGATTTGTTCGCTTGCGGCCAGCATCCCGAGGGCGATGGGCAGGTCGAAGCTGGGGCCTTCCTTCTTCACGTCGGCGGGCGCCAGATTGATGGTCGTGCGACCCATTGGAAATTTGAATCCGGAGTTGGTCAACGCGGTCGTGACGCGGTCACGCGATTCCTTGACGGCGGCATCCGGCAGGCCGACGATGACGATCAAGGTGTCGCCCCAACCGGCGTTCACCTCCACTTCCACCGGGTAGGCCTCGATGCCGTGAAGGGCCGCCGAGCAGACCTTGGCTAACATGGCTGGATTATTAGCTGGAACCCGAAAACTGGGAAGGAAAATTAGGCGGTTTCGCCCGCCTGGGCGGCCTCGATGCGAACGCGGTTGAGGAGCAACAAAATGATCTGGAACATGACAAGCCTCATCCCTGCGTCCCACAGAAGCGTCTTCCAATGTTCCAAATTCAAATTCGGATTTTGATGGGCTTGAATGACGCTCCAAATCACTACGAAGGTTGCCGTAGCCGAGGTTCCCCAGCGGTAATTGACAACCAGTGTCAGCACCGCACAGGGAATCAGATAAAAGGGCAGCAACGTGACGTCAGGCCCGGTAATGATATCAACGTACGCCACGATCGCCATAACCGCCGCGCTCGCCAGGATAGTAATCCAATTCGCGCGGAATTGTTCGCCAAGCGAACGCCGGTCGGCGGGCAATTCGGCGCGTCGTGCCAGAAACCATTTTTTGGTCTGGCGGTAGGTATACAGCCACGCCAGTGGCAGAAATTCAAAAAGCGCGCGCTTCCCGTCATCCATCGCCCGAAAGATCGCGCCCGTCACTTTGCAATAAAGACGTTCCAAGACGGAGGGTTCCGACTCGCCAGCGGCACCGGTTTGATGGCCGAGCCATTGGCTTTGCAGCCGTCGCCAGCGGGCGCCAAACCGGTGCAGTCGCTTGAGGACCGCCGGATCCATGTTTTCCGTTACCGTTTCGTCCGCAAACCGCTGCCGTTCAATCCGGCCGCTGCGCAAATGATTGTGCTCCGGTCCGGGAAAAACGGCCGATAAATCCGCGCTGGCCAGATCCAGCATCTTCTTATCGAATTCGATTTCCAAAAACCGGCAAATTCGCCGGCAGGTTCCCTCGGTGTCGCCGGTCAAATCAGCATAGGTGACATGACACAGCGGGACACCCGCCCGCTCAAGCCTGGCCGCTTGTTGAATCATTTGTTCCTGGTAAAAAATAAGCCGGCTCAGGACGCCCCGGCGCCGAAAGAAACGCTCTTTACGCCCCGCCCGGACCACGCTTCGATAAATTTCGACGGGGTCGCGCCAAAGCAGGATAAGGCGGCATCCGGGGTAACGCCGGACGAGCCGTTGCAGGCGCGAACAGTAAAAGGGCGATTTCTCTCCAAACAGCGGTTTGTCCTTGCCGTCACTGAAAACGCGATACAAATCCTCGGGGGCGTGGACCCCTTCAAGCCCACGCAGGCTGCCACCGTAGATCAGCCGATGACGGGAGAGCGCCTGATTGTAGAATTCCTGTCGCCGCAGCCAATCGCGTTTCAGCCGGATTCCGGAAAATGCTTCCGGGAAATTCCAGATATCACATTCATACATCAAAGCCACTTGGGGATGCAGGTTCAGCAGGGCATACAGCAACGAAGTGCCGGAGCGAAAGACCCCCACCACAAAAACCGGGTTTGAACACGGATGTTCCCCGTTTTTTGCCAATGGTTCTTCCTTCAGCATAACCTGATCCTAACGATTTCTTTTTGATTCACAATATAAAAGTACCGCCCGGCCTGTCACTTTAACCTTTTGATGGCGTGATCGCGGTTTGGGTGATTCGCGTTTCGTATTCTCGCAGCATGAGAGATGCCATCCATTGGTTTTGTGGGTGCGAGCTTGCTGAAACATAAGCAAACATTGCCATCAAGCCGCGGTTAAAAATGATTCTGCAGCCAAAGCAATCCCTGCTTCAGCCAGTTGAAATTGAAATCGCCACGCGTGAATCCCCAGCAAACCAGGAGTAATCCGGCAAAAACTGCTGTCCATTCCCAGCAAAGAATTTTCGCCTTGCGGCCTTTGACGATGGCCAGCCCGGCCAGAACATTTCCGGCCAGCCCGATGTCCAATCCCCCAAACAGCAGCCGTCGGCCGGTGGTGACGGAGGCAATCTGCCAGTCACCCCATTGCGCATGGGTTGCCGCCGGCAAACCGATGAGCAGCATTGCCAGCCACGCGCAGTTTGCGGCGATAATTAAAAAACGCTGCATGGTTTGTAGCGGCGGTCTATGACCGCCGAAAACGGCGCTCACAGAGCGCCGCTACAATTCAATTAATTTTGTCCGCGATCCGGTATTGGAACATCCGCTTCTTCATCCAGCGCACGGCGAGCAAATCGTAAAACGATGCGAACAACCGGTTCCACACGCCATAATGGCTCTGGCCGGCGAAACGCGGATTGTTGGTCACTTCGATTTCGGTGACGGTATGACCCTCGATCTTGAATAATGTCGGCAGAAACCGGTGCATTCCCTTGAAAAATTTCAGGTTCTCAATGCACTCACGTTTGAACGCGCGGTAGGTGCAGCCGGCGTCGGCGATTTGTTCGCCGGAAAGTTTGTTCCGCACCCAGTTCGCGATGCGTGACGAGGCCACGCGAATAAAATTGTCGCCTGCGCCGCGCGCCTTCACGCGCGTGCCGCAGACACAATCGTATTGCTTCAACGCCTCCAGAAATCTCGGCAAGTCCTTCGGGTCGTTCTGCAAATCGGCGTCGAGGGTGACCAGATATTTGCCGCGCGCCGCATTGAGTCCGGCCCAGCTCGCCGCGCTCTCACCGCAGTTGATGGCAAACCGCTGCCCGCGGATGCGCGGGTCGGCCGCCGCGAGTTCCTTGAGGATTTCCCATGACCGGTCCGTGCTGCAATCGTCGGTGATGACGACTTCGTAAGGCAGGTTGAGCGGATCCACGGCCTCGTGGATCGCCTTGAGGAGCGCGCGTAAATTGTCCTGCTCATTGTAGCAGGGAATCACGAGGCTCAGTTCGGGTACGGCGCCCATTATTTCTTCCCGTAAAACTCCGCGATCGCGTCGCAAACCTGGTCGGCCGTGTCGAGGGTCATTTCGCCATGAATCGGCAGCGACAGGATTTCCTTCACGGCCTGTTCCGTGCGCGGAAGTTTCGGAATGAAGGGAAACAGCCCGGTGACCGCCGGTTGCAAATGGTTCGGCTTCGGATAATGGATGCCGGTGTCAATTTCCTTGGTCTTGAGATATTTCTGCAGGTCGTCACGTTTTTCGCACCGAATGACATACATGTGATACACCGGCGTGGCCCATTCGCGCACGGGCGGCGGCTGCACCATGCCCTTGAGCCTTTCGGTGTAGCGCGCAGCAATCTTGCGGCGATTTTCGTTGAACCCGTCGAGATGCTTCAACATCACGCGCCCGATGGCGGCATTGATTTCGTTGAACCGCACGTTGTAACCGGGAAATTCGTGGTCGTACTTGCCCTGGCGACCGTGGTTGCGCAGCATCCGCAGGCGGTCGGCCATCTGCGCGTGGTTCGTGGTGATGCAACCGCCGTCGCCGAGCACGGTCAGGTTTTTCGACGGGAAGAAGCTGAACGCGCCGAAGTGGCCCATCGAGCCGACGGTCTTGCCCTTGTATTTCGCACCCTGCGCCTGCGCACAATCTTCGATGACCCAGAGATGATGTTTGGCGGCGATGCCCAGCAACCGGTCCACGTCCACGGGATGCCCGTAAATATACACCGGGATGATGCCGACGGTGCGCGGCGTGATGGCGGCTTCGACCTGGTCGAGATCTAGGCAATAGGTGTCGTCGATGTCCACGAACACCGGGCGGGCGCCGAGGTGAATGAGCGGTTCCATGGTGGGAAACGCGGTGTGGCTGGGCACGATGATTTCATCGCCGGGGCCGACGCCTTGCAACTGGTGCAGGAGATAAACAATCATCGTCCAGGACGAACCCAGAACGCACTGGGCGGTGCCGGTGTGGGCCGCGAGTTCTTTTTCAAACTCCTGCGATTCCTTGCCGAGGATGTATTGGCCGGAGCGGATGGCGCGCAAGGCGGCTTCCTCGACTTCGGCATTCACGAAACATTTGGATAACGATATTTTGCTCATAAAGGTTTTAAGCCACAGATAAACACAGATGAAACACAAATTTTCTCAAAAGACCATTCGTTTATACTCGACGCGCTGGCGGTCAAGCTTGACCAAACAGCCGGGTACGTCGTGGACTTCAAAAGCCGCCCCGATGATTTGTTTGGTGACCGGCTGAAGAAAATAATCCTTCGGTGCCCCTATTTGTGTTTCATCTGTGTCCATCTGTGGCTAGGTTAAGATCTGGACGGCTTTGCCGGTTTTCACGGACGCCAGCGCGGCGTTCATCACCCGAACGGCATCGTAGCCGGCCCAGCCGTCGGCCCGCGGTGGCTTGCGCGTTTGGATTGAATCCACGAACGCCCGCAACTCGGCCAGCAACGGTTCTTCCGGCGGACATTCGATCTGGTGCACCGCCCCTTCGATGCCCTTGAAATCATTGCCTTCGCGAACGTGCTTGTTCTCGTAGGTCTTGATCTTGTATTGCGCCACGTTGTAATCGCACACTGCACTCAGCTGGTCGCCGCAAATTATCACTTCGCGGAATTTGCCCGGGATGAAATAATCGTTTTCGACCGTCGCCCAGGTTTTTCCGCGTGGCGTCTCGTATTCGAGCGAGACGAACGAGACGTCATCCATGCCGCGGCCCATGAAATCGTGGTGAATGGCCAGCACGCTCTTCGGCAGCGCGCCGAGGATGAAGTTGAACAGGTCGGCGAAATGAATGCCGTCGGCAAACATGACCCCGCTGTCATTGCGCGGCCGTTTGAAACCGCCGAAATGGCCGCGCACCATGTTCACCCGCCCAAACTGGCCGGCTTGCACCGCGTCGCGCAGCCACAAGGTTGCCGGGTCGAAACGTAGAATGTGGCCGACCTGCAGGATGCGTTTATGTTGGTCGGCCAGCTCGGTAAGTTGTTTGGCCTCGGCGTCCGCCAGCGTCAGCGGCTTTTCCACAAATACGTCCTTGCCGGCCTCCAGAAATTCCCGGCCCAGCGCGAAATGACTTTGCGCCGGCGTGACAATGACGACTCCGTCCACCCGGCCGATGAAGTCCTTGTAGTTGGTCGTGAGCCGTTCGGCGGGCAGGCCGAGTTTGCGCGCCGGCTCAAGTTGTTTGGCGCCCACTTCCGCCACGTAAAGCTCGACGGGCATCGAATTGAGATTGCGCAGATGGTTGGCGCCCCATCGGCCCAAACCCAGAAGCAGAACTTTTGTCATTCCCGAAATTTTTGAGCAAATCATCTGGGCCAGCAAGGAAAATGCGCCGCCTTTCCGGCGGGGCGGGGCTCAACGATTCACAAATAATTTCCATTGGCCGGCATTGGTCACCAGATTCAACGGCGTGACGGGGTGATTTTGCAGAAAATGTTCCACCGTGTCGTTAATGCCAACCACCCAGATGCGGCGGTCTTCCGCCAGCAGATGCGCCAGCGCGCCATCGTCCGGCAGCAACAAATCGCCCAGCCGCTTTTGGTTGCCGGGAAATTCAAAGGGCACCTGGGTCAGATTCATGTCGCCGAAATACGGCCGGTTAGTCGCGTCAATCGCCGGATAGGCGTAAAACGCCAGCCCTTCCGGCAAATCGCCCCAGCACACCACCGCATCGCCGGGCTGACATTTTTCCCGGAGGACCAGACCCAGCGGTTTTAGCGTCGAATTGCGCCTGAGACTGCCCTGGAACCAGGGGATTTCGGCCAGCGTCACCGCCAGACCCAACAGTACCAGGAACACGGTCAGGCCGGCACACTGCGACGGTTTCCATTTTCGCGCCAGCCATAGGACCAAAAGCATGATTCCGACCATGACCGGGCCCTGCCATTTCATCCATCCCGGCAGCGGGTGGTGGAAGGCATAAACCACGGCCAACGGGAAGACCGCCGGCAACCACAATGAACTCCCCAGGCAAAACCGCCAGGCCAGTGCCGGGACCGGCCGGATCATACGCTCATCACCGAAAAAACGCCAGGCCAGCATCACCGCCAGCGCCGGGAAAACCGGCAGAATGTAAGCGGGCAGTTTGGCCTGCGAAAACGAAAACAGGGTGAAGGTGAAAATGACCCAGACGTTCAACAACACCCATGCATCTTTTTGCAGCACGACC
>Ga0187851_10003386_pt1 | contig 13406 bp, 23 predicted proteins | sample June2016WEW_6_10_FD_132997 | JGI IMG/M metagenome (GOLD analysis project Ga0187851, IMG submission 132997) | Peatland microbial communities from SPRUCE experiment site at the Marcell Experimental Forest, Minnesota, USA - June2016WEW_6_10 | ecosystem: Environmental > Terrestrial > Soil >...
AGCTATGACAGGAATGTCATAGCGGGTATGACATGGCTGTCATAGGGCAACGTATGGCCATGTATCGTCATGTATGGTCATGACCATATGTGACGCTATGACACAAATGCCTTATTGACAGCGGACGGAGTCGGAGGACAATCGGTAGTCGCTAGGCAATCAAGCCTTAGTAAATGGAGCTAGAGCACATGGGCAAAGACATCAAATGGCAGCGAATGAAGTCAACGCGCGAGCTAAAGCCGGAGAATCAAATCCGAGGCTTTTTCCCTTTCAGCGCCGGCAACGTGCTAGTAGGCCGCTTAGAGGAAGTTAAGGTCAAGCCGGACGGTAGCGGCTTCTATATAGTTCGGCTTGAGGAACCATGCGTATGCAACGTGAAAGACGAGTCAATTAAGACCGGGCAAGCGACAATCGAAGCCGGGTCGCTCGTAGGCTTGCGCAAGACGGGTAGTACCGCCCGCATTGCCAAGCTTCCTATCGGTACTCTGTTTCAATTTACCTTTCTGGGAATTGAGACAAAGACAATCAAGGACAAAGACGGCAGTCCACGTCAAATACACGTCCACAAGGCAACGATTGACGTTGCAGTGGAAGACGCAACATCAGACACGGAGAATCACGACAATGGCATTTCGCAAGCTGAATGAGCAAGTTAACCTTACCGGCTTCTATCGGCGGGAGAAGGGTAACGTCATAGAAGGTCTGCTAGTGAAGTATGTAGCCAAGAAAAATGGCCCATTTTTCATCCTTGAGCTAGAGAAGTCGTGCAAGCTAGACGCGGTTGTAGTCGAGGCTGACGGTACCCCGAGGGTTGACCCAAAAACCAAGCGGGCAGTTACCAAGGCCATCACAGGCAAAAAGGGAGACATGGTAGGGCTTTCTGCATGCGCGACGGTCAAGCCGCTGTCAGAGTATGTCGGCCGTCTTGTGCAAGCTGAGTGGAAGGGGGAAAAGCCTTCTACTGAGTACAAGGGCAAGATGATACAGATATACGAGATAGCGGTAGACGAACCCAACGCGGCCTAAGTCCCAATCATCGTCAATTGAGAGTGCCCACCCATTAACAGTGGGTGGGCATTTTCGCAGGAGAGAGATGGTTAAGAAGCGCAAAAAGAAGCCTCTAGGCAAACTCGTCAAGGTAGCGTCCTACCTTCGCAAGGTGCCCGGCAAGAAGCGGCGTGTCCGCGTGCCGGGTTACTCTTATCGACTCCCACCGAAGTCGGCCAAGCGCAAGGCCGCGAATCCTCGCAAGCGGGACATATTCGACCGACAGACAACCAAGCGCAAGCGGGAGAAGTTACTAGAAGCCAAGCATCCCAAGTGGGGGCACAAGAGGATTGAAGTTACAGCGGCTCTGACATGGGCCTATACGTTTAAGATAATGGCGCTTGCCACAGGCCGCGAGCGATACCGGATGTCATTTAACCCCGACATCTACGCGAGAGAAGAGAGAGAAGACAGTCGCACCCTAGAAATGTTCCAGACCCGGTGGTTTCCCGAGGTAGGCCCCGTGCTCATGGAGGATTTAAGAAAGCACATGGACGACCTAGAAAAGGCCGGCTTAGAAGAGATACTTTCGATTGAGCTATGCCAAGTGACACGCGAAGGGATAGCGAGTGAGCGGGAATGGTTAGTGCTAGGCGAGTGGACAGACCCGCACGACATACCAGGCTACCCGAAAGACTAACCATGGCGCTTGCTCCCTTGTCGAAACCCAAAGGCCGCAAGCCTTATGCTGTGTACGACATAGAGACAACGACAGACCTAAAGAGCGTCTACCTAGTCGGCTACTTTGACGGTGCAGACTATCGCTATTGGGAGTCTACCCCACTGTCGCCAGAAGACCCGCGCAGCGCTATGGGTCAATTCATGGAGTGGTACCTATCAGAGCCGCGCAAACAGTGGCTTTATGCACACAATGGCGGCAACTTTGACACAGTCTTTGCATTGGCCTATCTGCTAAAGAATCGGCCCGACCTAGGGGTGCAGCTAATACCCTCTCAGTCATCAATCCTCATGATGGAAGTGCTGCACCAAGGGGGCAACAACAAATGGTTGTTTCTCGACAGCGCGCGCACACTACCGGACAGTCTAGATAACCTCGGCAAGTGTTTCGTAGGTAAGAGCAAAATCGAGGTAAAGGACTACGCGACGCTGCACCTTGATCCTGATCGTTACCGCTACCTAGAGCAAGACTGCCGGCTACTGTATGACGTGCTAGAAGAGTACTTTAACCTACTGTACGACAAGCTAAAAGGACAAGCAGGAGTGAGCGCGGCATCCACAGCGCTCAAGACGTACCGCACGAGCTATCAAGACAAGGTGATCCCTGGCATAGAGCCCGAGACTGCGGCCTTTGTTCGTCAGGGGTATTATGGCGGACGATGCGAGCCATTCCGCAAGGAGTTTAGAAGCCGGAATGGATCAATCCTACACTGCTATGATGTTAACAGTCTGTACCCTTGGGCTATGCGCCAGCCGCAACCATATCGCTTTCTGTGGCAATCAACGCGCAAGGTAAAAGGGGTGGCCGGTTTTGTCGATGCCACAGTGTCTGTTAAGCCTTGTCATATCCCTGTGCTGCCATGCCGTGCCGACGGCAAGCTACTGTTCCCTACTGGCACATTTAGGGGCGTGTTCTCAACAATCGAGCTAGCACTTGCCGAGCAACACGGGCAACTCTCTAGTCTACAGATACACAATGGTCATTACTTCGACACAGCAGACCTATTCAGCGCATACATTGACACCATGTTCGCATATCGGGACAAGAGCAAGCCCGATTGGAAACTGAGCCTAGACAGGCTGGCAAAGTTGATGCCTAACTCCACTTACGGTAAGTTTGGCTCCAATGAGTTGCGGGAGACAATCCACGTTCGTCCTAGCTTCGAGGATATTACTCAATTGCAGCTGCAACAGATACAGTCACCCGTGACAACACAAGTGTGGTTACAGCGGACAGAAACACAGGCCGACTATATGTTACCTCAAATAAGCGCATGGGTGACAGCGCTAGGCCGCGTGAGGCTAGGGACCAAGCTACTTGAGCTAGGCCGAGAGGTATTCTATGGTGACACTGATAGCGTGTTCACTACGGTTGAGACAGCATGCGGGACAAGCCTTGGCGAATGGAAAGATGAATACGCAAAAGACCCGATTGTCTATGCCTATTTTCTCGCGCCCAAGGTGTATGTTCTCCGTCATGCGAGCGGCAAGGTAACGAACAAAGCTAAAGGATTTTCCCGCTTTGCCGATACCCTCCCCAAGGATGCTGTTCAATGCCTACGGGAGGGCAAGGATATTGAGGTTAGTCGCTTCGCTAAGATGCGCAGCGTTATTAGGGGAGACTTCGGGCTAGTGGTACAGCGAAAGCGCTGTCACCTGGACTATGAAAAGCGTATATTCAGGGAAAACGGGACTAGCTATCCCAGGAGGATACCTTGACCAATCTAGAGCAAACGATATTGTATACCATCTTGACATCAAAGGACGGAGAGGAGTTAGTTGCATTTTTGCAGCAAAACCGCAACCTCTCACATAGGCTTACCATCGCTTTATGCAAGGCAGAGCGCAACACGATAGAGTTAGCCCTAAAGGGAACACCTAGGCAGGGCAACTCATGATAATGGGTGAGCTGAATTTACGCGCGCTTGAAGTCGAGTTAGCGCACCAAAAAGCGCTCATAGAGGGTATGCAAAAGAAGGTTGGTGCCTTGCATGACTCCGTGTCTAAAGTAACCAACGAATTGCACAGGCTTCGGGAGTCGATTGATGTCGTTAGGAAACCTAATAGATAAGCTTGAGGACAATGCGCCGGCAGTGAACCTGCCACACACTATCGCCAAGCTTGCCACCAACAAAGACATACGCATTTTCTTGACTGCGTTAGCGCGCTATCCACAGGCGAAGTTTGACGACATGATGCGCGACTTTAAGATATTCTATCAGGGTATCCAACAGAGCGCTTTGCGCAAGGATGACGCGGTTATCAGGGAGCTTGCCAAGTATCCTCACATAGCCGCATTTATTGTCAGAATAACTGAGGATTGATCACATGAAAGCATCACAGAAAATGCTAGAAGCCGCTATGGAATTGAACACCGATTTACGCCGCGTTTGGGGGCATCCTTACGACTGTTACCATATCCTACAGACTGCTATGCGACTGGCGCAGCAGCACTGTCAGGAGTATTACAGCGTCGAGAAGCAGAAGCGCGAGATTGAGGCAAATCGCGGCTTGCAGTCGATGCCTACGCAAGATGAGCCAGAGGTTTAGCCGTGCCTCTTGCACCTATAGCATTTCGCGTCAAAAAACGTAAGGGTGGTGAGACTGTCGAAGTTGGCCCGTGGAAAGCAGTCGTAGGGGGCAAGGTAGTCGAGCTAGGCGACGCAGGGAGCGTTACCAAGGAACAGGCAGACGCGAAGCTGAAAGAGATAGTAGCCGCGACTCCTGAACAGCAGGGGCCTACCATCGGCGAGATAGCGGACGCTGCTAGCAAAATTGATGCCAAGCCTGAAGGGAGTGTGCCACGTGAAACAGCACCGAAGGCCGACAAACCGCCTACGGGAACGTTACGCACGGCTGGTCTTTCGGAGCTTACAGGGCAGCAACTGGCGAAGCTACGGGACAAGCTTTCGGCGGCAATCGCAGAGGGCAATCTATCGCTTGATACAGCGCTTATCGCAATGTTTGGGAGAGACGTTCCCCAACTACCCCCAGAAGACCTAGGACTACTGCGGGTCGGGTGGGAGATAGCCTGCCAAGAATGGTTTGTCAACGGCGTCCCCCCTGCATGGGTCATCATCCTATTTGCCAACGTACAGTTGACTACAAAACTCGCTCAAATGAGCACGCCTAAGAAGAAAAAAGAGGAGGCGACGCCGAAAGATGCCCCAGCAAACCCAGATACCCGGAACCGAGTCGTTACGACGACTCAACAGGGACCAGGTAATAGCCCTAATACTTGAGCCATTTACTCACGGTTATGGCTTTCGCCACCTCTGGATAGGGTACACAGGCAGCGGCAAGAGTTACGCCAATGTCGATCTAGTCAAAGCCGCTGCTGAGCACGTCAAATACGTCATTGTGACAGACCAGAAAAACCGAGAGACAGCATACGACGGAGAGCAGATACCATCTATTTCTGCGCTAGCCGCTTGCGAGCCTGACGACGAAGGACATATAGAAGCTGTTATCAGGGGCCTAGCCATGACCAACAATGTCGATGATACCATCGATTTTGACGTGATTGGCAAGGCTATTTGGCAGCTTAGCTTGCGTGACGAAGGAGTGCTCTTAGGTATCGATGAGCTGAGCGACGCATGCGAGGGTGAAAGGGTATGGGTGCGGGGCCTAATCAAGCGTTCTTACATGCGCCTACTCTACTCCCAAGGTAGGACAAAGCGCATATCCATAGCCGCGTGTACGCAAAACGTTCAAGAGGTACCCCGCGCAGCTATTAGCAACTCGGATACATTGGGGATTTTCCGGCAAGACCGCAAGGAGTTGCCTTATTATGCCGCGACGCGATTCTTAGACGCAATCGAGCTAGAGGCAGTCGCTAATCTAGGGGATCATGAGTTTCTCTTTCTAAAGCGTGGACAGGAGACTTGTGTATGCAAATTCTGACATTTCTTGCCGGTTTTGCCGTAGGCGAAATTTCGCTAATTTTGTTTGCTTGCACCCTTAACAAAATCGCGCGAACGTGCGATAACTATAGTCATGATGATCGAGCTAAAGAAGACGGTAGAAACCCCTGTTGTAAGCATGGATGAGTTGCGGGCGGAATGCCGCCGCATCCGTGCCCAGCAAGAGACTAGCTTTGCAGACCTAATCGTCACGCACGTCAACAATCACTGCATGGAGGATCCACACAATGGGCAAGAGGAATAACGCACAATCCAACACTTCCGCAAACTCGGCAACTGTGCCAGCGGATGCGCCGGCCAAGCGGGCAACCTTGGCCGACAAAATCGGCATGTGGGAAGTCAGCGGCTCTCAGTCGGAGCTTGCGCCGGCAATCAAGGCACTCATAGACTCTTACCGCGCGGCGGAGGATAAGGCTAATAGCTGCAAGCGCAAGCTGCGTAAGCTGCTGTCGATTGAAGTTGGATGATGCCATGAACTACATCAACTCCATAGGCCGCAATCGGGGTTATCGGCATCCTAACGAAGTCGGGCCGGGCGCTCGTGGCGACGAAGTCAAGGTCGCTCCCAAGACGCACGCGGTGCGGGATGGCTTCGTGCCTCTAGATGACTTCTTGCGGCGCGATGCCCGTCTCCGGGAGTCGGTCAAGATGCTCTGCATATTACACTGTGTCAATACCGCGCAGCCTTGGGCGCACCATAGGGCCGTGGGTGCCTTGGTCAAAGTCGGAATGGGTCTAGCGGCTAGAGCTCTCTAGGAGGTGTAACATGAGTACCGTCAAGGATTCTCGCGCTTTGGCAGAATTTCGAACGCGTGGCGGTTTTCCGGGTCCTATGGTTGTTGCCGCTGTCCGTGAGCATTTGCCTCCCGAGCTTTTCACCGAATTGACGGGACGACAGATCGGCATTGTGATGGCGGCATGCAATGCTGCTTTTCACAAGGGCAAAAAGGCCGCAGGAGCTGAAATGATCGACACTGACGCTGTATGGATAGAACGCCTGGGACGGATTATCGATCTCCCGGTAACGTAGCTATGCACATTCTCGCCTTTGCTCTAATCGGCATTGTCTTAGTGCTACTCATTACAGAGCGCAATCGCCCAACCTAATACGCGGCAGACAGAAAAAAGGCCCCAAGGTTTCTAGCCTTGGGGCCTTTGGCTATATGGTGGGCATCGCCGCTATTGCTGTGATTGCTCCCACATAAACTACCGCATGCCCCGAATCCCGAAACACTGCCACCACAAGAGCAGATAGCCCTAGTAGTTTTAGCGCAAAATGTAGACTATTGCGCCAACGACAAGTGCCACAGTCTCTATTGCGAGCGTCCATGGGCGAGCGCAGCGCATGCTACTTCCGACCGATAACCGGGCGAAGGAAGCTACTGAGCGCTATAGGTTTCTTGGCTACAGGCTTCGGAGTGCCCTGTCCCGCCTTGGCCGCCGCTACATTGGCCGTCTTGGTCGCCGCTGCCTTGGCTTTATTGGCTTCACCGATTTGTGCCTCAAGTGCCTTGGCGGCCTGCAAGTGCGCCGCAACCTGCTTGGCCAATTCGGCTATGTCGATTTGCGGGGCCTGTGCCACGGGAGTAGGGATAGCAGCTGGCGCAGTAGCGGCGGGAGTCGTGCTAGCAGACTCGGCAGCGGGTGCGGGAGTCGCAGCAGCAGCCGTAGCGATAACGGTAGCCGCTCCACTTGCTGGCGCGGCGTCGGGACTGAGATTCTTTCCATTGCGTATCATGTTCTTTCCTTTTGGTGGGGCGGTTATAGCTCACGCGCTACGGCGGTAACTACAGAAAAGATGTTCTCCCACGCATCGGGAGTGTCTACATAGAACAGAAGCCGAGCATAATTCCAAGGCCCGCGAGTGTTGCTTGTCTCCGTCGGGTAGATCGTGATTGTGCCAACGTTTGGGGGCCTGTCTGGCGACAGAGCGGCCAAGGAGTTTTGCACTAACTGGACTGCCATAGTCGGAGGTAGTATATAGTCGGTCGGGACGCCAGTATACACGAAACCCTGTTCAAACCACAATTCGCCGTCGAGTGAGCATTCTAGCATAACGTGGACTGTATCAGAGTCGCTTAGCGGCTCTGTCCGATTGGATAGGTTAAACCATATGTTAAAGGCCCACCTATCGCGCAAGCGCAGCTCATAGGGCTCTGTGTAGAGTAGCGTCGCCCAATAGGCAGGACTAGCATCAGGTTCCAATGCGCTAGGGAACACCTTGACAATCGCACTGCTGTCAATTTCTTCCCCTCCCACTTGGTCGCCATCGTCGCCTGACTGGCTACCTTCTACGATACTCACTGGCCCGAAAATGCCGGTTTGATGACCTAGCGTGACGTTGTAAAATTCGGCGTTGATTGTGCCGCCAGTAAGACCGGGAGGGTTTGACCCTACGCTATCGGTATATGGATTGGTTACCGCCCAAGTGATTGCGCCGGCTATGAGCCAGCTTGCCCCCTCTGGCACTCCGTCTAGCGATGGCAAGGCACCGATATTGATGTCTGCCTCACCTGACTGTGTACCACTACCGCTCACTAGATTAGCCGCAATTGTGGGACCGTCAATGTTGACTGTTACGTCATAGGTTGTGATACCTACTGGCGTCATTGCTAGCCACAGTTTAGGTACCGATGGCACTTCCTCGCCGTCGTTTTCAATTGTATAGGCAAGACCGGGAGTTGCGGCATTACTGCCGACTGTCCAGCCTGGTAGATTGCCGGAAAACTCTAAGAGCGGGTCAACTTCTGCCGAGTCGCCATTGTTGATGCCCATAGACAGGTTACAGTCCGTCGGGTCTAGCGTCCACGTCAAGCCATTGGAGTCAACGAAAGTGCCGGTCACAGTTTCCGCACACTCAATATTGACTGCTGTTAGCTCGTTTCCTAGGTATGTATTAAGGTAGTCGCTAACGCCGCTTGCAGTCAACAAGGGAAACCACGATCCGATACCACCTAGACCTTGATCGCCAGCCGCAATGGCAGACGCCAGTATGTCGTCGGCGGTGAATGGGATAGTAACGTCAGTTGAAAAGTCGCCAAAATTGATAGTCATCACAACGTTAAAGAGAATGTCGGTCCCTGTGTTGATTGTCTCAATAGGGACTAGCCACTCACTCATTATAGGTATCCCGACAGTGTTAGAAGTGCCACCAGTCAAACCGTCGACTGTAGGCGCGACTACGGCGGGAATGATTGAGCCTGTGCTAGCGCCCGATAGATCGATACCGCCCGGCGCAGCTGGACCTTCCGCGACTATCTCACCAGTGTCATGGTCGATCATCATAAGCTGCAAACGGCGCGGGTCACTGTCATGTGTGATTGCCGTTGCACACTCATTTAGAGGAGTGTTGATATTGCCGCTCATGTGGCTTTAACCCAAAAGCGCGTAGTGGTGCCCTCGACTGCCACAGGCTTATATCCAGCGGCTTCTCGGTCCGCCGCTATTTCGTCGGGAGTCTTGTAACCATGATGGGTTTCTGGATCATAAGGATGAGCAATCGCTAGCGCGTGCTGCAAGATTGGGTTGTCCCACTGTTCCGCCCCTTGACTTGGGTCGTCCGCTTCCCCAGCTTGTACCGATTGGGCAAGCTCCAATGTGTGAGTGGTCGGAGTCTGAAAAGTGCTGCAATACTTTGCATAACGTTGCTGTGAATAGTGTCCGTTCACTTCGGGGAAGTGAGATGAGAAAGTGACTAACTTGGTGATTGACATTCCCTTGCGAGCGGCATGTCGCTTGACTGCATAACCGACTGCTAGGCGTGCCTGTTCGCCTGACTCTTCGCTCTGCATAGATCGAGCCAGTGACAGACAGTCGACGTCCACACTCTTTCGTGCGGCCTCTTCGGCTGGCAACTCCTTAATGATGCCTGTGACTAATTCTGTCATGGCTGTAACAGGTTCCTTCCTTCGCCAGAGTGATAATAGCGCCACAATCGCGGCACCAACCAATACGACAATGAGCCATAGAGGCACAACGTCTAGCCTCCGACCATGACAGGAGCGTAGGCCATGACAGGAGCACTACCAAGCACTTCCGCATGCACTTGGGTTATGTAAACGTTCCACTCGTCGCGCTTGAGTTTGTTGTTACTCGCACACTGATAGTAGACGCTCCATCGGCCCGCAAGCCACGGATTGCCAAGCACCATTTCTAAGTCAATAAACGGAGTGTTTGCGTCTGTCTCAAACGCAATGCCGTCTATCTGCGACTTCGGGAAAGTAAGGGGAATCCCGTTCTTTCCTACTATCTCACCCACTCGGGCGATTTTCATGCGCGTCTTTACGCATTGATATGCAATGATTGTGTTACCAAGTGTGCGCAAATCCAGCTTATGCGGCACGGGTGGCGCACTGTATTTGTCACCCCATGGCCAAGTAGATAACTCGTTTGGGTCGTCCTGTTCGAATACAAGAGCAATGCGGGAACGTACCCTAACTTCCGGTAAGTGAATGCGACATGCGGCCTGGACTGTGGGTAACCCATAGTTGGGCGAGTCGCGATTGTTAATGACAAACGCCACGTCTAGCGACGGGTGATTGTATACCTGATAATTTTCATGGTTCCTGTCCTCGTTGCCCAGCATCTTGCGCTCTCCTAAGTCGGGTCGTCATGTTGCATAAACAGCCAATCCACAGGGTCTGTTCCAGCTGGCGCAACGTCTTTAGGTGCTACGCTACCATCGTCACTGTGAGGAGTGAAAAAGTTAGTTATGTTCCGCTCATTCGCCTTAAAGGATGCGCTGTTTGTGTCCATGAAAGGCTTATAGACATGCTCATAGAGCCAATAGAGCGCATACGCTACAGCAAGCGCCAAGGCGAGCCAAAAGAGGCTAGTAGCCGCGTTGATTGCTGCGATTGGGGAAAATGGCATTGAAGCGAAAAGGGCGAGGAGTGGATGTCACTCGCTCGCCCGTTCCTTGTGACCTAGACTACCCCAGCGGCACTAGCCAAGCTTGCGGCCTGTTCCGCCTGCTTTACATAGGCCCCAGCGCCAGGCACATTTTCTGCTAGCTTGGCGATGCCCCCTAGGCGATGCCGCCAACCATGCTTGCTGCTCTTATGAGCGGCAATAGCCTTGTGTTGCATCGGATGCTTGCGATGCTTCATCCACATAAAGACGGCGCCGATAGCGGCGACGACAAGAAGAATCACTGCCCATGTCGGCATGTCTACTTCGCTCCCATTGTTCCGCTAAATGCGCCGCCGCGCGACATAAAGACACCTTGGCCGTCAACGTCAGGCCCGTGCTGATCGAAGTTTCCGACTAACACAGGAGCGTCGACTTTCCGCAGTGGTACTAAGCCCTCATTGTTGTGAGAGCCTATGAGTCGCATGAACTGTTTGCGCCCGAAAGCAAACGCCAGGAAAATGGCGGCTAGAATGATGAGGATTTGAGTGTGACTCATATCCCAAACGTCTTGAGCAAGCCTTGCACCATACCGACTTCGGTTTGTGCGTCTTGAATCAGGTTGGCAGTGTTAATGCCCGCCTTGATGTAGGTCTTATCGGACTGATACATCTTATAGTATTTGTGTCCAAAGTACGCCGCTACAGCCAAGAGCATGGCGGCGAGTATGAGCACTAGCCACAACATGGCTACTTGCTCGCAACAGCGGGAGTCGCGCTAGCGACGATAGGCACTACCTTGAGCGGTAGATAGGTAGCCTTCCACGGTGCAAACGGCAACACTTCCACAGGCGACTGTTTCTTCGCCAGCTTGGTGATTGTTTGCAGGTTGTCGGTGCCAAACATTTCGGTCCCAAGGTGTGACCGTTGAATGATGGCAAGCAAGTCGGCGATTTTCGCCGCGCTCAGTGGATAACAGCCCCATACGTAAGAGTAGTGATTGCCGGCAAAGACGCCAGTCAAGTCATAGCTGGGTTGGCCGACTCCGTCCAAAAGCTTGGACAAGTCGAAGCCGGGAACAGGCGACAGAACGGGGAACACTTCTAAGGCTTCCAAGGGAGTGTTAAGCGTGCCGTTCATGGTGCCGGTTCCGCTGGAACCGTAGTTAATAACCTTGCCCGCATCCGGGTCAAAGATAGGGTAGAAGTAGCTCGACTGTTCCGAGGCATTCGGCTCGCCCGTACCCTCGAAAGCTTCCAGCAAGTCAAGGCCCACTGCCTGTGGGTCGTTAGTCTGGCGAAGGCCCAAGAAGTCAGCGGCAAACTGAGTGAGCGAACCGACAAGGCCGCTACCCTTTGCATCGCCAACTAGCTTGCTACTCGCCCACAAAACACCGTGGATGCCGGCTTTACCCTCGACTCCGGTAAGAGTGCTGTTAGCACCGAAAGAGACAAGCTGGACCGAGTCAGTCCCACTACCTGCGTTAGCCTTGTGGCGTGTGAGTTGCCAGGGGTGGGCAATACGCAATTCCGTGTCAGGGTCAATGCAAGCCTGGCACGTGATTTGAAGCGATCCCGTTCCGCCTGGCCCGGCATAGGTGACTGTCGGCTGGCCGGCAGTGTTTCCAAAGGGAGCGTTACCCGCGCCGTCGTCAACGTTGGCAAGCGACTGAGGACACGTAAATACTATTTCGCCCGGCCTCAAGAAGAGAGCGAGCGGCGAGGTATGATGACCTTCATTGGCAGCGGGATTGCTACCAGGGAAAATGTCGACAAAGTGAGTGAACGGAGTCACGCTAGGAACGGACGGGGTACCCGTCGCGGCGGCGAGTGTAATGTCGCCATCGTATCCGCCTGGAGTGATTGACGGCATCCGTCCGCCATTGCGCACAAATTGGTCAATGTCGAGAATGCCACCGAGGCTGTGAGTCGAGCTAACGGGAGTGCCAAGCTCCGTCCCTTGTACCTGGACAGAGTTAATCAACGAAGGGGTGAGACACTTGCGGGGAATAACCCTGATTTCCGTGTCAGCGTTAACGATTGTGCCGGTAAACTTGATTCGCAGTTTCGGCACGTAGGCTGCGAATTTGCGGCCAAGCGCTACGAGTGAGATAGGCAAGTCGTCAAACTTGAAATTGGGCTGGACTCCCGGCCCCCACGACTGAGTGATACCGCCTGGACCATTCAATTGGTGCCAGCGACGAAGCGGGTTTTTACGGTAGCGCACGGACATTGTTACGGTCCCGCGTGCATAGCCGGGTGACCACCACCCAATATGATATGCCGCAATGGCTTAATGTGCGCCACAATCGCTACTGCAATCACCGCGACAAGGGCGGTAATGAGGTATGACAAAAATGCGTCCATTTGTCCTTTTACTGTCTAGTAGGCATCAGCAATGCACTCTATTTCGTCGGCAGTCCACGCCACACCGGGCGCTACTGTCGACAGACATCCGGCAACGTTGCCGCTAACTGCGCTAGCAAGACACTGTGCCGCCGCTGCTTTGATGGCGCTATTCGCCTTGTCAGCAGTGCTGCAAGTCTGCAAGATGTTGTAGAATGTCTGCCGCTGCTGAGTCGTTGCAGCGCAGCCGAAAAGAGTGCTAGCGAACAGAAGACTAAGTGCTAGGCGTCGCATTGGTCGTGGCGCTCCCTTCGCCGGGTTGGGTCTGCTTGGCAAGGCCCCTACTGATTGAGTAAACAGCTTGCGAGATGCCGACTCCGATGGCGGCATACTGTGGGGGCAATGCCCCGCTAACTGCGGCTACCACTAGCCCTACCGTGCCAAGCGCATGACACCAAAACTCGGTCGTTTTCAGTCCTGACTTCACTTGCCTTTTCCTACCTTTCTTACCGCGTTATTGTAGCGCGTTAACTTCCAATGCTACCACCCTCCCGCTCATCTATCAA
>Ga0187851_10003388_pt1 | contig 13399 bp, 9 predicted proteins | sample June2016WEW_6_10_FD_132997 | JGI IMG/M metagenome (GOLD analysis project Ga0187851, IMG submission 132997) | Peatland microbial communities from SPRUCE experiment site at the Marcell Experimental Forest, Minnesota, USA - June2016WEW_6_10 | ecosystem: Environmental > Terrestrial > Soil > Wetlands...
GAAGGAGCGCACGCTCCAAAAGGAACCCTACCGCACTCTTTTAGGGCACTTTCGCCACGAGATCGGCCATTACTATTGGGACCGGCTGATCGCGGACGGTCCCTTGATGGAGCCCTTCCGCGCAACGTTCGGCGACGAGCGCGCCGACTACCAGGCGGCCCTGCAACGACATTATCGGGACGGTCCGCCGCAGTACTGGGAACGCAACTTCATCAGCGCCTATGCCACCATGCACCCGTGGGAAGACTGGGCGGAATCCTGGGCGCACTACATGCATATGGTGGACGCGCTGGAGACTGCCGGCGCCACCGGCCTCGCCCTGCGGCCCCAGCGCAGCGACGAGCCGCGCATGCAGCCGCCGCCGGACCCTTTGAACCCGAGTCAGCGCGACTTCGACTCGATGATCGAGTCGTGGCTGTCGCTGACTTATGTGTTGAACAATTTGAGCCGCGGGCTGGGACTGCCCGACAGCTACCCGTTCGTGCTGTCGCTGCCGGCGACCGGCAAGCTGCGCTTCATTCACGACACCATTGACCAGCGGGAACTGGGGAGATAACGCATGTCGATCCACGTCGCCCTCAATCACGTCATGCACTATCGGTATGACCGGCAGGTCGTGCTCGGACCGCAGATCATCCGTCTGCGCCCCGCCCCGCATTGCCGCACCCGGATCCTGTCCTATTCGCTGAAGATCGTGCCCGCCGAGCATTTCATCAACTGGCAGCAAGACCCCCAGTCGAACTACCTCGCCCGCGTGGTGTTCCCGAAACCGACCCAGGAGCTGCGCATCGAGGTGGATCTCGTCGCCGAGATGGCCGTGCTCAATCCGTTCGACTTCTTCCTCGAGGACTACGCGCAAAAATTCCCGTTCCGCTACGCGCCGAGCGAGGAGCACGGACTCGCACCGTTTCGCATCACGGGGCCTGCGACGCCCAGGTTGACGAGATATCTCGCGGGCATATCGCGGGAGCCGCAGGCCACGGTGGATTTCCTGGTGGAGCTGAACCGCCGCCTCGCGGCGGAAGTGAAGTATGTGATCCGAATGGAGCCGGGCGTGCAATCACCGGACGAGACGCTCGAGAAGCGTTCGGGGTCATGCCGCGATTCGGCGGAACTCCTGGTGCAGATCCTGCGCCATCTCGGTTTCGCCGCACGATTCGTTTCCGGCTACCTCATCCAGCTCACCGCGGACTTGAAGCCTCTCGAGGGCCCGGCCGGGCCCAGCCAGGACTTCACCGACCTGCATGCCTGGTGCGAAGTGTATCTGCCGGGGGCCGGATGGATCGGTCTCGACGCGACCTCGGGACTGCTCACCGGCGAAGGCCACATTCCGCTCGCGTGCACACCCGAGCCGCAATCCGCGGCGCCGCTCACCGGCATCGTCGAGCCCTGCGAGACCACCTTCGAGTATCTGATGAAAGTCGCGCGCATCTGGGAGGCGCCGCGCGTGACCAAGCCCTATACGGAGGATCAATGGCAGGCCATCGATGCCTTGGGTAAGCGGGTGGACCAGAGTCTGATCGTGGACGATGTGCGTCTGACCATGGGCGGTGAACCCACGTTCGTGTCGAGCGAGGATTCGCTATCGCCTGAATGGAACACCGCGGCGCTCGGCGATAACAAACGCAGCATCGCGTCCCAGCTGTTCCGGCGACTGAAAGAGCGCTACGCGCCCCACGGAATCACGCATTTCGGCCAGGGAAAATGGTATCCCGGCGAGCCCTTGTCGCGCTGGTCGCTCAACTGCTTCTGGCGCAAGGACGGCGAAGCGATCTGGCGCGACGCGGCGCTCAACGCCGACGAAAGCCGCGATTATCCAGGCGCTGCGGGCAACGCATCGCGGCTGCTGCTCGAGGTTGCGCGACGCCTCGGCATCGGCGAGGACCACGTATTCGGAGCGTTCGAAGACCCGCTCTACTATCTCTGGCGCGAACGCAAACTTCCCGCCAATGTCGATCTATCGACCGCGACGCTCACCGATCCCAAGGAGCGCGAGCGTCTCGCGCGCATCCTCGACAGCACCCTCGATGAGCCGGCCGGGTATGTGTTGCCGCTTGCCAAAAATACCGACGATTCCCCCTGGCAAAGCGGGCCCTGGCTGCTGCGCAGCGAGCGCTGCTACCTCATCCCCGGCGATTCGCCGCTGGGCTTTCGGCTGCCGCTCGATTCGCTGCCGTGGGTGCGGCCCGCCGATTTCCCGCACGTGTACCCTCCCGACCCGAACCAATCCTTCGAGGCGCTGGCGAAGCCGACGCTGGAAGATTCCACACGGGATCGCGAGCAAAGCGACCGCCGCACCGACGCCGCCATCGCGCGGGCCGCCGGCATTGACGCCGCTGCCGGCGAGACCGCCGCCGGCGGCAGCGCAGCTGCGGATGCGCGCGCCCTTGCCGCACGGTTGACGCCGCCGCAGAGCACCGTTCGCACCTCGATGTGCGCGCAGCAACGCGACGGTGTGCTGTACGTCTTTATGCCTCCGGCGCGATGCCTGGAGGATTATCTCGAGCTCATCGGCGCGGTCGAGTCGAGCGCGGCGTTGCTGCACCAACCGGTGATCATCGAGGGCTATGAGCCGCCGGCCGATCCGCGCCTGGTCAATTTCAAGGTCACGCCCGATCCGGGTGTGATCGAGGTCAACGTGCAGCCGAGCGCCCGCTGGGACGAGCTCGCAGCCCACACGCTTGAGCTTTACGAAGACGCCGCTACCTGCAAGCTGCGCTCCGAAAAATTCATGATCGACGGCCGGCACGTCGGCACCGGGGGCGGCAATCACATCGTGATGGGGGGAGCCACGCCGCAGGATTCCCCGTTCTTGAGGCGTCCGGATCTGCTGCGAAGCCTGATTTCCTATTGGCACAACCATCCCTCGCTGTCGTATCTGTTTTCGGGCCTGTTCATCGGGCCGACCTCGCAGGCGCCGCGCGTCGACGAGGCGCGCAACGATTCGCTCTATGAACTCGAGATCGCCTTCGGCCAGTTCCCGGCACCGGGGGCTTCCGTGCCCCCCTGGCTTCTCGACCGGCTGCTGCGCAATTTATTGATCGATGTAACCGGCAACACGCACCGCGCCGAATTCTGCATCGACAAGCTGTACTCTCCCGACTCGAGCAGCGGACGGCTTGGGCTGGTCGAGATGCGGGCGTTTGAGATGCCGCCGCATCCGCGCATGAGCCTCGTTCAGCAGGTGCTGCTGCGATCACTGGTGGCGCGTTTTTGGCGCGAGCCCTACGCACCCCGGCGTCTGGTGCGGTGGGGAACCGCGCTTCACGACCGGTTCCTGCTGCCGCACTTCGTGCGCACGGACTTCGAGGATGTGCTCGCCGAACAGGCGCAGGCCGGCTTCGATCTGAAGCTCGAGTGGTTTGCGCCGCACTTCGAATTCAGGTTTCCGAAGCTCGGAGACCTCGAGCTCTCCTGCGGGTCGCTCGAGTTGCGGCAGGCGCTCGAGCCCTGGCATGTCATGGGCGAAGAGGGAACCGGAGGCGGCACGGTGCGCTACGTGGACTCCTCGGTGGAGCGGCTCCAGGTGAAGGCCTCGGGGCTCGCACCCGATCGCTACGCCGTCACCTGCAACGGCCGCACGATCCCGCTGCGACCCACGAGCCGTGCGGGAGAGTTCGTGGCGGGCGTGCGCTACCGCGCCTGGCAGCCGTGGTCCGCGCTGCATCCGAACATCGGCATTCACTCGCCGCTGACATTCGATATAGTGGATACCTGGATGAAGCGATCGGAAGGCGGCTGTCAATACCATGTGGTGCATCCGGGCGGACGTAATCACGACACCTTTCCGGTGAACGCCTTCGAGGCCGAGAGCCGCCGGCTGGCGCGGTTCTTCCGCCTGGATCACACGCCGGGGACGCTGAGCGTCGAGCCCGCGGCGGTCGACGATGAGTTCCCGTTGACCCTGGACTTACGCCGCCCATAATCTCATGGAGAAGTTCCGGGATACCTTCGGTGAGACATCGGGCGCGGCGCCGGGCGATCCCAGACTCGCCACCTATCGGAGCTACGCCGGCCGATACGATGAGTTGATCGCCGACGACGGAGACATCCGCAACCATTGGCGTCCGTTGATCCGTGGAGTCTTCGAGGACGACGCGCGCGCGGCGCGCCGCGCCACGGAATTCACGCGCCGCATGATCGTCGAGAACGGCGTCACCTACAACGTCTACGCCGACGAGCAAGGACGCGATCGTCCGTGGATCCTGGATCCGTTGCCGTATCTGCTGACCGCGCAGGAGTGGCAAACCATCGAGGCCGGCGTCGCCCAGCGCGCGCATCTGTTGAACGCGGTGCTGTCGGATATCTATGGCCGGCAGGAACTCTTGTCGAGAGGCGCGCTGCCCGCCGACATCCCGTTCGGCCATCCCAATTTCCTCTGGCCCTGTTGTGGCATCCGGCCGCGCGACGATCGATGGCTGTGGATTTACGGCGTCGATCTCGCGCGTTCTGCCGACGGGCGATGGTGGGTGCTCACCGATCGCACCCAGGCGCCCTCGGGCCCGGGCTACGCGCTCGAGAACCGCCAGATCGTCCGACGCGCCCTTCCGGAGCTGGCGCAATCGATGGATGTGCGCCCGTTGGGCGCATTCTTCGCAGCGCTTCGCGACGAGCTGCTGCGCGGCGCGGGCGCCGAGCCGCTCGCGGTGGTGCTCACGCCGGGCTCGTTCAACGAGACCTATTTCGAGCATGCCTACCTTGCGCGACAGCTCGGCTTCCCGTTGGTCGAGGGACACGATCTGACGGTGCGCGACGAAACGGTGTTCCTGAAGACACTCTCCGGCCTGAAGCGTGTGCATGCGGTATTCCGCCGGCTCGACGATGATTTCTGCGACCCGGTGGAACTGCGCGTCGATTCCGCATTGGGCGTGCCGGGATTGCTCGGCGCCATCCGCAAGGGAAACGTGGTGGTCGCGAACGCACTCGGCAGCGGCGTGATGGAATCGGCCGCCTGGCTCGGGTTCCTGCCCGCGCTCGCCGAATCGCTGATCGGCGAGCGCCTAATGCTGCCCTCGGTTGCCACGTGGTGGTGCGGCGAGCGGCCCGCACTCGAGTCCGTGATCGAACAGCTTCCGCGCCTGGTGATCAAGCCGACCTTCCCCGATCAGAACCGCGTGCCGGTGTTCGGCCGCGATCTCACCGCCGAGGGACGCGCCAAACTGATCGAGCGGATGCGCGCTCAGCCCCAGGCCTTCGTCGCCCAGGAGCATCTGGCCTTTTCGCAGGCGCCCGTCTGGTACACCAAGAATTCCGACGCCTTCTCGGCACGCGCGCTCGGCATCCGGGTCTACGCCATTGCGACGCCCGAGGGCTATCGGGTGATGCCCGGCGGGCTCGCCCGATTCGCCGCCGACGATCACGCGGAAATCGTGTCGATGCAGCAGGGCGGCGGCAGCAAGGACATCTGGGTGTTGTGCGATTCGAGCGAGACCTCGGAGGAATCCACTGCGCCGATCGCGCGCGCGGACCCGCGCGCGGCCGGGCGGCACCAGGATCTGCCTTCGACGCTGGTCGAGAATCTGTTTTGGATGGGACGCTATGCCGAGCGCTGCGAGGACAAGACGCGGCTGCTGCGCGCGACGCTCGGCTTGCGGCGCAATCTCCCCTTCTGGGCGGAGGCGGTCGAAATTTGCAAGGAGTTCGGTGCCGCCACCGTATTCGACCCCGAGAAGCGGTTCACCTTGAACGGCGACATCGGCCGCCTCGGAGAATGTGCCGCTCAAGTACGAAGCTCGCTCTCGGCCGAGAACTGGCGCGCGATCACGGTATTGCAGCGCGACTTCCGGCGTGCGGAAGCGGCGCGGAGCGATGCGCGCGAAACGCTCGACCGGCTCCTCCTGTCGCTCGTGTCACTGGCGGGATTCGCGCTCGATGACATGACGCAGGACGACGGCTGGCGCCTCATGATGATCGGGCGGCGGCTGGAGCGGCTGCAATTCCTCTGCGATGTTCTCGCAAGACGCCTCGCCGCCGTCGACACCCCGCTCCGCCAGGAGCTCGAATGGCTGCTCGAGCTCGGTGACAGCGCCATTACCTACCGCACCCGTTATCGCGCACCGCCCGTCTGGGACAACACGATCGAGTTGCTGGTGTACGACGAGCACAATCCGCGCGCGCTCGCATTCCAGTGGCGGTCGGTCAACACCTTGCTCATCGAGGTGGCGGAATCGCTCGGAACCCGCCCGCAAGACGCCTTGTACGAACCCATCGAGGACTTGATCGCTCTGCAGGAAAGCCCGCCGGGCGACGATCCCCTCATGGTACAAGCCTCGCGGCGCATCCTGTCGGAGTGTTTGAAAGAGCTGAACGGCGCGGTCGCTCAAGTATCGGATCAGCTCACCTCGCAGCATTTCTCGCACGTGGACTTCGAGCTCAAGGCGGTGACCGCGTGACCCAATACGCCGTCCGCCACACCACCCTGTACGAATACGGGGGCGAGGTCGCCCATTCGCATCATCTGTTGCATTTGACGCCGCGCGAGTTCGAATACCAGCGATGCCTGTCGCATTCCCTGGTCCTCGACCCGCTGCCAAGTTCGGCGCGCGAGGATCGGGATGCCTTCGGCAATCCCATTGCGCGGCTCGAGTACGATCGCTCCCATGACCACCTGTCCGTCAGCGCCGTGATGCGGGTGGAGGTGCTGCCGCGCAGCGCGGGCCAACTCGAGGAAAGCGAGGCCTGGGAGCGCGTGCGGGAGCGTTTGCGATATCACGCCTCGGCCCCGAGGCCCACCGACCTCGAAGCCTGTCCATTCCGAATGCGCTCCAGTCACGTGCCGTTGAAGGACGTGGTCGAGGACTACGCGCGCGAAGCCTTAAAGCCCGGCCGGCCCATCGCCGCCGCCGCCCACGCGCTCACGCGGCAGATCTACCGCGACTTCGACTACGTTCCGGGCTCGACCACCAACCGCACATCGATCACCGCCGTGCTCGCGAGCCGGCGCGGCGTCTGCCAGGACTTCGCGCATCTCATGATCGGATGCCTGCGCTCCTCGGGTCTCGCCGCACGCTACGTGAGCGGCTACATCAGAACCGTGCGCGATGCCGAGCCCGATACCCTGGTCGGCGGCGATGCCTCGCATGCCTGGGTGTCGGTCTATTGCCCGCCGCTCGGCTGGGTCGATTTCGATCCGACCAACGACTGCGTAGTCGGCGAGGATCACGTGACGCTCGCCTGGGGGCGGGATTTCGGCGACGTGTCGCCGCTTCGCGGCATGATCGTGGGCGGCGGCCGGCACAAGCTCTCCGTGGACGTGGGCGTACGCCGGGTCGGGTGACGCCCGCGGTCAGGGTGCGGCCCGGCGGCTTGGGCCTTCAGGCTGCCGGCCTCAGGGGGGCTGCTGTTTCAACTGATAGCCTCCGTCGATGACATAGGCGTGGATCGCGTCCACGTCCGCCGGCGACAGCACGTCATCGAACCGTCCCATCCCCTTCGCGGCGAACGCGCCACCGAGCACGATGGTGTTGAAGAGCGTATGAGTGCCCGGCTCGATGCGGCGCAGATCCGGCAGATTGCCGCGGCCCATGACGTGGCAGCGGGAGCAATAGCGGTTGTAGAGCACCTCCCCCGCCGCGATTTGCTTCTGGTCCGTGGGACGCGCGGGAAGATCCGGGAACGGCGGATCGGTGCGCGCGGACGGCAACGGCGGGGCCGGTCCGCCGATCTTCAGCGCAATGATGCGGCCCTCGTTGCCGTAGCGGTATGCGGCCGATGCGGGATCGAGCGGATAGCCGTTGATGACTGCGCCGCCGCCGTAGCCCGCGATGATCGCGACGTACTGAACGCCGTTCACCCGGTAGGTCATCGGCGCCGCCATCATCGAGGTGCCGAGGGGAATCGATGCCAGGCGCGCGCCATTATCCGATCCATAGACGTTGAGACTGCCGTTGGCATCGCCTTGGAACACGAGTCCGCCCGCGGTCGCGAGCACGCCGCCGTCAAAGGAAGTGGCCGTTTGCGTCTCCCATTTCACGCGGTGCTCCTTGACGCTGTAAGCGCGCAGGAAACCGCGGGAAGCAAAATCCGTCTTGAACGGGCGCTCGAGATCGGCGAGCGGCGGCAGCGGGCCGTACAAGGAACGCATGGCGCCCGGATCGTAGGTCTCCGGCGCGAACGCCGGCGTCGTGAATTGACCCTCGACCAGTCCGGCTCTGCGGGCACTGGTGTCGAATAGGATGTTGCCGCCCTCCTGCACCGAAATGTAGGTGAGCGCGCGCTCGGCGTCGTACGCCATCGGCTGCCAGGTGTGAGCCCCGACCTCCGAGGGAAATACCATGGCGGGTCCTCGACTGTAGTCGGCGCTCGCCTCGACGATCGGCCGCCCGGTCTTCGGATCGATGCCGCGGGCCCAGCTCACGTACGCGAAGGTGCTGGCGGACACGAGTGCACCGCTCGCCCGATCGAGCACATAGTAGAAGCCGTTCTTGCTGGCCTGCATGATCACTCGGCGGCGCCGGCCGGCGAGATCCACGTCGGCGAGCACGAGTTTCTGGGTGCTGTCGAAATCCCACCGATCGCCGGGCGTGGTCTGGTAATGCCACGCCATGGTGCCGTCGCTCGCATGGATGGCGATGATCGAGGCCGCATAGAGCTCGTCGCCGCCGTGGCGGCCGTAGAGCTTCATGTTGTAGGGAGCCGCGTTCGCAGTACCGATGTACACGAGGTTGAGCTTGGGATCGTAGGCCATGCCGTCCCACACCGTGCCGCCGATGCCGGCCTCCCAGGGATGTTTCGGGTCCCAGGTCTTGAGCGCCGCGGCCAGGTGCGGCTGATCCTGCGGGCCCAGAGCCGGATCGCGCGGCACGGTATAGAAGCGCCAGCGCAGCGCCCCGCTCTTCAAGTCGTAGGCGGAGACATAGCCGCGTATTCCCGCAAAGTCCGCACCGCCGTTGCCGATCACGACGAGATCACCCGCGAGCTGCGGCGCCCCGGTAATGGTGTAGGGCTTGCGCGCGTCTCGACCGACCAGCGTGTCGACCTTCCAGACGAGTTGGCCGGTACGCGCATCGATCGCGTGCAGCCACCCATCGATGGCGCCGACGTACAGCTTGCCCTCGAATGCCGCGAGCCCACGATTGACGGCATCGCAGCAGGCATAGCGCGCCCAGTGGCCGTCGATCTGCGGGTCGTAGGTCCAGAGTTCACGGCCGGTGGCGGCATCGAGCGCATAGACACGCCCGAAGTTGCTGGTCGCATACATGACGCCGTCGATGACAAGCGGCGTCGACTCCTGGCCGCGGCGGGTGCCGAGATGATAGTCCCAGGCGAAGCCGAGCTCACCGACGTTGCCGGCATCGATGTCCTTGAGCGGCGAATAAAAGGTGCCGTTGGCGTCCCGTCCTGGCGTGAACCATTGATCGGGGTCCGCCGCGGCCAGGCGCGCAGCGCTCACATCCGCCGCTTGGGGAGGGGCGGCGGCGCTCGTGGCCGCCGCCACGACCAGCGCGGCCGTCAGCAGCGTCATCATATGACGGCATCGAAGATTCATCATGTCAACACAACCTCATCGCTGGGAGCTCCGCGATGCTACCGCAAGTGCGGCATTGCCGTTGCCGCACCGGTGCCGCATCATCTGACTCACACTCGAACCCACCGCATCGGAGATGACCCATGGCCGAGCCGCAACCTTCTCAGAAACTCCCGGATTGGATCCAAAACCACCTGACGCGCTACATCGCCACCGACGGAGCCGATGGGTACCTATGGGACGCCAGCCTGGGCGGGGGCCAGGGGATGATCCCGACGCTGCTGTTGACCACGGTGGGCCGCAAGTCCGGGCGGGAGCTCACCATGCCGCTGATCTTCGGACGTTCGGGCCAGGATTACGTCATCGTTGCCTCCAAAGGCGGCGCTCCCGCGCATCCGGCGTGGTACTTGAATCTCGAAGCGAACCCGTCGGTGCGGTTGCAGGTCAAGGCCGACAAGTTCGCCGCGCGCGCCCGAACCGCTCAAGCTGAGGAGCGGGCGGCGCTGTGGAAGAAGATGGTGGCGATCTACGCGCCCTATGAGCTCTATCAGACCAAGACTGACCGGCAGATTCCGGTGGTGGTGCTGGAGCGTCAGTAGCCCGCCACCGCGGGGATGATCTCGCGGCGGAATATGTCGATCGGCGTGAGTTCGTGCACGGTCGGCATGTTGAACACCGCATGCCGCACGCCGATCGAGGCCAGCGCCTTGCAGTGGGCGATCACGTCCTTGACGCTCATTTTGCCGGGCTGCAAATCGACGGTGCCGAGCGTCGTGATCTCGATCGTCCCGTAATCCCGGCCGAGCGCCTCGCAGTGCTGTTTCAATATATCGAGCTTGGCGCGTACGGCCTCCGGGCTGCCGAAGAGATTGCACGCGTCCGCATATTGCGCGACCAGCCGGAGCGTCTTTTTCTCCCCGCCACCTGCGACCAGAATCGGTGGGTGCGGACGCGAGAGGGGTTGCGGGACGCAAAGGGTCTCTGCGAGTTGATAGTGCTTGCCGCGATACGGGCCGTTGTCGGCGGACCACATCTGCTTGGCGATCTGCAGCGTTTCCTCCAGCATCTCGAAGCGCACGCCGAGCGGCGGGAACGGAATCCCCAAACCGCGCGCCTCCTGTTCATTCCAGGCGGCACCGATGGCGAAATAGGCGCGGCCGCCGGACAGTACGTCCAGCGTGGTCGCGCTCTTCACGAGCACGCCCGGATAGCGATAGACCACACCGGTCACCATGGTGCCGAGCTTGACTTGCCGGGTGAGCGCCGCGAGATACCCCAACGTGGTGTACGCCTCCAGCATGTCGTTTTCCGGCGGCCCGATCATGCTGATCTGGAAGAGGTGGTCCATCACCCAAAGGCTGTAGAACCCCGCCTCATCGGCGGCCCGCGCGATGTCGGCGAGCTTGGCGGCGATGCGTTCCGGCCCGTCCGGCCAGGTGAAGTTGGGGACCTGCAGACCGATTTTCATCGCTCGATTCTATACTATGGATTCGTTGCAGAAGAGAGGTAGCAGGCATGACTGAGATCAAGGGCGGCGGGTCAGCTCCAGGCCGCGATACGATCGCCGTCTGGGGCGGCGAGCGGGAGCACGAGCCCTACGAGCGTGCGACACAGGTACCGGTCGTCCACAGCGTCTCCTTCGGCTACCAGGATCTCGATACCTGGCTCGCGGTCGCGCTCGGCCACGAAAAGGGTCACATCTATTCGCGCAATACCAACCCGACGGTGCGCGCCTTCGAGGAGAAGGTGCGCGATCTGGAGGCGGCGGAGGCCGCGACCAGCTTTGCCACCGGCATGGCCGCCATCAGCGCGACTTTCTTCACCTTTCTGCGGCCCGGCGAGCGGGTCGTGTCGATCAAGGACAGCTATGGGGGCACGAACAAGCTGTTCACGGAATTCCTGCCCGCATTCGGCATCGAGGCGACTCTGTGCACGACCGGCGATCACGCGGCGATCGAGGCCGAGATTGCACGCGGCTGCAAGCTCCTGTATCTCGAGACGCCCACCAATCCGACCGTGAAGATCACCGACATCGCCCGCCTCGCGGCCGCGGCCCATCGTGTGGGCGCCCTGGTTGCGGTGGACAACACCTTTGCCACGCCCATCAATCAAAATCCGTTGAGTCTCGGCGCCGACCTGGTTCTGCACAGCGCGACCAAATTTCTCGGCGGCCACGCCGATGCGCTCGGCGGCGCCGCCTGCGGACGACGCGAGCTCGTGCAGCGGATGTACCATTTCCGCGAAATCAACGGGGCAACGCTCTCACCCGGGGATGCCTACAGCCTGCTCCGTGGGATGAAGACCTTGGGGCTGCGCATCGCACGGCAGAACGAGAGCGCCCTGACCATCGCCCGGTGGCTCCGCCGTCACCCGGCGGTCGAACACGTCAACTACCCGGGACTCGCCACGCATCCGCACCACGACATCGCCGTGCGGCAGATGCGTGGCTTCGGCGGAATGCTGAGCTTCAGCGTGCGCGGCGGTCTCGGTGCCATCAAGGCCTTCCTGCCGAAGCTTAAGTTCGCGCACCGAGCAGCCAATCTCGGCTGCGTCGAGACCGTGGTCGGGCCGCCGTCGGTGACGAGCCATGTCGAATGCACGGCAGAGGAGCGCGCAGCCGCCGGTATTCCCGAAGGGCTGGTGCGATATTCAACCGGCATCGAGGATGTCGCGGATCTGATCGCAGATCTCGATCAGGCGCTCACTTGAGCTCAGGCGAGCGTGAAGGTTCGCTTCAACAGGTAGGATCCGAAGCCGCCTTCCACGCTGTAGTAGAGCCAGTCCGACCCGTTGAGGTCTGCGAGACTGACGAGGCCGAAGAAGCCGGAGAACAGAATCAGAATACCGAAACACGCCGGCCACACACCGGATCCTGCGTCGAAGAAACGCGCAGTTAGAGTTTCGGGCTGATCGTCAAGCCAGTCGGAAGGTTTCAGTTCGGTGGCCAGGGCGGCCAGCGCTAGGAACCACATGGTCGGCGCCTCTCACGTAAATTCATTACACCGAAGTGCATTCTCCGGAAGTGGCGCACGGCGCTCTTGGATATGAGTCTCACGAAGGTTATGTAATGTGTGAACGTCGTCACGGGACCGCACGATGGGAGCTCGGCCGGGCTGACCGGGCGGCCATGCGACATAATCAAATTGGGCTTGTGAAGCGACCGGAAAAACCCGAGAGTTCCAGGGGTTTTTTGCGCTCTTGCAGGCTCCATGACATACGATCGACGGGTACAAGCTCGCTTCGGGATCCCATGCTATTCATTGCGCGATTCATCGCGTCGTTCACTTTGTTCGGTGCCGTGTCGGTGCTCTGCGCCTGCGGCGGTTCAACGCCCGTCACCGCGCTCCCAACCGCATCCCTGGTTGCATCGAGCACCACCATCGACGCTGGCGGCTCAGCGACACTCACGTGGTCCTCGGCCAATACGACCTCGTGTAGTGCCTCGGGCGCTTGGAGCGGCACCTTCCCCGCGAACGGTAGCCGCAGCACCGGAGTGCTCGGCGACGATGCGACGTTTTCGCTGACGTGCACGGGTGCCGGCGGCGCGAGTCCACCCGCGACCGTGACCATCGTCGTCAACGAGCCTCCCGCGGCCACGCTGATTGCGAACCCCACCAGCGTCACCGCGGGCGGCGCGTCCACGCTCTCCTGGTCGTCGACTCACGCGACGGCTTGCCTTGCGGCGGGCGGCTGGAGCGGAACGCTGCCTCCCAGCGGCTCGCGGAGCACGGGGGCGTTGACTGCGAACTCGAGCTTCTCGGTGACATGCTCCGGTCCCGGCGGAGTGAGCCCGGCCGCGAGCGCGTCCGTGACCGCAACCCCGTTGCCGCCCGTTCCGACAGCCAGCTTGAGCGCATCGCCCACGAGCGTGGTCTCCGGCGGCTCCTCCACGCTCACCTGGAGCTCCACCAATGCAACGTCCTGTACCGCCTC
>Ga0187851_10003390_pt1 | contig 13394 bp, 12 predicted proteins | sample June2016WEW_6_10_FD_132997 | JGI IMG/M metagenome (GOLD analysis project Ga0187851, IMG submission 132997) | Peatland microbial communities from SPRUCE experiment site at the Marcell Experimental Forest, Minnesota, USA - June2016WEW_6_10 | ecosystem: Environmental > Terrestrial > Soil >...
GTGGACCGAAATGCCTTCCCGATTGCGATGGGCTCGAAGGCGTGTCCCATCCCAGGGCGCGGGATGTGCCTGCAGGCATCTCTTCTCGCTGCGTGAAAAGCCGGACAGTTTCCGGGCGCAATATCGGATAACCATCGTTGAGCATGGCATGCGCGAATAGGGCAAGATCGCCGGCCGTGGAGAACAGGCCCGCGTGACCAGCGATGCCGCCGAGCACGTTCGCGTTTTCATCCTGAACCTCGCCCTGAATGATCCTGCGCCGGAAGCTGCGGTCGTCGGCAGTGGGCGCAATTCTCTCGCGCATCGCTGGCCCCGGATTAAACGTGGTGTGGGACATCGCGAGGGGGCCAAACACTTCGCGTTGGCAGAATGTGTCGAGCGGCTCATCGGCCAAGCGTTCGAGCGCCACTCCGAGGATGATGAAGCCGATGTCGCTATATTCAGCGCGAGTACCGGGCGCGGAGACGAGGTCTGTGACAAATGCTGCATGCAACAGCTCTTCACGATTTGTGTTGTACAGGAAGAGCTTCTCGTAGGCAGGCAGGCCGGAGGTGTGCGCCAGCAGCATGCGAACAGTGACATGAGCGCGGTTGCGATCATCGGAAAGGAATTCAGGGACGATCGCAGCGATCGGAGCCTCCAGGTCAAGAATACCGCGCTCGTAGAGAATCATCGCCATGGCGGTCGTAGCGACAACCTTGCTTACGGAGGCGATGTCGAAGATACTGGACATCGTGGCCGCGGGGGACGCGGCATCGTAGGTGAATCGACCCATCGCCGTCCCGATGACAAGTTGGCCCCGAAAAGTGACGGCGGCGGAGCAACCCGGAAACGCTTTGGCGTCGAGAGCCTCAGCAAGGATGTCGAAGGCGCGGCGAAAACGCTCGTCTTGCCCGGCGGTGCTGCGCGCGAGAAAGGAGAAACCGGGTTGCGAGTTAGAGCTCGAAGCCAAGGACAATCAACAGTGTAGCGCGGGCACTCCTTCCATGTAGCCGCCTCCTTGGACCAGCTGTTGCGTTCCGAGATACGCTGAGACTCTTCGTGAAGAAGCGGGGGTCTGGCAGTTGGAGTTACCAAGAGGTGCCATGCTCTTCATCTTGCTTGAGAGCCATCTTGCCGGTCGTGTAGAGTCACAGCAATTGTGAAATTCACAGCCGCAGCCCTCGTTTGGCTCGTTTGCTCTACCATGGCGCTCAGCCAAGCGCCGCTGGACTCCCGGCTGGCTGTCGTCGATCCCATCATCAACGACGCCATAACTCAGCAACAGGTTCCCGGAGCGGTGCTGATCGTCGGACACGACGGGCAGATTGTGTATCGCAAGGCGTACGGCAGTCGTGCGCTGGTGCCTCGGCGCGAGCCGATGACTATCGACACAATCTTTGACTGCGCATCGCTCACCAAGGTCGTGACAACAACCACTGCTGTGATGCAGCTTTGGGAGCAGGGCAAATTCCGGATGGCCGACCCGGTCGCGAAGTATCTTCCCGAGTTTGCGCAGAACGGCAAGCAGGACATTACTATTCGCCAGTTGCTGACTCACTACTCGGGCTTGCCGGAAGACCTCGACTTAACGAAAAAGTGGGAAGGCAACGAAACCGCGTATCGCATGGCCTATGCGATGGTGCCCGAGCGGCCTCCGGGATCAGCCTTCGAGTACAGCGACATTAACTTCATCGTGCTGGGCGCGCTGGTGGAGAAACTCTCCAGCGAGACGCTCGATCAATACGCGGCCCTGCATGTCTTCGCGCCGCTGGGCATGAAAGAAACGCGCTTCCTGCCTCCGGCTTCATGGTTGCCGCGCATTGCTCCCACGGAAGAAGACGAGAATCATCATCTTTTGCATGGCGTGGTGCATGATCCGACGGCGCGGCGGATGGGAGGGGTCGCCGGGGACGCGGGCATGTTTTCGACCGCCGACGATCTCGCGACGTTCGCGCAGGCTCTGCTCGATGGCGGACGTGGCGTGCTGACTCCGGCCACGATTGCGAAGATGAAGGCTCCCCAACAGCCGGTGAATGGCACGGTGCTGCGCGGGTTTGGCTGGGACATCGATTCTCCGTATTCAACCAACCGCGGCGAACTGTTGCCCGTCGGCAGTTTTGGGCATACCGGTTTCACGGGCACATCGCTTTGGATTGATCCCACGACTCGGACCTACATCGTGCTGCTAACCAATGCCGTACACATGAATGTGGTTCAGGCACACGAGAAGGGAAGAGCGGTCGCACTGCGAACAAAGGTCGCGACGGCGGTCGCGGCAGCGCTCGCGCTCGAACCCTCCGTGGAGGAGAAGATGCGCATGGCTGCGCTCACCGGCTACAACGAAATGCAGAGCGCGGCGCGCAAGGTTGTGGTGCGGAACGGAACGGTGAAGACGGGAATCGACGTGCTCGAGGCGACCCGCTTCGCAGGATTGCATCCCACGAAAGGCGGTGCTCCGCGCAGCATTGGATTGCTGACCAACCAGACGGGAGTGGATTCGGACGGACGGCGCACGATCGATGTCCTCGCCAAAGTGCCGGGAATCTCGCTGGATGCAATTTTTAGCCCGGAACATGGCGTGAGTGGCACGCTCGACACCACCAGCGTGAAGAACGAGACCGATTCCGCCACCGGAATCGCTGTCTACAGCGTCTATGGCGGCAAGGACTCCGCCCGCCGTCCCCCGCTCGACGTCTTGAAGGGGCTGGACGCTGTTGTCATCGACCTTGCCGACGCCGGTGTCCGTTTCTATACCTATGAAACGACCGTCGGTTACTTCCTGGAGGGCGCCGCGAAAGCGGGAGTCGACCTCATCCTCCTTGACCGGCCGGATCCGGTCACAGGTTCTCTTGTAGAAGGTCCAGTCTCTGAAGAGGGCCGGGAAAACTTCACGAATTATTTTCCAGAGCCTGTGCGTCAAGGCATGACGCTCGGTGAACTCGCCAAAATGTTTAATGCCGAGCGCCACATCGGAGCCCACCTGGAAGTCGTCCCCATGGAGGGCTGGCAGAGGGGCGACTGGTTCGATTCAACCGGCCTGGCGTGGGTTAATCCATCCCCCAACCTGCGCAGCATGGTCGGAGCAACGCTTTACCCTGGTGTCGGAATGATTGAAGGCTCCAATGTCTCGGTCGGCCGCGGCACCGACACGCCATTTGAGCTCGTCGGCGCGCCCTGGATCAAAGCCCGTGAATTCGCGGCTTATTTGAATGGCCGCGCAATCCAAAGCGTGCGGTTCATACCGGTTAACTTCACGCCGTCTGCCAGCAACTTTGCCGGAGAACCTTGCCAGGGAGTGAACATCATAGTTCTGGACCGGAACTTGTTCGATGCGACGGAACTGGGGATCGAACTGGCTTCGGCTCTACACAAGCTCTACCCCGGCGACTTCAAACTGGAGCGCATGTCCGATCTTCTCGTAAACCAGAATGTGCTTCATGCGATCGATGCGGGCGAGGATCCGCGACGAATTGTCGAGGACTGGCAAGAGCGACTGGGCAACTTTATTGCGATGCGCGAGAAGTACTTGTTGTACCGATAGGTCCTTCCAGGTCTATTTTCCTGCTTGCACTCCTGCCTTTGTTCGAGCGCAGGTAAGCTACAATTCCCTCCATAGGTAAAGTGTCATGTCCGAAGAGATTCTGCTGATTCCGACTGCTTTTTATCGCTGCGCAGGCCCGAATTGCGGTGTGTTAAAAGGCCGAAGCGACCGCTGGTGGATCATGTGGAGTTCTTTCGGAGATTACGATGTTCCCCTGATGCATCTGGCACCATGGGATGAAAAGCTCGCAGTGCAAGAGGGTGCTCTGCACGTGTGCGGCGAGGGATGCGCACAGAAACTGCAATCGCAGTTTATGGGTAATCTGCTGGCGAGTCGTTCGCAGCGAACGGGCGACTGAAAGTTTCCAGCACCTGAGGAACAACGGATTTTCTCACTTCGAATCGCTTGACGTTCACGGGCAGCTTTATTGTGAGGTGCCTGCATCAGAAAATGTAAACGCATTCCCAACATCCTCGAAGAGGTAGGTTCATGAAATTTCTCTGCTGGTTACTGCTCTCTGGAATTACTCTGGGACAAGCCGTCGCGGCGTCGAGTACTCTGGCAAATGAAGCGACCACGCCGGTTCTCACCATTCCCGGTGGCACAAAGATCCCGCTTTCATTGAAGCAGGCCATCTCGACTAAGACGGCTAAAGAGGGAGACCCGGTCTATGCTGAAACGGCGTTTCCTTTCGTCGTCAATGAGCGCGTTGTGATACCCGCGGGAACATACATCCAGGGAAAGATCACGCATGTGCAGCGCGGCGGCCACGTCAAAGGCCGCGCCGAACTGCTGATTCACTTCACGTCGATGATCTATCCGACAGGCTACACCGTATTGCTCGGCGGATCGGTAGAGAACACGCCGGGGGCGGAGAAAACGTCGATGAAGGACTCCGAAGGAACGATCCGGCAGGACAGCGATGCGGGCCGAAAGGCGAAAGAAGCAGCCGGCGCCGCAACTACCGGGGCGGTGATCGGCGCGATCACTGACGGCGGCAAGGGCGCAGGCATCGGTGCTGGAGTGGGCGGTGTCGCGGGCATTGCGATCGCCATGCTTTCGCGGGGGGCCGATGTGAGGCTTGAGCCAGGAACGTCGATCGAGATGGAGATCCAACGGGATGTGACCGTGGACGCGAGTCGCATCAAAGACCCGGTTGCAAAGTAGTTGACGGTCAAGGCCCGCGTTACCTTACTCTGGCTACCGTCGAGCGCAAGGAAGTTTTCCCCAAAGCCGCTACTTCAAGACAAACATCGCATTCACGTGGGCGCTGACCGTTACATTCTGCGGACTGAATTCTTCCGTGGGAGCGGGGACCGGCGCCGCCATTGCCATCACCCCGCGTCGGGCGACCGGCGCGAGTACACGTATGTTTTCGGACGTATCGACCGAGGCGTATGACAGTTCGCCGAGTGTTCGTCCGCAGGCGCTCGCCAGGGACTGCGCGGAATCTCGGGCGCGGCGGTAGGCATCCGCGACTGCTTTCCCCTTCGCTTCCTCGGTGGAGTCCAGAATATAGCTGAGCGACTGGCTTTCACCGACGCTGGCGTCGGCGAGTTGCTGGGTGATGGGGCCGATCTTCGAGAAATCCTTGAGTTTGAGGCTCACGCTGGTCGTGACCTGGTAGCCGATAATTTTGTGCTGCTGGCTTTTCCAGTCGTATTGCGGATTGATGGAAAAGAATCCGATCCGGGCGGATTTCGGATCGACGCTATTCGCACGCAGAACCTGGCGGGTGTTATCAGCCTGTTTGGCAGCCTGATCGTAGGCGTCTTTTGCAGTGTCGGCCTGGGCTGAGATGTTGAACTGGATCAGGGCCGTGTCGGGGGCGGTTTCAAATTTTCCGTCCGCACCGACATAGACTGTGTTCGGCAAGGCCGTGACGGACGGAGCCTGCGCATAGAGAGCGGCGCTCAAAACAAGCCAGATGCAACAGACAAGGAACGGAGTTTTCATCAGATCTCTCCTCAATCGCGATACCACCTATACACCTGTTTATAGAACGCGGCGAGCGGGGGGAATTGCGGGCGAAATAGGTTCGGATTGAGCGCCCGAGCGGAGAGGGCTCAAACTTTCGCAGCGAAGGGCTGGGGCGGACCACTGCCGCCGCTGATGTCCTTCCGGAGGTCTTCCCAGATGTTGTCGGGCATTTCGATAAATACTTTGACAATCTCCGGGTCAAACTGGGTTCCCGAACAACGGAGGATTTCCTTGCGGGCCGCGGCATAGCTCTGGGCCGGACGGTAAGGGCGATCGGAAGTCATCGCGTCAAGAGTGTCCGCGATGGAGAAAATGCGTGCGCCGAGCGGAATCTGGTCACCCTTGAGCGAGCGAGGATAGCCGCTGCCATCGTAGAACTCCTGATGGGAATAAACAATCTCCGCAGCTTCAGTCAGGAAGGGAATTTTGCTCAGCACCTTATAGCCGGAATACGCGTGTTCGCGCATCACGGCCATCTCTTCCTCGGTCAATTTGCCGGGCTTGAGTAAGATGTCATCGCGAATGGCCATCTTGCCGATGTCGTGCAGAAAAGCTCCGCGTGCGATCACGCTGATCTGGTCTTTGGGCAGTCCCATTTTTCGCGCAATCGCAATTGTGTAGGCAGTAACGCGCCGGGAGTGGCCTTCCGTCTCGGCGTCCTTGAGATCTAGCGCATCGCCCAACGCCTCCAAAGTAATGTCATAGGACTTCTCAAGGTTGGCGAGGGCTGTTTTCCATTGTTGGGTGCGGGCGCTGACGAGGGCTTCCAGATTGGTGCGGTAGGCGTCGTTTTCGCGCTTGAGTCGCCGATGTTCGAGTGCCCGGCGGACCGTGGCCAGAAGTTGTTCCCGCTCGAACGGTTTCAGCAGATAATCATACGCGCCATTCCGCAAGGCCTGCAGCGCGACCGAAATGTCATTCATGGCCGTGACCATGACGAATGGCATGTCGGGGAAGCGTTCTTTGGAGTGTTCCAACAGAGCAATCCCGTCCATCTCCGCCATCATCAGGTCCGAAAGCACGAGATCGAATTCGTCTTCCGACTCGAGGATCGAAAGTGCTTCCACACCACTCGCAGCCTGACGGGAATGAAAATTAGCGCCCTTAAGCATAGAGGAGACAATCTCGCGGATTGTCTCTTCATCATCGACTACGAGAATGCGGTCGTATGGCATGAGCCCGAAAGATATATATCTACCATCTTAGGCGCGATTGGCACATTCCGAAAGTAACCAATTGGAGACGCAAACGCGGAGAAAAATTAATATTGCCCAACCCGGATGATCACCTTGCGGAGTTCGATGTGGAATAGCCTCGGATGAGGGGAGTCGCGAAGTCACCTGTTGTGCTAGAGTCGTTCTTTAATTCCCTTTGTCATTTCCGCGATCAACTTCTCGTTTCGTCGATACCAGCGCCAATGACCCTCGCGAGTGGATTCCACGATCCCGGCTTTCTCGAGGATTCGCATGTGGTGGGAGACTGTGGGCTGCGCGAGTTTGACCCGTTGCTCAATGTCAGCGGCACAAAGTCCGGTTTCTTTTCCGATCGAGCACCCGCCCTTCTCCTTGAGTGCGCGGAGAATGCGCCGGCGAGCGGGGTCCGCAATCGCATGGAGGAAGCTATCCAAATTGGGGGAAGGATGAGCCATAACCAAGCTACGAAATACAAACCTGGTACGGCGAGTCAACTGTGTTGCGGGAACTAGGGCTTCTTGCTTGGCCGTTCATTTCTTCACGATCGGGTTATAACCGTCGGCGATCAACCGGCCGCGCATGCTCTCGGCCTCTTTCAGTTCCGCATATGGTCCGACCTGCACGTGATAAAACTTGTCGGCGGACGGGTTATTGGCGGTAAAAGCCGGATACTGTTTTTTCTTCAGAGCCTCGACTAAAGCGTCCGCGTCCTCCTTGCGGCTGACCGCAGCCACCTGGACAAAATAGCCTCCGCCCACCGTGGTTGAAGAAGAGACGGGCAAGAGGTTTCTCGGCGCTTCGGTGCCCGCGCTTGATGTTTGCGCGGCAGACTCCCGCGGGGAGAGTTCGGTGTCGGCGTTCTTCGCCCCTACCGACTTGTAAAAGCTGAAATCCGTGGACGGTTGCGTTGGCGAAGAATTCTGCTTCCCGGCCGGAGGGCGTACGACGGCGGATGGCGATGCAGTCGAGGAAGTTCCCAATCCGCTCGCGACGACCATGGTAGTTTTTCTGCCGAGCGAGAATCCAATCGAAAAAAATACGGCACATACCAGCACAAGGGTGAAAAAAAGAATCAGCATTCGGCCAGTGCCAAGTGTGATCTCCGTGTCGTTTTTAGCAGTCGGCATTGGAAAATCCCTTTACCCCTTTGTCGGCGCGACGGCGGCCTTCGCGCCCGCGAGCAGGTTTTGCATGCCGGAATAGAAATCAATGGGGACGGGGAAGACGACCGTGGTATTTTTTTCGACGCCGATTTCTGTCAGCGTCTGCAGGTAGCGTAATTGGATGCTGGCTGGTTCGGTCGATAACAGGTGGGCTGCATCTACCAGCCGCTGGGCAGCGGAGAACTCGCCTTCGGCGTGGATGATTTTCGACCGCTTTTCCCGCTCCGCTTCGGCCTGTTTGGCCATGGCACGCAACATAGACTCAGGCATATCGACCTGCTTCACTTCCACGTTCGCGACCTTTACGCCCCAAGGCGCGGTATGCGTATCGAGAATGCTTTGCAGACGCAAATTGATTTTGTCGCGGTGCGCGAGCAATTCGTCCAGTTCCTGTTCGCCCAGCACGGAGCGCAGCGTGGTCTGAGCAAATTGCGAGGTCTGGTACACATAGTTGGAGACTTCGACAACCGCTTTATTCGGGTCGATGACGCGCAAGAAGATGACGGCATTCACCTTCAAGGTGACGTTGTCGCGCGTAATGATGTCTTGCGGAGGAACTTCCAGCGCTTCTTGCCGAAGCGAGACACGAACGATGCGGTCGATCGGGGCGAACACCAGGATGACGCCAGGTCCTTTGGCTGTCCCAAGCAGGCGACCGAGACGGAAGATCACGCCACGTTCATACTCGGCGAGAATCTTGATCGAACTCAGGAGGTAGATAACGAAAATGATGATGGCTATGACGACGACAGGAAACCCAAGATCCGGCATAAGTTCCTCCATGAACTTCTCGCTATGGTATGAGCGGATTGTAGCGCAAGCGGGGATTGAAGATAGGATTGTGCGGAGTGCTCAGCGTGATTCGGGGTGACCGACTCATGGCAGAGGTTCCGGAGCCTGTGGCTTCCCTCGTACAGGCGAGGGAAACCCATCGCTCGTATGAACCTGACGTGTCCTGCTTTCTAGTCGGCCTTGATGCGTCTTTTTCTATCCTTGGTGGACCACAGCCGAAGGCCTCCTAGAAAAGCGTTCTCGTTCTTGCCTCGCCGTGTCTTAGGAGGGAGATTTTCGACCTTCGCGGCGTTGCCTCCGCCGAGTACGACGTAATCGGCATTCAGCGCGGCGCAAAGTTCTTCCACCACACGCGTCACGTACTTGCGCCATTTCTTTAGGCCCAACCGCTTCAGACCGCGTATGCCCAGGTAGTCCTCGTAGGTTTTCCCATGTTTATAGGGAAGGTGCGCGAGTTCCATCGGTTCAACGACGTCATCAACGACCATGGTCGAACCGAGACCGGTGCCGAGTCCGAGAAAAAGCATCCGTCCGCCCTCATAAGAGCCGATCGCCTGCATGGCGGCATCGTTGACGATTTTTACGGGACGCCCCAGAGCCTTCGCGTAATCGAACGCCACCCAGCCTTTGCCCAGATTGTAGGGCTCACGAACCGGGCGTCCGTGGATGACCGGGCCGGGATAACCCATGGCGACCACATCGTATTCCCAGTCGCTGGCGGCCTTTTTAACCCACGCACACATACGCCTTGCCGTCATCTTTTTGCCAGAGTCGACCTTGCGCTCGGTCTTCTGGCCAGTCGCGAGAATCTTCACGTGCGTTCCTCCCACATCGATGACAAGTACTTTGTGAGCCATGTACCCTCCCGAATTTAGGGGTTAGTGCGATTCGTCGTCCAGGGGTTGCGTCTGGGCGGTCGTCGAAGAGTATACTGGCGCGGGCTTAACCCCCACCAGGAGAGAGATATGCTGCGTTACACGTCGTTAATACTATGCCTTGTGCTCGCTGTAATGGCTGTCGCCTGCGCAAATAGTCCCGCGCCGGCTCCCACCCCGCCCCCCGACACTCGCGCCGCCGACGTGCAGGCAGTCAAGGATATCGAAGCGGCATGGATGAAAGATGCCAATTCGAAAGACGCGGCCAAATGGGCCAGCTATTTTGCCGAGGATGGCTCCGGGCTTTACCCAGGCGCTCCGACGCTGAATGGGAAGGCTGCCATTCAGGCGGCGATGGCCCCATACTTTGCGGACCCCAATTTCGCCCTCAGCTTTCAGTCGACTCGGACCATGGCTTCAAAGGGTGGAGACATGGTTTATTCGCAGGGCACGTACTCGATGACCATGACTAACCCGAAGACGAAGAAGCCGGAGACGGACAAGGGAAAATTTCTGACCGTCTATACCAAGCAAGCGGATGGTAGCTGGAAGGCAGTCTCGGACACTTTCAATTCCGATGCTCCGATGAAGTGATGAAGCGGAGAGGGTGGGGTTGAAGTTTAGAATCCCTCCTCAGGAGCCAACGCGAGACCACTAAGCAACCTGGGGAGCAAAATAACGAGTAACTCTACGCGGCATGTCGGCGTCCAAGTAGGTGGGGAGTTTTGCCCAACCCGACTGGCAATCGGGCGTATAATAACTTCAACCGACCGGGTTCCTGCGGGGTGTTCAAATGTCGTTCGATAAAACGCTCATTCCCTTGAGTTTACTGGCGCTCGTGGCCGCCTTCACACCGGCGCAAGGGCAAAACTCGCCGACTACAAGCGCTCCGACTCAAGCCGCCTCTACTCCTTCAACCGAGGCCGCCAAAGATTCGGGGACTAAAGATCAGAGTCAGGGCCAGACGTCGTCCACCGCAGCGACGGGTACGCCTGTGCCCGCTCCGCCACCTGACACTACGGCGCCCCCTTCCCCCGATTCGAATAGCAATGCAACCGACACGCCGACGCAGGCTCCTCCTCCTGTGGTTCAGGAGCCGGACGAGAGCAAAGTCAAGCACACGGGCGGCGAGGACGACGTGGATGCCATCGGAAACCGCAAGGTCGGTGGGCGGGGCTTGGGCGACTGGTACTCGCTGGAAACCGAGATCAGAATCGGCAAGCAGTATTCAATGCAGGTCGATAACAGCGTGAAGATGATCACCGACCCGGTGGTTACAGAATACGTGAACCGCATCGGCCAGAATCTGGTGCGCAATTCGGATGCGCAGGTGCCCTTCACTATCAAGGTCATTGACTCCGATGAAATCAACGCGTTCGCCCTGCCGGGCGGGTTTTTCTATGTGAATTCCGGGTTGATCCTGGCAGCCGACGAAGAGGCGGAACTCGCCGGAGTCATGGCGCATGAGATTGCCCACGTGTGCGCCCGCCACCAGATGCGCCAGATGACACGGGCGAATTGGGCCCAGATTGGCACGCTGCCGCTGATTTTCGTAGGAGGCGGCATCGGATATGCTGTGTATGAGGGAGCCGGCCTGGGACTGCCGCTGACTTTTATGAAGTTCCAGCGTAATTTCGAAGCGGAAGCTGATTATCTTGGATTGCAATATATGTACAAGACGGGCTACGATCCGCAGGCTTTCATCAGTTTCTTCGAGAAGATTCAGGCGAAGGAGAAGAAGAAACCTGGCACCCTTGCCAAGGCGTTCGCCTCGCACCCGCAGACCCCCGATCGTATCGAGAAGTCGCAACAGGAGATTGCCACGATCCTCCCCGCCAGGGCACAGTACATTGTCTCGACCTCCGAGTTTGATGATGTGAAATCAAGGTTGGCTACGATCGAGAACCGTCACAAGGTGATCGATGACAAGGAAGGCAGCAAACCCACGCTGCGTCGCGCATCCAACACCGACAAGTCCGGTGGCTCGGGGTCGAGTGGCGACGACGACCGGCCTACGCTGAAGCGGCGGCCGGACGACTCCGGCCAGAACTAACTGGGCGGGAAAAATCGGGAAATCACGCCGGCAGGGCCATGGTTCCTGCCGGTTTCCTATTGCAGCGGTTGGCGGCAAAAGCTGTACAGATGTGGCCCGGATCCAAATGGCCGATCAGTTTTTACGATCCCTTCGCCACCGACTTCACAGTCACCGTAGTACCATCCACCGTTCCCGTAACTTTGGCCTTGGCGCCAGCCAGTTTATCGAGTTGATCGAGAGCGGATGCATCGGACGTCTCCAGCGTATAAACCTTGTCGCCGACCACGAGCGCATAGTTCGATCCATGCTTGACGCATGCGCGAGTGCAATCAGCTGCGGCACCCGGCATTTGATGCTTGGCACCGCACATGGCATCGCTGACTTCTCCAGTAAGCGTCTGGCTCTTTCCCGCAGCCAGCGCTGGACCGGCTGCCATCCCGAACAAAAACTGCATCCCCACTACTGCACTCGCAATTCGATTAATTTTCATTATCTCTTTTTCTCCCTGAAAGAAGACTCTCTTCTCATCATGCCAAGATAATGCCTTGCGCACAACCTTTCTCGACACGAATTACCGCGGCCTCAGACTTTCACAACGCCTGCTTTTATTGCACCTTGAAGTGGATCGTCACGTCTACGGTCTTGCTTTTCGAATCCAGTTCCTCATCCAGTTTGATGGAATACTGCAATCCTTTCGGCAAAAGCCGTGGAGCCTCGTCCAGAAATTTACGGGTGTAGTCGGCGTTGTAGATGTCCCCCTCCCGTAAGTTCCATGCCTCCCGTATCCGATCCTTGGAGGAGCTGTCCACGCCGATTATCTCGATTTCACCCATCTTGTAGAGATCACCTTCGGCGATGTTAATGTCGTAGCGTACCGTGGCGTTCTCGTCGTCAATTTGAGCCTGTGGGTTGATTCGAACGGCCATGAAGCCACGGCTCCGATAAAGGTTCGTCAAGTTCTCGGCATCCCTTGCAAGGCGCACCGGGTTCGCGGGATGGCCCGTTACCAGGTGAAAGAGATGGGAAGCCTCATCCGGTTTGACGGCGGAATTTCCAGTCCAGCTTACGCCGGAGATCGAATAAACCTTGCCCGGAGCGACCGGTAGCAGCGCGTCCACTTGGATCTCATTGGCAGCTGCTTCTCCTGGCTCAAGCCCCGCTTCTGTTACGACGCGTGGTTCCGGCGGACCGAAGGAAGCCCTCAAATAGCCTCGCTCTGAATAGAGCGGCAAGAAGTTATTTTGTGCGACCGTCTCTAATCTGGACCGAACGTATTCTTCCCCAGAAAGAGTGCGCGCTGCGTTGTTGAGAAAAACAAGCTGTTCCGGGGATGCTCCCGGAAATTCGACATTGCGAATACGGATATCGATCTCACTGACCCGATACAAAATGCCAATCAAATCTCCGCCGGCCTTTTTTGTCTCCCGCAGAAAGTCGACGCGGCCCGCATAGTGTCTTTCGCTGAGAAGCGCCTGCAGCGCCCGGTTCACTTCATCGGGAAGGGTTCCAGATGCTGGAAGCGCACGTTTGAACAATGGAACGCGACTTTCAATATCTGCGAGCAATTCCGCATCGGTGAACCAGACAAAGTTTTCAAAACTCGCCGGAACGAGTCTGCTCTTATCGACATCGGTGAGTTGCAGATCGAGCTTGACGCCTTCATCCGAAAAGGAAAATGAATAGACGACATCGGGGAAAACGCCGGATTCACCCAAGCGGTGCGCCGCTTCTTTGAAGTCTCCCTCGGCGGCGTCCTGCCCAATCCTAAGGCCGCTCGCAGCGAGAATCTCCTGGTCGGAGTAGCGTGTGGTCCCCGTGGCCCTCACCGAGAGA
>Ga0187851_10003393_pt1 | contig 13382 bp, 12 predicted proteins | sample June2016WEW_6_10_FD_132997 | JGI IMG/M metagenome (GOLD analysis project Ga0187851, IMG submission 132997) | Peatland microbial communities from SPRUCE experiment site at the Marcell Experimental Forest, Minnesota, USA - June2016WEW_6_10 | ecosystem: Environmental > Terrestrial > Soil >...
GCCTCGAAAAAAATCCCTGAAGCTGACGCGGTTGCCGTCCTGGTCCTCGAACATAACCGAACCGATTCCGGCGCCTTGTTTACCTGCCTTGCGCTGCCGGTGAAAAATACCCAGTTCCATTAAAGACCCGATCGTTTTCCTGAAGTTCGGACGGCGGCGCTGAGCTTCGGATGACCTCAATTGTGTTCTTCAATTCCTCCAGTAGCGACTTCGAAAATTGGCCGCTCCTGTTCTCCCGCAGAGTCTCCAACTCCGGCAATACGCCGCGCCCATTCGGCCCCAGCCAGCGCAAGCTCTCCAGGATCTCCCGCACGGCCGTGGTGCCTGGCTCGTCAACCGTATACGCGCCATAATTCCGCAGGCAAACAATGTCATCGTGATCCCGCACATTAGTAATAGCGCGGACCAGAAATCCAGCCATCGCTGGGCTTGCGGTTGTACTGCCACGCAGAGCGTGAGCCGCGGCTGCGATCAGATACGCGTCACGTCCATTATCGAGTTCCTCGAGAACATAGATCAGTGCCGGGCCCGGCAATCCCAGATGCTGGAATGCGAGCAGCACCCAGCCGCGCATGCGAATCGTAGCGGCAGTTCCCCGCTGCTCGTAAACCGGATGGTCTTCTCTCAGAAGATCCGTGAGTTGATCGCGCCGCGCCGGGTCCGTTCCGAGCTCTCCGACGAGCGCGGCGAACTGTGCTTCGGACCATGCAGGCATGCCTTCCCACTAGCGGCTGTATTTAGCAAGAAATTGTTTCGAGACTCGCTTTAGTGCCGGAGAGCTGTGGGCGGTTCTCAGTTTGTCGACGCCTTTGTACAATGCATTGTCTTTGGCCATAGCCGCCTCGTCCGCGAAATGCGTGATCGCCGTCAGGCTGGTGGCTTTCAATTGGTCGCCCTCAGATTTGTCGAGCACGATCTTACGCGCGTGCTGCTGCAGTTTCTCAGGCGCCAGTGAATTGAGCGCAGCCGCTGAAAGTTGCCGGACGTCCACGGCCTCTTTTTTGTTCTTCAGCAACTTCTCAAACATCGGAGCCGAGCCTGCGTCCGCGGCGAGTAGCCGCAAAGCTTCGCGTTTCGCAGCTTCATTGGGCGGGTTCTGTACAATCTTGCGCGCCAACGGATAGGCGTCTGCGTGAATGTCATAGCTCAGCAACTGCAGCGCTTTTTCGGGTGGAAGAAGCGCCTTGGCAGGGTCTTGCAAACCCTCCATCAAAACTTGTTGAGCGAAACCATCCTGCTCGCGCGAGAGGATGCCCAGCACACGCTCTCGGATTTGCATATTTTTGTCAGCCGCCACGGATCGCAGCGTGGCAAGAAAGTCGGGGCGGCACGCGTTGAAATTAGGGGCGCTGAAGCTTGCGGAGAGCATCGTCTGCAAAGCCGTCATCCGGACCGGCAGAGGCGCCGCAGTGTCCTTTATCGTATTCAGCACGCCCTGCAGTTTTTCGGTGTCCTCGCAAAAGTCCCCGCCCATCCTTGAAAGTGCGTGGATCCGCTGACTGGCGCTGCGCGACATCTTCGCGCTGCCCGCAGAAGCTTTCGCTGCAGCCTGCTTCTTGGCAGGGGCTTTGCTTTTCTTGGCGCTCATGGATTTAGTCTCCTCTATCCGCCGGCTCACGCAAACGGCACGTCATCATAGTCGAATGCCAGCCGCGAGCCGGCGACGATGGCGCCGCGATAATCCAGTAGATCTTCCACTCTCGGCCTCGCTCCGGGCGCGCTCACCGAGGGCGAATCGGGCATTGGTCCGCCCGGAGCCGTTGGCGGCCGCACTCCGCCAGTAACGCCGTTCCAGGGCCACATGGTATCGGGAAGATTGTGTCCGATCCGATTTCCGCCTGGAGGCTTGGTGCTATCAAAGGACGCGGCTACTGAAGGATCGAACCGGCCCAATTTTTTCTGCCATTTCGCCCACAGGCGGTCGACATTGGCGTGCAGCAGGAAAAACAGGGGATCTTTCACGGCCGTGGGAACCGAGGAAATAGAACCTCCGAAACTGGTGTGCGCGTATCCGTGCGGGTTATCCTCCAGATCTCGAAAATCCGCGAATTGGTTTCCCAGGGCAAGCGTCTGGGCCTCGGTAAAGACGTTGTTGGCTGCTGCTGTCGCGACATTGAACAACGGGCGCCGCTTGATTCCCGGTATGCCATCGGTCACCCAGAACTGCAGCGGGTTTGTGGGGCCGAAATGCACTGTTCCAAGCTGATCGGAAGTACCGAAAAAATCGGCTGTGAAAAGCGCCGGCGCCTTCTGGTCGAATCGCCAATAGGGCAGCGTGACGCTGGAATCGAAGGCCTGCAGCTGACGCTCGAGATCCAGGGTAAAAGCGCGATGCCAGGGCAGGAAACCCGGTGCGCCATGCGCCTCAGGCAACCCGTCTTCATCATGAATGTTGCGAAAATCCGCGTACCGCCCCGCGCCCTTGTTGTTCAACTGAGCCAGTGCGGATACAAATCGGTCGCGCTCGCCCGCCGACAGGGTATTCGCGTTTTTACGGATGCGAACCATGAGCGGCATTTCAGCCAGTACTTGTGTTCCGGACATAACCTGAATAGCCACGTCCCCGTCCGCGACGCTGGGCTTGCCAAACTTGCCTCCCACTAGGAAGCTGACGGGAGTTCCCGGCGTCAGTGTCAGCGCCAATGTATTGCTCGCCGCCGCACCGGGCTTCGAATAGAAGACCACCACTCCGCCGCTGGCTGGTGGTTTATTGCGTAGTGTGACGGCCTGAGGGGATGCAACACCCGGGCCGGCCGCTAGCTCAATCGAACATGGCGAGGGAGCCCATGTGACATACCGGGCTTTTGGATCGGCACTTCCGTTAATCAAGAGATTAATTGCCATCAAACCCTCCAGGCAAGCTTCAAACGGAACTTAAGCACGTCAAATCTATCAAAAAGATAAGTCAATGTCCAGAGCTTTCTGCGCGGTGTGATTAACGATCTAGAAATATGGTGAAGTAAACTCGCGCCATGGCCCAGTCCCCTCTGCCACGCCGACTCGCGGTGAGCATCCATGATTGCGGAACTCAGCGCGGGAAGTTATAGTTAAGAACGAAGCCACCCTAGCTCAGTTGGTAGAGCGGCTGATTCGTAATCAGCAGGTCGCCGGTTCGATCCCGGCGGGTGGCTCCATAACTCCTCTGAAATTAAGAGAATTCTTGTCGCTGGAGAACCACAAGACGGAAACCCAGCCTTCCATTTGCACAGTCCCTCGTTGCCCGAGACCCAGAAGTTACCGGAGGAGTCAATCGCCACTCCCGTTGCACTGGGCAGGGGAATGCCCGCATCGCGGCCGAAGCAGCGCAAGTGGCCTTTGCTGATCCTGCAAAGGGGACCGCGAGTGTCCTCGAACTGCGACCGTTCGATCCAAATATTGCCCTCACGGTCCTCCGCGATGGCGTTAATGAGATCGGGCATCTCTTTATAAGTGGTGAGCGTTTGCGCTTTCCAGCAGGCTAGCCCATGCGCTGTGCCGATCCATGGGCTTCCATCGCTTGCGCCCAGCAAGGACAGGATCTGGTAGTCCGGGAGTTGCCCGTTGTTCGCCGAATCCCATGGAACGAAGCGCACTCCGTCGAACCGCAGCAGTCCCGCGTCAGTTTCGATCCAGAGATATCCGTCCTTGGTCTGCGTAATGTCTTCGGGCGGGCTGGGCAAATACCCTTCCCGAATTCGCCACGTGCTGTGTGAGAGGTCGAGGGACGCAGCCGTTGGACAGAGGGAGAGGACGATCGATGCAGAGAATACACTTCGGAACATGGTTCTTTTCACCGCACCGCTGCCTCGATCGATGCGAGCCTGATCAGGGTATCGTAAATCCTCCCAAAGAGTTTCTCACGAAAACAACTATCGGTTTCACCGCGTCGTCAAGGTCTTTCATGCAATGGATCCCAATGGATCTCCGATGCTTGGCAACTGAACGGACTGATCGATAAAAGCAACGTCGCACCCGCGGCTACTCCCACTTGAACCGCGCGAACACAACGAATTCGTTCAGATTCCTAATGCCGGCGCGTAAAGCTTCACGAACTATGTTGTGGGCATGTGTTGAAAATCCTGAAAATGGATACGAATCGAAGGAAGCCTTGGAGCGGGTTGCCGTGCTTGTAGGGCAGGCGCTCCAACTGACTGAGCTAACCGCCCCATTCGACCCCTGCTCGACTTTAATCTACTTTCGAAACCCGCCGAGCTGCCAAAACGCACTCTACCGCGGCGACCGCACGGTCCACGTCCTTGTCCGACGTCTGCCAATTGCAGACGCTCACGCGCATGGCACGGCGTCCGCGCCAGGTGGTCCCACCGAAAAATGCCTGGCCCGTCGCAACAATCGCCGCGATCAGTTCGTCGGTCCTGCGGTCATCCCCGAAGCTCACCAGGCCTTGATTGATGACCGGCTCCCACAGAATCTCGGCGCCTGGCAATGAGCCGATCCGCATCACTAGAGAGTGCGCGTGGCGACAACAAGTTTCCACCAGCTCGGCGATTCCGTCGCGGCCCAACTGGCGGATGGCCGCGTAGGTGGAAAAGCCGCGCGCACGCCGCGACCATTCTGGCGTCCAATCCTTTTGATCTCGAGCATCGCCGGTATACGTGACATAGGGCGCGCGATGCGACATAGAGGCGCGCTGCGCGTCCGGATGCGCCACAAACGCGTAGCCGCAATCGTAGGGAACGTTCAACCATTTGTGGCCGTCCGTGACCCAGGAATCGGCCGCTTCCACGCCCTTCACCAAATGACGAAACTGCCGACTCGCAGCCGCCCACAATCCAAATGCGCCGTCCACGTGGACCCATGCGCCGTATCGCTTCGCGATTGGGATCAGGGTTTCGAACGCGTCGTACGCCCCGATGTTCACATCGCCGGCTTGCAGGAGGACAATCGCGGGCGATTCGGGATCTTCGCGTAAAGCCTGCTCTAAGTCATCCTCGCGCAGGCGCCCTTGATCGTCGGTTGGAAGATATTTGACCTGCTGCAGACCGAGTCCCAGGAAGCGGACCGCGCGCTCAAATGTACCGTGCCGCTCGCTGCTCGATAGCAATCGAATCGGTGGCGCGCCAAATAGTCCGCGTTGTTCCACATCCCAGCCACGCTTGTGAAGCACAGCATGACGAGCGGCCGCGAGACACGTAGAGTGCGCCATCTGGCTTCCGGTGACTAATGCGAAGCCGGCCCCAACCGGGAGCCCGAGGATTTTCTTGAGCCAGGCGCCGGCCACTTCTTCCACTATGGCGGCGGCTGGCCCCGCGGTGTATGATGCCGCATTCTGATCCCACGTGGAAGTCAGCCAGTCGGCCGCGAGCGCCGCGGGTAACACTCCGCCAATTACCCAGCCGAAGAATCGCCCGCCGGCGGATGCCATGATGCCGCCTTCGACATCCGCCGCCAGTTCCGCGATTACTTGCGTCGCGGGAGTCCCATGATCGTTCAGCGGCTTGGCTAGACGGCTCCGCAATTCGTCCGCGCTAGCTGTAGGCGCGACTGGAAGCCGATCCAATTGATCCAGATAAAATACAGCGAGGCTTGAAGCGATTTCCAACGGTTCCCGAAATTGCACCACTCCAGTGTAGGGGAATTGTTGAGTGAGAACTATCCGGAAATTGCGGTGGAATGTGAAGAATTAGCGCTCAGCAGCTTGCGATATCACATCTTCCATAAGCGCAAAGAGCTGGTCCGGCTGGATCGGCTTTGAAATATAGCCGGTCATTCCAGCTTCGATACATTTATCGCGATCGCCTTTCATGGCGTGCGCTGTCATCGCGATGATGGGAGCCAGGCGCAGCCCTTGCCGCTCTCGCTCGCGCAGAATCCGCGTGGCCTCCAGCCCGTCCATTTCTGGCATTTGGATATCCATCAGGATCAGATCGAAGCTGTCCTTCTGAATGGCGTCCAGAGCCGCGTGGCCGTCGCCAACCACCACCACTTGATGGCCTCGCGCTTGCAGCAGACGGACCACCAACAACTGATTCACGCGATTGTCTTCTGCCAGCAAAACTTTCAGCCGCTCCCGGGCCGCACCTCTTCGAACAGCCCGTTCCACGGGACGTTTTTGCGAAGCCACCTCGGGCTCCGAGCAGATGCCGCAGCGAATGTGGAACGAGAACGTGCTGCCTTCGCCTTTCGCGCTCAGCACCGACATGCTGCCGCCCTGCAATTCCACCAAGCGCGCGCAAATCGCCAGACCCAAGCCGGTGCCTCCATACTTTCGCGTTACCGATCCATCCGCCTGCCGGAACGGCTCGAAAATCACCTTCTGTTGTTCTCTCGAAAGCCCGATGCCCGTATCCGACACGTCGAATCGAACTGTGGCCACGCCGTCGTGCTGTTCCTCCAGCCGGACCTGCACACGCACGGATCCGGCTTTGGTGAACTTGAGTCCGTTGTTGATCAGATTAAGTAGCACCTGGCGCAAGCGGTGTGGATCGCCCACCAATTGGTCCGGAACCTCGGGATGCACGCTGGCCGAAAGCTGCAGCCCCTTTTCATGCGCCACAAACTCCAGCGTATTCACCGCTGCCGTTACGCAATGCCGCACCGAAAACGGAATGGATTCCAACTCCAGCCGGCCGGCTTCAATCTTCGAAAAATCCAGAATGTCGTTGAGAACCGTCAGCAGCGAATCCGCGGATGTTTTCGCGACGCGTAGGTTCTCCCGCTGATCGTCGTTGAGATGTGTGGCCAGCACCAGCCCCATCATGCCCAGCACGCCGTTCATGGGCGTACGGATCTCATGACTCATGTTGGCCAGAAACTCGCTCTTGGCGCGGCTGGCCTCTTCGGCGCGCAGCTTCGCCTCGGCCAGCTCCGCGGTGCGATCGCGTACTTTGCGGTCAAGATCGGCCAGCAACGCACCACGCTCATCATTCAGACGCTCGCGATCGGCCAGCGCTTCCTGCAGCTGCTGGTAGGATTCGTTCAGCCGCACCGACATCTGATCGAAATCATCCACCAATTGCTCCAGCTCGGCGGGCGCCTGCGCCGCCAACTGCATCTGCTGCGGCGGATCGCCCTTCATGGTGAACTGGCGGACCCGCTTGACGAGAAGTTCCAACGGCGCAGTGATACCGCCGCCGATCACGCGCGCGAACGCGAGTGACAGCGCGATCGCCCCCAGCAGCCAGGCCGCCGTCAGCATGTAATAGCGCTCGGTTTGGCGGTGAATCTCAGAGAGCGGCTGCTCCACCAGCACGCGCCAATTGGTGGCCGGCCAGATTGCGTGGCTCACCAGGTACTGCGAGTTACGGTGCTTGGGATCCGGATGGTCTAGCGCGAATGTCGCACGGCCGGCCGCTTGCATCGAGCCTTTCACCAGCGGCGAATTGTCCATGGACTCGAGCGTCCTGTAATCGCCGCGGCGGCTGGAGTAAATCACGCGGTTGCGCTGGTCCAAAATCAGGATCGCCGCGCTGTTCAGTGTCCGGTAGTTCTGATTAAACTGCTCGAAATGTGAGAGCCTGAGAGAACCCGCTAAGATCCCGAACAAATCGCCGTTCTTGGTAAACAGCGGCGCGGTGATGGACACCACCGGCTGCAGCGAGGCGCGTCCCAAAAACACATCCGAAACCTGGGAGCGCCGCGTCTGGACGGTTTTGATGAAATATTCGCGATCCCGCAGCGTGGCGGTCTCTGTATAGGGCTCGCCCGGCTTCGAAAGGACGGGCCGGCCATCCGATCCCAGCAGTGGATGCAGGCTAATGGGAATCCCATCCGCATTGGCGACGATCAGCGTTTGAAATCCTGGATAAACCGAATGGCTTTGCTCCAACCGGATGTTTAATGTATCGTGGTCCAGCCGGCCTTCGTTGGTGATCGCCTGCGAAAGCGAAATGATGGCCTGCTGATGCCGCGTCACATACTCCTCTAAATCTTCCCGGATTGCAGTAGCAGCCTCCTGCAATCGCTGGCCGGCTTCCGTTTCCTGATGATTGGCGTACATCTGGCCGTTGACGATATTGAGTAACATCATGGGCACCGTGGCAACCAGCAGGAATCCGTGCACCAGATGCGCGCGCAGGGGCTGCCGTTCCATGCTGGTGGAGGCGGCCGAGCAATATCTCTGCACTACTGGAAGGCTGATGAGGATTTCAGCCAGCATCACATTCAGCAAGCCGTTCACCGGATGCTTCACCGTCACTACCCAGTTCTGCGGCGACGGGAAATTCAACACAACAATATAAAACAGGATGGCCAGCGGAGTTCCGAACGTCGCCCAGTAAACCAGGTCCGCAATTATAGGAGCAAGCCGCTTTCTCTGCGCGAGCCAGCCCACCACCGGCGCGTCCAAAATCAGAATCAAAGCCGTTACGGGATGCTCGCATAACACCACGGCTGGCAGCGCCGTAATCGTGGCGGCTAGAAGGCCATAGAACGGCCCGTAGAGCAGCGCGATGGCGAGGTGAAATACGCCGCCAAAAAGCAGCGTCGCCCCAGTAAAAATGGTGATGTGCGCAAGGTTCGCAGCCAGGCCCAGAAGCCCGAAGACAATAGTAATGGCTAGACTCCGGGCGGAGCGTCCTTCGAGGGGCACACCCATTGTTCGACCGTTATGTGTCAGTACTTTAGGCTACGATTGATTCATGATCACCCCGCCCGAAGTTACCGAATACAACTCCTTCTATGGCCGCTATGTCTCGCTTGTCCCAGGCAGCGATCTCACCCAAACGCTGGACGCCCAACTGGCCCAAACGCTCCCTATTCTTCGAGGCATTAGCGAGGAAAAATCGCTCCATCGTTACGCTCCCGGAAAATGGAGTATCAAAGAAATGCTGGGACACCTCATTGACGCCGAACGAATCTTTACCTACCGGGCCCTGCGGTTCGCCCGCAGAGACGCGACCCCCCTTCCGGGTTTCGATCAGGATCCCTACGTTGCGGCCGCCAACTTCGATGCTCAGCCTTGGAACGATTTAATCACGGAATTCGAGCACGTTCGCCGCTCCACCACTTTGTTCTTTCGCGCCCTTACGCCGGAAGATCTGATGAGAATCGGCACGGCCAGTCAAAACGCCGTCACCGTGCGCGCCCTGGGTTACATCATCGCCGGCCATGAGCTGCATCACATGGGAATTCTGCGCGACCGCTACCTGTAATGGCTCCCCCTATCCCAGACCTCGCCGTACGATACGCTGATAGATTGATGGACGAAAAAAAGATCCTCACCAAACTCCGTGAGATCTGCCTGGCGCTGCCCAAGACCAGCGAGACCGTGACCTTTGGTCATCCCACCTTTCAGGTGGGAACCAAGACCTTCACGGTGCTCGAAACTTATAAAGGCGAGCTCTCGATCTGCGTCAAGGTCGGCAAGAAAATGCAGCCGATTTTCCTGGAGGATCCGCGCTTCTACCGCACTCCTTATGTGGGCCAGCATGGCTGGGTATCGCTGCGGGCCCACACCCGGCTTAACTGGGAGGAAATCGACCAACTGGTCCGCGGAAGCTACGAAATGGTGGCTGTCAAAAAGAAACGCGTTGCTACGGCGAGGCCGCGGTGACAGCGGATCGCGCCGGCCGCATTGTCGCTATCGCCAGCATGCTGATCAGCGCGGCCCTGGCAACGGCCAAGATCATAGTGGGACTCAATGCCAACTCCACCGCCGTAGTCTCGGACGGCCTGGAATCGGTGGGCGATGTGCTCACGTCGGGCCTGGTCCTGTTCGGACTATTTATAGCCGCCAAGCCGCCCGATTCCGAGCATCCCTACGGGCACGGGCGCCTGGAAACGCTCAGCGCCCTGGTGGTGGGTATGATCCTGATCGCATCCGGATCGCTGATCGCGTTCCGGTCGATCCAACGTGCCTGGGAATCGCAACACACCCCGGCCGCCTATGCCGTCTGGCCGCTCATCGCTTCCATCGGCGTAAAGAGCGCAATGAGCCTCACCAAATGGCGTCTCGGCCGCAAGATTCGAAGCGCCGCCCTCACCGCCGATGCCTGGCATGATACCGTCGACATTTTCTCAGGAACGGTCGCGCTCATCGCCGTAGGCATCACACTCTTCGATCCCCTTCGTTTCGCCGCAGCCGATCATTTAGGTGGCTCCGCGGTTGGGCTGATCGTCATCTTCGTCGGCGCGCGCGTGGTTCGCGACACCACCCTGCAGTTGATGGACACCATGCCTGATCTCGAGGACATGCAGCGTATCCGAGAAGTCGGCCTCAGCGTCCCAGGCGCCTTGGGAATCGAGAAGTGCTACGCCCGCAAAACGGGCCTGCAATGGCATGTGGATCTGCATTTGGATGTCGACCCCGCCATGAGCGTCTTCTCATCCCACGAGATCGCGAGCGAAGTCCGCGCCCGCATTCGCGAAAAACTGGATTGGGTAGCCGACGTTCTGGTGCACGTCGAGCCTCACATGCTGGATACAATTTCAAGCAGCAAACATGGAAAATCGTGAAATCGCGCGGCTACTTTCCGAAGTCGCCGACCTGATGGAAATTGGCGCCGAGGATGGTTTCCGCATCCGCAGCTACCGCAACGCCGCGTCCGCAATCGAAAGCTATCCCGAACGAATCGAAGATATCCTGCGCAATCCCGAACGCAAGGTTACCGATATCCCCGGCATCGGCAAAGGCATTGCGGCGGTTCTCGAGGAAATCGGCCAGCGCGGATCGTTCCAAAAGCGCGACCATCTGCTGGAGCAATACCCGGCCACGCTGCTCGAGTTGCTGCGCATCCAGGGCCTTGGATCGAAGGGCGTCGCACTGCTTTACCAGCATTATAAAGTGGCCACCATCGACGATCTGGAACGCATTTGCAAGGAGCAGAAGCTGCGCGAGCTTCCGCGCATGGGCGCCAAACTGGAAGAGAAAGTTCTCAAATCCATCGCGCAATACCGCCAGCGGGCCGGCCGGTTTTTGCTGAGCTTCGGCAAGAAATCCGCCGACGAACTGATTCCCTATTTATCTGAAACCGGCGGCCTGGATCAAATCGCCGCGGCCGGCAGCTTGCGCCGGGGCAAGGAGACCATCGGCGATCTGGACCTGCTGGTAACAGGCCCGCGCGCTCCGGAAGCGCTCGAACGCTTCGTGAACCATCCCAAGGCCCATGCGGTACTCGGCAAAGGCCCCAACAAGGCCAGCATCCAATATGGATTGGAAGGTCTGCAAGTGGATCTACGCGCGCTCCCGCATGAAAGCTACGGCGCGGCCATGCAATATTTCACCGGCAGCAAGGAACACAACATCCTGCTGCGCCTGCGCGCCCAGAAGATGGGGCTGACGCTCAATGAATACGGGCTCTTCCGCGTGGAGAACGAGCAGCGCGTGGCCGGTGAAACCGAACAGGAAGTCTATGCCCAACTCGGCCTCGCCTGGATTCCTCCGGAGCTGCGCGAAAATTGCGGCGAGATGGAAGCTGCTCTCGAAGGTCGCCTCCCGAAACTAGTGGAGCTTTCTGACATCCGCGGCGATCTGCACATGCACACCACGGAAACCGACGGCCGCGCGTCGCTCGAGGAAATGGCCGAAGCCGCCCGTGCCCTGGGTTACGAATACATCGCCATCACGGACCATTCCAAAGCTCTCGCCATGGCCAATGGCCTGGATGAAACGCGAGCCGTGGCACTTGCCAAACACGTGCGCGAGTTGAATAAGACCGGTCTCGGTATCCACATCCTGTCGGGCCTGGAATGCGACATCCGGCGCGACGGCGAAATGGATCTCGCCGAAGACGCCCTGGCCGAGCTTGATATTGTAGTGGCCAGCGTTCACAGCCACATGAACTTGGAACCCGCCGAGATGACGGACCGCTTGCTGCGGGCGCTGGAATCTCCCAACATCCGCATCCTCGGACATCCCACCGGTCGCATGCTGCTCCATCGCGATGCATATCCTTTCGATTTTGAGCGTGTCGCAACGGAAGCTGCCCGGCGCAATGTGTACCTCGAAATCAATGCCAGCCCCGAGCGGCTGGATCTGGGAAGCGCCCAGATCCGGACCGCGAAATCACTCGGCGCAAAGTTCGCTATCTCCACCGACGCTCATCAAACCAAGCACCTGGGATTCAATATGCCCTTCGGCGTGATTACCGCGCGCCGGGGGTGGCTCGAAGCCGGAGATGTACTAAATACTCTTTCGCTCAAACAATTACATGAAGCTAATATCGTCCGTATTAAAGTATAAAAATAAGCTCTTTTCCGTCACTCAGGATCACGTTGTGGACCCGAGCGGCTTTGAAATCCACCGTGCGATCGTGCAGCATTCAGGATCAGCTGTAATGATGGCGGTGGACGCGCGCAAACGCATTCTCCTGGTCCGCCAATATCGAGTTCCGGCGCGGGCATATCTATGGGAATTACCTGCCGGAAAACTAGATGCAGGTGAAACTCCGCTCCAAGCCGCGCGCCGCGAGTTGATCGAAGAGACCGGCTACCGCGCCAAGCACTGGAAAAAGCTGGTGAGTTTCTATCCCAGCCCCGGCTACATCGCCGAGAAAATGACCATCTTTTTGGCCACAGGCCTCACGGCCGGCGAAGCCACTCCCATGGACGACGAACGCATCGAAACGCGCTGGTTCACGGGCCAGGAAATCGAGCAAGCCATCCGGTCGGGAAAGATCGTGGACGGCAAGACCATGCTCGGCTACCTGACCTGGAAGCAGAGCCGCGACCGGAAGGAAGCGTGACGAGCATGGCAGAACCCGAGGATGCTAGTTACCTTGACGCCCGTCCACAGGCCCAGGATATCGACATTACGGTAGAGAGCCGAGAGCCGGTCGAGAACCCTCGCGAGCGGCCTTGCTACACATTGGACGAGCTTCTCGCCAAATGTAATCTCAAGGCCGGGCGCAGCGAGCAAGCGCGTGAATGGCTCTGTGACGAGCCAGTAGGCGGTGAACTAATTTAGTGAAGTTGGCGCCTGTCCTGCTGAAGGACGAGCAAAAGGGCTGAGCGCCCAGTTCCGATCGTGGCACTGGAGCCCTTCAACGCCGTGACCAAGTGCCTGTGGTTCTGCCAATTACCACCGGACGGGATATATCGCACGGACTGCTGGACTTGCGGTCTCACTGACGGGCGCGGGAACGACGACGACGGGGGTGGTCCGTTGCGATCAGCCGCGCGCCCTGGATCTCACCGCGCGCGGCGGCAAGCTCGAAGCCGTCCCGCGCGCGATTATCGAGGAAGTATTGGCGAGGTTGTCGCCGATTTTTGAATAGAGTGTTGTTAACAAGTCAAGTTGTCCGGTTCTATTAATTAGTGATCTGTCCGCTTTGTGAAACAAAGCAAACGGCAGTCAGGCCGCCCTCGCTTTGGTTTTTGGTTTGGCCTTTACTTTTGCTTTGGCCTTTGCTGAAGAAATTACAACAGTCGTAGCCGGCGCGGTGGAAAAGTGGGAATCTCGCGGTTTGTGCGAGATTTCCAAGGGAGTGTGGGAGCCGGAGAAAACC
>Ga0187851_10003395_pt1 | contig 13377 bp, 12 predicted proteins | sample June2016WEW_6_10_FD_132997 | JGI IMG/M metagenome (GOLD analysis project Ga0187851, IMG submission 132997) | Peatland microbial communities from SPRUCE experiment site at the Marcell Experimental Forest, Minnesota, USA - June2016WEW_6_10 | ecosystem: Environmental > Terrestrial > Soil >...
CTGCCTGGTATTCCGCATTTGATCCAGGGCGGTCCAGTTCACCAGCGTAGTAGACCCCATCGCCCACTTGGAATCCGCTTGCCTCTGGCGGGCACTTCGGCGAGCGCACTTGGAGGTGAGGTTTTTGATCATCGCAACGAATGGGACTTCCTGAAGCTTGCTTCTGCGATTGGCAAACGCCTCGCTTTGTTGATTTCAGCAAATGACGGCACGGGCCGAACAGCGAAGCATTGTTCCAGACTCTTAAGCAAGCGGGAAACACACAATCCACACATATCGAGTTCAAGACGGATCACCCCTTAAGCGACCATCGCATCGCTCTCGAAACCACCATCATCCAATGGCTCGATCAGCAAGGGTTCCAAGCTCCTGCGCATTGATTTCATCTTGGCACGCAGCAATCCGTATCTTTTCAGAGTGCCGAAATATACGCCTCGCGGACTTCTCGGGGAGGTGTTTCATGCAATCTTCCCCAAACGCGGCGCATCTGCCGCGTGGAAGCAAAACCGGCGCGTTCGGCCACTCGTTCCATATCGAGTTGCGTTTGCGCGAGCAGGTCGTGTGCGAGCGAAATGCGAAGGCGATTTCTGTACTCAGGAATGTTCATCCCCGCGCATTCATGAAAGAGGCGCGAAAGATGACGAGGGCTTGCCCCCGCAATTCTCGCCAACACTTTTAACGTCCAGTTCCTGGCTGGGTCGGCTGCGATCGCATCCTGCACACGATGCAATGCCGGATGGATGTGGTTGCGGCCTTCGAGCCAGGGCGAGAGTTGCGGGTCACCCCCGCTGCGTCGCATATAGACCACCAGGTAGCGCGCTACTTCCGCGGCACAGCGATGATCCGTGATCTTACGAATCAGGTGAAGCATCAGGTCGATCCCTGCTGTCACACCAGCGCTCGAGCAGAACTGTCCGTCTTCCACAAAGAGCCGGTTTTCAAGCACTCTCGCTTTTGGTGCCAATGCTGCCAGTTTTGCGCAATCCGAATAGTGTGTTGTGCAGGCGCGACCATCCAGCAGTCCGGCACGTCCTGCTACCAGAGATCCCGAGCAGATGGCAACCAGTGTGTGTGCTGCGCGGAAAACCGTTCTCAGCCAGCGAACGATTCTCGCTTCAGCTGCGTCATCGTCCTTTTGTTCTGAGGCAGCCGCACCGAGTGTCTGGCTCACATTACCGGCCAGGACAATCATGGCGTTGTCGGGAAGAACATCCGGCATTGGCTCGATTTTGGTCAGTTGCAGGCCTATGGAACTGACCACGTTTGTTGCCGGACCAATATAAGAGACCTCAAATCGCACAGCCTCCTGCACATGGTTCGCCCATCGCAGCACTTCGATTGGACCTGCGATATCGAGCAGCAGGGTCCGCGGTGGGACCACGACATACACCGGAATCCGCCGCGGATTGGCCTCTGTCTTCAAGCGGCAACCTCGGCGACTCTTCCGGCTAAAGCCTCTTCCACGGTTGCAATCCGCGCAAAGCGACCGTCGAGCACGAGTTCGGTTCGCGCCTTGATCTCCTCCGGAGCCCAGACCCTTCCGTTTCGGTCGGTCATGGCAAAGGTCAGCGTCGCCTCGGTTACATAGTCCACTTCGTAGCCGCTGTCTGACGCGTGTCGTGTCGTTGTTTCGCAGCACTGCTCAGAGCGGATGCCCGACACGATCACTCTGCGGATACCATGCTGTACCAGCCAGACGTCCAGCCCGCTCCCAATCAAAGCGCTATGACTCCGCTTTTGAAAGGTAGCTTCAGGTGGGATAGAAAGCCCGGCCAGCGTCTTGACATAACCGGATGCAACGGAGAAGACCCCTGACTCCTCGACATGAAAGATTTGGACCACGGGTATACCTCGCTTCCGTGCACCGTCAATCAAAGCCTGCAATTGGGTCACGAAGAGCGGGACTTTCTCTTCGTTCCAGTACGGGCGTTGGCGAAAGGATTCCTGGGCATCGATTACAAGCAGTGCTGTACCTGAAGCGGACATCAATGTTTCTCCTTTTGCGTAAGCTGCGAATTGCTGTTTCGCTTGATGATAGGCTTAGATGAACCTGCCGAAAAGTCATACCCTAGCCAAAAATCGGACAAAATCAGCCATATGTCTACAGTGCTGAATCGAGCCTGCGAGAGTCGGTCCGGCGTGCTATAGGCATCGCGGGCCCAAAGAGAATAGATCGAATCGCCAATCAGATGCGGATGAGGCCGCGCAGCACAACGATGCCTGTACCGGACAATTCCGGATCGGGGGTTAGGCGAACTCGCAATATGCTTCGGCGGCCCATTTTCGTGCCTTGTTCGATGGCCAACTCGTTGTTCTTGAGCCTGCCTTCGCTCGCGAGATAGGCTACCAGTGGCCCGGCCGCCGTACCGGTCGCCGCATCCTCCCACAGGCCCACAGTCGGATTGAAAAACCGGGTGTAGGCGGTTTCCGGTGCATAGTCATCGAAGGCATAGATGTAGCAGCCTTCCGCCGGCGCGTTTTTAAGAACGGCAAGAAGTTTGTCTGCCTGCGGACGCGCCTTATCCACAATTTCAGCATCCAGAACCCGCACCATCAGATGAGTGGCACCCGTGTCGGCAGGACGCGGCTTAGGTTCGGAGAGGATATCACTGTCTTCGAGTCCAAGAGACTGCGCCAGTGAAGCCACATCTTCCAGCGGAATGAGTAAACGCAACGGAGCCTGGCGCATCCGGCCATGTACGCGGCCATTGACTCTCTCGATGCCAATAGGCAAAACATCCCGGCCGATTTCCTGAGTAAAGGTCCGCGGCATTTCGAGCGGACCGAGATCCCCTTGCTCTCCGAGCCAGAGCCATGCGCCGAGAGCATTGTGTCCGGCCCCGAAGACTTCCGCGCCGCTCGCAGTGAACGAACGTAGTTTTCGATCTGCACGCGCGCTTTGCAGGATGAACGTCGTCTCAGCCTGATTAAACTCTCCGGCTATTCGCCGCATTTGCTGGTCGCTCAATCCATCCGCGTCCTGCACCACCGCGAGCGGGTTGCCAGTCAGCGGCGCAGCGGCAAAAACATCGATCAGTCCTGCAATCAGTTCAGGCATTTTACCTGCTTCTCTCTCCATGAAAACAAGAGGCGAGTTACGCTAGACCCTCAGCACATGGGCACTTGACCACATCTTGACGAATTCTCCCAGACGATCCAGGGCGTCAGGAAATGTTTCGGCGATGGCAGCGAATCCAAGGCGGAAATGCGAAGGCGCATCGAAACAATCTCCTGGCGCGAGCAGGATGCCCCGCTCCGCTGCCGCCTTGCAAAAGGCGCGGCTGTCTTCTCCGCTTACGAGCCAGGGAAACGCTGTCATCCCGCCGCGAGGTGGAACCCAGCCGATTGTCTCCTGGTGCTCGCGCATGAAACGGCCGAGCTGCAGAAGATTCTCACTGGCAACTTTCTGTGTTCTGCCGAGCACAGTATCGCGGTGACGCATGGCGATCTCCGCCAGAAATTCGCCGGCAGTATTGTTGGTGATGGAGAAATATGCGCGCGCGTTCCAGTAGTCCTTGCGGCGTTTTGGATCATGTTCGATCATCCACCCGGTCCGCACTCCTGAAAGAGGAAATGCCTTCGAGAAATCATGGATCACAGTGGCATGGGGCAGACGGGCTGCGGATTTTGTCGACTGGTCATGAAAGATAGGATGGTAGACTTCGTCGCTGACCAGTTGAATTCCACGGGACGACGCGAACTCGTGCAAACTGTCCATTTCCGCATCGCTGATCGTAGCGCCGGTGGGATTGTGCGGGCTGTTGACCAGAATCAGTTTGGTATTCCGGTCCGCGAGCCTCTTGATCTCCTCCACATCGATGCGGAACTCGTTCTCTCTTCGGATTGAGTAGAAGCGAGTCTCAAGCCGCAGCGACTCAGGCAAAGCCGAGAAGGTGGTGAAGCCCGGTTGAGGCAGGATGACGTTGGCACCCTGCTCGGCAGCCAGCCACATGAGGATCAGCAAGGCTTCTGAGGCGCCCGTAACGACTTGTACGGCCTCTCGATCCACGCCGTGCATCTCAGCAATCGCCGAACGTAGACCATCGGCACCCGCCGGCCGGCTGTAAACAATTTTGTGATTCAAAAAGCGATCGCGCTCTTCATCGTTGGCGAGGCTCAGAATCTCGTTCAAGGTCCAGGACGGCCCGGTACTGGAACCGAGATTGAAGTCGACGTCGTGTTCGTAGGCGTCCAGCCACTCGTCGAGCAGAAAGGGTTTCAGTTGCATACCTCACCTCAGCAATTGGATCAACGGGATACCATGCCGGCTTCAAACAATATTGGCGCGAAGATCTCCTCCGAAGGTATAGGCGTGATTCATCTATCTCCTGGTCAGAATTCCGGCGTTCCTTGCTCGCGGGTCTCGCAACAGAGCGGCGATTCCCACTCCAATCCAAATCAGGTTCACGCTCGCCGACGGCCATGCGCCGTGCCAGGCCGAGTTTCCCGCCAGCATCAGGCTTCCGATCAGGTTCAAGCTCTGAAAGGCCGCACCCTGCGCGGAGATCCTTCCAAACGACACCAAGGCATAAGCAGAGATCAACACTAGGCCGCCAGTCCATCCACACACGTCCATCACAATGGCTAGCACGACTATGTCCTCCCCAGCGTCGCAAACGCTCGCACTGGAAATGTGCCCATCCCTTTCACCTTCACTGGCGTGGCTGTGAAGGTGAAGCCGCTTGGCGGCAACTGCTCAAGATTGCACATGTGCTCGACGATAGGGATATTTTCGCCCAGCAGCACAGTGTGGACAGGCCGTGCACCATCCCTGGTGTCGTCGATGTTGTACGAATCGATCCCCACCAGGGCGACACCCTCATTCCTTAGGTATTCAGCGGCATCGCGCGTCAGGTATACGTGGTCCTCGAAGTACTGCTCCGTGGCCCAATGGCGCGCCCACCCCGTCTCGACCAGTACCGCCTTGCCGCGAACATCCAGAGGCAGAAATACCTCTCGATCGATGGAGCGGCCCGTCAGACCAGGTACCCGCGCAACCACTGCGTCCAATCCCACAAACGCAGACAACTCCAACTCAGAAAGGTCCTTCCCATGTTCGAAGCGATGAAACGGGCTATCGAGATAGGTGCCGGTGTTCGCCACCATCTCGATCCGGCCGATCTGGAAGCTCGTGCCCTCGTCATAGAATTTCCGCGATTCCTCCAGGCTTAGAAAGTCGCAGATTACGGGCGCTGGCAGTCCTTTATATGTAATCAGGCCTCCATAGATCGTATGGCTTAGGTCCACATGCACCGGTATACCCAAACCATTCGCAACCGCATTCTGTGCAGTTTTCCGCTTGTGGCGCTCCTCGATGATCCTCTTATTCAGAATGCGTACATTGCCGACCATCAGTAGGCGAAGGTCACACACTATTGCATCGCCCAGATCCCGGTCGGCGATCTCGCCACCGTCAATGTCTATGCGGAAACCCTGGCCCTGAATGCCGCCGCCATTCAGAAAATCGATTTCGAAGTCAAACACCGCCCGCTTTTCGCCTGTCTGATCGAGCACTGCGGTTCTCCTCTCCAACAACACTGTGCTCGCAGTTTAGGAGAAAGAGTTACATGAATCAAATAGATGTATTCTATATTTACTATCTATATTATGCATGTATGGAGATTCATCAACTACGGGCGCTGGATGCAATTGCCGCTGAGGGCTCTTTCCTTGCCGCCGCCATCCGTCTCGGTTTGTCGCAGTCTTCGCTGAGCCATGCCATCGCCACGCTTGAGAGCGAATTGGGCGCCCGACTGCTTGATCGTGGTCGCTATGGCGCCAAGCCAACGGATGCCGGGAGGCGCGTTCTGCCCTACGCACGCCAGATTCTGGCCTTGCTCAAAGCGATTCAATCCGAGACCGATGACTCCGCCGGCCGGCTCTCCGGCCGCGTACGAGTTGGCTCCATCCCGAGTGCCGCGGTAGCCTTTCTCCCTAAAGTCATTGCCAGCTTCACACGAATCCATCCCAATGTGGAGGTCGTGCTCCTTGAGGAACCGAGCCAAAGCACACAGCCAATGGAGGAATGGCTTCAGACGCAGATGATCGATGTGGCGCTGGTGCAGCTTCCTGCCAACGGAATGAAGGCCGCAACGCTGATGCACGATGAACTCTGCGCCATCCTGCCGGCAAAATCGGAGTTCGCCTCCCGTCGCCGCCTCTCCGTCTGCGACCTTGCCAGTGAACCCTTCATCATGTCCCGCTATACCAGCGAACCACTCTTCCATGCCGCCTTTACACGCCATAAACTTACCCCGCGCGTGCGCTTCGAGGTTCAGGATCTTGGAACGTTGGTCAGCATGGTCCGGGAAGGCCTGGGCTTTTCGATTGTGCCCCGGGTCGCATTCCCCTTGGCACTCCCCGGTGTAACCCTTGTTCCGCTGTCGCCCCGAATCAGGCGTGAACTTGGCCTCGCTATTCGGGATTGGGTACACGCCCTGCCCGCTTTGCGTGCCTTCGTCCGCTCAGTGGAAGAAACCGCTGCGAAGAGAAGGCGCGGATAGCCCGATGCGCTATTGCTTTCTTGACGCCGCTGGCAAGGGAAACGATTGAACAGTTTCACCTCTGCGCCTGAGGGCACAACTCTGTTTACACGATCAGAGAACCACTAGAAGTCTCAGCAGCCGGAGCATGAGACCAGTTTCACACGGTGACAGGCAAAGTCGGACAAACCCTTCAACTTCTTGATTCCACGGCCGATCATTATTTTGGCGAGGCACAGGTAGCTGTTGCGACCGGGCAACGGACGCTCTTAGGCGGCTGGGAGGCATGCGGGCACGCCCTCTGAATCCCCACTTGTACCAGCGCACCTCAAGAGATCGGCGGTCCGGTCAGCACAATTTGAGGTCGGGGCAAATTTCATCCTGCGCTGGGAATAATCTCCAGGACGGCGAAGCGTGAGAATGCTCCCACGGTATACTCTTCGCCGCCGGCCGCCTGCGCTGCATTGCGTGCGCGGCCCGCAATGGGGCGGGCACTTCTTCAAGAGGAATTTTTCTTGCATGCCTCTGTGGGCGGATCCCAGAAATAGTTCCCATGTTTGAATAGTTCCTTTTCGACCGCTGCTCCACTAGTCAATCCGAATAGATCGGCCGCCGCCCCTGCCTTCAGAGCATAGACGATCGTGGTGCTTGTACATTGGAACAGGGACGCGGAGGCGGAGTGGGTAACGCCGCCTGTCACTACAAACTCAAGATAGACATCGGCATTGGATTTAAGAAAGTTGCTCGGCGTCATCTTGCTCAACGGCGAGTTTGCAATTCCGTTCTGCACGGTCGGCGGGAGCAGACCCAGCAGTCGGTTGTAAACCTTGTCAACCACTCCTCCGGCGGATCCGAGCGCATTCGCGAACGGACCCAAAACGTCATAGCGCAACTCAATGCGTGGAGCGCACAAAGCGATCAGCATCGCGTTTGGTGCGATGGGCGAAATGGAATTGCTGACCGTAATCTGGTCCTTGATCGACATCGAGCCAGCTCCAGAAAGATCCCCACTGCTCGGACTTTGAAAGTTCCCACCTCCGGAAAACGATACGTTAAAGCCGCCGTGGGCAAACTCATTGTTGCCGGTCAGACCCGGGTGGACCAAGACCGCGGAGCTGATGTCCAGCGTGAGCGGCATTCCGCCGAGAAAGGGGGCCCGGGGAATGCTGATTCCTGCCGGCAGCTTTACGCGATCCTCCGTGGCCCAGACTCCCGGAGTGGACTTTCCGATCTCCCATTCCACGGTGACGAACCCCGACAGATTGGATGCCTTGGCGACAATCTGCGAAAGAACGCCGCTGGAGCCGCCCTGCATCGACAGGTCGGAGGAGATATCGAAGTTCCCGATCCAACCTTTCATGCCGACCCATGCCTCGAAGCCTCCTTCCGATTTGACCATGACAAGGTCATAATCCGCCTCGTTATCCGCGGCTGACATCGACCATTTGGCAACGGTCCATCCGGCGATTTTCGTCCCTACAGGAATCTGCTGGGCCTGAACCGGGGTCTCCAGAAGATCCAACACTGTCGAGGCGAATGGCCGGCTTTCACGCCGCGCGAATTTGCCCGATCCATGGAAGCGGACCGGCAGATCCATCTTGATTTCGCCGAATTTCACCACGTCGTGCAGGGAGGCCTGATCGACCAATACCAATGTCTGGTCCTGGTCCGTTACTGCCCCAACAACCTTGGCAGCCAGCTCTCCTTTCACCATCATTACGTCGCCGGCCTTCAACGCTTTAATCCCGGGGCTTGCGTGCTGGAATACGAATCCATGCCCATCGCTGCTGACGCCCAGCAGCGAAGACTGCAACTCGGAGTGGTCGAACGTCTTTACAACGGGAGCGTACTCGACATGCGCATAACTGTTGCCACCGTCGATCGAGGCATTATTTCCATTCGCAACATGAAAAGCCTGTCCAACGGTGGAAGCATTCCGGCTGGTCAGTTCGGTGAGCGAACCGGCCGCGCTCTGCGACGCCAAATCGGTGGGCTCCTCGCTGCGTTCTTTCTTGCACGCAACGAACCCGATTGCGGAGGTGATCGCAGTAAACACCACACCGGCCAGAACGATCTGAGCTGCGCGGGTTCCGGTCATCCCACGAATTTCGTGCATGAATTGACCTCCTGAGCCGTGGCACCACTTTGGAATAACCTCGGCTTTCTGCCCTTCAGCCAATTGAGCAGATCCCTGGTCACGAACTCGGAGCCGTTATCAGAGCCAAGGTGCTCACCGCAGACACTGCGTCCAAGTATTTCTCAAGGACAGTGACAAAGAGCTCGTCGTTTTGCAGAGCCAAGCAGTCAGTCGTTTTTGCGACACTCAGCAATTCATCCGCCGCTTGCCAAGAGAGAGATGGCAGGGAGTTGCGGAAGGCGCCTCGCCGGAACAAATCCGCCACAACTCCAGTGTCCTTGAACCTGCAACGAGTTGTTCTGCCCCATCGATCATGGCGAGATTGTACGCCTGTAGGAGGCTCCTTATTCGTGGCGTTCTGGATTGCCAAATCCGGTATTCTTCAACGCGAGAGCGGTCCCGGTCCGCACAATGGGTGGTGGGGACAGATTTGTCCGTAAATGAGTAAGCCGCCCGAACAGAGAGCAAGATTGACCATACAGTTCCGGGCAATACGGGTTGATCATTGCTTCAATGGGTGTACTTTATGGCAGCCAGCGAAGCGAACCGTCAGCGGGTACTCACACTGCTCCGCGTCGAACGCGAGCAGATGTACGCAGAGTTCAAGATCTTCTATAGAGAACGTCCCGCTATGAATCGAGGCAGATGGTCCCCGCCAGAGATTAGACATCTTGCGACCGTTGACCATTTTCACAGCTCTCAACCAAACACGTTTTGATGGAGCCGGCCGCGTTCTCGATTCACAACTATTTCGGTCACCTTGCGCAATCCGACTCTAGCACTTGGATCGCCGCCGCTGCCACGATTGCCAACTCCAGCGCGCCGCAGCATGGGCAAGAGTCCCCGGTTCATCCTCAATTTGAGGAAGGGGCACGTCTGATCGAACGCCCAGAAAAAATCTCTAGTATTCAGGAAACCTTGCGATAAGCCGACTAGTCAGGACTAATCTGCCGTCGATGAGCGCCTGGCGATTATGCGCTCGTTGAGGACCGAAATGCAGGAAGCTCATCGCAGAGAGATCGGAGTCCCGACTGCTGCTGAACTCCGCCTCTCGCTTAGGCACACCCAGATTCAGACGATCTTTAAGGTAATCGCATAGTCACAGGGCTTCTGTTCCGGCATCACGACAATGAGGCCCTGTTCATCCTGTGTCCAGATCACCTTGTCTTTGTGACCAAGCAGTTCCACACTCCTGATCTTCGGCGGCGACAGTGGGCTTGTGGTGGCCAGCGCCTTGATCAGTGTCAACTTCTCTGGCCAGCCCATGATGAATGCGTAGAGTGTGTCACCCTTGGTCGTGAAGCGCACTTCGTCGGAGGTCAACTCCTTGCGGCCTGACTCGTTGAATCGCGTGCCTTCGCGGGGCGGCGGCGCGGTTGCCACCGGACCGTCACCGAAAATCTTCCACGGCCGGCTTGCGTAGATGCCCTCGCTGTTGATCGCCATCCATTTCGTGATTTCCTCGAGAATGACTAGCTCTTCGTAGTCGAGTTCGCCGCTGTTTGGGAGCGGGAAATTCAGCATCAGGTTCCCATTGCGGCTGACGATGTCGACCAGCAGATCGATCACGTACTTGGGCGACTTGTATTGGGCTTCCCGGTTGTAGTGCCATTCGCCAATGCAGCTGTCAGTCTGCCAGGGGTTAGTCGGAATGCCGGTAGCTACACCCCGCTCCCAGTCCTGAACGCACGTCCCGACTTCGCAGTCGCTCGGCAATTTGCTGGTGTACACGGCCTCGCAGCGGCCACCACGTCGATTGGCGTTCACGTTGTAGAGGTTCGCTACGAGAGCTAAACCGTATTCTTCGAAGAAGATGTCACCATCGGTGTAGAGCAGTTCAGGCTGGTATTTGTCGACAAGATCTTTGATCCGGTTGAAGTAGTGCTGCTTCCACCTGGCAGGCGCTTGGCGGTCGTTCAGGATTCGGTCGCTGTAGGGATAGTATTTTGGCAGCTCGTGGTAAAGATCGGCATAGGCCGGGTCGGCGCCATCGTAGGGTACCCCGGCGAGCGGACCTGTTCTATCGCTCATATGCGAGGTGGAGAACCAGTGATAGCTAGGGGCAAGGTGCTCGCTTACGGCGAAGCGAAGCCCGTGCTTATCAGCGGCCTTCTTGAATGCACCGACGACGTCCCTCTTCGGTCCCGTAACAACGGCATTCCAGCGTGGCTGGTACTTCGAATCCCAAAGGTCGAATCCGTCGTGATGCACAGCCATGCTGCAGAAGTACTTTGCTCCGGCTTTTTTGTAGAGACCGAGCAGATGGTCGGGATCGAACTTTTCAGCCGTCCACGTCGGAATCACATCCTTGAATCCGACCTTCGCAGGATGGCCATACGTCTTTAGGTGATACTCATACTGCTTATGGCCCTGCACGTACATGTTGCGGGCGTACCAATCGCCGTATTCGACCGCAGATTGCGGTCCCCAATGCGCCCAGATGCCGAACTTTGCATCGCGATACCAGTCAGGAATCTGCCATTCGCGTAGCGATTCGCGGGTCCCCTTGAAGGGACCCGGCGCGATGGTCAGATCGGGACTCGCAGAGACCTCTTGGATTGCCCCACGTCCTTCGTCGAATCGCCCACCATCGTGAAGTATGGAGCTTGCTGCTCGGGATATGCGGGACAAAAAGAGCGCAGGCGCTCCGGAAATCAGAGAGAGAGCTCTTCTTCTGGTAATCCTCACGGTCTTGCTACCTCCCCGGCGTATCTTTCAACTGAAAAGATTAGAAATTTCGGTCCGGGGTGAGGGCTGAGTAAACGCCAACGCAGCCAGATCGAAATCTACAGATTAAAACCATCGTCCTAGAAGCATCCCCTTGCCGTAAAGTCGTAGGACTTGGTGCGACCCCTCGATGTTCGAGATTCAACCTCCTTTATGGATCTCTGAAATGCACAGACACATGGTTTCAAATGCCGTAGGGATCGGATAAGTACTTCAGGGCCGAACCACTCATCGACGGGCGGTTATGCGCGATTGTCGGGATTACTCCTGAAAAACGCCGATTTCGACTGCGACCAATGCCCTAACGCTAGTCGTCGGATTAAAGGATTGTCTTTTCGAAATAGCGTACCGTCTTTGTTCCGTCGTGAATGGCAGCTTGACCGACTTCCTCAAAGCCCATTGCTAAATGAAATGCTTCCGACGCCGGGTTTGGGGGTTCGATATTTACCTCACAGACCACGCAATCCTCCCCAGCTTGCTGTGCCACGACAAAGAGATCGTCGTAGAGGATTCTGGCAAGACCCTGGCCTCGCGCTGAAGCTGAGACAATGATGCGATCAATGTAAACGAACGACTCGCGAGACCGCTTGAACCAACTGAAGTTGGGATTCCGATAGGAAGCATTCTGATCGAGTGCGATTAGGAAGGCAGTCGCTCCACGGTCGATGCCGCGGGCGTAAAACGCCATCTCGAGCAGTTCAGCAAGGCTCGTTTCATCAAGGGCAGATGTTTCCTTTGCGTGGGCATTATTCAGCGACAGGACCGCGACATTGTCCAGCAAGTTTCGATCGTCGATAGCTTGCACCTTCCTGATCTGCGCCATAGATACGAACCTTCCTCCTTCCTTCGCGACGGGGAATCTTCGATTGCATTGTGAGCCGAACTGGAACTTCAAGCCCTCAGTAGTCTAGACGCTCAGCATTGAGTCAATGAATTGAAGAGTTCCGGCCACAGATTTTCACGGTTCTCAATTGATGAAAACAGTCATTATGGAGTGACCGGCGCGATGCGCTGATGTGGGTTAAGCTGTGAGCGTCCGAAGGGACGCACAGTTCAGAGCCACAAGCGGAAGGAGCCGGTCATGAAGGAGAAGTTACGATTTTTGGGCATGGATGTCCATGCTGAAACGATTGCCGTAGCCATAGCCGAACCGGATGGCGAGGTACGAAGTCTTGGCACGATCTCTAACCGGATGGAGTCGTTACGCAAGCTGATTAAGAAGCTGGGCCCCGTGGAGAAGCTGCGGGTCTGCTATGAAGCTGGACCGACTGGCTATGTGCTTTACTGGCAGTTGGCAGAGTTGGGTGTGCAGTGCGAGGTGATCGCCCCGTCGCTGGTACCGGTGAAGGCCGGCGACCGGGTGAAGACGGACCGGCGCGACGCTGAGAAGCTGGCGCGAAGCTACCGATCGGGCGATCTGACGGCTGTTTGGGTTCCGGACGAAGGTTCCGAGGCGCTGCGCGATCTGGTGCGTGCGCGTGAGGCGGCGAAGCAGGATGAGTTGCGAGCTCGTCACCGGCTGGGCAAGTTTTTACTGCGCTCGGGTCACCGTCCGCCGTCCGGAGTGAGAGCATGGACCCATCTCCATCTGATCTGGGTGTCGCAAATACGCTTTAAACAGGTGGCTCAAGAGTCCACGCGTCTGGACTATCTGCACGAAGTCGAACACATGCGAGAACGGGTTCTGCGACTAGAGCAGGCGATCGTGGAGGCGGTCAAGCTGGCGTCACCTGCATTGCAAGAAGTCATTCAGGACTTACAGGCATTGCGCGGCATCGCGCACATCTCGGCAGTAACGATTGCGGCAGAGCTGGGTCAGATCTCTCGCTTTGAAGGTGCTCGGCAACTGATGGGTTACTGTGGCGTCGTTCCCAGCGAGGACTCCAGTGGCAAGCGAACTAGGCGTGGGAGCATTACCAAGACGGGAAACGCTCACCTGAGACGGATCGTCGTCGAAGCAGCATGGAGTTATCATCGTCCTCCGGCCATCTGGGCTGGGTTGCGCAAACGACAGCAAAGCGTATCGGAAGA
>Ga0187851_10003397_pt1 | contig 13365 bp, 10 predicted proteins | sample June2016WEW_6_10_FD_132997 | JGI IMG/M metagenome (GOLD analysis project Ga0187851, IMG submission 132997) | Peatland microbial communities from SPRUCE experiment site at the Marcell Experimental Forest, Minnesota, USA - June2016WEW_6_10 | ecosystem: Environmental > Terrestrial > Soil >...
CCTCTGGGGTATGGCTGCGCACGCTGACATCGCGCTTGAAAAAGGACTTCCCGCTAATCAGGATGCGGAGCGGTTCGTCCTGGGCGCCATCTTGATGGATGACGCGCTCTACATCCAGGTGGCTGGGACGCTCGAAGCCGAAGACTTCAGTTTGGAAAAGCATCGCCGCATCTTTCTGCGAATGGGCGAGCTGTATGAGCGCGGCGAACGCATCGACCGCGTGACCGTCGCCAATGAGCTGATGAAGCAAAATCAGCTCGAATCAGTGGATGGCGTCAGTTACCTGGTGTCGCTCGACGAAGGCCTGCCGACGCTCGCGAATCTCGACAGCTACGTCCGCATCGTCAAGGACAAGGCCACGCTGCGGCGCATCATCTTCACTTCGCAGAAGCTGATTGATCGCTGCATCATCGGCGAAGAAGAGCCCGACGAGATTCTCGCCAGCGCCGAAGAGAGCCTGCTGAAGCTGGGCGACTCCCGGACGCAGGATGCCCTCGCCAGTCCGCAGCGGATTCTGGATCAGTTCGAGGGTGGAATCAATGCGTTCCTCGATCCAAGCAAGCGAATTAAGGGGCTCAGCACCGGGTTCCTCAAGCTGGACGATATGACGGGCGGGCTCCACGAAGGCGAGCTGGTGATTCTGGCCGCGCGGCCCTCCATGGGAAAAACGGCACTGGCGCTGAACATCGCTCAGCATGTTGCCATGCATCCTACGCAGAAGCAGACGGTCGCCGTGTTTTCGCTCGAAATGTCGTCGGAATCGCTCCTCACCCGCATGGTTTGCGCGGCGGCTCGCGTGGATCAGCAGAAGTTTCGCGCCAGCTATCTCAATCAGGACGAGCGGCGCCGATTGGCGAAGGGTACGGCCGATCTGGTGCAATCGCCCTTGTTCATCGACGATACGGCAGGAACGCACTTGATGGACATTCACGCGAAACTTCGCCGGCTCAAGAGCGAGCATGGTCTGGCGCTGGTGGTGATCGACTATCTGCAGTTGATGAGCGGCCGGGGACGCTATGAGAATCGCAACCAGGAAATCAGTACCATTTCGCGCGGCCTGAAGTTGCTGGCTAAGGAACTGAAAGTGCCCATGCTGGTGCTTTCGCAATTGAATCGCGCGCCGGAAACGCGGCCCGGCGACCATCGGCCTCAGTTGAGTGACTTGCGCGAGTCCGGATCGATTGAGCAGGATGCCGATCTGGTTGCCTTTATCTTCCGCGAAGAGGTTTATAAGCCGGAGCGCGAGGATCTGCGCGGACTGGCGGAATTGATTGTCGCAAAACAGCGCAACGGACCCACCGGCAAAGTGAATCTGGTGTTTTTGCGGGAGTTTACCAAGTTCGAAAACCGGACCAATGATCTGGGTGAAGATGTTATGGGCGGTGAATAGTACTAAGGCGCGACCGTAATAAAAGCCGGCCGATCCGGTCGATAAGGAAAAGGTGCGAATCGCGGTTATCGCCGATATTCATGGAAACATTCGGGCGCTCGAAGCCGTCCAGGCTGACCTGCGGCGTCATGCCCCGGACGTGGTGGTCAACCTAGGCGATCATTTATCGGGACCGCTGCAGGCCGCCGAAACAGCCGATCTGCTGATCGGAACCGACTACATACACATACGAGGAAATCACGACCGTCAGCTCCTGGACCGTCCGCCTGAGCAGATGGGGCCCTCCGACCGGGCCGCATTTGGACAGCTGAGCAGCCGTCACAAAGAGTGGCTAGCTAAACTGCCCGCTGCCAAAAAGCTGTGCGAACGGATTCTGCTGTGCCATGGAACACCCACGGATGATCTCGAATATCTGCTGGAGGAAATCCACGGGACTGAGGTGCGGCTGGCGCCGGCAGATCGAATTCAGTCACGGCTAGGCGAGTCGAAAGCCCCGCTGGTACTCTGCGCGCATTCGCATCTTCCGCGCATAGTGCAGACCGCGGGCGACGGGACCATCGTGAATCCAGGAAGCGTGGGGCTGCCGGCGTATGACGACACGAGCCCTTCTGTCCATTACATAGAGACGGGCAGTCAGCATGCGCGCTACGCGGTGATCGACCAGGAGGCCGGGATACTGAAAGTCGACTTCGTCGCGGTGGAATACGATTGGGAGCAAGCGTCCAAGGATGCGGCTTCCGCCGAGCGGCCGGATTGGGCTTACGCGCTGGGAACCGGGTATGCGCTACGCTCTTGACAGCTCGCGGCACAGGTGCTAATATTTTGGCATGCTGCTAAACAGTAAGCAGGAGCCGGGCCGGTGAGCGGTCTCGGCTCGCTGAGCCGGCGCGAACGGCAGATCCTCGAAATTCTCATCGAGCGCGGCAAAGCGTCGGCCACGGACGTACGGGCATCCATGCCGGATGCACCCAGCTATTCGGCGGTCCGCACACTGCTTCGCGTGTTGGAGGACAAAGGCCATGTGCGGCACCGGGCCGAAGGGCTGCGCTACGTCTACCTGCCCACCATCACGCCCGAAAAGGCCAAGCGCACGGCGGTGAAGCACCTGCTGAAGACTTATTTCAATGGTTCGCCGGAGCAGATTGTCGCGGCGCTTCTGGACGTCTCTTCCACCGAATTGACGCGCGAGGAGCTGGACCGCATGGCGGAAATGATCGAAAAGGCAAAGCAGGAGGGCAAATAGAATGTCGAACGAATCGATGTGGTCCGCGTTATGGGTGGGAGTGTCGGTAAAGAGCTCATTGGTGCTGGGCATCGCGTGGCTGATCACGTTCACGCTGCGCCGGCGATCGGCTGCAATGCGTCATCTCGTCTGGACTGCTGGAGCCGCAGCGGTGCTGGCAGTGCCGTTCTTCTCGCTTTGGTTGCCGGCTTTACCGATCCCCTCAGCCGCGACAATTGCGCCCGGTGTCGCAGCATTGTTCGAAACTACGGCCAGAGCGAGCTCAGACAGCGCCACGGGCCGACTGGCGGGGCGATCCGGAGTAGCATCCCCGAAACGCCCGATCCAGAAGCCGCTGGACTGGCGTCTGCTACTAATGTCGCTGTGGGCCGCCGGCGCTGCAGCAGCTTTTACTCAAATGTCGATCGCGTTCGCGGCTATGTCGCGGATGCGGCGCGCCGCTGGACCATCGGTCGATGGCGAGCTGGCCGCCGAGTTGGCGCGCAACTTGGAACTTTCGCATGCCGTGCAGGTGCTCGAAACCCCGGCAGGATGCATGCCGATGACCTGGGGCATCCTGCGCCCGGTGATCTTTATGCCTTCGGATGCTCGAGGCTGGACGGACGAGCGGCGTCGCATGGTGTTGCTGCATGAGCTGGCACACGTGCGGCGCGGCGATGTTGCAACGCATCTGTGCGCGCGCCTGGCGCTGATTCTGAACTGGTGGAATCCGCTGGCTTGGATGGCGTGGCGCGAATTTCTGAAGGAGCGCGAGCGGGCCACCGACGATCTGGTTCTTCGCTCCGGCGCGCGAGCTTCCGAATACGCCGGTCATCTGCTGGAAGTGGCGCGCGCTATGCGCTCCGAACCCGCGCTGGCATGGGGCGCGGTGGCGATGGCTCGCCGGTCCCAATTGGAAGGACGGGTGGTTGCTATTCTGGATTCCCGCCAGGACCGCAAAACTCCCGCCCGCGCAGCTGTGTTCGGGGCCGCGCTGCTGGCGATAGTGATGGCCGCTCCGTTCGCAGCTCTGCGCGCACAGGATCAGGCATCCGCGCCCGTGCCCGTGCCCGTGCCCGGAGACATCGACGCCACCATTCGAGCGGCGCAGGCTCAAAAGAATTCAGAGATGCTCGTAAAAGCGGCGGAAGCTTTCGAAGCGCTGCGCCAATACGACAATGCGAAGAAGCTTCTGGATGCCGCCATCCCGATCGGCGAGCAAGGCGCCCTAATGGTGAAGCTGGCTGAACTGGAGGAAAAGCGCGGCCAGCGCAAGCAGGCGGAAGAGTTGTATGCCCGCGCGGCTCAGTTGTTGGGCGACCGTCCTGAAGCCGCGCCCGCGATGATTCACCTGGGCGTGCTGAACTTGAGCAATAAGAATTACCAACAAGCCGCCGAGTATTTCCAGAAGGCGCAGAATCTGGATGCAGGCGAAGCCGGCCGCGCCCTGATGTGGATGGCACTCCTTCGCGAGCGCGAGCAGAATCCCGTGGAAGCCGAGAGTTTTTATCAAAGGGCGATCGCTGTTGAAGCCCCAAGCTCGGATGGTGCGGCGACCACGATGGAACTCTACGCTCAGTTTCTCAAGCAACAGGGACGCGCGGAGGAAGCGAGGTCCATGTCCAATCGCGCTTCCGACATTCGAAAGGCGCTGGGAGAACAAGAACGTCAGGTCAAGTCTAACGCGCTACGCATTGGCAGCGGCGTTACGGCGCCTAAAGTTCTCAACAAAATGGAACCCGAATACACCGAAGAGGGGCGCGTGGCCAAGTATCAAGGGACGGTGGTCCTGACCGTTGAAATCGATCCGAGCGGTCTGGCCCAAAATATTCGGATCATCAAAGGTCTGGGCTTCGGGCTGGACGAAAATGCTGTAACGGCAGTTCAACAATGGCAATTCCAGCCCGCCACGAAGGATGGCGCTGCCGTAACGGTCCAAGCCACTATCGAAGTGAATTTCCGGCTGCTCTGAAGAGGAACGATCTTGATTGTCGTAACGATCTCGTCACAGAAATCTGAGACAATGTTTCCTGAGGAGATCGACCATGACCACCCAAGAAGTAGCAGACACACTCGTGAAACTATGTTCTCAAGGCAAGTTCGAGGACGCAATGAAGGCCCTTTACGGCGAGGACATCGTTAGTATGGAGGCCGGCGCACCTCCCGGACAATCGCGCGAGTCCAAGGGCCTTGCTGCAGTAAAAGCCAAGGGCGAATGGTGGGTGTCTAACCATGAAGTCCACTCGTCCACGGTGGAGGGTCCGCTGGTTGCTGGTCCGTATTTCTCGGTGATTTTCAAGCTGGACGTCACCTTCAAGCCGCAAAGCAGGCGGTTTCAAATGGAAGAAGTGGCCGTCTACAAAGTGGTGGACGGAAAGATCGTCTACGAAGAGTTCTTCTACAGCATGTAGAGAGCGCAATCCGCGCGTGCGGCAGGGTTAGCGGCGCTTGTCGCACGCCGCTTCCTGCAGCAGCACCATGCGGCTGAACATGCAGTTATTTTGGAATTTAGTGCGGGCTGCGATCCTGTTTTAATAAGCAATCTATCGTTGTTGCGTTTTGCCGTTCTCCCCAATGGGCCGAAACATTGAAGCTGAAGCACGCGGAGTCGGAGGCTGCTAAGAAAGCCAACGACACAAAAACGGCCGCTGAGCTGAAAGCCTGGGGCGGCGAATCACAGGAACTGGCGCACCGGCAATTGGCCGGCGAGGCGCTCTTCAGCAACATCCTGGAGGTGTTGACGCCCGCGCTGCCCGAGATCGCGCGCAAAGCCCAGGTCATATCACGGATCTGTTGCTCGACTGGTTCAAAGCGGATGAGGCGACCCGCAAGATGATCCGCGGACTGCGGGATCGGCCAGGTGCGCCGTAGGCTATCCGGGTCCCTGCCTTGCGCGCCTAGACGGCATACTTACAGCGTGCCGCGAGGAAGCCGGTGGCGGTGGTGATGTCGATATCTGCAATCAGCAATCCTTCTTCGCCATAGGGCTGATAACTGAGGAGGGTGCCATCCGGACGGACGATCGCTGACGTGGTGGGAGAGCCGAGGCTCGCGCAGTTCACGGTTGCGAAATAGCAGGTATTCTCTGCGGCGCGGCAGAGAACCGCCTTCTCGTGAAACGTATTCTTGGGATCGGCGTAGGACGTGGGCCGGTAAGAACCGGGCTCCGCTTCGTGGAATTGCGGATGAAACACAATGTGCGCTCCACGCCGCGCGGCCCAGCGGACGGTCTCCGGATACCGCCAGGCTTCGTGGCAGATTGAGATACCGAAAGTCACCGGCCCGGCTTCGAAGACGCGGCGGCCGGAACCTGGCGCGTAGGTGCTCTCTTCCGAGATGTCGATTTGCACCTTGTCGTGAAACCCGGCAATGGATCCGTCGGGATTAATAACCAGAGCTGTGATCACCAGTTTGCCCTCAACCAGGCGTTCGGTTCCGAGAATGACCGTGACGTTAGCTTCCGCGGCTGCATCGGCGACGACGGACCAGGCGCGCTCGAGGAACGCTGGATCGGGAAGCGCAACGGATTTACCGGGAGCTCGATATCCGGGGATGTAGCATTCCGGAAAGCAGATGATCCGTGCTCCCTGCGTGGCTGCTTTCGCGATCGCATCCACGGCAAGGGTGATGGATTCCTCGGAACTGGCCGGGAATCTGAGATTGGCGAGGGCGATTCGGAATGGATCCACGGGGCTTTTTTCAATTTACCGCAGATGGGCGTGGGTATAGCGACTGGCCGCTGGTTTTTAAGTTCGTGGTGGCGCTTCTAAGGAACTCGCGCAAAACGGAGTGCGGCGCGGGCCAGTTCCTGGTCCGTTTGGCGGTGCGCGCCGCACCCTTTGCGCTTCTAAGGAACTTCGCGCAAAACGGAGCGCGGCGCGGGCCGGTTCCTGGTCCGTTTGGCGGTGCGCGCCGCACCCTTTGCGCTTCTAAGGAACTTCGCGCAAAACGGAGTGCGGCGCGGGCCGGTTCCTGGTCCGTTTTGCGGTGCGCGCCGCACCCTTTGCGCTTCCTGCCGGTCGCGGTTCGGAACGGGTGCTTCGAGATTTTGGGAACACGTGTCTGGAAGGCGCGCCGCGAGCCGTCTGGTAGCATGGCTGCATGAAGTTTCCGCGATCGAGTGGGATTCTCCTGCACCCTACCAGCCTGCCGGGCCGTTTTGGAGTGGGGGACCTGGGGCCGGAGGGCTACCGGTTCGCGGATTTTCTCGCAGACGCCGGGCTGCACATCTGGCAGGTGCTTCCGCTCGCGCCTACCGGGTATGGTGAATCGCCATATCAGAGTTTGTCGTCCTTCGCCGGGAATCCGCTGTTGATCAGTTTGGAAAAATTCGTCGAGCGTGGTTATCTTTCCGCGCAGGATCTTGACCACACGCCAGTCTTTCCGGAAGACACGGTGGATTTCGCCGGCGTGATTCCGTACAAGTTCCAATTGCTGCGCAAGGCTTTTGACAATTTTCGTTCGCCGCCGGAGTTTGAGAAATTCTGCGCGCAGCACCGGGCGTGGCTCGACGATTTCGCGCGATTCATGGCGCTCAAGAGTGCCAATGGGCAGGTGGCCTGGACGGAATGGCGCATTCAGGATGCGGACCCGCGCGAGGTTGAGCTCCAGAAGTTCTGGCAGTGGGAATTCTTCCGGCAATGGGCGGAGTTGAAGAGTTATTGCCAGACGCGCGGTGTGCGGATGATGGGAGACGTTCCGATCTATGTGTCGCATGACAGTGCCGATGTTTGGTCGAATCCAGATCTGTTCGAACTCAACGCCGACGGCAGCTCCGCTAAGATATCCGGAGTCCCTCCGGATTATTTCAGTGCCACCGGGCAGCTTTGGGGGAATCCGATTTATCGCTGGGATCGAATGCAGGCTACCGGATACAAATGGTGGATCGAGCGGCTGCAGGCGACTTTTCAAATGGTGGATATGGTCCGTCTGGATCACTTTCGCGGATTTGAAGGATATTGGGAAGTACCGGCCGGCGAAACAACCGCGATCAATGGACGCTGGGTGAAAGGGCCGGGAGCGAATTTGTTTGAGGCGTTGGAGGCGGCGCTTGGCAAGCTCGCCATCGTTGCCGAGAATCTAGGAGTTATTACGCCGGAGGTGGAAGCGCTTCGCCATCGATTCGGATTTCCGGGCATGAGCGTTCTGCAGTTTGCGTTCGGTACGGACGCGCAGGCGCCCACGTTCCGGCCGCACAATTATCCGCGAGAGGTTGTCGCGTATACGGGCACGCACGATAATGACACCACGGTTGGATGGTGGGAGAGCCAAGGTGTTGGAGATAGCACGCGGTCGCTCGCAGATGTGGAACGGGAGCGCGGATTCACCAAGGCCTATCTCAATACCGATGGGCGCGAGATCCAGTGGGATTTCATCCGTACTGTCATGGCATCGGTTGCGGACACGGTGATCATCCCGCTGCAGGATGTGCTGGGGCTGGGAAACGAGGCTCGTATGAACCTGCCGGGAAGCATGAAAGGGAACTGGCGGTGGCGCTCGCGCCCGAATGCGATTACGAAGGAAATGCGCGACCGCCTAAAACAACTCACGCTGCTGTACGATCGTTAAGGGCATATTCAATGGAAAAACCTCGACTGCAGTTCTGGCAGATCTGGAACATGAGCTTCGGCTTCTTCGGCATCCAGTTTGGCTGGGCCCTGCAGATGGCGAACATGAGCGCCATTTACGAGTATCTGGGCGCGCGCGCGGATCAGATCCCCATTCTGTGGCTGGCCGCGCCGCTGACCGGACTCATTGTGCAGCCGATTATCGGCCACATGAGCGATCATACCTGGGGACGGCTGGGACGGCGCCGTCCGTATTTCCTGACCGGCGCTCTTTTGAGTTCGCTGGCGTTGCTGCTGATGCCCAATTCCTCGACGTTGTGGATGGCGGCCGGGCTGTTGTGGATTCTGGATGCGTCCATCAATGTGAGCATGGAGCCGTTCCGTGCCTTCGTCGCGGATTTATTGCCGGAAGAGCAGCGCACGCGCGGATTCGCGATGCAGAGCCTGTTCATTGGGCTTGGCGCTGTGATTGCCTCGGGTCTCCCATTCATACTGACCAACTGGCTGCATGTGGACGCCGGCGGAACCGCGGCGCACACCATTCCAACCTGGGTCCGGATTTCTTTCTATGCGGGAGCGGTGGTGTTCTTGGGCGCCGTGTTGTGGACCATCTTCACTACCAAGGAATATCCGCCGCCGGATCTGGATGCGTTTCGAAAAGCGAAAGCTGAGGCTCAGGGCTTCCGAGCTAATGCGCGGGAAATATTTCAATCTATCGGCGCCATGCCGACGACGATGCGGCAGCTCGCGTTGGTGCAGATTTGTACCTGGTTGGGCCTGTTTTGCATGTGGCTTTATTTTCCGGTGGCCGTGGCGCACAACGTGTTCGGCGCGTCGAGCGAGACATCGCGTGTCTATACCGATGGCGTTCAGTGGGCCGGATTATGTTTCGGAATGTATTCGGCGGTCTGTTTCCTATTTTCGTTTCTGCTGCCTGGGCTGGCGGCTTGGCTGGGACGCAAGAACACGCACTCGCTGTGCCTTCTGTGCGGAGCAGGCGGTTTAATATCTGTTGCCGTTATCCATGACAAATGGCTGCTGTTGTTTTCCATGGCTGGTGTTGGAATCGCGTGGGCCAGCACTCTTGCCATGCCGTACGCAATCCTCGCCGGATGCCTGCCGGCCAACAAAGTTGGTGTGTACATGGGCGTTTTCAATTTCTCGATTGTGCTGCCGGAGATTGTCGCGTCGCTCGCGTTCGGCTGGTTGATGGGTCACGTGTTTGACAACAATCGTCTCGCGGCCGTGATCACGGGAGGGATTTTCATGATCCTGGCTGCAATTTTGATGCAGCGTGTGCAGGATCGTACCGCGATGGCGCCTGCCAGTTTGAAACCGGTTCCTGCTACGTGATGAGAAAAGACCGGGCGTCGGCATGAGTGCCGACGCGGCACGCAAGAGTGCGTGCGCCACATATATGCTCAGACTGATATACTTCTTCGCTGCGCTGGCTGCCTCGCTCGAGGCGGCTCCTACTGTGACGAAGATCGATCCGCCTTTCTGGTGGGCTGGTTATTCCATTAATCCTGTGCGATTGCTGATTCGCGGGACTGGGCTCGCTGGCGCGACGGTGAAAAGCGCCACTAAGGGGATCGAGCTGGGCGAACCGCGCGTGAATGCGAACGGGACGTATCTTTTTGTGAATGCGACCATCAAACGCGCAGGATCGTATCCGTTGAAGATCACCACGTCCGAGGGCTCTGTTACGGCCACCTTTGAAGCTCTCACGCCACTCGCCCGGGAGGGCCGTTTTCAAGGATTCTCCCAGGACGATTTCATCTACCTGATCATGCCGGATCGTTTTGCGAATGGTGATGCGAGCAACGATGATCCCGCCATTTCCAAAGGACTCTTTGATCGCAGCAAGTCTCGCTACTATCACGGTGGCGACTTGCAGGGCGTGATCGATCATCTGCCCTATCTCAAGGACTTGGGCGTGACCGCCATCTGGCTCAATCCGGTTTACGACAACGCGAATCACTTGAACGAGAAGGAAAAATATAATGGCGAGGCCATCACGGATTACCACGGCTACGGCGCGGTGGATTTCTACGCCGTGGATGAACATCTGGGCGATCTCGCGAAGCTGAAGGAGCTGGTTGAAGCCGCGCATCGCAGCGGTATTAAAATCATTCTAGACATGGTGGCCAATCACACCGGGCCGTATCATCCGTGGGTGCAGGATCCGCCGACGCTAACCTGGTTTCACGGAACGTTAGCGAAACACCTGAATGAAACATGGCAGACCTGGACATTGATAGATCCGCATGCCACGCCTTTTCTCACGGCGTCGACATTGGATGGCTGGTTCATCGACATCCTGCCCGATCTCAATCAGGACGATCCGGAAGTGGCGCGCTACATCATCCAGAACACGCTGTGGTGGGTGGCAGCTACCGGGTTGGATGGCATCCGCCAAGACACGCTGCCCTACGTCCCGCGTAAATTTTGGCGCGATTGGTCGGCCGCCATTAAGAAGGAGTACCCGAATTTTCGCGTGGTGGGTGAGATGTTTGATGGAGACCCCGGTCTGGTTTCGTTCTTCCAGGGCGGCGAGAAGAGATTCGACGGCGTCGACTCCGGCATTGATGCGCTATTCGATTTTCCATCGTTCTATCCGATTCGGCGGGCGTTTGCTGAAGGAAAATCCATTCGTGAATTGGCCACGATGCTGGGGCACGATTATCTGTATCCGAATCCGAATAATTTGGTGACGTTCCTCGGACTGCACGATGTGGCGCGCTTCATGAACGAACCGGGCGCGACGGTGGATGGACTGAAGCTGGCCTTCACATACTTGCTGACATCGCGCGGGATTCCGATGATTTACTATGGCGACGAGATCGGCATGCCGGGAGGAAACGATCCGGATAATCGGCGCGATTTCCCCGGAGGTTGGAAGGAGGATGCGCGGAACGCGTTCCTGGCGGAGGGCCGAACTCCCGGCGAGCAGCGTGTTTTCGAGCATGTTCGCAAGCTCGCGCAACTGCGGCGGGAATATCCGGACTTACGCAGTGGCGCGATGAAACAGTTGGGCGCCACTGACGATATTTACTTGTTCACGCGCGGCGAGATGATCGTCATGTTTAATAATGGCGTCAAGCCGGCGCGTATCATCGCTCCTGCGGCCAGCGGCACTTGGCGGGATTTGTTAGATGTCGTTGGAAATACTCCGGCGCGCGATGACATGCTGACCGTGACGTTGCCGGCGCGTTCGGCGGCTATTATGGTCCGGCGCTGACGATCAAATCTTGAGGAACCAGCGGCGCCTGTACATGACATACCCGATCACGTATATCGCAAGCATGAAGGCGACAGAATACAGCAAGGATGCGTTGACGGGCGAGGCCATGGTGAGGAAGAAGTTGTAGATCTTAGGATGGAGATTGGCCATGTCCAGGAGTTCGGCGCCGAACTCGGAGATCATGTACAACGTGATGGCGTTCATTCCCATGATCACGAAGGGCTTCACAAATCTTTGGTAGCCGAGATGATCGACGATCCAGAGGAATGCTGCGAGTAAAACAAAATCCAGGCCCGCCATGAAGATGGTGAAGGAATCGGTCCAGAGCTTCTTGTTGATTGGCATCCAGATGTCCAGGATCAGTCCAATTGCGATCAGGATGTTGCCCGTCAAGAACAGCCAGGTGACGCGTTCGCTCAAGGCTCGCTTCAAGCGTATGATGTGCCCTGCCATTATTCCGAGCAGCGCTGTTGCGATGGCGGGTAGGGTGCTTACGATTCCTTCAGGATCCCAGGTGTTTCCTGAGTAGTTGTGATGGCCCAGCACAATGCGGTCGACATAGTGAGCGAAGTTGCCGTCTAGATCCAGACGGCCCGCGCCGTAGCCGGGAACGGGCACCAGCGTCATGATGAGCCAATAGGCCGCGAGCAACGCGGCTGTCCAGATAAGCTGGCCGCGGATGCCTGTGTACAGATAAATGAGGGACGCGATCAAATAACAAATTGCGATTCGCTGCAGCACGCCGAGGATGCGAAATGAGGAAAGATGGAACTCCGGAAACGCATAGATGGCCAGGCCGAAAACAAAAAGGATGGCGGCGCGGCGGAAGATTGGACCCAGCAAGTGACTGCGCGGAACGCCGGCAGCGAGGCGCTTGCCGAGGGACAACGTGATGGACGCGCCCACGATCCACAGGAAGGTGGGAAAGACCGTATCGGTGAGGGTCCATCCATGCCAGGCTGAATGGTTGAGCGGAGCGTAGGACGTCGGCCCGCCGGCGTTGTTTACCATGACCATGAGAGCGATGGTTGCACCGCGCAGGGCGTCTAAGGCGACCAGGCGTGTTGCTGGTTGGGGCGCGGGGACCGCCGTTTCTGAGGATTCTGGTTTGGTGACTGTTGCCACGCCTTAGTCTCCCACACAGCGTTCAAATGAGTGTGAACGCGGCAAACTAAAGTTTGCGCCACGCTTATACTGGTAGCGTGTTTCATCGCCGGGATTGGTTGAAATTGATGGCGCTGCCGGGTGTTGCGGCGTGGGCGCAAGGTGTTTCGACGCGCTCTGTAAAACCTCTTCCGAAGGGCAAGCCTTCTGGGCTGCCGTTCCATGCAAAATTCACGGATATCGCCGCAGCGGCTGGATTACGCGCGCCTACCATCTACGGCGGCATCGACAGGAAACAGCAAATCATCGAAACCACCGGCTGCGGAGTCGCGTTTATCGACTACGACGAAGACGGATGGCTGGATATTTTTGTGCTGTGCGGGACGCGGGTGGAAGGCGATCCCGAGGAAGCTACGAATCGGCTGTACCACAATAATCGCGACGGAACGTTCACCGATGTCACGGATAAAGCCGGATTGCGGCGAACGGGTTGGGCTTCGGCGGTGTGCGTCGGAGATTACAACAACGACGGGCACGATGATCTGTATGTGACCTACTGGGGACAGAATGTGCTTTACCGCAACAATGGCAACGGCACGTTCACGGATGTAACCAAAGAGGCCGGGCTGTTGCATCCGGAACGTAGGTGGGGTTCCGGTTGCACTTTTGTGGATACCAATCGAAACGGACATCTGGATCTTTTTGTAGGAACGTATCTTCAATTCGATCCGGAGAAGGTCCCGAAGCCGGGTGAAAATATAAATTGCACTTGGAAGGGAATTCCAGTGAATTGCGGGCCACGCGGCCTACCGCTAGGGCGCTGTTATTTGTATCGCAA
>Ga0187851_10003403_pt1 | contig 13348 bp, 12 predicted proteins | sample June2016WEW_6_10_FD_132997 | JGI IMG/M metagenome (GOLD analysis project Ga0187851, IMG submission 132997) | Peatland microbial communities from SPRUCE experiment site at the Marcell Experimental Forest, Minnesota, USA - June2016WEW_6_10 | ecosystem: Environmental > Terrestrial > Soil >...
ATGACTGCCGCCACAATGGTTTCATTCTCCGCCAGTCGACCCGCGCCGGTCATGCCGCAGGCGAGATAGCCCTGGCCGGGTTCGACGACGCGAACGCCACGCTGGCGCAGGATTTCGAGATTCGCCTTCGTGGCGGCGTGATTCCACATGTTGACGTTCATCGCTGGAGCCACTACCACAGGAGCGGTGGTTGCCAGGTAAAGAGTACTCAGAAAGTCGTTTGCAATTCCCTGCGCGAAGCGCGCCAGCACATCGGCGGTCGCCGGCGCGACCAGCAGCGCGTCGATCGCCTGCGCGATCGCAATGTGCTCGATCGCCGACTCGACATTCGCCTGCGATTCGTCGGAGCCGAAGAGGTCGGTAATAACCTTTTCTCCGGAGAGCGCGGCGAACGTGAGCGGACGCACGAACTCCTGCGCGGCGCGCGTCATCACGACTTGCACACGAATGCCGCGGTCTTGCAGAAGACGTACGATCTCCGCCGCTTTATAAACTGCAATTCCGCCCGTCACACCCAGTGCAATCTTCATAAAAACAAGAACACGGCCATGGTTTAAGGACCGCCCCGTTGCCGGCCGGAAACTGTCTAGGCGTCTTCCGCGAACACCTTATTTAGCGACTCGGCTGCGGCCACGACCGGCAGTTTCGGAACTTCCGGAATCAGCCATTTCACCTTGCCCGCCTTGATTTCATCCTGTGCAATGCGGCAGGGCTTGCGCGAACCGGTATCGATCACGGGCGGCGCGCCGCCTTGCAGTTGCCGCGCCCGCCGTGCCGCCACCAGAATGTAGCGATAGTTGCTGTCGAACCCTTCTACCAGCTTCATACTCTCTCTCCCCCGTAACTTTAGTTACCCTTGACCGCTTGCGGTTGAAACGAAGCCAGAATCGGCTGCACCCGCTCACGTGACGCTTCCAACCGGCAAGCTTGTGCCGCTTGCACTCGCCGCGCTTCTTCACTGGAAAGTTCAACTCCGCTGCGCAGCAACCGCTCCGCCACCACGATCCCCTTTAACTGGTCGGCCGATTGCTCGAGCAAGTTGTTCACTAATATATAGTCGTATTTCGAGTAATTCTCAATCTCTCGACGGGCCGTGTCCAGCCGGCGACGGATTACCGCATCCGAATCGAGGCCCCGGTTGCGTAATCGCCATTCCAGTTTCTCCCGGTCCGGCGGAAGAATAAAGATGCTAACCGCGTCGGGGATTCTCTGCTTGACCTGGCTGGCGCCTTGCACGTCGATATCGAGCAGCAGATCGCGGCCACGGGACTCGGCCTCGCGCAGAAAGCGTCGCGCGGTTCCATAGTAGTTGCCAAAAACGTCGGCGTGCTCCAGAAACTCGTCCGCCGCGATCATGGCTTCAAATTCTTCCCTGGAGACGAAGAAATATTCCTTGCCATTTTTCTCGCTACCCCGCGGCGACCGCGTGGTGTAGGAGATGGAGAAGTCCAGGTTACGAACCATCTTGAACAGTTCGTTCACCAAGGTGGATTTACCCGAACCCGAGGGCGCGGAAATGATATAGACGATGGTCATTCCAGGTTTTGCACCTGCTCCCGCGCCTTCTCGATTTCCGACTTCATCAGCAGCCCCATCTCGGTGATTTTCAAGGCGCCGCCCGCCAGGCCGGATGTCTTGGAAAGCAAGGTATTGGCCTCCCGGTTCATTTCCTGCAGAAGAAAATCCATCTTCTTACCCACTTCGCCGCCCTGGTCGAGTAAATCGATAAAATGCTTCACGTGCGCATTCAACCGGACCAGTTCTTCCTGGATGTCGCTGCGGTCGACCAGCACTGCCACTTCCTGCAGGATGCGCTCTTTGTCGACTTGTGCGCCGAGCAACTCCTGCATGCGCGCCCGCAGGCGTTCGGAATAGCTGAGCAGAATCGTGCCGCGATGCGCGTCGACTCCGACCGCGGCTTTTTCCAGATTTGCCATACGCGCGCGCAACTCGGCGCTGATGCTGCGGCCTTCTTGTTCCCGCATCTCATTGAGTTTTGAAAGCGCTTCTTCCACTCGCGCCATCACCGCCGCGTCCAATTCGTCTCCGGATTTCTCGGCGCCCGAATCCAAGGCGCCCGGCATCCTCAGCACGACGTTGAGGTCGGGTTCGCCCTCAACCTCAAATTCGTCGGCTGCGGCGCGGAATGCCTGGACGTAGCCCGCAATCAGTTGCCGGTTCAGGGCGACGCCGTTGCTGCCGGAGCGATCCAGGTTCAGGATAACTTCCACATGGCCACGCGCCATTTTTTCTTTCAGAATTCGGCGCAGTTTCATCTCCAGTGCGTCGGTATCGGAGGGGAGGCGGAAATGAAGATCGAGGAAACGATGATTGACTGATTTCAGTGAGAGTGCAAAAGCGAGCTGGGCATTGACCTGCCCTTTAACCTGCGCGAATCCGGTCATGGAGCGAAGTGTCATAAATTTCAGATCTCGAGGTTGCAGAGTTTCAAGGTAAGGCGCGCAAGATTGCAGCGCATCGGATGAACCGCCGGTTTTCCACCTTGAAACCTTGAAACTCTGAAACTTTGAAACCTTCTTTTTTACGTTTCCGCGAACTGCAATTCGTAAAGGCGCCGGTAGGTGCCCAGCTTTTGCATCAGCTCTTCATGCGCGCCAATGTCGCTAATGGTGCCGTTTTCGAGCACTACAATACGATCGGCGCGGCGCACCGTCGAGAGCCGGTGCGCGATCACAAACACAGTACGCCCAGTCATCAGATTTTGCAGTGCCGATTGCACCAGAGACTCGGACTCGCTGTCCAAGGCCGACGTCGCCTCATCCAGAATCAGAATGGGTGCATTTTTCAGGATGGCGCGGGCAATGGCGATGCGCTGCCGCTCTCCGCCCGAAAGCCGCAGCCCGCGCTCGCCGATCATGGTGTTGTAGCCTTCGGGAAGCGCGCGAATGAATTCGTGCGCTCGGGCCGCCCGCGCCGCTTCTTCCACCTTCTTGGGCGATACATGGGGCTGGCCATAGGCGATATTGTTGCGCACCGTATCGTTGAATAGCACGGTGTCCTGGGTGACAATTCCGATCTGCGAGCGCAGCGATTCCAGCGTCATCTCGCGCACATCGTTGTCGTCGATGAGTATCCGGCCGCCGCTGACGTCAAAGAATCGTGGGATCAGGTGCACCAGCGTGCTCTTGCCGGCCCCGCTCGATCCGACTACTGCCAAGACCTCTCCGGCTTTCACTTCCAGATTGATATCGTGCAAGACCACGGGCGAATCTTCTGCGTTCGCATAGGAGAAAGACACATCTGCAAAGCGGATGCCCCGCGCAAATTTCCCCATGCGCCGGGCTCCCGGCTTCTCGCGGACTTCGTCTTCCATATCCATGAAGCGGAAAATTTCCGAGGAGGCTCCCACGGCCTGCTGGAAATTGTTATTGAACTGCGCGAACTTGCGCACCGGGTCATACAACTTGAAGACCGCCACAATGAAAGCCAGAAATGTTCCCGCCGTAAAAACGTGGTGGTTGATCTGGTCTCGGCCCATCAGCAGCAGCATTGCGATCGCAATCGAGCCCAGGATATCCATCAACGGAGAACTGATGGCGAATGCCGCCACCAGTCGCAGGTTCGCGCGGAACAGCCTTCGCGCGGCGGCGCGAAAACGCTCCACTTCCCAGTTCTCCATGCCAAATGCTTTGACAATGCGGTTGCCGGTAATGGTTTCGTGCAGAATGTTCTGAATCTCAGCCAGTTTGTCCTGGCCGCCACGGGTCGTGGTGCGCACCTGGCGGCCGATTTTTTTCGACGAGTACAAAATCACGGGAACGAACAGCAGCAGGACCCAGGCCAGCTTTCCTCCCAACAAAACCACCACCGCGGCGGTAAACACGAAGGTGAAAAACTGTTGCAGGAATTCCGCCAATACCGAAGACATGGCGAATTGCACTCTTTCGATGTCGTTGACGATGGTCGAAAGCAGGGTGCCGGTCGTGTGCCGGGTGAAAAACGCCGCCGAACTTCGCAGGATGTCGTTATACAGATCGTCGCGCAGGTCGGTGATCATTCCAAAACCTGCGTAGTTGACGAGGTAGGTTCCAATGTAGTCGAAGATCCCCTTTAACACCGTGGCGGTCACGAGCGCAAAGGCCACCACGGTCCAGGGATTCTGGAAGTGCGACGGAACCAACTGCTGCAGGTTAAGAAAACGTTCGCTGCCCGGGAAGCGGAACAGCGGAATGGTTTTGCCCTGGGAACTGGGATTCAAAACACGGTCAAAGATCGGGCCGATGAGCAGAACCCGCCCGGCATCCAACAGCCCCACCATAGCCATCAGCGCCACGGATGCGAGGAATTGCCACCAGTAAGGGACAACGTAGCGCAACAGCCGGGCGATGGGACGAAGGGGGCGGGGATTTGCCGGTATTGCCGCACTCGTACTCGTTGCCTTATTTGCCTTTGCGCCCGCCAATGTGGAGGTTGCCATGCGTGGTAACGCCAATTCTACATGGGATTCCCCAGACTGGCCCGGGCAAGCCGCGCTTCTCCCGTCTGCGACAAGGCACCCGCCTTGGACCTATCTGGGGCTGTCCCGGTGCACAACTTTGACTTTGTAGCCTGCTTTCAGCAATCGCTTGCTGACATCTTCGGCAATCATCACCGAGCGATGCTGTCCGCCCGTGCATCCGAAGCTGATGGTCAGGTAGCTCTTGCCCTCGCGAATGTAGTGCGGCAGCAGGTAGACCAGCAGTTCTGAGATGCGGTTGATGAATTCCTGCGTCTGCGGAAACGACCGGATGTATTTGGCAACCTGCGGATGGCGTCCTGTGAGCGCGCGAAACTCGGGCACGAAATGAGGATTAGGCAGAAAGCGCACATCGAAGACCAGGTCGGCGTCGTCCGGCAAACCATGTTTGTATCCGAAGCTTACACAAGAAACCAGAATTGTCTGCGCGCTTCCAGACTGCTGCTTGAAGCGGTCGGTCAAATGCGCCCGCAGTTCATGGACATTGAACTTGGACGTATCAATGACCAGGTCGGCAATCTTGCGAATGGCCCGGAGATGGCGGCGTTCGGCTCCGAGCGATGCCCGCACCGTCGTGCCGGTTCCCAGCGGATGCGGCCGGCGCGTTTCGCTGAAGCGCCTCAGTAACGCGGCGTCGCTCGCCTCCAAAAAAATGACCCGCGTGGGGATGATCCGCTTCACCGACTTCAGAATCGCCGGCAACTTCTCCAGTTGCAGACCCTCGCGCACATCCACGACGAGGGCAGTGCGCGGTATTTCGCCCGACTGCAACGCCAGTTCGGCAAAGCGCGGAATCAACTCCACCGGCAAATTGTCGACGCAGTAGTAGCCAAGATCTTCAAAGGCCTTGAGCGCTGAAGCCTTCCCCGACCCGCTCATGCCAGTAATGATGACCAGTTCGGCCGCGCCGTGCGCATCGCTCTTGTGGGGGCGAGCTTTTCCTGTCGCGGACTTTCCTGATGCATGCGTCACTTTCTGGACTTTGCTGCGCGAAGGCATGCCCGGAATCTTAGCATTTCAAAGGCGGGCAGAAACGTGACGTGAGAGGAACTACCGGGGTGCGGCTAGGCGGGTGCCCGCCAATTTCCCAAAATACCGATGAGCGAATGGTGGGCGCTGTAGGATTTGAACCTACGACTTCCACCGTGTGAGGATGGCACTCTACCGCTGAGTTAAGCGCCCTACCGTCTCCCTGCAACAGTTTGCGGTACGCAATTCTAGCATCGTGTGGGCTTTCCCTTCCAGTTGTCCCGCACGTTGCTGGTGTCCTAAATTCAGCTTCCACCACGGAGTCACCCTTCGGCTAAGCTCAGGCCAGGCTCCGGCACACAGAGACCCAGTGCTTGCCAAGACCTTCCCTTCTTGTTTCTGCAGGTTCAAGGTTTTCTCCGTGACTCTGTGTCTCCGTGGTGACAAAACACAAAGTAGGACACCACCCCGCAAGTTCAGACTGACGTAATAATCTGACGTACCACTCTTAAAGTGAAGGATTCACGGCGCAGGCTGGCCTATTGTCAGGTCTGGAAATGTACTTCTGGAATCTTACCGTGGGCCGTATTTTTCGGCACACTGGTCTTTCAATCAGAAAATTCTAATTTATATGAATCATCTAAGAAACCGTTGGAACGCGATGCTTATCGTGGCCGGTCTGGCCAGCCTTCTAGGCTGCCAGGGACTCAGCTCGAAGCCGCAAACCCAAGGGGCAGGCCAGCTTACACCTTCTCCGGTCAGCATCAGCTTCGGGAACGTGCAGGTTGGAACCAATCAGTCCCAAGGCGGCTCGGTCACCAATACGGGTGGATCAAGCGTCACGATCACACAGGTGACGGCCAGCGGGAGCGGTTTCAGCGTCAGCGGCCTAAATGTGCCCTTGACGCTGGCGGCTGGACAAGGCGCTAACTTCAGCGTCGTTTTTGCTCCCGCGAGTACGGGCAGCGCCAGTGGCAACGTTGCTTTCAGCAGTAGCGTCGGTACGTTGAATGTCGGGCTTTCCGGCACGGGAGTTGCGGTGGGAGCCCTGACCACGAACCCCACCAGCTTCGCCTTCGGCAATGTGCTGTTGGGCTACAGTTCGTCCCAAACCGAGACTTTGAAAAACACCGGCGGCGAATCTCTGACCATTACGGTGGCGAACATCTCGGGTGCCGGCTTCAGCTATTCCGGATTGAACTTGCCGCTGACCCTGGCCCCGAATCAGGCTTCGACCTTCGGGGTCAACTTCGCGCCAACGGTTGCTGGCGTCAGCAGCGGCAGTCTGGCGCTGACCGTCAGCGGGTCGTCGACCTCGGTTGACATTGGATTATCTGGAGACGGCGTAACTCCTGCAACTTTGACACCCAGCCCCGCCAGTCTCACGTTCACGAACGTACAAGTAGGCCAGAATTCGACTCAAACCGAGACCGTGACCAACACGGGTGGTTCGAATGCGCAGATAACTCAGGTGACCCCAAGCGGGACCGGATTCAGCGTTTCTGGAATCACGCTGCCGGTGACGCTGATACCGGGGCAGGGCACGTCTTTCAGTGTGACGTTCGCGCCGCAAGCGGCCGGGAACTTCACCGGGAATGTCTCCATCACATCGAATGCTTCGAACTCAAATTTGAACGTGCCGCTGGCCGGATCGGCGGTGAGCGGGACGCAGACCACGTTGGGTGTGACCACTCCAATCAATGTAGGCAACGTGGTAGTCGGGACGAGTGGCACGCAAACCGGGACGTTAACGGCCACCGGTGGTACGGTGGTAGTTTCTTCGGTGAACCTGGGCGGCACAAACCCGGCGGAGTTTTCCGTTACCGGTCTCTCATTTCCGGTGACCGTTACCACGAGCCAGCCTGTTTCCTTTACAGTGACATTCACGCCCGCTGCTACGGGTGCGGCCTCGGCAACAGCTTCGTTTGCCAGCAATGCTTCCAACTCACCCACTTCGGCCAATCTGACCGGCACGGGGACGGCGGCGCCGGTGCATACCGTTGCCTTGTCGTGGACTGCCAGCGTTACGGAGGGCGTTACCAGCTATAACGTCTATCGGGCGGTCTTCGAGTCGAACGCCTGTGGCGCTTACTCCAACATTGGTTCCACGCCGGCTTCTACCACCACTTTTACCGACAATAACGTCACCGACGGTACCACGTACTGCTACGCGACCACAGCCGTGGATCCCGAGGGCGAAAGCGCGTACTCCAATATTGCGCAAGCCATGATTCCAGCACCGTAGGTGGCAAAGACGGTGAGCATTAGCGGGGCGGTCATGCTTTTCTCTGGCCGCCTGCGTTTGCCCTCGCGCTGGACCGCCCGACCACGCCCTTGCAGCGTCCCCGATTACGCCGTCCTGTTTCGATCGGAATTCTACGGATCGCATTTGACAACGGGTGTAAAATCGCTGCGATATGACGGAGGTGCGAGAAATGGGCCATCTTCTACGCCAACTCTGCTGGCAGGACGACGAAGGTCAAGACATCGCCGAATATGCGGTCATGCTCGCCGTAATCCTGGTGATAGTGATTGGTACGATTCAGTTGGTCGGCAGCAATGCGAACAACGTATTCTCGACCGTAGCCAGTTCCATTCAGTGATCCTGCCCGAACCAGCACGAGACAACAATCACGGTTGTTCGGTTTCATAGTGCAAAGGTGAATCGACCTCAGGGTGTTGATAGCCTCAAGATTGAAGACAGGCAGTGGTCCGCCGCGACTGTGCCTGCACGGCAGGGTCCAGCGTACCCACAACGGTATATCTGCTGTCGCAACTGCCTGATACATTAGTAGGCGGGGAAGGAGCCCGCGCCCGATGATTTTTATGATCTCGTTTGGATGCGTGCTGTGCGCTACAACGGCACTTTGCTTTATGGAACTGCGTCGCATCCGCAAGAGGCTGGAATCGAAGTAAGGGATCTTCATTCAAGATGGTTTGAGCTGGGCGCGTTAGGGATTGGCAAAAACAGTCCCAAGTCCGACGATCAGGTCATGTTCGTGTAAGTCCTGTCGCATGCATGACCCGCGAGCGCGCTCTATCGGGCGGCAAAGCCTTTCCGCAGTTCCTCAGTCTGTACCTCAGCGCCGCCCGCGAAAACAGAAGATTTCTTGGTCGTCCTCAACCATTCGGCAGCTCGGTTTTCGGCCCCCGCGAGTTGTTGAGGAGACATTGTCTTGCGGATCTTTTCCTTGCCTTCCTCGATTTGTTTAAGCATCCCGGCTGCCTTCTTTTCCGCCAGCAGATACCACATGTAGGCGGAAACCGAAGTGGGTTGCAAGCCCATTTTTTCTCCTTCCGGATTGTCGTGGAGATCTTTGATCTGTGAAAAATGCTCCGCCAGCCGAAGCTGGGCACAGGGGTCGCCGGCCTCGGCGGCTTTGATGACGGCAGAGAAGGGCTGGCTGTCTTCGTTGCCGTGGTCGGGAGACTGGGTTTGCGAGTTGTTCATGGTGAGGTAGAGCAACTCGGTGCGGCTCGACACGCCTAGTTTGTCGAAAATACGGAATAGATAGTTCTTGACCGTGTGCGGGCTGAGCTCGAGGGCGCTGGCAATCTCGCGATTGGACATCCCGCCGGCCACGTGCTGTATGACTTGGCGCTCGCGCGCAGAAAGCAGCTCGACTCCTTTGTGGTTGGTGGTGCGCACCAGCGGAGCGCTGGCAAAGGCTTCCAGCGCCTGATCCAGGTCTTCGCTGCGCGCCCAGATCTGTCCTTCATGTACCGCGCGGATGCACTTGCAGAGCGTCTCCAGCCGCTCTTGCTTGGAAAAAATGCCTCGGGCGCCGGCGCGAAAGCACTCCAGCACTTCCTGTGGGCTGGAGGAATCCAGCAAAATGACGCCTTTGATCTGGGGTCGAAGCGCACGCATCTCCCGCAACACCTGCGTGCCATGGCCAGATTGGTTATCCAAATTGTGACTGATGACCACAACGTCAATCGGCACGCGGTTGATGGCAGCCAACAGTTCTTCGGAATTCGAAGCCGCGGCCACAACCTGCAGGCCGCGATCATTGCGCAGAGCATCAGCTAAGAGCTGGGTGTGTATGCGAGTTCCGTCAGCAACAACAATACTGACGAAGTCCGTGCCCACTGCCTCATGGGATGACATCGAATCTCCTGATGTAATCTATTTCGCTAAACGAACCGGTGGGGGGATCAAAAAACAGTTCGTTCTTAAGAACTATGGTCGCGAGGGGGAGTAGCGGAACGAAACACCGACCAGAGTTTCCTTAGCAGTAGCTGAAAATGTAACACTAAACCCACGAATCGACAAGCAAGGTTTTTGCAACCTCTGCAAAAAAATGCACTGCTCGCGTGGCCTGGTGTCGTAGTCTGACCGGTTGCACGATAGTGCAAAGAATCTGGGCTCAACCACGACAACGCATAGCGCTTGGTCACGCTTCGACATGCTAGGTCTAACGTTAATCTCTTCAATGAATTGCGACTCGCATGCCTCAGAGCTGGTGCATACCGAGAGCGAGCTTCTGATCCTCCCACAGATTACCTATACCACGGCCGTGCCAAAGAACAACGTCTCTAAGGTGTATAGACCAACGATGAGAAGGTTAGACCACTTACGCTAGGGTTGAAATGTCCTGGGTAGTCCTACCACTTGCACGCTCTTGCAGGTTACGTTAGGTTTCTTACAACCAGTAACTCCCCCCGGTTATTCCTCGTCCCCCGAAGAATGCAGTGTGTCTGTGGTACAGGCGGACCCATAGTAATGGGACCCAGAGGGCGAAGCTATGAGTACCTCCAACCAGAGTTACGACGTGGGCAGTGAGTCGAGACCAAGCGCGTCGCAGGACGAGTTGCGCTGGTACGCGCTGCACACCAGGGCGCGCCACGAGAAATCAGTAGAACGGCGATTAAGCGATCAAGGCATGAAAACGTTTGTTCCCACCACCATGCAAGTGCATCGCTGGAGCGATCGCAAAAAGAAAGTCGAAGTGCCGCTGTTCAGCTGTTACGTGTTCGTCCGATGCGCTTTGAGCGCGGAAGACCGAACCCGAGTCTACCGGGTGGAAAGTGTGCATGGTTTTGTAGGCTCCCGCGGGACCAGCCTTCCAATTCCCGATCATCAGATCGAAAGCATCCAGAGAGTTCTGGCGCAGGCGGCGCCCTGGCGTTCGTACCCGTTTCTAAAGGCGGGACAGCGGGTCCGGATACGCGGTGGGGCGATGGACGGAATCGAAGGCGTGTTCGTATCGGAGAACGGCGACCACAGCCTGATTGTTTCGGTCGATGCGATTCAGCGGTCGATGGCCGTGCGTATCAACGGGTACCACGTGGAGCCCGTCTGATAGGTTGTTTGACGTAACCCTTGCAGTGCGGCAATCCCGCAACTTCCTCTCGAACAAATCAGATATTCCAGCCGGCTTTCATCGGGGCCCCTCTTAGATATGTATCAACCAGAGATTGAGCGAATCAGCGAAGAGTTGTTTTTCATCGCGGCCAGCCCGGCCACACGCCGGCTGCGAACGCAAGCGGAATTACTCTCTCAAACGGATGTGCCGGTGCTCATAACCGGGGAGCCGGGTAGCGGAAAGACAACCGCCGCCCAGCTCATCCATTCACTCTCAATTCGCTCCAGTTTCCCGTTCATGCGGGTCAAGTGCGCGGTGATTACCTCGGACCTGCTCGAGAATGAACTGTTCGGTTATGAACATGCTTCTGGCAATGGGCGTCCGGAATCGACGCCGGGGAAGTTCGAACAGTGCGCCAAAGGCACGGTCCTGCTCGATGAATTCGATGCCATGCCGGACGCGGTGCAACGGCGACTCCTGAAACTGCTGGAAACGGGAGAGTTTGTGCGCAGCGGCGGCCAGAATCCGTTGCGGGCGGATGTGCGCATCATCGCGGCCACCAGCGGCAACCTGGAGCTGGCCGCGATGGAGAAGAGAATTCAGGAAGAACTGTTTTACCGCTTGAGCGTTTTCGAGTTGCGCGTGCCCCCACTCCGGGAGCGGCGCGAGGAGATCCCGCTGCTGCTTGGGCACCTGATGAACCGTCTCACCCGTCGCTATGGCGTTCCGGCCCCGCATTTTTCGAGCGCCTTGCTGGATGCTTGCCAGCGTTATCCGTGGCCCGGCAACCTGCGCGAACTGGAGAACTTTGCCAAACGCTTTCTGGCCCATGGCGATGAGCCCGCGGCTCTGCATGAATTACGTTCCCGTCCCGATTACGCATGCGAAAGCAAAAGTGAAAACGGGAGCGGAAACGGAAATGGAAACGGACACGCGAAATTAGTAGGCCAGTCGAATGGCCGCTCTTCGAATCTGCACCTGGCGGAAGAAAAATCCTCGTTGAAGTCGCTGGTGCGAAACGCAAAAGGGGAAGCCGAGCGCGGTGCCATTGCCCAGGCGCTCGAAGAGACGCATTGGAACCGGAAAGCCGCTGCCCGTCTACTGAACGTCAGCTATCGTGCGCTGCTTTACAAGATCCAGGAGTACCGTCTCGTGCCACCGGCAAACTCCGCGCGCTTGTTTGCTGCCGGCGTTCTGCGGCCGGCGAAATAGAAATTCAACGAACTCCTGTGATTGAACTCAGCATCATCGAGCAGCTACGATTGGACCCAGCTCTATCACCAATGGCTGGGAGGCTTTGCATATGAAGAAACCTATGGCGGCCCATCGAATCCTGTCGGTCCTTATGCTTCTGTTTGTGCTGTCCGCCGGAGTGTTCGCGCAGTCCGATTCCACATCGCGAACGCCTGCACCTGCCCCAGCCAAACCAGCGGACGCGCCGGCCGCACATATGGATGACTCCTACGTGATTGGCGCCAACGATGACCTGGCCATCAATGTGTGGAAAGAACCGGACATCTCGCGTTCCGTTTCCGTTCGTTCCGATGGAAAAATCTCTTTGCCGCTGGTCGGGGAGTTGCAGGCGAGTGGCGAGACGCCGCGGCAACTGGAGGAACAGATCAGCAAGAGCCTGCAGAACTATATCTCCGAGCCGCAAGTCACGGTCATCGTTACCGACAGCAAAAGTCAGCGCGTGAACATTATGGGTATGGTGGCCAAACCCGGCGCATATGTCTTGACCAGATCGACCACGGTGCTCGATGCGATCGCCACCGCCGGGGGTTTTAAGGATTTCGCCAAGCAGAAGTCAATCTATGTTCTTCGACGAGCTCCGGATGGAACGCAACAGCGAATTCCGTTCAACTATAAAGAAGTGATCAAAGGCAAGAACCCGGAGCAGAACATCCGCCTGCAAGCTGGCGATACGCTGGTGGTGCCGTAATCGTGGTTATTAACCGCCCAGGCTGTTGGATCTTGGTGTGGATGGTGGCTGCGTTGCAGGCCCTCTCCATGGCGCAGGATCAGCCGCAGAACCCGCAAGGCTCAACCAGCCAGGTTCTCAGCAACGATGGCTCAGTCAGAACAGCTCCGGTCCCCGCATTATCGGCCGTCGCCGGAATGCAGGAGGAAAGCGGCACAGAGGACACCAACAGTGATCTCCCACCCATTCCGTCACTGCTCGGCGGCCCGGGAATTTCCACGGCTTTCCAGTCCGAGTTACAACGATCGAATTACCTGCGCGGCGGGATCAACGTAAGCGCCGTCTCCGACGATAACCCGCTGCTGCTTTCAACCGGAGTCGAGAGCAATACCAGTGAAACCATCTTTCCCAGCATAAGTATCGATGAGTCGACGCCGCGCACGCGTTGGACGCTTGGGTACGCGGGCGGCCTGACCGTCAATCAAAAGATCACCAGCCAGAACGAGGGGTCGCAGAACCTGAACTTCAATTCCCAGTTTCGACTGAGCCCGCACGTGAACTTGCGGGTAGCGGAAGTTTTTTCCCTGACCACGGGATTTTTCGACGCGACTGACGGCGCCGAGGTCGTCTCCGGATCGGGCGGGCCGAACCCCAGTCTGCTTACGCCGTTGG
>Ga0187851_10003407_pt1 | contig 13331 bp, 12 predicted proteins | sample June2016WEW_6_10_FD_132997 | JGI IMG/M metagenome (GOLD analysis project Ga0187851, IMG submission 132997) | Peatland microbial communities from SPRUCE experiment site at the Marcell Experimental Forest, Minnesota, USA - June2016WEW_6_10 | ecosystem: Environmental > Terrestrial > Soil >...
AGAATCGCGGTGGGAGCAATAATCTTCGAAGCTAGTTTCATGTATATCCTCCTGAAATTTATTTGTCCTTCCCCGGGTTCTTGCCCGTCTCGCGGGCGTACTCGTCTTCCACAAATGTCTTCAAACTGGCCAGATTCATCTGCCAGAAGCGGCGATAGTGTTCGAGCCACGAGTCGACCGTCTTCAGCGGCTCGGGATTTAGTTGATAGAGCCGGTGGCGTCCGCGGCGATGTTCTACGACCAGTCGAGCCTTTCGCAATTGGCGCAGGTGCTTGGAAATGGCCGGCCGAGACACGGGAAAAGCCTGCGCAATGAGGCCTGCGGGCTGCGCGCCCTGGCGGAGCAGATCGAGCAGGGCGCGGCGGGTGGGATCGGCCAATGCGTGAAAGGTCGTTTCCGCCGAATATGTAACCGAACGGTTCCGCATAATGCGTAACTATAGGGTTACACGATTCCCAATGTCAAGCAAAAGTTTAAAGAAAATTACGTCGCGTCCAGAGGTACGTTCGGGTTCCCTCGCCCCAGCTTTTCGCTCAGATTTCCGGCGATCAGTTTGCCGTGGAACCGGCCATTTTCGATGAATATTTCGTTGGTCCGCGATCCGGCAACGATGACGCCCGCAACATAAATTCCCGGCACGTTCGACTCCAGCGTCTCAGGATCGCACACCGGACGCAGTTGTTCAGGAGACAGCTCGATGCCGATGCTCCGGAGGAAATCGTAGTCAGGATGGTACCCGGTAAGCGCAAATACAAAATCGTTCTTGATGCGCAGTGCTCCGCTGGGCGTATTGATAACGACGCAGTCGGGAGCAATTTCGCGCACCGTGCTGTTGAAGTGGGCGACTATCTCGCCCGCTTTGATACGGTTCTCAATGTCGGGCCTCACCCAGTATTTGACGTGGTTGTGCATCTGCGCGCCCCTATGAACCAGCGTCACGCGGGCTCCGTGCCTCCAGAGATCCAGCGCCGCTTCGGCGGCCGAGTTCTTGCCGCCGATGATAACCACGTCCGTGTCGTAATAAGGATGCGGTTCCTTGTAATAGTGGAAGACTTTGTCCAGGTCTTCGCCCGGAATCTTGAGTTCGTTCGCCAGATCGTAATAACCCGTGGCGACCACGATCTTGCGGGCGCGGTAATCATGGATGGCGCCGTTCCGGTTGCTGGTGGTCACGCAGAACTTGCCATCTTCGCCGGTGATGGTCTTAACCCACTCGTATTGCTTGACGTGCAACTGAAAGTGTTCCGCGACCCGCCGGTAGTATTCGAGCGCTTCGACCCGCGTGGGCTTGGCGGACGACGTGGTGAAAGGAATGTCGCCGATCTCGAGTAACTCCGGCGTCGTGAAAAAAACCATGTTGATGGGGTAATGATAGAGCGAATTGACCAGGCATCCCTTATCGACGACGAGGGCCTTGAAGCCGGCACGTTCCGCCTCGATCGCGCAAGCCAGTCCCGTAGGTCCGGCGCCGACCACGAGAAGATCAGAAAACGAATCAGGGCGGGAGTGCGCCTGCGCGCGCGTCAGGGTTTCGGGAACGTGGGCCTCGGAAAACTGAGTCGGGGATGGTCTTGCTTCTGGGATTCTTGCTTCATAAACTGGTGCCTCGGGAATTTGTCTGGCGGGCAAGGTATGAAAGCCTTTGTGGCGCGGGATGGAAACCTAACATTTTAGCACCGTGAACGGGCAGTTTGGCGGCTCTGAGTCTGCGCGCAACAGGACTTGGTTCGGCGACCGGCGCGCATTCTGAGTCTGTCTACTTCTTAACGCAAACTGCCACGCCATCGCGGATCGGCAGGATGGTCGTGAACAGATCTTTCGATTCGTAAATCAAGCGGTTGAATTCAAGGATGGCTTCGGTGTGCTCGTCGGGATTCGGCTTGCGCAGTTGGCCCTTCCATAACACATTGTCGGTAATGAAAAGGCCGCCTTTCTTCACGCACGGCAGAGCCAGTCGTGGAACCCGCGGGTAATCGGTCTTGTCGACGTCATTGAAAATGATGTCAAAAGAGTCTTTTTGTTCCGAGAGGATTTCAAGCGCATCGCCCACGCGCACCACGATCTGTTTGCTGACGCCGGCGCGTTCAAAATACCGGCGAGCCTTATCCGCCCGCTTGGGATCGCCATCTGTGTAAATGACTCGACCGTTTTCTCCCACCGCGCGGGCCCACCAGATTGTCGAATAGCCGATCGCCGAGCCCATCTCAAAAACTGTCTGGGCTTTGCTGATTACCGCCAACTGGTAGAGCACGCGCGCCACCGCCGGGCCCACGATAGCAATATCGTGCTTCGCGGCCTCGGTTTCCATCTCCTGCAGCACTTGGTCCCGCGCGGGAAGCATGGAGTACAGGTAGTCTTCAACTTCGGGGACCGTGATTCCGCCCATGCGCCACTCGGGTTTTGCGTTTTGATCCGGCATGATCTCCTTCCGAGAGTCCCGGGATTTTCCCGTGTGATGACGGAGCCATGCCCCGTTGGCGGGGCCCATTAGCGCCATCGCCGGACCGTTACGTGATCGTCTGCCCGGGCTTCATCTCAACCACCTTCACTTCCGGCACTAGCTCCTGCAACTCGCTGGGGCGGCCGGTCAACATTGGGAAAGTCCCGAAGTGCATGGGGATGACGGTTTCCGGTTTAAGAAGTCTGCAGGCATAAGCTGCCTCGCGTGGAGACATTGTAAAGTGGTCCCCGATGGGCAGCATCACGATCTTCGGTGCATACAGATCGCGAATGATAGCCATGTCGCTAAAGACGTTGGTATCTCCCGCGTGGTAGAGCTTGACTCCGTTGGAAAATTCGAGCACGTAGCCGCAGGCTTCGCCGCCGTAAATTGTCTCGTCGCCATCCTGAATCCCGCAGGAATGCACGGCATGCACCATGGTGACTTTCACACCCGCCACGGTCTGGGTTCCACCTTTATTCATGGGGGCAATCTGCTTGACGCCTTTTTTCTGCAGCCACGAACAAAGTTCAAAAATACCGACCGCCGTGGAGCCGTGCTTCCTGCCGATCTCGACCGCGTCGCCAATGTGATCGCCGTGTCCGTGGGTGCAGACCAGCACGTCCGCTTGCTTCACGTTCTTTTCATTTTCCGGACACTTCGGATTGCCCCCGATCCAGGGATCTACATAAAGCACCTTCCCTTCCGGAGTCTCGATGCGAAATGTTGCATGGCCCAGCCACGTTAGCTTGATTCCCTTTAGTTCCATACTCCCTCTCACGAAGACTCTGTTTCACCGATGGTATTGGATGCACGCGGGAGTGGCGCGTGAAAAAGTATTCTAGTGATCACTTGGAAAGGGCGCAATGATCTGCGACTGCCACAATTGCCGTTGGACGTTCGCTATCGTTTCGCTGCTTGACTCGTCTACTTCTTCAGCGTCCATCCTCAAGGTAGAACTGTCAAAGTCACAGCGCACATGATCACTCGACGAGAAGCGGTTCAGATACTGGGTTCGGCCTCAGCCGGGGCATGCCTTGTAGCTGCGCACTTGGGCCTCAACCTTACGCTTGCGACTGATGCTCTCGCCGCGAACCCACATTCCACTCCGCCACTGGCGCCCGGAGATCCGCTGTCGGCGAAACGGATCGCTCTCATTGAGGCATTCAAGAAAAAGTCCGAGGGGTTGGAACAAAAGTTCGAGACGCGAACGCATAAAGGTGATTGGGAGATGCCGTATCGCTTGTTCCGCCCGGCAACCACCCGGAAAGCGCCCCTTGTTTTGTATCTGCATGGAAGCGGCGGATTGGGCGACGATAATCTCAAACAGTTGAGCCTTGGCAACATTTTTGGAACGCGGGTCTGGTTGCTACCGGAGAATCAGCGGCGCTTTCCCTGCTACGTGATCGCTCCGCAGACCGATCGGGGATGGATACGATATGACTTATCGGAGCAAACCGAGGGGCTGCCCGAAATGCTGCCCGGATTGGGTGATGGGGCGCGGATGGCGCTCGAGATCGTCGATGCGCTGCGCCTCGAATTTCCCGTCGATGAGCGCGGCATCTTTGTTACGGGACAGTCGATGGGAGGCGCGGGCGTGTGGAATGTGATCACCAATCGCCCGGATTTGTTTGCCGCTGCCGTGATCTGCTGTGGAAGCGACTCCAGCGACGATCCTGCTCGCTCGATCGCTACGCCGCTGTGGAACTTTCATGGCGCCGCCGACCATACGGTCCCTGTGTCCTTGTCGCGCAATCGCATTGCCGCCAGACGCAAAGCAGGAGGCCGGCCGCTCTACACCGAATATGCCGGCGTCGAACACAATGTTTGGGAGTGGGCGTTCACCGAACCGGCAATCGTAGAGTGGATGTTCTCACAGCGCCGGGGACGGCGCTGGTTTTTCTCTCAGAAACGCAACGATACCGGCTCGTTTTGAAACCTCGGAAATACAAGCCGCGAGGCTCGAACTTAGTCGCAATCTCAAGCCTTTCCCCTTGGCATCCAAAGGTCACTTACACTATCCCTGAAACTCTCCTTATGAAAGAATAGGCAGCCGCGCCAGTTACTACTTTGGAACCGGCCTAGGATCTGCCATGTTGCGAATGTTGTACTGCCTGATTTTCGGTCCGTTTTCGATCTTTTGTTTTGCACAATCGGACTCCACCCCGGCTGTTTCGAACCCTTCCTCTGCCGCTCAGCAGAACAGCACGCCTTCGATGCCATCGAATTCTCCCCCAAGCGGAGAACCGAAGTCCACCAACGCTCTTGGGGATGCGCGCGCGCTTTTAAGAAAGGGCGACTTTGCCGGCGCGATCGCCAAGTATGAAGAGGTTTTGCAAAAGAACCCGAAGTCCCCTGACGCCTGGGCCGGGATGATCCGGGTTTATCTCAAGGAGAAGAAAGTCGATCAGGCCTCGCGCACCGCCGACCAGGCGTTGGCGCTCTCCGATTCTCCGCGGATTCGCGTTGCCCATGGGGAAGTTCTGTTCCGGCAAGGCAAGATTGATGAGGCGCAAAAAGAATTTGTCGGCGTAATCAATTCAGGCTATCCCGAAGCTCGCGCTTATCTGGGGCAGGCCCGCGTCTACCGGGCTTACGCCATGTATAAGAGCGCCGGGAAAATGATCGAGAAAGCGCATTCGCTCGATCCTGTCGATGCTGACATACAAGAGCCTTGGATGACCACGCTCTCGCGCGCGGAGCGCATCAAGTATCTGGAAGAATCGCTGGCCGGCGAAAATAGCTTGAACGACGAGGAACGTGAGGATAGGGCCAGTTATCTGAGCCATCTGAAGGAGAGGGCAAGAACGAAGGGTCGCCCCTGCCGCCTGGTCAGCAAGGTGACGACGACCGAAACGCCGCTCGTTCGTCTCTTAAGCGACCCTCGACACTTGCGCGGATATGGCCTTCCCGTCGTGCTCAATGGGCACAAGAATTCGCTGATGCTCGACACCGGGGCCGGCGGCATTTTGGTCCGGCGCGGAATTGCCGAAAAAGCGGGCATCTCCAAATTGACGGAGACCAAGGTCGGAGGCATTGGCGACAAAGGACGGAAGAATGCCTACATTGGCATCGCAGAGTCGATAAAAATCGGGGATTTGGAATTCCAGAACTGCCCGATCGAAGTCATCGAAAGCCGTTCGATTGTCGATGAAGATGGGTTGATCGGTGCCGACGTGTTTGAAGATTTCCTGATCGACATTGATTTTCCCAACGAAAAACTCAAACTCAGCCCACTGCCCAAACGGCCGGGAGAAGCGGAACAGAGGGCCGCTCTCAAGGATGAGGATGAAGACGAAGACTCCGACGATGCCCAGTCCTCCGATCCTTCCACGAAATCTCAAGCGGCGGACGCGAACCACGCTCCGTCCCCGCCGCGTCCTACACCCCAGGACCCGTACATCGCCCCGGAAATGCAATCCTACACGCGGGTGCTACGCTTCGGGCACGAGCTTCTCGTGCCTACGAAGATCGGCGATGTGCCCGCTAAATTTTTTATGCTCGACACCGGAGCATTCAGCAACTCCATCAGTCCCGCCGCCGCCCGCGAAGTCACGAAAGTACACGGCGATCCCGATATGACGGTGAGTGGCATCAGCGGCGCCATGGACAAGGTTTACAGCGCCAACAAGGCTGTGCTGCAGTTTGGCCATTTGCGCCAGGAAAACCAGGACATGATCGGCTTCGACACCACCTCGATCAGCGACGACACGGGCATGGAAGTTTCGGGTTTTCTGGGGTTCGTGATGCTACGGCTTCTCGACATCAAGATTGACTATCGCGATGCGCTCGTCGATTTCAGCTACGACGCGAAGCGTTGGCACTTCTAGACTGATCGCGCCTCCCACTTTGCCGTTCCGATCCTGCCGGAACTGGTGTATAAAATTGGCTCCATGCCCAACCTAAAAGTTATGTTGTCTCGCGAGCAGATTGCCAAACGTGTCGCCGAACTGGGCGAAGAGATTTCCCGCGATTTCACCGGCCAATCGATCATCTTCGTCGGCGTTCTGAAAGGGGCCGCCATTTTTCTGAGCGACCTCGCCCGTCACGTCCCGCTCGACGCTACGTTCGACTTCATCGGCGTATCCAGTTATGGCAACCGCCCGACCGCCAAGGAGGACCCCGCCGGGCACGCGGCTTGGGATTCTCTGGGCGAAGTCCGTCTGACCAAAGATATGGATCAGTCACTGGCTGATCGCAATGTGATTCTGGTGGAGGACATTCTCGATACCGGTTTAACCTTGAACTACATCTCCAAGCTCATACGGGCGCACCAGCCGCGGACTCTGCGCATAGCTGCCCTGCTCGACAAGCCTTCCCGCCGCAAGATGCCGATCGAAGCCCAGTACATCGGATTCAAAATTCCGGATGCTTACGTCGTCGGCTACGGCCTCGACTATGCCGAAAAATATCGTAATCTTCCCGATATCTGCGTGCTGGAGAATGCCGAATCGGCAAATGTTTGATTCCTGATTGCGGTTCGCGCTCGATTTCATTTTCAATCACAGATAGCAGATTAGGAGTCGCGACGGGGAAATTGACAGCCGCCCGGCTGATATTATGAAGCCTGCAAAATGACCTCTCCCTTACAGACCGGACGCACGTATGAGGTCGAGCCCCTGCTGCTCGAAGTGGCCGACGTCGTCAATACCACCCTCGATCTGGAAACTACCCTGCGCCGCGTTGCTGAACTGGTGCGCAAAGTCATTGACTACGAGATTTTTGCCATCCTTCTGCTCAACGAACAGCGCCAGGAACTTTACGTGCGGTTTCACGTCGGATACCCGGCCGAAGTCGCCGAGCGCATCCGCGTAAAAGTGGGCCTGGGCGTAACCGGACGCGCCGCCGAGTTGCGGCAGGCCGTGCTGGTCGCCGACGTCACGAAAGAGGAGTTTTACATCTCGGCTCTGCCGAACGTGCACTCCGAACTGGCGATTCCGCTGATCGTCAAGAACCGGCTGATCGGCGTGATCGACATTGAGGCGCGGCAGAAGGGGTACTTCACCGACGAGCACAAGCGCCTGCTGACCCTGATCGCGTCGCGCATGGCGGTGGGCATCGAGAATGCGCGGCTGCATACCCGCATCACGCGGCAGGCGCGCATCCTTCTTTTGCTGAACGAGATCGCCCGCGAGCTCACGTCGATCCTCAATCTGGATGAACTGCTCAAGCGCATCGCCGAGTTGCTGCGGCGGCTCATCGACTACCAGATGTTCAGTATTCTTCTGCTCGATCAGACGGGCGAAAAACTGCAGCACAGATTTGCGCAGCGCTTTGAGGAGAGGCTCCATCTGAAGCACGACATACCGCTGGGCCGCGGCGTGGTGGGCTATGCTGCGCAAGCCAAGGAGGCGGTGCTGGTCCCGGACGTGGCCAAAAGCCCGCGCTATATTGCGACCAATCCGGAGACGCGCTCGGAACTCGCCGTCCCGTTGATCTACCAGGAAAAAGTGATCGGCGTCCTTGACCTTGAGCACATGCGCCGCGGCTACTTCACAGAGGATCATAAGCGCATATTGACGACGCTGGCCGCGCAGCTTGCAATCGCCATCGAGAATGCGCGCCTCTACGAGGAGATTGCGCGGCAGGAGAGCCGTTTGGAGCGCGAACTGGCCCTGGCCCGCGAGTTGCAGTTCCGCTTGCTGCCGCATTCCCTGCCCAAAATGGCGCATCTCGATGTGCAGGCAAAATTTGTTCCCGCGCGCGCGATTGGCGGAGACCTCTATGATTTTATTCCCTATTCACTTTCCCGCCTCGGCATCGCCATTGGCGATGTAAGCGGAAAAGGCGCTCCCGCCGCCATTTATGCGGCTCTGGTCAGCGGCATCATCCGGTCGCATGCACCGATTGAGCCCGGCCCTGCCGAAATGCTCTCGGCGGTGAACCTGTCGCTGGCGGAACGCAGGATTGCCGCGCAGTTTGTTTCGATCATCTATGCCGTTTGGGACGACGAGCGACGCACTCTGCTGGTGGCGAATTCCGGATTGCCCCTGCCCCTTTATTGCCATAACGGAAAAATCGAGCCTATCGATGCCACCGGATTGCCGCTCGGCCTGTTCGATGAAGCGGACTATGACGAACTTCACTTCAAGGCCAAGCCGGGCGACATGTTCGTATTCTTCAGCGACGGCATTCTGGATGCGCGCAACCGCCATGGGCAGTCGTTCGGCAGCGAGCGCGTCGAAGCCATCGTAAAAGACTGCGCCCAGCAGTCCGCCGATTGCGTAGTGCGGGAGATCTTCAAGGCCGTCACCGAGCACGCTGCGGGGGTTGAAGCCTTCGACGACCAGACCGTCGTGGCCATCAAGGTCAAAGGCGGCGCGGGCAAAGGCAAGTGAAGCGCGCGGCCAAATCGGCGGCGAATACCGAGATTCGAAGGGTACGCGCACCCGGTTTTCTGTATCGCCGCGGCCATGCCTCTGCACCCTTCCGGCTATTCTGCGAGAAGATAGATCTTCAGTCTCTCGCGGAACGCCACGGAACTCCACTCTACGTTTATTCTTCCCAGACCATTCGTGATCGCCTTCAGGCCTACTCGCATGCTTTCCGGTCGATTCCCCACACGCTCTGTTATTCGGTAAAGGCGAATTCCACGCTGGCGATTCTGCGCGAGGTAGCCAGGCAGAAGGCCGGGTTCGACGTGGTCTCAAGCGGTGAATTGGAAAGAGTGTGGCGCGTGAAGCCCGCGCGCTCGACGCGCATCGTCTTTTCCGGTGTCGGAAAAGCAGTGCGCGAGATGGAACTGGCGCTTAGATCGGGCATCCTCTTGTTCAATGTCGAGAGCGCCGCCGAACTGCACGCGCTAGCCGCTACCGCTCGGCGGCTCAAGAAGAAGGCTGCCATTGCAGTCCGCGTCAATCCTGACGTTTCGGCCGAGACGCATCCCTACATTTCAACCGGGCTCCACCAGCACAAGTTTGGCGTACCGATTCCCGAGGCGCGGGCGCTCTACGCAGAGGCCGCAAAAGAATCGAGTCTGAAGGCCAGTGGCGTCAGCGTGCATATCGGATCACAGATCACCGACGTGGGACCGTTCAGGGAAGCGCTCCATCGGGTCGCCGCACTGGTTCGTGAACTGCGCCTCGCAGGGCACGATATCCGCTATGTCGATGCTGGCGGAGGGCTGGGAATTTCTTATCAGTCGCCGCAAGAGCCCTTCGCGGATCACGTCGCAGCCTATGCGGAGGCGGTGCTCGGTCCGCTCCGAGGGCTACATGTTCATCTTCTCTTCGAGCCCGGGCGTTCCATCGTCGGACCCGCGGGTGTGCTGCTGACGCGTGTCCTCTATCGGAAAACAAACAACCGTAAACGTTTTCTGATCGTGGATGCCGCCATGAACGACCTTCTTCGTCCCTCTCTGTACGGCGCTCACCACGACATTGTCCCGGTGCAGTTCACATCCCCGGGTACCGAAGTCACAGACATAGTCGGCCCTATCTGCGAAACGGGCGATTTCTTCGCTCGCGATCGTGAGCTACCGGTAACACGCGAAGGAGATCTGCTCGCCATTCTCGATACCGGCGCGTATGGCTCGGTGCTCGGTTCCAACTACAACACCCGTGGCCGTTCTGCGGAAGTGCTGGTGGAAGGTGGCAAGGCGCGCATCATTCGGAAGCGCGAGAGCGTCCGTGACCAGATACGGCTGGAATTGTAGCATTCGACAATGTTTGCACTGCTGACAGGTGGGCGACCGGCGTTATCTTGGAATCTCTGCGCATTTACTTGCGCTTTGGCTAGAGCGACTCCAGAAAATTGGTGACGGCCCGCAGGACCGGCTCGGGTTGCTGGATGAAAAGCGCATGCCCCAGATTCCGGAAACGAACGTGCGTGTGATGCGCTAATAGCCTTGTAGCCATGGCAACATCAGCATCCGACATCAGGCCCCCAAGCTCGGGGCTGCCTTGCAAAAGGAGCGTGGGACAGAGAATTCCTCGCAGCACGGCTTCCCCATCCCAGCCTTCAAGCGCCGACCCATCGAGCGTCATATCGTAGGCCTCTGGATCGGCCTGTTGCACGCAACGCGCCCATGCCAGCAGGTAGGCCTCGTCATTTCCGGGAAGTTGGCGGATCGCAATCGCCTCGGTGGAAGCGGCAATCGGCAGAAGAATGTTTCCGATTCCGTCCGCAATTCCTTCCACAGAACCACCTTTGCGCGCGAGATCGCGCAATCCGGAAAAAAGCGCAGTATACATCGGGTGCCGCAGGCGCGGGCTTTGCCGCCCCGCAGGTGGAAGCGGCAAGGGCGGTCTTTGCGAATTTTCGGAATGTGCGCCGGCGCCGCTGCGGGCCATGATCATGTTGTCGCCGAGGATCAATGCACGCACCAGTTCCGGGTGATGGGCGGCGACCCACATCGCGATCATGCCGCCCAGTGAATGTCCAAAGATCACAGCCGGTAGCGGCACTCGCTCGCGTAAGAAACGGGCAATGTCGCCGGCGTATTCGGTTCCGTGGTACCCGCGAACCGCGCGCCCGGATTTGCCGTGCCCGCGAAAGTCCGGCGCAAAGATCTGCCAGCGCAGGCTGAGCGCGGGAATCAGCGGGAGAAAAACCTGCCACCGCCTCCCGAGCCCATGCAGCAGCACAAGCGGCGGACCGTTGGCGGGTCCTTCGGCAAAGTTCAACTGAACTTCGCCGGTATCGCAGGTCTGCTCGACGATTCCAGGATGCGTATCGCTCAATCGATCACCGTTCTATCGCTCTGATGATTGTGGAAGCAGCTCTTTCTGAAAGCTGACAACCGAGAGCTCAGACCTGATTCTCACCGGTCTCCCCACTTCAGTTTGGTCGAGAGCACCTCGAAAAACGTCTTCTGGAAACGCAGCAGCTTCACCATGTGTTCGGCCTTCATGCACTGCACCGAATCGCTGTCCTGAAGAGGCATGCCCACCTGTCCGTCGAGGCTGAGATACGCCTCTTCCTGGCCGGTCTTGACGCGGACCTCGATCTGCACAGTGTCGCGCACGACCACGGGACGATGCGTTAACCCTTGCGGCGAAACAGGAGTGATGACGAATGCCTGCACGTCCGGCTTCAGTATCGGCCCCCCCGCTCCCAGCGAATATGCGGTGGATCCAGTAGGCGTCGCAATGATCAGGCCATCTGCCTTGTAGCTGGAAACAAACTCGGCGTCCACAAACAATTCGAAATGGTTCAAGCGGGAAATTGCGCTCTTGCTCACCACCAGGTCGTTCAAAGCGGCATGGGTCGCGAGCGTGGAACCATTGCGAACCAGCGTGCATGTGAGCATCGACCGGCTATCGACGACGTAATGCCCCTTCTCAATCGCTTCGAGCGCCGGATAGAGACCGGTGAGCGAAACTTCCGTGAGAAAGCCGAGCGTGCCTAGGTTGACTCCCAGGATCAAAGTCCCTGAACCGGAAACCGCGCGCGCCGCGGAAAGTAATGTGCCGTCGCCTCCTAACACCAGTGCCAGTGTCGGCGCAAACCTGCCGAGATCGCCACGAGAGATAACCGGCGCCGCGGAATAATACACGGCGCTCTCCTCGTCCATCGCAACCGAGTACTGGCGCTCCTGCAACCATTTTTCGAGCGCCGGCAATACCTCCGACAACTCTGGTCGGTCGGGCTTGGAGATGATGGCAACCCTTTTTGTCTTAGATGCGGCGCTGGAACCTTCAGGCATATCGTCAGATCCGAACTTTCGATTGTACCGAATCAACGGCAGCAAGGCAGAAGTATGAAGTCAAATAACGGAAGCAGGATCAGGAAAAGCTGCATGCAAAAGAAACTCGCGGTTGCCTTCTCCGCCGAGGATGGGCGACTCGATGCATTCGGGATTGCTGGCTCCAAGTTCGAGCAGAGCCGCCTCCACTTTCCTGACGGCGGATTGCTGGGCCGCTTCGTCGCGCACGATTCCGCCCTTCCCTACCAACTCCCTCCCGACTTCAAACTGCGGTTTCACCAGGACTACAATTTCGCGCATCCGCTCGCGAGCTGGATCGGAGCAGGCGACCACCGCACGAATCACGGCCGGCAACACTTGCGTGGCCGATATAAACGAAACATCCATGGCGATAAAGTCGATGTCCGTAGCTGTACCAATATCGTCGCGCGTCAGATAGCGCGCGTTGGTTTTCTCCAGAAGCCGGATGCGGGGATCGTTTCGCAGGCCAAAATCCATCTGGCCATAGCCGGTGTCAACCGCGATCACCCGGACCGCGCCATGCTGCAGCATGCAGTCGCTGAACCCACCCGTGGATGCGCCGATGTCGAGGCATACCTTCCCATCGAGATCGATCCGCCAGTGCTCGAGAGCTTTTTCGAGTTTGAGGCCGCCCCGGCTGACGTAGCGAAGATCGTCGCCCAGCAACCGCAGCACGGCGTCGGAGTCAATCGACGCCCCCGCCTTGTCGACCTTCTGCTCGTTGACCAGCACTTTCCCGGCGAGAATGAGCGCTTGCGCACGTTCTCGCGAAGCAGTCAGGCCGCGCTCCACCAGCAATTTGTCGAGACGCGTCTTCAATGGAACTCGGGCCTTCGCTCGCTCTGCATTGCGAGAAGCGGGAATCAGATGGAATTCGGTTCGCCTTGTTGCGTTTCGCACTCCCTACAGTGCAGACTGTAGAAGCGACTCGTTGACAGAAGGTTACAAGAGTAAGCCGCCGCTTTTCCACAAACTTTTCCACGCGGGTGTTGAAAACTCGGTTGGAATTGCCGGATTTCTTACTCACGAGGCACTGTTTTGGGCAATAAAAAGCCGCCCTCGCGAGCGGCTTGATCATTCAATATGTGGTAACCAACGCTATCCCGCAACTTCTTCCAGCGTTTTCTGATCGATATCGAAATTGGCGTGCACGTTCTGCACGTCTTCGCTATCTTCAAGCGCCTCAAGCAGCCGGATCATCTGCGCCGCCTGCTGTCCTTCGAG
>Ga0187851_10003408_pt1 | contig 13329 bp, 10 predicted proteins | sample June2016WEW_6_10_FD_132997 | JGI IMG/M metagenome (GOLD analysis project Ga0187851, IMG submission 132997) | Peatland microbial communities from SPRUCE experiment site at the Marcell Experimental Forest, Minnesota, USA - June2016WEW_6_10 | ecosystem: Environmental > Terrestrial > Soil >...
CCAGAGCGCATTGGGGATTGTCCCCGTGGCAACGTTCGACGGCGAGCCGATCGCCCCCTCGCCGCTGGTGGACCAGATTTACTCCGCGTATCGTGAATCGCTGGCCAAACCCTAGACGCCGAACCATCACGCAGGGCGCCCGGCACTCATATTCGTCGAGACGATGATAACCGCAAAGTTCAGGACGCCAATCGGCTTAATCATCCGCATTAGTCACCATCAAATCGCCTGGACGCCCTTGAAATTCATGGCATTGGAGGAGTAATTTGAGTTGGAGAACGGCGAAGTCGAGTTGGAAACGCGTCGCCGGCTTGAAACCGTTGAGGCCGTTTATGGTTGAAACACGAATCCAACGGGTGCCAGAAGCCTTGCGTGAACGGAAAGGCGGCGGCTTCCGCAACCCTCCACGCCAACCCCTCCAGATCAGGAAGTCGTTATGATTGAAACTCGCAGCGTGGATCCCTGTCTGTCGTTCATCAGCAGCCAGTTGCAGTCTGCCGGCGAAGCCGGGGCGCGCGCAGAAAACGGGGTTCGGCGGGCGGTGACCCTTTCCCGGCAGACGGGTTGCGGAGCGCTGGTGGTTGCTGAAAAGCTGGCGCATTATTTGCAACTACATTCCAAGCGCGCCGCTGCCTGGACGGTCTTTGACCGCAATCTCATGGACAAGGTCCTGGAGGACCATAATTTGCCCGCTTATCTGGCCAGGTTCCTGCCCGAGGACCGCATCTCGCAACTCGAGGATTTCCTGGATGAAATGTTTGAGCTGCATCCTCCGGTGCGAACCATCGTCCATCAAACCGCCGAGACGTTGCTCAAGCTGGCTGCGTTGGGCAATGTGATTCTCATCGGCCGCGGGGGCAACGTGGTGACGTCCAGATTGCCGGACGTCCTGCACGTGCGCCTGGTGGCGCCCTTTGAGAAACGCGTCGAGCACGCCCATAAATACTACAACATGACCCGGGCCGCCGCGCACATGTTCTGCCTCGCGGAAGACCGGGGCCGCGCCCGCTATCTGAAGAAATACTTCGGCGCCGACATCAACGATCCGCTGCTCTACCATATGGTCATCAATACCGGCGAGATGAGTTATGACGCTGCCGCCAGACTCATTGGTGCAGCGGTTTTGAACCTATCCTGAGTAAACCGCCGCGCCGGCCTTGAAGCCGCCCCGCGGACAGTCCGTTCGAGTTCGGTCTTGGGTTGGCGCGGTGACTATGGCTTAATCCCGGCGTGTCTGGCGACACCCGGCATCATTCAAACCCTGTAGGGCGCAAAAAACGCGGCGGCTGGTTGTGGCTGTTCGTGGTTGGCATTCTTGTCCTGCTGGCCTGGCTCTGATGGCGGCATGAACATCCCGGGAAAATTGTCCGGCCCTCCATCACCGCCGTCGCCAAGCGAACGCCACCGCTGGTTTTGACGCGCCAATCCCCGGGCGATTTTCCACGCCCGGTTCATGATGTACTGGAAGCGCAAATCGCGCTGGCACGCCGGGCGATTTCGCCGGGTTCCATTGACAGTGCGCTCGGCTCCCAGACCCGCGAGGCCATTGCGGTTTTCCAGGAATTGCAAAACCTGCCCGGGACCGGCCGGCTGGACACCAACACCTGCGCCCAGCTCACGCTCGACGCGCCGTTGTTGACGGGCTACACCGTGACGACGAACGACCTGGCGCGTCTCCAGCCGATCGGCAAGACGTGGCTGGCCAAATCAGAGCAAACGGCGCTGGACTTTGAAACGGAACTCGAGCTGGTGGCGGAAAAAAGCCATTCGAATCCCAAATTGATTCAACTTCTCAACCCGGGTGTCAATTGGGCAAACGTCGCGCCGGGCACGGTCCTGAAAATTCCCGACGTGAATTATCCCACGCCGACGGACAAGGCCGCATTTGTAATCATCCACCTTGACGAAAACTTCCTGGAGGCGTTTGGGTCGGAAACCAACCTGCTGGCGCACTTTCCCTGCAGCATCGCCGCCCGCGTTGAGAAACGACCGGTGGGCGAATTGCACGTCGTCGTCATTGCGCCGAATCCGAATTACACCGTGGATCCGGAACTTTTCCCCGAATCCCCCGAATTGAAAACCATCGGCCACAAGCTGATATTGCCGCCCGGACCGAACAACCCCGTCGGCGTGGCCTGGATCGGTCTGGACAAAACCGGTTATGGCATCCACGGCACGCCCATCCCCGAACAAATCGGGCGCACGGAATCGCACGGCTGCTTCCGGCTGGCGAATTGGGACGCCGAATACCTGATGCAACTGGCCTGGACGGGCATGCCCGTGTTGGTGGAGCCGTGACCGGGAAATGAACTTGCTGCGGGCAAATGCTTGGGTTAAGAATCCGTTATCAGACCTGACGGTGGGGTGCGCCGGGCCGGGCCGGGCTTGAGCCAGCAACCAGCAAGCCCGGATCGAATCGCGAGCGATCACACAGCGGAACATCACCACAGGCTGGGATGACGATGCAGAAATCTTCCAAAAAACAAGAGGCCCCGGGGAAAAATCCGGAGTCGCCGCAACTCATCGATGAACGTTTCAAATTGATCGCCCGCGCGACGAATGACGTTTTTTGGGACTGGGACCTGGAAACCAACGCGGTGTGGCGCAGTGAAGGTGCCAGCGAAACCTTTGGTTATCCGCCGGAGGAACTGGTTTCGGGCATTGAATTCTGGATCAACCGCATTCACCCGGAAGATCGCAGCCGGGTGCAGGAAAGCATCCAGGCGGCAACCAAAGGCCGCAAGGAAATCTGGCGGGAAGATTACCGTTTCCGGTGCAAGGACGGTTTGTATGTGGAAGTGGTCGATCGCGGTTATGTGGTTCACAACGCCGAGGGCAGGCCCGTGCGCATGGTCGGCGCGCTGATGAACGTCTCCCAGCAAAAGGATCTGGAAACCAAATGGATGGAAGAGCGCAACCTGCTGCGCGCCCTGGTGGACAATCTGCCGGATTACATCTACGCCAAGGATATGGCCGCGCGAAAAACGTTGTCCAACGTCGCCGACGTCCGGGCTTTGGGTTGTAACAGCGAAACCGAGGTCCTGGGCAAAACCGATTTCGATTTTTACCCCAGGGAAATCGCCGAACAACTTTTTAAAGATGACCGGGAGGTCTTGAAGGGGCATCCCCATGTCAATCGTGAGGAAAAAATCGTCAACGCCAGGGGAGATGTCTTCTGGACAATCACCACGAAGGTTCCCCGGCATGACGCCGCCGGCAACATCATCGGCCTGGTCGGCGGCGGACGCGACATCACCAAGCAAAAGGAGGCGGAACTCAAATTGATGGAAGAACGCAACCTGCTGCGTACGGTCATTGACAATCTGCCGGATGCCATCTACGCCAAGGACGCCGCGGCGCGCAAAATCCTGGCCAACAAGGCTGATTTAAGAAATTTCGGACTCGAGAGCGAGGCCGAGATCATGGGCAAGACTGACGTTGACTTCTTTCCGCGTGAAATCGCCTCGGCATTTTTTGCCGACGATCAGCTGGTGCTTAAAACCGGACAGTCGATCATTAATCGCGAGGAGAGAGTGGTCAGGCCGGACGGCGAAGTGCGCTGGCTGCTCACCACGAAAGTCCCGTGGCGCGATGCCGCCGGCAACATCATTGGTCTCGTCGGCATTGGCCGCGACATCACTGAAAAAAAACACCTGGAGGAACAATTCCTGCGCGCCCAGCGGCTGGAAAGCATTGGCCGCCTGGCCACCGGCATTGCCCACGATCTGAACAACATCCTCGCGCCCATTTTGATTTCCACCACGTTGTTGCGACAAAAGGTTCAGGACAATGAAGCTTTGGAAATGCTGGCCCGGGTGGAGGCCAGCGCCAAACGTGGGGCCGACATTGTCCGGCAGGTGCTGGGGTTCGGCCGCGGTCTGGAAGGCCAGCGGATGCCGGTGAACCCGCAGCTACTCATCAAAGACGTCATCCATATCACCACGGAAACCTTCAGCAAATCCATTCAGGTTGAAACCGTAGTTGCCCCGGATGCCGCGTTTGTCTCCGGTGACGTGACGCAATTGCACCAGGTCCTGCTCAACCTTTGCGTCAACGCGCGGGATGCCATGCCCCAGGGCGGCAAATTGACGTTGCGGGTCTGCAATGTCGTCGCCGACGCCCATTTCACCGGCCGGAACCCGGAAGCCCGGGCGGTGGCGTACGTGCTGTTTGAAGTAAAGGACACGGGTCATGGCGTTCCGCCAGAGGTTCGTGACCGGATTTTTGAGCCCTTCTTTACCACGAAGGAACTTGGCAAAGGCACCGGCCTGGGCCTGTCCACGACCCTGTCCATTGTCAAAAGCCACGGCGGTTTTATTACGCTGGAAAGTGAACCCGAAAAGGGCTCCTCATTCCAAGTTTATCTGCCGGCGATGTCTCCAGCCGACCTGCATAAAGCGCGGCCCAAGGTCAGTCGCTAGATCCCGCAACCGGTTTATCCCGGCGCCGACCCGGTTGAATAACACCGGCTGGCCGCACGATTTTAAAGCCGTCGGGCGATTCCAAAATGACGGCCAAATTATCATTGCCCGAGGGCGGGCTTTGACCTAATGCTTAGGTAATCTAAACAAAGGGAAAATATGCCTGTGATATTGATTTTTATCGTCATCGTGCTGGTGGTGGTGCTGGGCCTCATTGGCTTTGTCATCGGCGGTTACAACAAACTCGTCACCCTGCGCAATCGGTTCAAGAACGCCTACGCCCAGATTGACGTGCAGCTCAAGCGCCGCTACGACCTGATTCCCAATCTCGTCGAGACCGCCAAGGGTTACATCAAACACGAACGCGAGACGCTCGAAGCCGTCACCCAGGCGCGCAACATCGCTTATGCCGCCTCCAAGGCCGCCGCCGCCAATCCCGGTGACGCCAGCGCCATGAAGACGCTCGGTTCCGCCGAAACCGGCCTCGGCGGCACGTTGAGCCGCCTCATGATGGTTTCCGAAGCCTATCCCGATCTGAAGGCGAATCAAAACATGATGCAACTGACCGAGGAATTGACCTCCACGGAAAATAAAATTTCCTTCGCCCGGCAGGCGTACAACGACTCCGTGATGACCTACAATACGGACCGCGAAGTTTTCCCCAGCAACCTCATCGCCGGCATGTTCAATTTCGGCCCGGCGGAACTGTTTGTCATCGACAAACCGGAGCAAAAGGACGCGCCGAAGGTTTCGTTTTCGTAAATCGCGGGAGGGACGGCGGCCCGCCGTCCCCAATTGAATTTCGGGACGGCGAACGGCCGCCCCTCCCCAAATGGATTTTTTCGCGCAGCAGGACAAGACTCGCCGCAAAACCAAGCTGCTGGTTTTCTATTTCGCGCTCGCCGTCGCGGCCCTTATTGTCGCCGTCTATTTCGCCTCGCTGATCATCTTTACCGGCGCGCAAGCACACTACCATCGTTACGGCGAGGAACCGCCCTTCGCGCTGTGGAACCCGCAACTGTTTCTCGGCGTGGCCGCCGGCGTGCTGGCAGTCATCCTCATCGGCAGCGGCTACAAAACCATGGCGCTGGCCCAGGGTGGCAGTGTGGTGTCGGAAATGATGGGCGGCCGGCTCATCAACCCGAACACAACGGATCCTGACGAACGCAGGCTGCGCAACGTGGTCGAGGAGATGGCCATCGCCTCTGGCGTGCCCGTGCCGCAGGTGTATGTCATGGATACAGAGGACGGCATCAACGCCTTTGCCGCCGGCCATAAACCCGGGGATGCGACCATCACGGTCACCCGCGGTTGCCTGAAATTGCTTTCACGCGACGAATTACAGGGCGTGATCGGCCACGAGTTCAGCCACGTCCTGAACGGCGATATGCGGCTCAACCTCCGGCTCATGGGCATCATCTTCGGCATTCTCTGCCTCGCCATCATCGGCCGGGTTCTCCTGCAGACGGCTCGCGGCGGCGGCCGCGGGCGCGGACAAAATCCCCTGCCCTTGCTGGGTCTGTTGCTGCTGGTCATCGGCTATATCGGCGTCTTTTTTGGGCGCCTCATCCAGGCCGCCGTCAGCCGCCAGCGCGAATTTCTCGCCGACGCCTCGTCCGTTCAGTTCACGCGCAATCCGGAAGGCATCACCGGTGCGCTGAAAAAAATCGGTGGTCTGGGGGAAATGGGCTCGCGCCTGAGCCACGCTCATGCCGAGGAACTGTCCCACATGTTTTTTGGAAACGGCGTCAGCGAACCGTTCATCGGGTTGCTCGAAACTCATCCGCCACTCCCGGACCGCATCCGGGTTTTTGACCCGAATTTCGACGGAAAATTTGCCTACCTTCGTTATGACGGACGCGACCGTCCGCCGGAACAAACGCCAGCTCCGAAGCGTCCGCCGCTGCCCAACCTTTTTGGCACCGTGCTCGGCGGCGCCATTCTCGCTTCCGGTGACGCCGAAAAACCGCCGGTCATCCGTTCGCATTCCGTGCTGCCGAACCTGGGCAATCCCACGCCGCTGCATCTGCGTTACGCCGAGCAGTTGCGCGATTCGCTGCCCGACAGCGTCAAAGCCGCTGCGCGCGAGCCCTTGGACGCCGTCGCGTTGATTTACGCCATGTTACTGAGTCCGGACGAACCGGTGCGTACGACCCAGCTGGCCGGGCTCGCCCAGCGTGTGGATCCGGTGATCCAACAGAAAACCGCCACGCTGTTCCCCGATGTCACCCAGGCCGCCGCGCATGCGCATTTGCCCATGATCAACCTCGCCCTGGGCACATTGCGGCATTTGGACGCCGACCAGTTCAAACAATTTTCGCAGACGCTCCAATGGCTTATCGAAAGTGATGGCAAGGTGGAATTGTTCGAGTTCGTTCTTCAAAAAATCGTCCGGCACCACCTCGGCCCGCAATTCGATCAGGGCCGGCGCGTCGTGGTGCAATATTATTCCATCAAACCGCTGGTGCCGGATTGCGCCGTTCTGCTTTCGGCGCTGGCGTACGCTGGCAGCAACGATGCCGCGGAAATTCAAAGGGCTTTCACGACGGGCATGCCCTATCTGCGCGCGCCGGACGAGGCCGATCTGATATTGCTCCCACGCGAACAATGCGATGTAAACCAGATGGACCCCGCGCTCAACCGCCTCGCGCAGGCCGTGCCCACCATCAAAAAAAATCTAATCGAAGCCTGCATTCATACCGTTGGCGCCGACGGCGTCATCCTGGAAGCGGAAGCCGAACTGCTCCGTGCCATTGCCGACACCCTCGACTGCCCCATGCCGCCTTTTATAGCGGACAACGCGCCGGCGCCGGCGAGTTAAGGGGAAAATCGCAAAACAAAATCATTCCCGGACCGCCGCGCCGAGATTCTCTTTGAACTGCAACACGAGCTTTTCATGCGCCGCGTTCACCTCGGCGTCGGTCAAAGTTTTTTCCGGCGAGCGGTAGGTAAACGCGTAGGCCACGCTTTTCTGGCCGGCCGGAACGTTTTTCCCGCGAAACACATCAAACAACTCAACCGCCTCCAGATTCGCCGGCTTCGTCTGCTTCACGATTTGCAGCACGGCGTCGTGAGTCGTCGCCTCCGGCACCAGCATCGCCACATCGCGGCGAATTGTCGGAAATGGCGGCAACGGCTTGAACGATTTGGCCGGGTTCCGCCGCGCCAGCAGCAAATCCAGATTCAATTCCGCCAGGAAAACCGCGTCACGCAAATCGTGTTTTTTTGCGAGCGGTGGCGCGAGCTGGCCGAACTCGCCGAGGGTCTGCTTGCCCAGCTGAATGGTAGCGGATTCGAGGAACCATCCCGACGGATCGGGACGCCGGTTGAAGGTCATTCCGCGCAGACCGAATTGCTCGAAAAATTCCTCCAGCACACCCTTCAAATCATAGGCGTCAAACTTCGCTTCACGATCGTCACCGCTCCAGAACGGCAGCTGGCGCCGCCCCGTCAAGGCCATGGCCACCCGGCGCTCTTCCTGGTACGGACCGCGCGTTGCGCTGTCTCCCGATCTTTGTCGGGACAGCGCGGCGTCCTTGCCTTCCGCAAACACCCGCCCGACCTCGAACAACGCCACGTCGTAGTTCTTCCGGCTGACGTTGTGCCGCAACGCATGAATCAATCCGGGCAACAGGCTGGGCCGCAATACGTCCATGTCCGAACTCAACGGATTCGCCAACCCAACCGTCGCTTCGTCCTTCCCCTTTCCGACTTCGGACTTCGCGATGAGTGTCTGTCCCTGCGCCTCATTCAATCCCAGTCCGCTCAGGATCCGCCGCGCTTCGGCAATCTGGTCATGGACCGAATCGAACGCATTCGTGCCGATCGCGCCGCGCGACGGTGTGGCTGGAATCTTTTCGATTCCATGCAGGCGGGCGATTTCCTCAATCAAGTCCACCTCGCGTTTGAGGTCCACCCGGAAGGTCGGAATTTGAAACGCCATCGGCTCCGGCGAACCGCCCGCACCCACCGGACGCGCTTTGCGGTTCACGGCCTTCAAGCCGAGTTGACCGAGATAAAACTCACATTCCTCCGGCTTGAGCTGGAGGCCCAGCAGTTCATTCACCTTGTGATACCGCAGGGTGATTTGCCTTGGCTCAACCGGTTTCGGATAGGCGTCCACCACGCCGTCAGCCGACTGGCCGCCGGCGGTTTCCAGAATCAATTGGGCGCAACGCCGGCTGGCCCAATCGCAAATACCGATGTCCGCGCCGCGCTCGAAGCGGTAGCTGGATTCGCTGCGCAGGCCGAGCGCCTTGCTCGTGCGCCGAATATTGGTCGGCGAGAAATACGCGCTTTCGATAAGCACATCCACAGTCTGCGCGTTGATTTCCGTATTCTGACCGCCCATGACGCCGGCCAGCGCGATGCCTTTTTGCTCATCGGCAATCAACAGCATTTCGCCCGTCAGTGTGCGGTCAACCTGGTCGAGGGTCTTGAACTTTTCGCCACCTTTCGCCCGGCGGACGATGATGGTTGGTTTGCCATCACCGCCTTTGGCGATGAGATGATAATCAAACGCGTGCAGCGGCTGGCCGGTTTCGAGCATGACGTAATTCGTCACGTCCACGACGTTGTTGATGCTGCGAACGCCCACCTTCTCCAGGGTGGTCCGAAGCCAATCCGGGCTCGGTCCAACCTTTACGCCTTTGACGACGCGCGCCGTGTAACGCGGACAAAGCCCGGCATCTTCAATTCTCACCGAAACCAGACTTTCAGTTCTGACTTCTGACTTCTGGCTTCTGACTTCCGGCAGTTTCAGCGGGTTTCCCGTCACGGCCGTGATTTCGCGGGCGATGCCGATGACGCTGTTCCAATCCGGCCGGTTCGGCGTGATTTCCAAATCATAGACCACATCACCACCGGCACGGCCGAGATATTCCGCGAAGGGTTTGCCAATGGGCGCGTCCGCAGGAAGAAGCAGCAGGCCGTCCACCTTGTCCGGCAGACCGAGTTCCTGCGGCGAACACATCATGCCCTGGCTGGTGATGCCGAAGACCTTCCGTTCCTTGATCACGAACGGTTCCGTTTCGCCGGGTTTCAGCGGCAACGCGAAATTCGGCAGGATGAGGGGGACTTTGTCGCCGACATTGTGGTTTTGCGCGCCACAGATGATCATGCGCTCACCCTTGCCGTCGTTGACCTTGCAGACTGTCAACTTGTCCGAACCGGGCACCTTGTCCTTGGTGAGGATTTGGGCAATGACGATGCCTTCGAACTCGCCGCCGATTTTGTGGACATTCTCGGCCTCAAGGCCGAGCAGGGTCAGCCGTTCGGTCAATTCCTCGGGCGACCAGTCGAAATCAACATATTGTCTGAGCCAGTTGAACGTGACTTTCATCGGGACGGCCACGTTAAACAGGTTGCACCGGCCAGTCAATGCCCTGAGTTCCGGCAAAACCCGGCAACCATTTCGGCACATGGATTTTGCAATCCTATCAGATAAACTTGCTGGAATTCTGGGGGGAAACCTGCGATATTAAACTGGAACGTTTAGCCTGATGTATTTTGAGATGTTGCACCCAGTCGTATGAAGCTGGAAGGAGTCATTAAATTCAACGTTGAGCACGAGACCGAGATCGGTTGCGGGGAATCGGATATCGTGGAGCTGACGAAATGGAGAAAAGAACTGCGGGCGGTGGGTCTGGTCGGACAAGACCTGGCCCGATTTGGAGGTTTGGATTTCGGCAATTTGTCAAAACGGTTGGACGACGGAACCGTTTTGATCACCGCCAGCCAGACCGGCCATCTGGATAAATTGACTCCAGGCGACTACGCCCAAATCACAAACTTCGACCCGGGCCGGAATCTCGTCAGATCAAAAGGAATAAATCATCCCTCTTCGGAAACGATGAGCCATCTCGCCGCCTATGGCTCAAATCAGCGCGTCCGGTTTGTGTTTCACGCCCACAGTCCCGAAATCTGGAACGCCAAGGAAGACCTCAACCTCCCCGTCACGGACCCGGCCGTTGAATGCGGAACCGTGGAGATGTTTCACGAGGTGCAGCGGCTGCTCAAAAACCCCGACAATTATTGGAAAGGCGTCCTGGCCATGGGCGGGCACACGGACGGAATCCTGGTCTGGGGAGAATCCGCAGATGAAACGGGGATCCGTCTCTTGTTTCTCCTGTCCCGGGCCACCCGGGCCATTTCACGGTGACCAGTTGAAATCAACGTATGGTTAGCCAGTTAAATTAAAACTGTTTCAAGAACCGCACGTCGTTTTCGTAGAAAAGGCGGATGTCGTTGATGCCATAGCGAATCATGGCGATGCGTTCGATGCCGAAGCCGAACGCCCAGCCGGTCCAGATTTCCGGGTCGTAACCGACGTTCTCGAACACCTGCGGATGCACCATGCCGCAGCCGGCAATCTCCAGCCAGTCCTTGCCCAGCTTTTTTACCAGCGCATTACTGAAATCAATCTCGAAGCTCGGCTCGGTGTAGCTGAAATAGTGAGGGCGGAACCGGATTTTTGTCTCCTCACCGAGCAGTTCCTTGAACACAAATTCGACCGTGCCCTTGAGGTCGCTCACGGTGACGTTTTTGTCCACGTAAAGCCCTTCGATCTGCTGGAAGGTCGGGTTATGCGTGGCATCGGCATTGTCGCGGCGATAGACGCGGCCCGGGACAATGATGCGGACGGGCGGCGGCTGCGATTGCATCACCCGGATCTGGACGGAGCTGGTGTGCGTGCGAAGCAGAAACGGTTTTTCCCCACGACCCTCACCCGGCGCTGCCGCGCCGCCCTCTCCCGCGCCCGCAGGCGAGGGCGAAGCCAGATAGAACGTGTCCTGACTATCGCGGGCAGGGTGGTCGGCGGGCGTATTGAGCGCATCGAAGCAGTGATATTCGTCCTCAATTTCCGGGCCGTCGGCAACCGCGAAGCCGAGTTTGCGAAAGGCACGGACAATGTCCTCGGTCACCTGCGTGAGCGGGTGGAGCTTGCCAAGCGCGCGGCGGCGGCCCGGGGCGCTGAAATCGGCCGGCTCCTTCGGCAGCGCGGCCGCCAGTTCAAGTTCGGAGCGGCGCTCCGCCAGTGCCGCTTCCAGTTCAACCTTGGCGGCGTTGATGAGCTTGCCGGCCGCGGGCTTTTCCTCCTTCGACAACGTGCCGAGTTGTTTCATCAGCGCGGTAAATTTGCCATGCGGGCCAATCCACGCGCCCTTGGTTTGTTCGAGCGCGGCAAGGTCGGCGGCGGCTTTCAGCTCATTTAACGCGGCCTGCTTCAAAGGCTCGATTTCATTTAACAGTGACATGGGAAACGAGTGTCGAGTTTCAAGTTTCAAGTTTCAAGTTTTGAGTGAACAAAGAAAAAGGGCGGCTGTCGTCAGCCGCCCGCTTGAAACTGGAAAGGGTGAACCGCTACGCCTTGGCCAACGTCGCGGCGGGCTTGTTCTTCAACGCGGCCTTGGCAACGTTCACCAACTCGGCAAACGCGGCGGCGTCCTGCGCCGCGAGATCCGCCAGGACCTTGCGGTCGAGCGCGCATTTGGCGGCCTTGAGTCCCTCCATGAACCGGCTGTAGGTGAGACCGGCGGCGCGGGCGGCGGCGTTGATGCGGATCTGCCAGAGATAGCGGAACGTGCGTTTCTTGACGCGGCGATCGCGATAGGCGTACTGGCGGCCATGGTCCACCGCGTCGGACGCGTAGCGGTAAAGTTTTGAGCGGCGCATCCGGAAGCCTTTGGCGGCGCGGATCATCCGGGTGCGGCGTTTGCGGGAAGCGGGGGCGTTGGTAACTCGCATGACGGGGTTGAAAGTTGAGGGTTGAGAGTTGGGAGACCTAGCGGCTGAACGGCAGATTTTGCGTGATGCGGTAGGCATCCGTGGCATCCACACCGGTCAAACCGCGCAACGAGCGGCGGCGTTTGGAATTTTTGGATTGCGCCAGATGGCGCCGGCCCGCGCTGGAGCGCATCACCTTTCCGCCGGCCGTAATCTTGAAACGCTTGGCCACGGACTTCCTGGTTTTAATGCCTTTGGGACGTCGCATAAAATCTTAAAATGTTGATTACAAAAGAGCGGACATCATATCGGATGCTGGTGGAGGTGCAAGCCCGAATTTCACGAATTTAGCGTGTCCGGCCGCTTGCCATTACCGGGAACGCAACCTATTTTCGTTGCAATGAAATATCGTCGTTTTGGACGGACGGAACTGGCCATGCCGGTGATTTCCTGCGGCGGCATGCGGTATCAATTCAAATGGGAGGACGTGGATCCCGGAGCCATCCCGCGGGCAAACCAGGCAAACTTGGAGGCGGTCATCCACCGCGCCCTGGAACTCGGCATCAACCATATTGAAACGGCTCGCGGCTACGGCACCTCGGAAATGCAACTCGGCCACGTGCTGCCAGAATTGCCCCGGGGGAAAATCATCGTCCAGACGAAGGTCAAACCCTGCGCCACGCAGAAGGAATTCCTCGAAATTTTTGAGACTTCGATGAAATACCTGAAGCTGGACCACGTGGATTTGTTGTCGTTGCATGGCATCAACAACCGCGAACTGCTGGACTGGTCGCTCCGGAAAAACGGTTCCCTGGCCGCCGCGCGGCAGTTGCAAAAGGAGGGCCGCGCCCGGTTTATCGGTTTTTCCACGCATGCCACCACGGACGTCATCCTCGAAGCCGTCAACAGCGGCGGGTTCGATTACCTGAACGTTCACTGGTATTTCGTGAACGACTTGAACTGGCCAGCGGTGGCGGCGGCCCACCGGCAGGACATGGGGGTGTTCATCATCAGCCCGAATGACAAGGGCGGCAAGCTGTACGAGCCGCCCCCCAAACTCGTCCAACTCTGTGCGCCGCTGACCCCGATGCAGTTCAACGACCTCTACTGCCTGGCCCGGAAGGAAGTCCACACGCTCAGTTGCGGCGCGGCCAAACCGGCGGATTTCGACGAGCACGTCCGG
>Ga0187851_10003413_pt1 | contig 13321 bp, 13 predicted proteins | sample June2016WEW_6_10_FD_132997 | JGI IMG/M metagenome (GOLD analysis project Ga0187851, IMG submission 132997) | Peatland microbial communities from SPRUCE experiment site at the Marcell Experimental Forest, Minnesota, USA - June2016WEW_6_10 | ecosystem: Environmental > Terrestrial > Soil >...
CGGCAAAGTGGCTGCGCTCAATGCCTTGAAAGGCCAGGTGATGAAGCTGAGCAAGGGCAAGGCGAACCCGGCAGTGGTCGGGGAGATTTTGGAAAGCAAATTAAAGAGCTGAAGGCCGGCCAAGCGGGAGCCCGTGGCCGGGATTGTCCGCGCCTCCCGCGCTGGCGAAGCCACCATTCTCTAATTCGGATCGATATGAATGCAATATCTGATTTATCTTTCCAAATCCGTGGTCCACTTGCGGCCCGCCAATTCCAGATGGGTACGAGCCATCTGCATGACATTCTCATTGGTTATTTCAGGGTGTTTTTTCCGCATCCCAGCAACCAGCCCTCTGATTTCTGATTCATCAGGCACATGGTTCATTTCCTGCCTTTCCCCTGGGCGGCCAGGGTCACCTTTACGGCGATTTCCGGTGAGATGACCGGCGGGATTTGCAACATCGCCACCAGCTGCTCTCCTTGGTCGGCTTTGCCTGCCCGGTGTGACCATGCGTAACAAACCTTGGTCCTGGGGTGGCCGTACACGTCAAACACTTCGACTTCCCCCTGCCAGAGGGTCCGGCCTTGAACCACCTCCTGCACCGGCGCGGTCTCGCGGAAATTCGCACCGCAATCGTGCAATTGCTGGATCGCCGCTTGAAGGCGCGCCAGATACTCCTGCTTGTTTGCCATAACGTTCAACCAGTCCGGCAACCATCCCTGCGCCGTTTCCGACGCCACCACCCGGACAATCGTTAAATGGACACTGCGCTCGATGATGGGCGGGACAACCTGACGAACCTGCGTTTCATGAGTTATGATGAATTAACCGGTTTCCCATTCATTGCCAGTATCAGCCGGGGGCTTCGGTTTGGAGATGGCGACAAATCATTTCCCGAGATACTTGTCCGGGTGGCGAATCCGGTCGAGCCGCTCGGCTTCAAGATCGTTTCGAACCACCTGCTGCCGCCTTTGCTCCAGGGCGTTCGCGACCGACCGGGGAAAGAACCAGACCTGCCTGACCAGTTGGACGAAGCTCATACAAAACAGTTTCAAGGCGTTCATAAACGGCCGACCAATCCGCCGGCATGGGCTTTGATTCCGCTCACCCGACCTGTCTGGGTCTCACGAGCAGCAATACGATTCCGCCGACAAGGGCGAGGGCTCCGACGACCGGCGGTATAAAGTGGCTGTCAGTGGTCTGAATGTGCAGACCGAGGAAGTCGACCGGCGTTCCCGGAGTTTTGAAGGTGATGCCCGAGTAAGCGAGCACCACGATGCCCAGGGTGATTAGAATGCCTGCGATGATGGTTTTAATGTTCATAGTGAATGCGTAAATTAATTTTTTGGCTGGCTGTTGCTCCCGGTGCCGGTTTTCTGCCCGAGATGATACTGAGCAAGACCACCGCGATGGTGTATAACACAAAATCTTCTTCCAGTGGAATTGCCGGCGGGCACGTTTTCGCACCCGCCGGCAATCAGTTGATAATTTAGTTGGCGGCCACCGGTACGGCGATGGTCATGTTGTTGATCACGCTGGTGACACCGTTGATGTCGGTGGCCAGCTTGGTGACCAGGCTCTTTTCAGCATCGTTTTTGGCAATGCCGCTCAAGGTGACCACGCCATCCGCAGTCGAAACTCCGGTATGTATGGCGCTGGTCGAATGATGCGACAGCAACGACGATTTGACTTCAGCCGTGATGGAGGCGTCATCAATTTTGTCGCCGACGGTTGCGTCCGGCGCGGCGGGGGTCTTGGCAATGGTCATCTCATTGTTGACATCTTTGACATTGTCAACGTCCCGGGCGTATTCGGTGGTGAGTTCCTTTTCCGCCATGCTGCTCGCTTCACCCTGCAGGGTGACGATGCCGTCTTTCACATACACCGTCGTCCCCGTGGCGCTCACGTTGCGATGGAACAGGAGCGCGGATTTCACTTTCCAACTGATCCAGGTGTCCGAATGTTCGGCGGGTTGCTCGCCTTTGACCAACAGTTGATTGTCCACGCTCTTGACGCCGGGCAGACCCTCCACGGTGTCTTCGGCCATGGATTTATGGGACGCATCGGCGACCGTGCCGGTCAGAGTGACGACGCCGTCCTTGGATTCCGTTGTGATGGAATCATCCTTGAGGTAGGTTTTGAACACATACGACTTGGCGGCGGATGCCTCGATGCGGCTGTCCGTGCCGGAGGCACGCACGGAGGTGCTGGTGACTAACAGGGCGCCCGCAATCACACTGAGTGCGAGCGGGTAGGTTGATTTCATTTTCATTGTCATTTTCTTTCGGTTGTGGTGATTCGTTTTAACACTGTGAACACGCTAGGGGATGTGCGGACTCCCGGCTATGGGGTGTAACCCTACCCTGTATGGGGCACACGCACCGGACGCTGCGGCCCGGCGGGCACGCCTTGCCTCACTCCATCGCGGCCAGCAGTTCGTCCAGGGAAACGGTGGCGAAGCTGGTGGCCGAATCGCTCATGGCGTACGGGATGATCAGTTCGCGTCCTTGCAGCAGCGCCCCGCAGGTATACACCACGTTTGGGACATACCCTTCGCGTTCCGCCTCGTTCGGGGAGAGCAACGGTTCGCGCAGCCGGCCGATGACCCGGGTGGGATCGTTTAAATCCAGCAGAAATGCACCCAGGCAATACTTTCGCATCGCGCCCACGCCGTGGCTCAACACCAGCCAGCCCGCCTGCGTTTCGATCGGCGAACCGCAATTGCCGATCTTGATGAATTCCCATGGTTGGGCGGGGGACAGCAACAGCCGGGGGGTCTGCCAGAAATGGATGTTGTCCGAGAACATCAGGAGAATGTTCTCATCATCCTGCCGTGACAGCATGACGTATTGCCCGTTGATTTTGCGTGGGAACAGCGCCATGCCCTTGTTCTGCACGGCGGGTCCGTTCAGGGTGCTGAACTTGAAATGGACGAAGTCCGGGGTCTCGAGCAACTGCGGCAGGATGATTTTTCCATCGTACGCGGTATAGGTCGCATAGTAGGTGAAGTGGGCGTCGTCGTTCTGGAAGCGAACGAAGCGCGCGTCTTCGATGCCATTGCTCTGGCTGGGCGCGGAGGGAAAAAGAATGCGTTGCGAAACCCGGCTGTCGGGCGCGAAGTTCACCTCGTAGTTCGATTCCGCCAGCAACAGGATGCCGCGGGCGGCGCGGATGGCCGTGGCGTCGGAGGTTTCCGAGGTCAGGCCCGAGGCCAGCAACACCGCGTGCAATTCCTTCAGCGTAAAATCGTCACGCAACTGGTCCAGCACGCGACGGCAGAAATCATTTTGCACGCCCGCTTCTTCAAGTTTATGGGCAAACAACCCCTTGTCGTAGGCGGCATTGGGCACCCGCTCCGGTTCCGTCGCAAACGGCACCGGTGGCGTGAGCGTGATCCGATGTTGCGCGCTGACCGTGCCCGTGCGAAACGTGATGGAGGAGATGTGACCTTCGCCCGTGGCCCGCAGGCTCAGGATGAAACGCAGCGCGCCCCGGGCCAGTCCGGACTGGTCCGGGTGCGGCACAATCGACGGATTGAACAACGCCGCGGACTCCGGCGAATATTCATGGGTAAAAAAGGCGCCGATCAGCATCTGTCGCTCGGGAGATGGCCGCGCGTCGGGGTCGAGATACAGGCTCACCTGCGCGAAGCGTTTGCAAAAAATGGTTTCGACCTGCTCGTGCCGGTCGGCAAACTCGCCGAGCACCTGGCCCAGCAGCCGGATGACCTGCTCGTCCGGAAGAGCCATGACCCTGGCGACAATGCGCCGCGCGATGTCGTCGGTCGTGGGGCGAAACGGACGCATCAGCACCCGCGAACGGTCCGGGATCAGTGTCGGCCCGATGCGTTTGGCGTGGACGGGGGAAGCGATGGGCGCGGTCATGATTTTTTTGGCGCAAGACTTCGGAATGCGAGGGTCATTTGCCGGAAGGTTCTTTGAAGCTGGTGATTGTGTTCTGCAGCGACTGCATCTCCGCCAGCGACAGCAGGAAGGCCAGGGTGGACTCGGCACCCTGGTTCTGGCTCAGCCGATCCACGTGCACCCCATCCCGGCAGCCGCCGGTGGCCGAATCATAGAGCGCCAGTCCCAGATCGTTCCGACCGAGAAACCACTCAAACGCGCGGCGCGCTTCCGTGACCCAGAACGTGTCGTTGGTCGCGTGATACGCTTCAATGCAGGCGGAAATCGTGACCTGGGCCTCAATGGGTTGCTGGTCGAAAATCGCGCGCTCCTTGCCGCGCGGATAAAATCCGTTCGAGCCGACGGGCCGGAAAGCGCCGGCATCGGAGGTCTGGATCTTGATCAACCAGCGCAGGGTCTTGAGGCCGAGTTCCAGCATGGTAGCGTTGTTCAGGCAGCGGCCGTTGAGAATCATCGCGTGCGGCAGCTTGGCGTTGGCATAGGAAACCACCTCTTCGTACCATTGCCAGTCGCCGGTCGCGGCATCCGCATAGCGTTGCATGAGTTTCGCCGTGAGCGATTCGCGAATCTGGTTTGCCCGCCGGTCGCCGCTGAACCGCCGCAGATATTCGTCAATGCCGATGAGCGTGAACGCCAGCGCGCGCGGTGACATGAACTCGGCGGCCACGGGCAGGGCCTGTTCGAACAATTCCGCCGCCAGCATTTGAAAACTACCCTGGCCCGCCTGCGACACGCACAGCCCGAGCGCCCATAATGCGTGACCCTGGCAATCCTCCGAGCCGACTTCCTCCAGCCAGCGCCGGTCAAAGCTCATGAAATTGCGGAAGCGCCCGCGCTGACGATCAAAGGCGTGGTTCAGAAACGCGGCGTAGGTGGCGGCCTGGGCGCCGAGGCGCGGCGAACCGTGCCCCAGCTTTTTCAGCATCAAGGCCAGCACCAGGGCGCGGGCGTTGTCGTCCGTGCAATAGCCCTCGGCAAAATTCGGCACGGTGAAGCTCGCGTGCTGGAAAATGCCGGTCGAATCGCTCATCCGAAACAGATGATCCAGCTTCAATTCCGGCAACTGGCCGGGTTGTTCGTCGAGCGTCTTGATGGGCGAGGATTTTCGGCCCACAAAACTGTGGTCCTGGCGCGCCTGCTCGAAGGACTTCACATAAAGCTGCGCCACGCGGCTCCAAATCATGTCCCGCCCCAGTTTGTAGGCGTTTTTGCGCATCGAATGGCGCAACGCTTCGTCCCGCAGCAACTCGACCACGGCGACGGCGATGGCCTTGGCGTCGCGAAAGGGCACGAGCTTGCCGCGGTCAGCGGTCAGCAACTCCACCGCATGCCAGTAGGGCGTGGACACCACCGCGTTGCCCGCGCCGAACGCATAGGCCAGCGTGCCCGAGGTGACTTGCGCCTCGGTCAGGTAAGGCGTCAGATAAATGTCCGCCGCGCCGATGAAGCGCATCAATTCCTCCAGTTCAACAAACCGGTTGAAGAACACCACATGCCTCTGCACCCCAAGATCCTTGGCCAGCCGTTCCAGGCTCAGGCGATAAGCTTCCCCTTCATTGCGCAGCAAATTCGGATGGGTCTGCCCCAGCACGATGTAAACCACGTTGGGAAATTCCCGGATGATGTCCGGCAACGCGCGCAAGGCGAATTCGATGCCCTTGTTCGGCGAAAGCAGGCCGAAGGTAAGCAGCACCTGTTTGCCGGCCACGCCGAATTCGTCCTTGAAATAATTCGGGTCGGCAAACGGCATATCGGGAATGCCGTGCGGGATGAGGTCAATTTTAGCCGCCGGCGCCTGATACACTTCGCGGAGAAACTGCTGGGCGCGTTCGCTCATGACCACCAGCCGCGTCGAGAGCCGGATCAGGTCGCGCATCACGCGGCGCTGCTCCATGTTCGGCTCGCGCAACACGGTGTGCAGCGTGGTGACGATGGGCATCTGCAACTCGCGCAGCAGTGCCAGCACATGACTGCCGGCCGGGCCGCCGAAAATGCCAAACTCGTGCTCCACACAAACCACGTCCACGTCCGTGATATTGAGGAAATCCGCCGCGCGCAGGTAGGACGGCAGGTCCTGTTCCGAAATCTCGAAGCGCACCTCGGCCGGATAATCGTATCCCTCGGCGACATCATTGACCGGCACGACCAGGCATTGAATCTTGGTAAATTCGGCGGCCACCGCGCAGCGCAAGTCCGTGGTGAACGTGGCGATGCCACATTTCCTCGGCAGGTAATCGCCGAGAAACGCGACCTTGCGGATGGCTGAGGCGGGTTGCATGTATTGTTGGTGGTCGCACAGGAAAACCGTCCTGTGCGGACAATCCATAGGGTGCGCCAGGCCGAAGCCTTCACCAAGAAACATTTCCAACTTTCGCGGCGGATGGTCGCACAGGGATGGTGACCGTTGACACCGGGGCCGGGGAAAAGTCGGCGTGTCGGTAGGGTAACACCCCATAGCCCCCGCTCGCTCTTCGGGTTTATCTTTACGGCATGAAAAATAAAGCACTCATGCAGGCTGGAGGTAATCCATGTCACTGATTTCTCTCGCGGTCACCCTGATCGTCATCGGCGTGCTGCTCTGGCTGGTCAATAGCTACATCCCGATGGACGGGAAGATTAAAAGCATTCTCAACGCCGTGGTGGTGATTTGTGTTGTCGTGTGGCTCTTGTTTGCCTTCGGCATTCTGCATCATTCAGGCGACATCACGGTCCCGCACGTCGGTTAGTCCGCCACCAGCCGGGACCCGTGAAGATTATGAATGCACCCGTTGAAGCTGCCGGTGACAAACCAGGCCAGCCCGGCACCGGGCGAGTCCGCCACCTTCCGTTTTCGTGGTGGACGAACATGAACATTCCAACCCGGGAACCAACCTGCGTCCGGAGCGTCGGTCGCGGAGGGTTGCACTTTGGACAGGCGCAAAACCATGAAGGCAAAAATATTCGAGGTCATTCTCCATAAGCTGCCCTCCGGCAAGTCGCCGGCGAGCGCCCTGGAGGAACAACTCAATGGCTTTCTGGCGCAACACCCGGAGCTGCGGGTGGTGGCGACGCACCTGAACACCCTCGTGACGCCGGCCGAACCGAACGCCATGCCGAGGTCGGAGGAATCCTCCATCGTTATTTTTTGCACCATGTTTTACACGGAATAGAAATCACAACGCCGGCAACGCCCCCGGCATCACGCCGGGGCGTCCGGCTTTCGGTTGCAGAAAGGGTGTCGGGGACAGGCTGATCATGCGGCGGTCGAACCCGTTCAGCCCGGCCAGGTGGTATGCGAAACATTATCCGCCAATTATTTTCCGGTCTGCGTTTACGCCTGCTGTTGCTGGTGTTGCTGGCGTGCGCTCCCCTCGTGGGATTGACGCTGTACACGGCGTCGGAAGAGCGTCAACGACTGGTGCAGGACTGGAATCAGCGTTCGCAGGACATGATGGAATTGGCCACGCGGGAAGAAGGCCGGGTGATCGGCCAGACCCACCAACTGCTGCTTGCCCTGGCGGAGTCCTCACAAGTGCGCTCCGGCAACCGGCGGGACTGCCAGAAGTTGCTGGATGAACTGCTCGGCAGCTACCCGCGCTACGCCAATTTGGGAGTCATCGGAACCAATGGAACCGTCCTGGCCAGCGCCTATCCGATGATGGAACCAGCCAACCAATCGAACCGTCCGTTTTTCCGCCGCGCGCTCGCCACGCGCGCCCTCGCGATTGGCGATTTCGCGGACGGAGAAGCGGTCAACCGGTTCACCATCGATTTCGGTTATCCGGTTTTCGATGCCTCCGGGCAGGTCCAGGCGGTGGTCCTGGCCACGCTGGATTTGGACTGGGTCAGCCATTTCGAATCCGCGCTGCCGACGCAATTGCCCAAAGGCGCGACATGGACCGAGGTGGACCGCAACGGTAAAATCCTGGCGTGTTATCCCTCACCGGAAAAATGGATTGGCCAGCCTTTCCCGGATCCCTCACTTTTGAAAATCGCCTTCGGTGAGGACCACGGCGTGGTGGAGACGATGTCCTCGAATGGAATTCCAGATTATCATGCGTTCGTGGCCATGCACAGCCAGCTGGTTTCCGACGAGGTCGTCACCATTCTCAGCAGCATCCCCAAAAAGGTTCTCTTTGCCGAAGCAGACCGGCGGTTGACCGACAATCTGGCCGGGCTGGGGATTGCCGCTGGTTTTGCCTTCGTGCTCGGCTGGGTCGGAAGCTATCTGCTCGTCCTGCGCCCGGTTCGGACCTTGGTGAAATCCAGCGCACGACTGGCCACGGGCGATCTGAGTGCGCGCACGGGACTGCCCCACCGGGGAGACGAATTGGGCCAGCTTACCCGCACCTTCGATCAGATGGCCCAGGCCCTGGAACATCGCGAAGCGGAACGCCAGTCGGCGGATTACGCGCTTAGAACTTCCGAAGTGCGCTATCGCCGGCTGTTTGAATCCGCCCAGGATGGGATACTGATTCTCAACGCGGACACCGGGCAGATTGAAGATGTCAACCCGTTCCTGACCGATATGTTAGGCTACACTCGCGAGCAACTGCTGGGAAACAAACTCTGGGAGATTGGCCCGTTCAAGGACACCAAAGCGTCCAAGGCGTCGTTCAAGGAGTTGCAGCGCGATGCCTATGTCCGTTACGAAGACCTGCCGCTGGAAACCCGCGCCGGCAAGCCCATCAACGTGGAGTTTGTCAGCAACGTCTATCAGGTCGATGGCAGCAAGGTCATTCAATGCAATATTCGCAATATTACCGAACGCAAGCAGGCCGAGGCCAAACGCAGGGAATACAGCCTCAAACTTCAGGTGCTGTCCCGCCGGCTGGTGGAGGCGCAGGAGACCGAACGCCGGAACATCGCGCGCGAACTTCACGACGAAATCGGCCAGGCCCTCACCGTGATTCAATTGAACCTGCAAGTGATGTTACAAGCGCCGGACACCCAGGCGCTCGCGCCGCGTTTGAACGAGAGCCTCAAAGTGGTCGAGCGCGTGCTGGAACAGGTGCAGGACATCTCGTTGGATTTGCGCCCATCCATTCTGGACGATCTCGGATTGGAGCCTGCCTTGCGTTGGTACACGGACCGGCAGGCGGCCCTCGTCGAGTTGAAAGTCGGGTTCCACGCCGACCGGCTGGAACAGCGCCTGGATCCGGTGATTGAAACCGAGTGTTTCCGCGTGGCGCAGGAAGCCTTGACCAATGTGGTGCGCCACGCCCAGGCGAAAGCAGTGACGGTGGAATTGCGACAGGAAGACGGCCAACTCCACCTGTGCGTGTGCGACGATGGGATCGGGTTTGACGTGGCGACCATCCGGGAAAAAGCCGTGCGCGGCGCAAGTCTTGGTCTGTTGAGCATGGAGGAACGCGCGGTGTTGGCGGGTGGCCGGTTGGAATTCAACTCCGTTCCGGGGCGAGGCACTGAAGTCCACGCGTGGTTTCCGTTGAATTGGCAGACCCCACCGCCCGAAACAGAAACCCCATGAACAAGCCCATCCCATCCATTCGCGTCATGCTGGCCGATGACCACACGCTGGTCCGCGCAGGCATTCGCGCGCTGCTGGAAAAGTTGCCGGGAGTGGAAGTGGTGGGTGAAGCCGACGATGGCCGCGAGGTGCTGAAACTGGTCAAGCTGCACCGGCCGGATGTGGTTTTGATGGATATCGCCATGCCGGGTCTGAATGGCCTGGAAGCGGCGGCGCGCCTGGCCAGGGAATTTCCGGACGTGCGGGTCATCATTCTTTCCATGCACGACAACGAAGAATACGTCTGGCGGGCACTCAAGGCGGGCGCGGCCGGCTATCTGCTCAAAAAAGCGGCGACGACCGAGTTAGCCACCGCCCTGCAACATGTGACGCACGGTGAGGTCTATCTCAGCCAGGAAATCTCCACCCAGCTGCCCAAGAATTTCCTTCTGGATGGGATCGCCAAACGGAAAAGCCCGCTCGAACAGTTGACGGGCCGGCAGCGCGAAATCCTCCAGCTCATCGCCGAAGGCCAGAACACGAAAGGCATTGCCGAAGTTCTAAAGGTCAGCCCCAAGACCGTCGAATACCACCGCATGAAATTGATGGGTTGCCTGAACGTGCATGACATTCCGGGTCTGGTGCGTTTTGCCTTGCGAGTCGGACTGCTTCCGCAGGAAAAGCTGGCTACCGGCTAGCATCCTCCAAAAATTTCCACAGTTCAATTCGGGCTTGATTGGCTTCGACCGTCCGGCGATGGCCGCGATATGCGACGAACCCCGGATATCTGGCAACCACGGCACCCCGGGTTCCGGTTGTGCGACGGATTGGCTGGTCAAAAAGGATTTCCGGGACAGACTGTACGTTGAGTTTCATGATTTTAGTTTCCGATTTTAAACCCCGCCGGCCGTGGCCTCGCGGATCAGGGGCTTCGGGAAATGAATCTCCCGGCCAATGCCGGTGAAATGCCAGCGCCAGTGGCCGGCACGCATCGCCGCCGCCAGGTGCAGGCATGATCGGCCCCAACATCTTTGGCTGAGATAAAGTGACATATTTTTAACTTCCTTTCATACCTGACCGGAGACAGCCGGAGCGGTTTCGTTATCTTTCCCCACTACCGCGCCGACCAGCTCCCTGCCCTGGAAATCACTCCAAGGTCATTCTCGTATGCGATAAAAACGCCTTGAAAAGCTTGCCGCGTTTGTGTCGGTAAAATCCAACGTACCGCTGGCGCCCATCGTCACGGTGCCGATGACTGTCCAGGTGATGAAATCCTGCGTTGCCTGAATGTCATACAGATGGCCGTTCTGGCCGGCGATCGTCAGAATGAACTGCTTCGCCGGCGTGATTTGGAACTGCACCTTGGCAAGCGCCGTCACCACACTTCCCGACACGATGGCATTCGTTCCCCCGCCACCCGTGAGCGTTACCGTCTGACTGTAATTGCTCGCCACCACCGGGCTGAACACCACCATCACCGCCTGCGTCTGGCCCGCGCCCAAATTGTAATTCCCGCCCGACGCGATGCTGAATGGCACTCCCACACTTGCCGTGCCGCTCAACGTCCCCACACCAATGTTCTTCACCGTGAAACCGTTCGTCACACTTGTCCCCGCCAATACCGTTCCGTACGATGTGTTCCCTGGCGTCACCAGGATCACCGGGTTCGTAGCCAGTGAATATTGGTATGCCCCAATGTCCCAATTCCCCGTTGCCGGTCTGGCGTTGCCATCCTTGTCAGTCACAAAATAGCCCGATTCATTCGCCCCTTGGCCAATGAGTGAACTGGCCGCCGCCAGCAAATGATAGTTGTTGTTCGTGCCTGAGCCCGAGGTATAGCCCACAAAATCAGTTTTGCCCTGGGCAGCCGTCAGCGACACGTTGTCCACAAACGTCGACGTCGTGTCGCCCTGCGATTGGATTCCCCCGCCATTGACAATGACGTTGTTGGCCACGACGCAACTCGTAAAGGTCGTCGCAAAGCCGCTTACGTTGTTTAGCGCGATGGGCTGCCCGCCGTTGTCGGGGCAGTCAAACGTGTTGTTGGCAATGACAATGTCATTGAACGTACAAGGCAAAGACCCTTGATAACCGCCATCGGTTCCAAACACCGCCCCGCTCGTGCTGATGAACACGTTGTTGTAAACGTGAACCGATGAAAAACCGCCGTAGTAGGCGTCCCCGAACACACAAAAATTCTGGATGTTCAGGAAGGTGTTCCCGTAAACCTTGATGAAGCTGCCATCCAACGCCTGCAAACCGTCCTGATGTTGGCCGGCGGTATAACTCGTGTTGTACCCCACCAACAGATTGTTGTAGAGCGTATATCCGCTTCCTCCAATCTGAAAAAAGTCGGCACCGTTGGCGTTGGAACTTAAATGCGGACAATAGATGGTGTTGTCATGAATCAAGTTCTGGTCCCAGGTCGTGCCGTTGAATCCAACCGAAAAGAAATGGTCGGCGCTGACATCCGAGATGTAGGCGTAACAATGATCCAATTCAAAGCTGCCCACGTTCTGGCCGTCCATACCGTCGCTCAAATTGCTCCCCAGGTTTACGTATGAAATTCTCAAATTCGAATCCCCGTTGATGCTCGCGGCCGTCCCATAACCGGTGCAGGAAAAGTGCATCGCACCGTCACCGGCATCGCCGCTGACAATCACGTAACTGGCCCCGCCAAACCAGGTGCCGCTGCCGCTGAAGATGGCCGTCCCATTGTGCGCCGAATCCTGCCCGATCTGGTAGTTGATCGGATTGCCCGCGGCGCCGCCAGCCGGTTTCCAACTGGAAACCGAATAGGTTTGGGAACTGCCGCTGGCGCCCCCGGAGATATAAACGGTATCACCGGCTTTGACGCCGGTAACGTTCGATAGCGCTTGCCAGGCCGTGCCCCAAGCCGCGCCGTTGCCCGACGTGCCCACCGAACTGTCCACGTACCAGGTGGCGGCACTGGCGGAAAAGAGCGCGAAAGAGAACAGGATTCCTCCAAGAACGCTTGAAACCCCCATGGTTCGTGAAGACCAACCCAAGGCCACGCCGGCGCGGCTCACCTTTTGTTTAGAGATAGTTCGCATAAGTATCGTTACGTCCCATTGGATGCGACCGCGACTAGGGTGTTCCTTGCCGCCGCTGGGAAAACCCTTGGCTTCGGTTTGGAAGCATGAACCTGGGATCGTTGACGGGCTTGATCCGGCGGGTCGCGCAGGAGTCCCCACCGCAAGCGGACGCGGTCGGGATGGAACTTGGTTCATAAAAACGGCGGTAGGGTAACACCCCATAGCACCGGCAAGGATTCGCCTTAAACTATGGTTATGTGCAATGGAGCATTTTCCCGAAAGCGAAGGTCAGCCGTCCCACTGAATCACCACCTATGAAACACAATCACAATCATGACAACGTCCCCAGCCCCGGATTGCAACTGCAACCCGTTCGCTTTGAATTCACTGATCCCACGGCCACCACCGTTTGCGTCGCGGGAACCTTCAATCAATGGCAGCCCGAAGCCAAGACGCTCCGTTCCACCGGCGTCGGCCAATGGTGGAAGGAAACATCCCTGGCGCCCGGCACCTACGAATACTGCTTCATTGTGGACGGCCGATGGATGCCCGATCCGCTGGCCAGAGAATCTGTGCCCAACCCATTCGGCGGGAGAAACTCGGTTCTGATGGTGTCCAGCTCGCCGGGAGCAGCCCATCTTGCCGACGCTGAACATTCACCACTGAAAAACACAAACCAATAGAAAATAGAAAGAACCGAATCATATGGACAAACAAACACATGCAGCCAGCAGTGACATGGGCACGCTCGCCGAAGACGCGCGCGCCTTGATGGCGGCCACCGCGGACGTGGCCGGGGAAAAAGTCAGCGAAGCGCGCAAACGTCTTGCCGCCGCGCTGGAAAGCGGCAAGCAGATCCTGGGCCGGGTCAAGGACAAGGCGGTCGAGGGCGCCAAAGCCACCGACGAAGC
>Ga0187851_10003414_pt1 | contig 13320 bp, 12 predicted proteins | sample June2016WEW_6_10_FD_132997 | JGI IMG/M metagenome (GOLD analysis project Ga0187851, IMG submission 132997) | Peatland microbial communities from SPRUCE experiment site at the Marcell Experimental Forest, Minnesota, USA - June2016WEW_6_10 | ecosystem: Environmental > Terrestrial > Soil >...
TAAATTGGCCCCAAATGTTATATTTAAAGTGTCGTGTTATTTGAAGCCATCCCCTTTCTTCGGATAAGGGGAATCCGCTGTTAGGCTCTACACTGGTTAGCCCCAGTATAGAGCCCTTTTAATGTGGATAGTCTTCTTTTTCCTATACTATATTTCCTCCTGATTAAAAAAGTTCGTCGATTTTACGTGCTTAAAAATTTGAAATCGATTATAGTGGCTCAAAAACTTGAGTCTGAATTCCTCACTATTCAAGAACAGTAGTCTACTCAAATCATCAATCGAATATCCCAATTCTTTAAAGTATATATTGATTATTTCATCAAGAAGCTTGGGGTTTTCTTTGGGTAGTTCTACTGGTTCTTTTAAGCGATAACCAGCCTTACTTATTTGCATACAAATGTATTTATATTGTTCGGGGTCAATATTATTATTATTTTTAGCTTTTTTTGCAATGGCCGCCATAGATACTTTCCAATATTGCTTTAAATCTGCCAATTTTTTAAGATTAATTCCATACAAATCATCCTTTATATCATATTGCGGCATTAAAAATTCAGCGGCAAATTCATATGCTTCAGATTCTGCATTTTCTGTTCTGGTGTTGTGCATTAAAATGTGCGCTAACTCATGTGCAAGAGTAAATCTAAAGCGATCAGTTGGTAAATCCTTGTCTATGAAGATCAAGGGGTATTTTTCACTATTATAAACCGAAAACCCCGAAATAAATCGTGTACCAAATTCCATTTGAACTATAATGATCCCGGCAGCTTCCAATACTTCAACCAGATTATTTATGGGGCCCTTGGGAATTCTCCAATAATACCGAACAGCATTAGCTACGTTACTTGGCTTATTACCATATTCGTCTAAATCAAAAAATTTTATATTTTTCTCAATTTCAATATCTCGCAGAAGTAGATTAATCTGCCATCGAGTGAGATTAGCACTGGCCTCAATTCTCTTTTGGTCAAGAGCCCTTACGCTCGCACCTTTTCTATATTGAAATTCAGATGAAATAGGGACAATTTGCCCAGGCTGGAAAAAAAAACCTTCTGGATATTGCAAAATCTCAGAAAATCTCTTCAAAACTTCAGGCGTAATGTCGGTTTTAAGACCATGTTCTATCCTCGATAATATTGCCGGTGGAATATGAATCTCTCGGGCAAGATCCTTCTGACTCATTCCACGAGATTCTCTTGCCAAAACAAGTGCATCATGATTAAATCTCATTTGCTGCATTTTGTCTCCTTGTTTTGATTTTGATCGTGGGAATAAATATTTTTTCATTTTTATCAATCGCTTCGTCAATATTTACAATCGATTGAATATATTCATCAGCTGTCAAGTGCCGAGTCCAATGGTTACGAAAACGGGTTTTAGGGCAAGTCAAAAGAATTGATTGGATATTTCTAAACGAAGGGTCGGCAATATAGCCACAATTCAAATGTACAGCCTCAAATCCTTCTAATGATTGCTGGCATTGATACGACTCGACAAGCTCTGTAGGTATATTCCGTGTTAAACCCAATGAGGAATGCTTTTTGAATCTAATGGAAACTCGATTGCCAAGGGAAAGATAGTATGTCTCATTATTATGGTCTTTTACTTGTGCATTATTTTTGCCATTAAAACAGGCTTTCACATAACGCCCGATTTCTTCATAAATTAATCGACATCGTGCATGAACGGAGTGCTCTTGCGCGAGGCCTTGGTATTTTTCAAAATAACCATAGAATCCGCTATCAATACAATTCACCATATCCTCAACATGAGGCTTAACGATTTGCGACACACTTTCAAAGTCCAGAGGTCTCATATAACCCATCCTTTGAGGGGATTTGAAGATTAATTGATTTATCCGTCCATTGAAAGATAATTCATGTAACTGAAAAAGTGTATTAATAATTTCAAAATAATTTCAAAATGGCGTTTTTGGTTAAATTTAGCTAAACTCAACTGAAAATACAAAGAAGTTATTTCATTGGGGAATTACTTATAGGTGGGGGTATATGTTTGTTCCATCGTTTATTTGCGGCGTTTTTAGCTATTTCTGACCGTTTCTTCGCGGAGAGTGCCTTGGCTCTGGCCCTTCCTCCCTTGAGCCCTCCGAGTCGGCCCAATTCGACAGCATGGGGGTTCTTCCCAGATTCGGGGACTTCTTCGGTCGTTTCTCCCGTTGCGAGGTCAACGATGATATGAGCTAACTGGTTCGGGTCGCGTGGTCGTTTGGGTTTTTCCATATCATAAATATACCCAACGATGCTTGTCCGGTCAAGGACTATCCAGAAAAGCGAATTTCAAACTGAGACACTACCGAGGAGTCCGCGGGGTAGGAGGCGGCTGAGAAGGCCGCATTATCAGTGCTGTCGTACAACCACCCCCGATCGAAATTGATCGTGGTCCGGTGTGACGTTTGAGGAGCGAATGGTGCGCCCTGGACGGTAAAAAAACAGAATCCAGCGGACAACGCGTCGATAATTATTATTCTGAAAATAATCCTGAATGTTTGACGACTCATACGACCGCTCCTGTAATTTTTATGAAACTTACGTTACGTGAAAGTTCCGCACTCACGATCCCCTGCGCACGGATTTCTCCTTCCCGGTATTGCATTACCTCTTTATTAAATTATGTTTTGCGGTGCAGATAGCCGAAAATTTAAACATTTTGATTCGGGCGCGTATCTTGTTAATAAAAGCCGCTCATCATATTTTTCTGATTCATTAAAATGGTGATATCCGAATCAGGAGGTTCAAACTCCTGAAAACGGCTCCCGATCGATCATCCCGCGTGTGCGTTCCCCCCTGCGGCAGAAAGGATACGCTGACCTCCATGCGCATTTTGTCCGGCATCAAGCCTTCGGGCGCCATTCACATCGGCAATTATCTGGGTATGATCAAACCTATGGTTGCGTCGCAGTCAAGGGGAGAACTCTTCTGCTTCATTGCGAATATGCACAGCCTTACCAGCATGTTTGACGGCAGGAAAATGGCGGAGTACACGCGGGAGGCCATTCTTGATCTCCTGGCTCTTGGCATCGATCCCGACCGTTCGGTGTTCTGGGTGCAGTCCGATGTTCCGGAAGTGACGGAACTCACCTGGTATTTGAGCAATGTAACGGCGGTAGGCCTGCTTGAACGCTGCCATGCCTACAAAGACGCCATAGCGAAAGGTATTCCTCCCAATGATGGCCTGTTCTCCTATCCGGTCCTCATGGCGGCGGATATCCTCCTCTACAGAAGCAATCTTGTTCCCGTCGGCCGGGACCAGAAGCAGCACGTGGAGGTAACGCGCGACATCGCGCTCCGGTTTAACGGTACCTACGGTGAAATTTTTACGATCCCTGAGCCTGAGATTACCGAGTCGTTGGCGGTGATTCCCGGCATCGATGGACAGAAAATGTCCAAATCGTACGGAAACACCATAGAAATCTTCGGTGAAGAAAAGACGATTCGAAAAAAGATCATGAGCATCGTCACCGATCCCACCCCAGTCGAAGCGCCTAAAGATCCCAGGACCAGCACTATTTATTCTTTATACCGACTATTTGCGACGCCTGCTCAAGCGGAGCTCATGGCCGAAAGGTTTCGCGCCGGAGGGTATGGGTATGGAGATGCGAAGAAAGAGCTTTTTGACGTTCTGTGGGAATATTTCAAACCATTCAGGGAGAAAAGGGAAGAGCTTGCAAAAAATCCCGGCTGCGTTGCCGATATTCGGGCACAAGGAGCTGCGAAGGCGCGAGCGATAGCTTTGCAGACCTTGGAGAAGGTGCGGGAGACGGTTGGCGTTAAATAGCAACATATAGATAGAAAAAAGTTTAAGGAAGAAAGTCTTCAATTTTGCCCGAAAAGTAAACCGGGCTTTGGCGATTTATAAGAAGCAGGCGGCAATCGGCGTCGGCACGCGCACGCCGGGACGGCTTCTTCCTGCAAAAGTTATTTTACCCAATCATGGCTTCTTCACCCTGCGCTTTTATAACCGGGATAAACGGCTTTGTCGGCGCCTATCTTGCAGAGCATCTCACCTCGCAAGGATGGGCCGTGGCGGGCATCGACCGGCAGGAGTCAACTGCCTGCCGGGCGTGCCATTATCTTCAGGCTGATATCCTTGCCGCCGAGGAACTATCCTCGATTCTCAAAACATACCGGCCCCAGAGAATTTTTCACCTTGCGGCTGTCAGCATCCCGTCGGTGGTCGATCAATCTCCCCGGCAGGCGCTGTCGGTCAACATCATGGGCACGGTTTCGGTTCTCGATGCCGTTCGAACCGCGAGCCCGTCCGCGCGGCTTCTGCTTGTCGGTTCCTCTAACCAGTACGGCGAACTGGAAGCGTCCGGCCCGATTGCCGAGGAGCAGGCCGGTCGGCCGGTCGATCTTTACGGCGTTTCAAAGCATGCGGGGGAGATGATCGGTTTGCAATATGCCGAACTGTTCGGAATGGATATCTGTTTCACGCGATCGTTCAATCATTCGGGCCCCGGCCAGCCTCCCCTGTTTGTCTGTTCGGACTGGGCGCGCCAGGTCGCGGCAATTGAACTGGGAATGGCGGAGCCGGTCATCCGGGTCGGCGACCTGGCGCCGGCTATCGATTTGTGCGATGTTTCCGACGTGGTGCGAGCCTATGCGTCGATCCTCGACACCGGGAGGCCAGGGACGGTATATAATGTCTGCAGCGGGAGGGCGATCTCCCTGCGTACATTACTCTCGCTCTTCATGGCAAAATCATCCAAAACGATCTCGGTTGCCGAGGATCCCTCCCGGATCCGCAGGTATAAGCGCGCGGCGATCATGGTCGGCGACCATTCCAAAATTACGCGCGATACCGGTTGGAAACCTGAGGTGCCGATTGAAAAAACCGTCGACAATCTTTATCACTACTGGATCGGTATTCTCTCGCGGGTCACGCAGTAGGGTCGCGGGGCGGGGAGTATTTTTTGTCGTTTAACGATGCGGCCCCATCCTTTCCTGAAACGGCTTGTATCCATCGGCAGGGCGGGTAATAATTCGCCGCTGCATCATTATCACGCATAAGGAGCCCTCGAATGGCGCCCACTATTGACCTATGGTCAAATCCGCCCTGCCAGGTCGCCGATAGCAACCTGGCGTCATGGGGACGCAAGGAAATTGAGATTGCCGAGCAGGAGATGCCGGGGCTCATGGCGATCCGCGCGAAATACGCCCGGCAGAAACCCCTCGACGGTGTACGCATTTCGGGATCGCTCCACATGACGATCCAGACCGCGGCGCTTATCGAAACCCTTCGCGCGCTCGGGGCGAACGTCCGCTGGGCCTCGTGCAATATTTTCTCGACGCAGGACCATGCGGCGGCGGCGGTGGCGGCCTCGGGCGTTCCGGTATTCGCCTGGAAAGGGGAAACGCTTGAGGAGTACTGGGTCTGCACCTTCCAGGCGCTCATGCATCCCGGTTTCAAGGGGCCGCAGCTCATCGTCGATGACGGCGGCGACGCGACGCTCCTGATTCACAAAGGGTATGAGATGGAAAACGGCGACGGGTGGGTGCGCACCCCTTCGACAAGCCATGAGGAACAGGTCATCAAGGATCTTCTTGTCAAGGTTCATGGAAAAAAGCCGTCCCTTTTCCATGAGGTCGCGGCTGAATGGAAAGGGGTCTCCGAAGAGACCACCACCGGCGTGCACCGGCTCTATCAGATGGAGGCCGCCGGGAGCCTCCTCGTTCCCGCGATCAACGTGAACGATTCGGTCACCAAATCGAAATTCGATAATATTTACGGATGCAGGCACTCGCTGGTGGATGGCATCATGCGCGCCATGGATGTCATGCTCGCCGGCAAGGTAGCACTCGTGTGCGGCTACGGCGACGTGGGCAAGGGATCGGCGGAATCGCTCGCCTCGCAGAAGGCGCGGGTCATGGTGACGGAGATCGATCCGATCTGCGCCCTGCAGGCATGCATGGCCGGTTACCAGGTGACCACGGTCGAAGAGGCGCTGCCTCTCGCCGACATCGTCGTCACGGCGACGGGTAACTGCGACGTGATCACCGTCGAACACCTGGCCGCCATGAAGGATCAGGCGATCGTCTGCAATATCGGCCATTTCGACAACGAGATTCAGGTGGATAAGCTGAACACGTACCCGGGAATCAGGCGCACGACCATTAAACCGCAGGTCGATAAGTACACCTTCCCGCACGGGCGCTCCATATACCTTCTTGCCGAAGGCCGGCTGGTGAACCTCGGTTGCGCGACGGGTCACCCGTCGTTCGTGATGTCGAACTCCTTTACCAACCAGACGCTGGCCCAGATTGACCTCTGGAAGAACCGCGATGCGTACCGGCCGGGCGTGCGCCGGCTTTCAAAGCAGCTCGACGAGGAGGTGGCGCGTCTCCATCTCGACAAGCTCGGGGCGAAGCTGACCGTGCTGACCGGCAAACAGGCGGGCTATATCGGCGTGCCGGCGGAAGGACCCTACAAGCCCGACTATTACCGTTATTAACCGGGAACCATGCGCCCCATGAACATCCTCGGTCTCGGCATCCGCCCGCCGCCCCAGGCAGCCGGAAATCCCGCGGTAACGCCGGAACTGCTCGCAAGCTGCTGCGCGCGCTATTCGCGATCCAACAAGGGCATCGACGCCATCCTCGCGTCAATCGACAAAAGCGACCCCGACCGGTCGGTCGACAGTATCTTTCGATTCGTCGATTATGGCCACGCTTCCATCGCCGGCATGACCGGCGGCATCGCCATGGTGATCGACGGCTGCTCCATGTTTCTCGCCTACAAGCTCTTTGAACTCGCGCAGCTCGCGGACGGCCAGGAGTCGAGCACCCGCTACATCAAACTTGACGCGAGCAGCCTTCCGGACGCGCGCGACGTCGGCATCCCCGAACAGCTTGCCGAAGAGTGGAAGGCCTGCCTCGCGCTTGCCTTCGAGATCTACCGCGAATCGTACGCAACGCTTTCCCGCGCCGCCGAGGAGACCCCGGCGATCGTTCGCATTCCGGCGGGCGCGGACGCGAAGGTCGCGGAACGCCTGAGGAAGAATTACGCGCTCGATCGCTGCCGCTACCTGATCCCGTTCGCGACCAGAACCAATGCGGCGCTTGTCATGAACGCCCGGGCCTGGGGCGAAACCGTCAAGCAGCTCGATTCGCTCCCGCTCCCGGAAGCGCACGCGTGCGCGCAGGGGCTGCGGAGGGAACTCGCCAAGTTCGTGCCGCGTCTCATCCGGCACAGCGACCCGGACGAGGCAAGCATTTTCCAGGCGAAGTTCGCAATCGATGCGGCAATCGGGCGCATCCGGCGCGCCGGCGTCCCGAGCGTGCACCTCGCCGACGAGTGCGCCCTCGGCGTCGAAAACGGTTTTCCCTGGTTCTTCCCCTCCAACCAAGCAATCGGCGACGCCTTTGCCGGCAAATCCGGCCGCTACAGCGCGGTCGGGCCGGCGGTCCGGCGCGTCATGGTCCGCGCATCGTGGAATAACATGGCGATCGCGGAACTGCGCGACTTGAACCGGCACCGCACCGGTTTCCGGCAAAGCCCGCTCGTCCCGGTCGGTTTTTACCTGCCTCCCGGCGTCGCCCATGAGAAGCTTGCCGCGTTTCTTTCCGCCCAGCGCTCCCTGGTCGCAAAGCTTGCCGCCCGCGAAATCGGCGGCGGCGCCTATGTCTACGGGCTTCTGCTCGGGACGCAGGTGGAGTTCGAGCATTCGACGCACCTGGACAAGTTCATCTATGAGATCGAGCTGCGCACCGGGCTCGGGGCGCATTTCCGCTATGCCGAGCATCTGACCGCGGCGTACCGGGAACTGGTAAAACGGATGCCGGAGCTTATCCCGTATGTAAATATTGGAACAGCGGAGCCGGAATAATAAGGCAGGATGCGGACGTTCCGGCGAACCCCGTAGACCGTCTCCTCAAAAACGAATAGCTCCCGTCGCGGTTACGCGAAAAAAGACCTTGACTTGAATGTGATGCCGTTTATATATTAGATACTTAAGATTAAAGTACAACGTGATCATTTCCGACCGTAAAGCCGCTGGCCATGACACCCGTGCGATGTAAATGACCCGATAACGACGGAAAATCGATACCAGTTTCCTGACACCCTGAAAAAGGAGCGTGTGATGAAGAAACAGTTGGCAGGGATGGCGATGTCGGCGCTTGTGATATTCTCGGCGTCGGTATTTTCACAGGTAACCGTGCAGCCGGGATTGATGGTCGGCGTCGGAATTTACGGGGAATCGCAGACCGGCGTGTCGTTAAGCAGCAATACCGGGTTCATGGGGGGCGGACTGCTCGACATATCGTTTAACAATATCGTCTCCCTTCGACCGGGAATAGAATATGTCGCACGAGGCGCGTCGATGTCGGAAAACGGAGAAGACAGCGACGGAGTGCCATTAAATATTTCAGCTAATCTTACTTTGAACTATCTTGCCATTCCCATCGATGTAAAGGTGAAAATTCCAACCGCTTCGCCAGGATTCTGTCCCTACGCTCTCGTGGGCCTGAATACCGCGTTTCTCCTGAGCGCGAATGCAAAAGAGACCGCGTCAGGTGATGGAGAGAGTGTTACGGAGAATACCGACGTGGGCAGTTATTTCACTACGATTGATTTCGGTCTCGATCTGGGCGTCGGAGCGGATATCCCTGTCGGGAATATTATCCCGTTCGTGGAATTTTCATACTACCTTGGTATTGCAAACGTTGACGCCACTGCGGGGGACCCCTCCCTTACCAATCATGGTTTTGAAATAAAAGCCGGCATTAAGTTCAAGACCTATTAGACGATAAACCCCGCTGCCCGCGGGTGATCAAGGAATGTACGCACAACCTGATCGTTGCCGATTTTCAAACTGTCCGCTTGACCGTTTTGATCCCCCCGCCCTTGGCACCCCCCTTATCAAGGGGGGATCTTCATCTCCCACCTTCCACGATCGTTATCTCCACTCAGGCGGATAATCTTGTTTTTGTCAATAAACCCCATGTATATAATTATCAATGCCATAGAAACAAAAACTTTACTAAAACTTTACCAAAACTTTACCGTTTTCCATTTTGCCGGGTTTTAACGCGACAGCGGATCATCCATTGGTTTATCAAATTAATTATAACACATTGATATTAAACATTTTAAAACGTTTTATGCATTGATAATCACACAGAAAATACGCGTGTAAATCAGTTGCCTGATCGACCTCTCGCGCATGGTGATTTCTCTCTTGCATTTTCAAACAGCCGGGCTTATCCGGGTTACAGAAACACGCGATAGTCAACTTTGAATACCGTCGCAAGCTTCTTCGCCGACTCCTTGCCTATAAGCCACTTCCCAGTGAAAAGTCCGGCATGCCGCCCAGCTATAGCCTGACCGTTTTGATCCCCCCGCCCTTGTCGCCCCCCTTATCAAGGGGGGATAGGGGGGATCTCATCAAAGATTCGACGATGAAACAGGAATACGTTCCATAACGGCTCTTTAAACCGGATTTAATGCGGGTTTAAGCGGCCTTAGAACCTCCATTTTTGCTTTCTGATTTTTGACCTGGATACACCCGCGGGGGGAACGCCAAGCGCGTATGGCAAAATCTATTCTGTCGTCAAATCCGGCATGAATACTTCTGCGTTTGAAATAAGCCCGTTCAATCACCGGCCTCAAGACTCGGTAGATCTTTTACAATTTTCACCGTCTCCAGGCTCACCGTGATGATCTTTCCAACCAGCTTCACGATATACTCCGGATCGTCCGGATTGTTCGGGTCGTTCACGATGCCCGAGCGCTTATCGGTCGAGACCTGGTACTGGTCGATAATCCAGTCGAGCGCCGACCGGTTGCCAAGGCGGTACTCAAAGGCCTCGGCCGGAATGCCGGCAAGCGTCAGGAAGTCGTTATACACGATCCGCGTTTTATCCTTCGACAGCCGCATTTTTTCGACCCGCCAGTCGAGTTTCGATTTTGCGTTCTCGATGAATTCCAGCTTGTACTCTTTCTGCGTCTCGTAGTTCACATGCAGGTCGGCAAGCCTCTTGCCCGCTTCGGCAAAGGCCGAAAAGTCGGGAGCATAGGGAATGCGAGGCAGGGAGCGCCGGAGATTGGCGGCGTACTTGGAACGATACAGCGGGTGATGAAGAATAGCGTAGATGTAATAAAAAATGTCCCACTTGGTAATTTTCTTGTCGGAATAATGGGAACGGAATTCGGCCAGGGACCAGTCGGTGATGTTCTCTTTTCGGTTGGAGCCGTCTTCGGAGTAAATATAAAAGGGGAAACATTGAGAATCGCCGGTAAGGTGAAGATCGGGGATGATGTTTGTCATTAAGCAATGAAAAGGTTTGTTGCTACTTATGCCGCTGGTACTGATGATTCGATTTTTATTTTCTTTATCGGTGTTTGGAAATATTTCTGAAAAAAGAGCTGGCCTATCTATGAGAACCGGGTCGTAGTACAAATATTGTTTTGTAAAAGGGCGATACAATGATATTCTGATAAGGCAATTAATGAAATTTGCTATTGCTTGTTGTTTGAGATGATTCTTGAGAGTGCTGCTCCATTGAATTTTGCTATAATCAACAATAACGTCAATATTTTCTTTGGCGCTTATCCCTTTGAGACGTTGGACTTCGGTATTATAAAGTTCGCAGAAATGCCTTATTCGATTAGATAGATTATCTTCTTTAAAGTCATAAACGACCGAATCTCTATTCGTTGATACGCCCAATGAATATGTTTTAAAAATAAATTTTACTTTAGAATCTTTTCCCCGTTTAGCTTCCTTTGAGCCAATACCAATAAAGGTATCAAATTTATCTTCAATACCATCAGTTAACCATTGGTTTCTGGTATCCGGCTTGATTTTCTCCCATTTAATATTTTCGTGCATTTCTTTCTTTTCAAGAAAGTCATATTTTTCTTCCTTTTTCCAGAATTCACCTACTGATGCATAGTAAATCTCTGCTTTCCTGACCTTGCTCTTGTCTTTTCTTCGCACTAAAATGTTGATGCTTACCCCTACCTGAATGCCAAACACGTTGTGCGTAGTGCCTGATAGCTTCGGGTTTTTCCTTACATTACCCCCAAGGTCAAGTATATAAATCTCGTCAAAATCCGCAGCCAGATTCTTGCGCATGCCATCGAAGGATAAATCAGAAACAAAGCTGTTATTCGAAACAAAGGCGACAATTCCTTCGTTTCCAATTCTATCAGACGCCAACCTGAATGCTTTTATATATGGATCGCTCAGCTTTCGGAGTAAAGTGGCATTAGAATCCCTTGCATATGTATCGGTAACTCTCTTATCAATACCCGTATACTTTCGGTTCTTGTTATTGTCATTTTCATTCACTTGGCCTGCATTATATGGTGGATTACCGAGAATTACGAAAATTGGCGATTCCTTTTGACGTCGAACCCTTGCCGTGTTCTCTCTGCTGAATAAAGCATCGAGGTGCGACGTTTGTTGTCCCTCCGCAATCTCGAACGTATCCACCAGGCAAATTCCCTCAAACGGCAGATAATTTCCCGCCATCTCAAAGAAAGCGTGCTCGATGTTCATCGAGGCGATGTAGTACGGCAGCAGCATCACCTCGTTGCAGTGCAATTCCTTCTCGTATTTATAAAGCAGCTTGTGCCGCTTGATTTCGCGCATCACGCGGATGATGAAATTCCCGGTCCCCACGAACGGGTCGAGGATGTGCACCCCTTCGTCCGAGAGCGACTTGTCGAACTCCTTCCTGAGAATCTCCTCGACCGAGCGCACCATGAAATCCACGATCGGCTGCGGCGTATAGACGATGCCGTGCGTGTCCGCGACCTTTACCGAGAAGCCCTGAAAGAACTTCTCGTAAATCGTGTTGAGGAAGTGCTGCTTCTGCGAATAATCGGCAATGGTGTCCGCGGTCGTCTCGATCGCCTTGTAAAACAGGTCGAGGTCGGAAAGAAACTCGTCGCGGCTGAAGTGCTGCGAGGTCAGGGCGGTCACGACCTTTTCTATTTCGCGCGCGATGATGTTCCGGTTGACAAAATCGGCATTTCGGAATACGTTCCGGAAGATGCGCTCGGTGAGGATGTGCTGTATCAGCATCTCCTCGACGGCCTTCACCGAAAGTTCGGGGTTGATGGTTTCGCGACAGAGGGAAAAGAAATCATTGAACGCCCCGGTAAAGACCCTGTTGCGCTCGCGTTCGGTTTCGATCTGTTTCAGGAGGCGTTGCCCGATCTCCGGCACCCGGTCCTTGAACTCCTCGGCCGCCTTCTCCCACTTCAACAGCTCTTCCGGCTGGTACTCCTCGAAGAAAATCTTCAGCGCGCGGATCAGGAATTGCGGGTTGGTGATCTTGTCGTTAAAAACCTCCCGCCCGTTCTGGATGATGATGATCCGTTCCGGCGCCTGGAAGAGAATGTTGTCCGAAGGGTATCCCGCTTCGAATTTCCTCCTGACCTCTTTTTCAAGATTGTCGTCGCTGTCCTTTGCTTCCCAGATGCCGTGCCGGAGGTTGTACTTGTCGAACAGGGCGCCGTCGGCCCGGATGGCCTTTCCGTAGACCCGTATCGTGTGCTGTTCAAGAAGATTCCACTGGAACTGCCGGGCGCAGTGTTTCAGGAGTTCCCCGAAGAGCGGGGCAAGCGTGCCCTCATTGGCGACGTTCAGCCCCTTGAACGTGCGGAGCTGCGAGTAGTAGGACAATACCGCTTTATGCGTGGGCTTGAGGGTCAGGGTATTCATGATCAATATAAAATAGGAAATGGTAGAGGAAAGGTAAAGAGAGGACTCGGGCGGTCTATTCGGGTGGTCATGGTTTAGGGTGTGCTCAATTTTTTAGCGGAATAGTTTTGGTTACCTAAAAAGTACCTTGTTAATGGCGCTTGCCAGGTATTATTTTAGCGCCTTTAATAAAAAAATCACAAATGATCAGAGTTGTTTCGATCGCGTGCTTCTGATCATCTTCTATTTGTTCGCTTAAAATGCGCTAATATTCAAAGACAATTTTGTAAGGTGTTGTCGAAAATGAATTGGACAGCTCTCTACAGGTAAGGCTTTATCAATTCTCCGGACGGCAGAATAAATGTACGTAGCAAACTTATTATCAATATGTTATATCAACATGATGAATATCACGAAAAATTAACTGGACACTATTGACCTAAGGTACTAAATGCACCGTAATGGTGCTTAACAATCCCAATCACTCTCACCTGCAGGAAGGAGTATTTATGCTTAAACAATGTTTTAAGCTGGCGGCATTTGCCGGAATTGCGCTTATCGCCGGTTGTTCTCAGCAAAACCCGGTGTCGGTAAAATCCGGAGGGGATGGTTCCCCTGTCGGATTGAGTACGTCTTTACCCTCGGGA
>Ga0187851_10003427_pt1 | contig 13291 bp, 10 predicted proteins | sample June2016WEW_6_10_FD_132997 | JGI IMG/M metagenome (GOLD analysis project Ga0187851, IMG submission 132997) | Peatland microbial communities from SPRUCE experiment site at the Marcell Experimental Forest, Minnesota, USA - June2016WEW_6_10 | ecosystem: Environmental > Terrestrial > Soil >...
CGGCCGCGCGTCAACACGGTGATGCGGTCGGAGAGGTCGGCGACGACTTGCAGATTGTGCTCGACCATCAGGATGGTGCGATGGGCCGAGACGCGCCGGATCAGCGCGGCGATGCGCTCGATGTCCTCGAGGCCGAGGCCCGCCATCGGTTCGTCGAGCAGCAGCATCTCAGGGTCGAGCGCCAGCGTCGTGGCGATCTCCAGCGCGCGCTTGCGGCCATAGGGGAACTCGACCGCGACCGAATGAGCCCAGTCGCCCAGGCCGACCTGATCGAGCAGTTCCAGCGCGCGCGCGTTGAGCGGCGTCAGCGCCTTCTTGGAGCGCCAGAAGTCGAAGCTGTCGCCGCGATGGCGCTGCAGCGCGACGCGCACGTTCTCGAGCGCGGTCAGATGGGGAAAGATCGCCGAGATCTGGAACGAGCGGGCCAAGCCGAGGCGGGCGACGTCGGCCGGGCGCGTACGGGTGATGTCGCGGCCGTTGAACAGGATGCGGCCGAAGCTCGGCGCGACGAACTTGGTCAGCATGTTGAAGCAGGTCGTCTTGCCGGCGCCGTTGGGGCCGATCAACGCGTGAATCGAGCCGCGCCTGACCTTGAGATTGACGTCGCTGACCGCCGCGAAGCCGCCGAAGGACTTGCCAAGGCCTTCGGTGACAAGGATGTCGTCCTCGCTCATCGCCGCCGACCGTCCGCCCGCATGCGTTCCCCCGAATTCCGCTTTGCCTAGTCAAGGCACGGCGAGGCGGGGCTTGTAAAGCCCGACCATCGGCAGATTGCGAGGGAATTGCGGGCGGCGGCGGTTCAGGCCGGATCGGGCGGGCCGAGGCGATTGTGCAGGCGCCGCTCCCAGTCGAGCGCTTGGCGGACGATCGCGTCGAGATCGTCGCGCTTCGGCCGCCAGCCCAGCGTGCTGCGGACGCGCTCGGCCTTGGCGACGATCGCCGCCGGGTCGCCCGGCCGCCGCGGCGCGTGGTTGACCTTGAAATCGACGCCGGAGACGCGCTTGACGACCTCGATCACCTCCTTGACCGTCGCGCCGTGGCCGTAGCCGCAATTGCAGGTCAGGCTGTCGCCGCCCGCTCGCAAATAGGCGAGCGCGGCGAGATGGGCGTCGATCAGGTCGGTGACCTGGATGTAGTCGCGCACGCAAGTGCCGTCGCGGGTCGGGTAGTCCTCGCCGAAGACGTCCATGCTGGCAAAACGGCCGAGCGCCGTCTGCACGCCGCGCTTGATCAGATGGGTGGCGTTGGGGGTCGACTGGCCGAGCCGCCCCTGGGGGTCGGCGCCGGCGACGTTGAAGTAGCGCAACGCGACGTAACGCAGGCCGTAGGCGCGGCTCGAGTCCTGCAGCATCCACTCGACCATCAGCTTCGACCGGCCGTAGGGAGAGATCGGATTGAGCGTCGCGTCCTCGGCGACGGGCTCGGCCGAAGTCTCGCCATAGACCGCCGCGGTGGATGAGAAGATGAAATGCTTGACGCCGCCCTCGACGGCGCACCGGATCAGGCTTAACGCCTTGGCGGTATTGTTGTCGTAGTAGCCGAGCGGGTCGCCGATCGATTCGGGGACGACGATCTTGGCGGCGAAATGGGCGATCGCGTCGATTCCATGTTCGCGGATCAATCGGGCGACCAGCGCCGAATCGCCGAAATCGCCGACCACCAGCTTGGCCGGCGGCTGGACCGCCCAGGCGAAGCCGGTCGACAGATTGTCGAGCACGACCACGTTTTCGCCGGCGTCGCCGAGGCCGAGCGTCATATGGCCGCCGATGTAACCCGCCCCGCCGGTCACCAAAACCGCCATCGCGTCACCGCGGCCCTTGCGGGCCCGCGTCCCCTTTTGACAAATGGAGGCCAATCGGCGAGCCATGGCCGCCGTCCCGTCGCCGGAAGCGCAATACACTCCGCGCGGCGGATTGACCACAGCTTCGCACGCGACTTCCGTTGTGAACCGCCGCGTCAAAGAGGAAACGAAAGGCATTTTCCCGATGCGTAAACCCATCCGCAAGGCTGTGTTGCCGGTGGCCGGTCTCGGCACGCGATTTCTGCCGGCGACCAAGGCGGTGCCTAAGGAAATGCTGACGGTGGTCGACCGGCCGATCCTTCAGCACGTCGTCGACGAGGCGCGCGCGGCGGGGATCGAGAAATTCATCTTCGTCACCGGCCGCAACAAGGGCGTCATCGAGGACCATTTCGACATCGCCTACGAGCTCGACGACACGCTGCGCCGGCGCGGCAAGCTGCAGCAGATCGAGGCGTTGAAGGCGGACATGCTGCCCGAGGGCGCGGCGATGTTCACCCGCCAGCAGGCGCCGCTCGGGCTTGGCCACGCGGTGTGGTGCGCGCGCGACCTCGTCGGCCGCGAGCCGTTCGCGCTGCTGCTGCCCGACATGGTCACGTCGGCGGGGCCGCGCGGCGACCAATGCCTCGCCCAATGCGTCGAAGTCTACGAGCGCTTCGGCGGCAACGTCGTCGCGGTCGAGGAAGTTTCTCCAGAGGAGACCCAGTATTACGGCATCGTCGGCATCGGCGAGGACGAAGGCCACGCCTTCGAGATCAATGGCATGGTCGAAAAGCCGCCGAAGGGCACGGCGCCGTCGAACCTGATCATTTCCGGCCGCTACATCCTGCAGCCGGAAATTTTCGACTTCCTCGAAAACGTCGAGAAGGGGTTCGGCGGCGAGATCCAGCTCACCGACGGCATGATCGAGCTCGCCAAGCGCCAGTTCTTCCATGGCGTGCGCTTCGACGGGCGCAGCTACGACTGCGGCTCCAAGCTCGGCTTCCTCAACGCCAACATCGCTTTCGCGCTGATGCGCGAGGACCTCGGCCCGCAACTGCGCGCGGAACTGAAGAAGCTCGATCTGTAGGCGAGGCGGCTCAGCGCTGCAGCTTGAGGCCGAGCATGAAGACATCGGCGACGTAATTGGAATTGGCCGCGTTCGATTCATAGATCTGGCGGCTGGCGCTCGCTTTCAGCACCAGCTCGCGCGACACGTGATATTCGGCGCGCAGTCCGTAGGTCGCGGTCGAATCGCGCTGCGTCACGCCGACGTAGGTCTCGCCCGACCAGCTCGCCGTGGCCCCGAGCGTGAAGGCGCGCGTCAGCTCGTGGGCGACGTCGAGCGAATAGGCGCGGGTCAAGACGCCCGAGGCGCCGGCGACGACGGAGTCGCCAAGCGTCGTCTGCGCTTTCGCCGTCACCGTGGTCAGCGGCGTCGCCGACCAGATCAGCGACGCGTCGATCACCGGGCCGCCGAAATTCTCCAGGCGCGGATCGACATAGGCGCGCGCGCCATAGCCGAAGCTCGCTTCGCCGGTAAGCTGGCGGGTGAAGGCGAGCGTCGCGCCGGCAACCGCCTGCCAGCCATCCGAATTGCGATCGTAACCGTTGTAATCGATCGAAGAATCGTAGCGGCGCGCGTCGGCGCCGAGCTCGACGAAGGGCGAGATCGCCTCGCTCAGCCGGTAGGAGACGCGGCCGCGCAGGCCCCAATCGTCGAAATCGTCGCTGGCGAGATCGTCGGTCCCGGCGCTCGCATAGGTGGTGCGGTCGAGAGTCGCATGCAGCGCCAGCGTCAGGTCGCCAAACTTCTGCGCGCCGCCGAGGGTCGCGCCGTAGGTCGAGACCAACGGATGCGCGGTCGTCCCCGTTCCCGAGCCGAGGCCGAGCGAGGTCAGCGTCTGCTCGCTGACGTTGAAACGGCCTTCGGCGTCGAACGACAGGTCGCGGCTCGCGTCGTAACGCCCGTCGAGCGTGCCGCTCGCGGTCGGCGAATTGGCGCTGGGGTCGTCGAAATAGTCGGTGTAGGCGCCCTTCAACTGGCCGTGCAGATCGCTGCGCGACCAGTCGGATTGCAGCGCGACGCCCGCTTCGGTCGTCTCGAAGGCGCTGCCGCGTTGCGGCCCGGGGCTCAGGCCGGGATTGGAGGCCCAGCCGCCATCCTCTTCGACATAGGGCGTCAGCTTGAGATCGCCGACGCGAAAGCCGACGGGATCGAACGGCTTGTCGTCGGGGGCGGGCTTGCGCCGCTGCGGGGTCGGCTGGGCCGCGACGGTCGGCGCCGGAACCTTGGCTTGCGGGTCGGCCGGGCCGCCGCGCAAGCCCAGCCGTTGCGCGCCGGGATAGGGCTTGAGCGGCGGCAGCTTCGTCGCATCGGCCTTGGCCGGCTTGGTCTTCGTGTTCGCGTCGTTTGCCCCGTCGACCGGCGGCGCGATCGTCGGCGCGGCGGTTGCGGCGTCGGGCGTCTGGATCGGCGCGGCTTGCGTGAGCGGCGAGGCGGCGTCGGCGAGCCTTTCCGTCGCGCCGCGCAGACCGAGGTCGGCGTCCTGGGCGAAAGCGGGCGCAAACGCCCCGCCGAGCCCCGCGGCCAGCGCGCCGAGGGCGACCCAGCGAGCGCGGCGAAGCTCGACCAGACGCGACCGCACGAAGGCTCCTTTCGCCCGCGCGTCAGCCGCTTTACGGGCGCTTCGAGGGTTAGGCCGGTATGGTTAATGGCGGCTTAAACGGCCGGGCGGCGGGACCCATTGGCGCGCGGGGATGATTGGCGGCGGCGGTCGTGCTAAGAGCGCGCATGACAACCAGCTCCGTCGAAGCCGTGGCCACTGGGCTGCGCACGATTTTCATTGAACAACAAGGTCTTACGGCGATGGCCGAGGCGCTCAGGGCGCCCGGCGGCGATGGCCTCGGGGCCGCCTTCCGCCGCGCCGTCGAGACGATCGCCGCCGCGCCCGGGCGGGTGATCGTCACCGGCTTGGGCAAATCCGGCCATGTCGGGCGCAAGATCGCCGCGACCTTCGCCTCGACCGGCCAGCCGGCGTTCTTCGTCCACGCCACCGAGGCGAGCCACGGCGACCTCGGCATGCTGCAGAACGGCGACGTCGTCATCGCCGTCTCGTGGTCGGGCGAGACGCCCGAGCTGGCGGCGGTCGTCACCTACGCCAAGCGCTTCGCCATCCCGCTGATCGCCATCACGTCCAACGGCGACAGCGCGCTCGGCCGCGAGGCCGACGTTCGCCTCTGCCTGCCCAACACCCAGGAGGCATGCCCCAACGGCCTTGCGCCCACCACTTCGACGACGATGCAACTCGTGCTCGGCGACGCGCTGGCGATGGCCCTGCTCGAAGGCAAGGGCTTCACCGCGCGCGACTTCCGCGTCTTCCACCCCGGCGGCAAGCTCGGCGCCAAGCTCGCGTTCGTGCGCGATGTCATGCATCGCGGCGACCGCATCCCGCGCATTCGCCTCGGCGCCAAGATGGCCGACGCGATCCTCGAAATGAGCGCCAAAGGGTTCGGCTGCGTCGGCGTGTTCGACGATTCCGACAAGCTGGTCGGCATCATCACCGACGGCGACTTGCGCCGCCATCTGAAATCGCACCGTATCGTCGATACGCCGGTCGAGGAGGTGATGACCCGTTCGCCGCGCACCGTCGCCCCCGACGCGCTGGTCGCCGAGGCGCTGGAGCTGATCAGCCGCAAGATCTCGGCGCTGCTGGTGGTCGAAGCCGGCGAGGTCGTCGGCATCATCCACTTCCACGACCTGCTCAGCGTCGGCGCGGCCTGATCCGCTAGCGCGACAAACCGGCTGGCGGCCGGCGCGACCGTCCAGGGAGCGCTTGGCGGCGATTGCGCGCGCGGCGCTTCCGCTCCGCCGAGCAAACAATGAACACGCTCGCCCAGGAGTCCCAATGAGTGGCCTGCGACGGCGCACATCCTTGCCTTGGCGGCCCCGCTATGGCAAAAGCCCGCCGTCCGCCGCGGCAGGAATCCGCGCGCGAAGGCTGCAGTAGCTCAGTGGTAGAGCACTCCCTTGGTAAGGGAGAGGTCGAGAGTTCAATCCTCTCTTGCAGCACCAGCAAATTCCATCAATACAATCAATGAACTATAAGCGGGTCGGCGGCTTCGTGGCGCCTGCGCCGGCCGACATGGGCGAATCGCGACGCCTGCCGGCGTGGCGCGACCGAAGCGGGTCGACGGCGTCTCTTGCTTCCGACAAAGCGCCGCCGGCAGGCTCATGCTTCGGCGCGGGAACGACAGCCGATCGGCGCCGATCAGCAGGCGAGATCCAGACCGACATCCAGAATTGGCGCGCTATGCGTGAGCCAGCCGACGGAAATGAGATCGACGCCCGTCGCGGCGATCGCCGGCGCCGACTGAGGCGTCACCCGACCTGAGGCTTCCGAAATCGCGCGGCCGGCGATGCGATCGACGGCGCGGCGAAGGTCGTCGAGGTCCATATTGTCGAGCAGCACCGCGTCGACGCCTTCCGCCAGCGCTTCATCGAGCTGGGCGAGCGTATCGACTTCGACCTCGATCTTGACCAGATGGCCGACGTGGGCCTTCGCGCGCCGGATCGCGGGGACGATTCCACCCGCGACCGCCACGTGGTTGTCCTTGATCAGAACCGCGTCGTCGAGACCGAAGCGATGGTTGGCGCCGCCTCCGGCTCTCACCGCGTACTTTTCGATCGCGCGAAACGTCGGCGTCGTCTTGCGCGTGCAAACGATTCGCGCCTTCGTCCCGGCGACGCTTGCGACAAGCGCGGCGGTCGCCGAGGCGACGCCGCTCAGCCGGCTGAGAAAATTGAGCGCGACCCGTTCGGCGCCGAGGATTCCCTGCGCCGATCCCGAGACGCGCGCCACCGTCTCGCCCGCGCCGACCGCCGCGCCGTCCGGTCTTTCAATCTCGAACGCGATCTTGGGGTCCATCAGCGTGAAGGCGAGCCTGGCGAGATCGAGACCGGCGATCACGCCGGCCTGACGGGAGACGAAAGCGCCCGCGATCGCCAGATCGGCGGGTGCGATCGCGTCGGTCGTGATGTCGCCGGCGCGACCGAGGTCCTCGATCAGGGCGGCGCGAACCAGCGGTTCGACGATGATCTGCGGCAGGAGAGCGAGCGGCATCGTTCAGGCCTTGCGAAAGTTGGCGGTGAAGGCGAGTTCGCGCGCCGAGCAAAGCGCTTCGGCGAGCGTCACGGTTTGCCTGGCGGGCGCTTGCGCCTTGCCGGGAAAGTCGACGCGCGCGTGCGCGCCGCGCGATTCTTCCCGCCGCAACGCGGCGACGCAGATCATCATCGCCACCGCTGCAGGGTCCGCGCCGGATTCGTCGCCATCGGCGAGCGGCAGAAGCGCCCTGATACCGGCGCGTAGGCCCTCCGCGTCGCGTTCGACCCCGGCGGCGGCGGACAACGCGCGGCGAGCGCCGGCCGGATCGGGCGCAGCGTCGCTGAAACGGCGGCGAACCGGCGCCGCGCGGGTCGCGGTCGCGCTGGCGACGTCGTCGGCGACCCAGCCGGCGAAGACGACCGCTTCCGTGAGGGAATTGCTGGCGAGGCGATTGGCGCCGTGCAGCCCGGTGCAGGCGACCTCGCCGCAGGCCCAAAGCCCATCGATCGAACTGCGCCCCGTTTGGTCCACGACGATCCCGCCCATGTGATAATGCTCGGCGGGCCGAACCGGTATGAGATCGCGCGTCGGGTCGACGCCATGCCGCGCGCAGATCGCCGACACCGAGGGGAACCGCGACCCGAACCGGGCGCCGATCGCGCGCGCATCGAGAAACACGCGGCGCCCGGCGCGTCTTCGTCGCCAGATCGCGCGCGCGACCACGTCGCGCGCCGCCATCTCGCGGCCCGGAATGTCGGCCATGAAACGCTCGCCGGCGTCATCGACGAGGATGGCGCCTTCGCCGCGCACCGCTTCGGTGATCAGCGGGGCCGGCCGCGTCGCCGCCTGCAGCGCGGTCGGATGGAACTGCACGAATTCGAGGTCGGCGAGCGCGGCGCCCGCGCGCGCGGCGAGCGCCAAGCCTTGCCCGAAGCTTCCCAGAGGGTTGGTGCTGACGTCATAGAGCCCGCCGACGCCGCCGGTCGCCAGCACGACCGCGTCCGTCGCAATCGCCGCGCTCTCGTTCGCGCCCGTTACGACGACGCCGCGAATTTTGCCGTCCTCGACCAGAAGACGCCGCGCCGCCGCGCCTTCCAGCGCCGTGATCGACAGCGTTCGTCGGACGGCTGCGGTCAGGGCCCGCATGACCTCGCGCCCCGACCCGTCGCCCTCGGCGTGAACGACGCGGCGACGGCGATGCGCCGCCTCCTGGCCGAGTTCGAGGCGTCCTTCTGCGTCGCGATCGAATCGGGCGCCCCAAGCCGCCAGCTGCTCGATCGCCGCCGGCGCGGCGCGGGCGAAGCGGCGCACGACTTCCTCGTCGCAAAGGCCGTCGCCGGCCGCGAGCGTGTCGATTGCGTGTTGCTCGGCGTCGTCGCCGTCGCCGACGGCGGCGGCGAGTCCGCCCTGCGCCCAGTTGGTCGAACCCTCGGCGCCGAGCGGTCCCTTCGAGACGACCACGACCGGACGCGGGGCGAGGCGCAACGCCGTCGCCAGCCCAGCGATCCCGCCGCCGACGACGACCACCCGCCCGTCGAGCGCTGAGACGTCGCCGGTCATAGCGCCGTCATCCGTTCGACCGCGCGGCGCGCCCGCGTCGCAACGGCAGGATCGATCTCGATCGCCGTCGTCATCGTCTCCAGGGCGCGCCGAATGGCGGGCAGCGTGATCCGCTTCATGTGAGGGCAGAGACCGCATGGCCGCAGGAACTCGACCTCCGGATGTTCACCGGCGATGTTGTCGCCCATCGAGCACTCCGTCAGCAGCAGGGCCCGACGCGGGCGGCGCTCGGCGACGAACGCCGACATCTGGGCGGTCGAGCCGGAAAAGTCGGCGGCGGCGACGACCTCCGGCGGGCACTCGGGGTGCGCGAGCACGACGGCGTCCGGGTAGACGGAGCGCAGTTCGCGGACATCCCCGGCGCGAAAACCTTCGTGGACCTCGCACGCGCCGTCCCAGGAGATGATCTCGACCGCCGTCGTCTTGGCGACGTTGGCGGCGAGAAACCTGTCGGGCAGCATGATGACGCGCGGCGCGCCCAGCGACTCGACGACGTCGCGCGCATTGGCCGACGTGCAGCAGATGTCGACCTCCGCTTTCACCGCCGCCGTCGTATTGACGTAGGCGACGATGGGAACGCCGGGGTGGCGGCGGCGAAGCGAACGCACGTCCTCGGCGACGATCGAGGTCGCCAACGAACACCCCGCGCGCGTATCCGGAATCAGCACGACCTTGTCCGGGTTCATCAGCTTGGCGGTCTCGGCCATGAAATGAACGCCGGCCATTACGACGACGCGCGCTTCGATCTTCGCCGCCGCCTTGGCGAGCGCCAGGCTGTCGCCGACGACGTCGGCGACGCAGTGGTAGATTTCGGGCGTCATGTAATTATGGGCGAGGACGACCGCGTCGCGTTCGCGTTTGAGGCGCAAGATCGCCTCGATGTCGGGCATGTAGGTCAACCATTCGATCGGCGGAATGACGCGACTGACCCGCGGATAAAGCGCCTCGAGGTCGAAATCCTGCGCGCGAGCGTTCATGTTATTCTCATAGTGAGCATATCACGACGCTTATTCTTAGTTTGATAATAAGTGCGCGTCAAGAGGGGGGATGTCGGTCAGCGGCTCTCGTCGATAGCGGACCCGCAGCGGACGACATGAAAGAACGAAGACCGTTTGCGACAGGTCCGCAATCGCCGATTGCCGGCGCTTTGCGCGCTCGGCCCGCAGTTCGGCTGCTAGGCGTTCGCGGGCGCGGCGCCGGCCTGGCGACGGCGAACCGCATCGAGCGCGTCGCGTCACGCCTTGGCGATCGGCAGCTTCGTCCCGACGACGGCGCGCTCTTCTTTCACCGCCTCGCGGAAGCGGAAGGCCTTTGCCGGTCGTCCCCCCGTTTCGGCGACCATGTCGCCAGTCTCCTCGACCAGTTGCTGCTGCTCGATCAGGCGGCGAAAGTTCGGTTTGTGCAGGTTCATCCCAGCGATCGCCTCGACGCAGCGCTGTAGCTGCAGCAGCGTGAAGGCCGGCGGCATCAGCTCGAAGACGACGGGGTTGTATTTGATCTTGGCGCGCAGGCGGGCGATCCCGGTCGCCAGGATCCGCCGATGGTCGGCGACCATGGCTCGGCCGAGCCCGTTGGCCCCGCGGCCTGAAGGGTTGGCCTCGGACGCCAGCCCGGCCTCGTAAAGCAATTCGTAGCGCTGCAGCGCCAACTCTTCGTTCCACCGCCGACCGTCGAGGCCGAAGGCGATTTCGGCGCGGGTCCGGCGGCTCTCCTTCGCCAGGCGCGACCCGCCGGCCGCCATCCACCGCTTGAGCTTCGGCTCGATCGACGCCGCGAGCGGCTGGGCCGCGCGCTGGCGCTGGTCTTCCCACGGGAAGTAGTCGTACCAGCGGCGCCAACTCGCGCCCGCGACCGCCGCCGCTTCCGCCTCCGCGCGCGTCAGGCCGAGATAGCTGATCGAAATCCGCCGCCCGGCGCCGAGCCCTTCGCCGCGTTCGCGGTCGGCGAAGGTGTAGAGCTGCTCGAGATAGCCCAGCGCGTGGCCTGTCCGCTGCTCCACCCAGGCGCGCAGTCCGGATTGGAGCGAGCGGTGCGCGACCTCGAACGGGCCCGACGGCAGCGCGTCGCCCGCTTCGACCGTCATGACCATCGGGTCTCCGCTCGGCACGGCGACGATCACGGCGATCAACTCCGCCGAAACGCTCCCGGTTGGAGCGTCAAAAACTGTCTTCGCGGACATTCGAGTCAATTGATGGAGCGCCGCGGCGACTTAGAGGCGAGGCTGAACATTTGGTCAAGCCGGCCCGCCTCCGGGCTTCGGGACCAGGGGAGGCTAAAGAACGCCAACTTATGAGCTTGCCCCCGGCGCCGGACTGCGCGAGCCGGAGGATCGCAGGCAGGTCAAAACGACGCCAGTCGCAACCGAATCGAGCGCCGATTGGCGCCGACCATTCTCAAGGCGCGCCGGCGTCTCGGCTTTCCCGTTTTTCACGCGCCGCCTCGAACACGAACACGCCCGTGCGCTTGATCTCGGCGTCTTCGAGCGCGCGCGAGGTCGGGACCGAATATTCGGCGACGCATTCGAGCCGGTCGAGGGCGAGATAGCTGCGGCGCGGATCGCCGACGAGCACCAGCGCGCCGCGCCGCGCGAGGCCTTCGAGCCAGGCGAATGCGGCCGCCGCCATGTCGCGCTCATAGGCGACGTCGCCGGCCAGCACGACCTCCCAGCCGCGGTCCTGGCCGATCACGTCTTCAGCCAGCACGTCAACCGAGACGCCGTTCGCGGCGGCGTTGAGCGCGATCGCGGCCTGGGCGAACGGGTCGATCTCGCTCGCCTCGACCTTCGCCGCGCCGGCGAGCGCGGCGGCGATCGCGACGATCCCCGAACCGGAGGCGAAGTCGAGCGCGCGCCGGCCGGCGATGCGGCCGGAATGATCGCCGATCCAGCGCGCCAGCGCCTGTCCGCCCGCCCAGGCGAAGGCCCAGAACGGCGGCGGCAAGCCGGAAGCCTGCAGCTGAGTCTCGGTCTTGGTCCACAGCTCGACCGCTTCGTCGGCGAGATGAAGCCGCATTTCGGGCGCGAGCGGCGGGGCGAGCAGCCGCGTGTTGGCGCGGATGAAGGCGGCGCGCTCCTCGGCCGGCGCCGCCGTCACGGATGCCAATGCAGGGCGGAGACCAGGGTGAACAGGCGGCGCGCGGTCGCCTCGTCGATCTCCACCTTGTCGGCCAGGCGCGCGGCGAGCAGCCCGGCGCCCTCGTTGTGCAGCGCTGTCCGGGCGCGGTCCATTTCCTGGATCTGACGCGGGCCGGCGCTGCGAATCGCCGTGTAATAGTTCTCGCAGATGTTGAAGTAGTCCTTCAGCAGCGGCCGAAACGGCGTCATCGACACCGCGAACTCGACGACGGGAACGCCGGCGCTGGTGCGCACTTCGAAAGTGAGTCGCGACTCCACCTGAGCGATGCGAAGGCTGTAGGGCCCGTCGTCGCGGCCGCGCACGCCGAAGCGATTGTCCTCGATCAGGTCGAACACCGCGGCCGCGCATTCATGGTCGCGGTCGGCAAGTCCGCGCGGAATCGACTTCTCGTCGAACTTCACTTCCGCCAGCCGGTTGCGGTCGGGCTGGGCCTCGTCGTTCACGTCGCGCCGTCCCGCCCCAGACGCAGCGCCACCGATCGCGCGTGGGCGGTGAGGCCCTCGGCCTCGCCGAGCGTCACCGCCGCCGGTCCGAGCGTCGCCAGCGATCGCGCGTCGCATTTGAGGATCGACGTGCGCTTGACAAAGTCATAGACGCCGAGCCCCGAGGAGAAGCGCGCTGAACGCGACGTCGGCAGCACGTGGTTCGAGCCGCCGACGTAGTCGCCGATCGCCTCGGGCGTATGCGGCCCGAGAAAGATCGCGCCGGCGTTAGCGATCGCCGCCGACAGCGCTTCGGCGTCGCGGGCGATGATCTCGAGATGCTCGGGCGCGATGCGGTCGATCAGCGCCGGCGCGGCGGAAAGCTCGGCAACGAGAATGATCGCGCCGTAGTCGCGCCAGCTCGCGCCGGCGATCGCGGCGCGCGGCAGGTCGGCGAGCTGCGCTTCGACCGCGGCGGCGACGTCGCTCGCCAGGCGCGCGTCGTCGGTGACGAGGATCGACTGCGCCGCCTCGTCGTGTTCGGCCTGAGCGAGAAGGTCGGCCGCGACGAACTCGGCGTCGGCGCTGGCGTCGGCGAGCACGACGACCTCCGACGGGCCGGCGATCATATCGATGCCGACGACGCCGAACACCCGCCGCTTGGCCGCCGCGACGTAGGCGTTGCCGGGGCCGACGATCTTGGCGACCGGCGCAATGCTCTCGGTTCCGTAGGCGAGCGCGGCGATCGCCTGGGCGCCGCCGACGCGGTAGATTTCGCTCACGCCGGCGATCTTGGCCGCGGCGAGCACCAGGGGATTGAGCCTGCCGTCGGGCGTCGGTACGACCATGGCGAGACGGCGGCAGCCGGCGACAGCCGCCGGCGCGGCGTTCATGATCACCGATGACGGATAGCTCGCCGCGCCGCCAGGCACATAGAGGCCGACCGCGTCGATCGCCCGCCAGCGCCAGCCGAGCTGGACGCCCAGGTGGTCGACGAACGAAACGTCGCCGGGAAGCTGGCGGCGGTGATAGGAGAGCACCCGCTCGTGGGCGAGCTCCAACGCGTCCAGCGCCTTGCGATCGCAGGCGTCGAACGCCGCCTCGATCTCGGCCGGCGCGATGCGGAAGCCCGAGCGCGACAGGTCGACGCGATCGAAGCGCAGCGTGTAGTCAATCAACGCCGCGTCGCCGCGCGCCCGCACGTCGGCGATGATCGCAGCCACCGCGGCGTCGACGTCGACCGACGCCTCGCGCTTGGCGGCGAGCAGGGCGCGGAACCGCGGCTCGAACTCC
>Ga0187851_10003429_pt1 | contig 13282 bp, 13 predicted proteins | sample June2016WEW_6_10_FD_132997 | JGI IMG/M metagenome (GOLD analysis project Ga0187851, IMG submission 132997) | Peatland microbial communities from SPRUCE experiment site at the Marcell Experimental Forest, Minnesota, USA - June2016WEW_6_10 | ecosystem: Environmental > Terrestrial > Soil >...
CAGCAGCGCGGCTACCCCGCCCGGCCGCTCTCCGGCTACGGCCCCGCCGACCTGCGCCGCGAGTACTTCACTGAGAAGGCCTGCGCCCCGCACTGCACTATTTCCTGCGTGCACTACGTCTCGCTGTTCGACTCCTGGCGCGCCCCCCAGACCCTGCCCGACCCGCGCCCCTTCGACTCCGCCCCCGCCGAGCCGCTGGTGCAAATCCACTCCGCGTCACGCTAAGGATGCCCATTGAGGATGCCTTTGGAAGGCGCCTATTGAAGATGCTCGCTGAGCAAGCATTGAGGACTCGTTGAGGACGCCTTGAACATGGCCGCGCGCGAGAGCTTCCCTGAAATCCGCATCACGCCCCCGCCGCCGCGCGGCCTGCTGCTCTACGACGGCGATTGCGGCTTCTGCTCGCGCTCCGTGCGGATTCTGGAACGCATCGCCCGCCGGCCGTTCGACAAACGCCCTTCGCGCGACGCGCTCGCCCTCCTGCCCGAGCCCGTCGCCCGCACCGTCTCCGGCCAGATGCTGTGGCTCGAACCCGACGGCTCCATTTGGGGCGGCAGCCAGGCCCTGCTGCGCGCGCTCCGCGCCTCCGGCTGGCCGGCCGTTGCCTGGCTGTTTGGAAACCCGCTGGTCCGGCCTTTCACGCGCGCCGGATACCGCCTCGTCGCCCGCCTGCGCCACCGCCTCGCCCCGCCCATGTGCCAACTGCCGCGCACTTGATCCGCCCCCCCCGAATCCTCTCCTGCAAGCAGGAAAAACACCGCCCAAACAGCGTCATTTCTCCGTGCGGCAGGGCACGCTAAGATTTCAATAAGTCCTTTAGAAAACCATAGATACACGGTGAACATGGAGAATTGCATGGTGAAATTCGCATAACTCCTTTGATTGCAATAGATCCACCATGACGAAAGATGCGCGGAAAACATGGAGTTGTCGTGGTGAAAACACGGTTCGCGCATGGAGAATTCGCGCGCGCCGCACGGTGAAATGCACGCTGATACGCGCCGCCTGGAGCTCTATACGTAACCAGATGGTCACGCCTGATCAGCCGCCTGGATGATCTGTTCAGCGCCCCCGCGGACCGGGCCGGTCGCCCCGCGATAGTCCGAAAAACGGAGCCGTTTCGATGGCTGGATCTGCTGTAATTGGGAGTTGGATGCCGTCCCCGTTTAGAGCAGCGGTCCGGGCTTTCGAACTCGGCCGGGAAGATGGCGGGCCCGGAGCAACTCTGCAGAGATTGGCCCGCAAAGCGTTTTGAACGAATCAGGCGGTGCGAGGAATCGACAATGCAACCCTCAGTTGGAGTCATGAACGGACGCCAGCGCGTCGTAGCGGCGCTCGCCCGTCAAGCGGTGGACCGCGCCCCGGTCTGCAATCCGACTTCGGTAGCGACCATTGAACTGATGGACCTCGTCGACGCGCCTTTTCCGGAGTCGTGCCGTGAACCGGAACTGATCGCGCGCTTGGCCGCCACCGGCTACACCGAACTCGGCTTCGACAGCGTGATGCCGGTGTTTTCGGTCGCCCAGGAATCCTCGGCGTTGGGCTGCCATATCCGCTGGGAAGAGAAGGATTGGCCGACTGTTGTCATGTCGGAGCCCATCTGGCGCGGGCCCGAGGACATCCGGATCCCATCCGACCTCTTGTCCCACCCCGACATGCAATGCATCCTCGACACGATCCGAATCCTGCGCCGGCAACTGGGGCCTGAGGTCGCCATCATCGGCAAAGTGATGGGCCCCTGGACGCTGAGCTACCACTGCTTCGGCCTGGAGAACTTCCTGCTGATGGCGGCCGAGGATCCCGACCGAACCCGGCTCTGCCTGGAGCGATTGAAGGAAGTGACCATTCAGTTCGGGATCGCCCAGGTCGAAGCGGGCGCGGACGCGCTGACATTGCCCGACCACGCCAGCGGCGATCTGGTCGCCCCCGGTTATTACCTGCGCTACCTGCGCGAGTTGCATCGCGAGTTCGCCGCTCGCATTCCCGCGCCGCTGATTCTGCACATCTGCGGACGCACCCTGGACCGCATGGATTACATCGCCCAGACCGGGTTGGCGGCGTTCCACTTCGATTCGAAAAACGATCCCGCGAAGTCGATGGCCGTCGTCGGCGGCAGGCTGGCCCTGGTGGGCAGCGTCAATAACCCGCAGACCCTGCTGCGCGGCGCGCCGGCCGAGGTGTGGCAGGAAGTCTACAAGGACCTCGAAGCGGGCATCCCACTGATCGCGCCGGAATGCGCGGTACCGCTCGAAACCCCTGTTGAGAACCTGAAGCAGATACCCAAAGCAGTGGCGCAGTGGTACGTCGAACAAGACCTCAAACGAAGCAGCCACTAGAGCGGCTTTTGGGCTCGACTACCAAGGCTTCCGGGGGAATCCGGGGAACCCGGAACCCGGCGCCATTTCATTTGCTGGCTCCGCTGTAATTGGGATTTGCGGATTCCGTCCTGCGTTGTGCGTTTCCTTCCCGCGTTTTCCCGCCCTTGTCAGCTCAGATTTCCGATAGGCCGCACGATTTAAGGTATGCCGTGATCGCATCGTAATTGGAAGCCGGACGCGTCCAGTCGGACGAGTCGCCTCTCGGCACCCAAATAATCATCCCTTCACGCGCACGAGTGAGCAACACTCGGTACTTATTAAGCACGTATTGGCGCCTGGTGGCGTCATGCACAGTCTGCCAACGGGTCCCCTTAAATGCGCGGATATTCCAGTCACTGTTGTCAGGCACGAGATCAATGTCCCAGCAAACTCCAGTCCAGTCCAGTTCCAGACCTTGGATGCCGAACTCTGTTGCCGGCGTTTCCAGGTAATATGACGAACGCACGTCGGAACTCGAGTTCAGGTACCAATTCTCGACGTCGAGTTCTGCTCTAACATCAAGCCCGTGGGCACGTAAGCGGCGGCCGCCACTACTCGCAATCAGGCCGATTCTCCGTGTGCCCCGCTGGCGGCGCTTTAGCCATTCCCGTGCCTTCTGAAAGTCCCGAGTCATCACGATCGGAAAGTCTGAGCAGGATGCCAGAGCGGATCGGGCATTCTCGACCTGCAGCAACAACAAATGCGCAGCGAATTCGGACACAGCCTGAGCCTTGTAGGACCGAAGGGAGACCTCGAGATGAAGCGCGTGGTCCTCGCAGACACGGATCTCCCTCGGTTGTGTGTCAAAGAGCAAATCGGCATAGTCCGAGGGATCACGCTGGATCGCGTGGGGCGACACTAGGACAGTCCAATGCTGGAAGCGACCGGCCAAGGCCCTCCCCCACTCACCTAAGCCGGCTTCGCCCGTGTTAATCTCCTGCCCGCTGCCGACCAGCGCCACGATGACCGCCCATCCTTCGTGCCGATCCATTATTTCGAGCATGATCTCGGGCTCGGATCGGTCGCGTTTGAACTTCCTCCGAGACTGTTCCCGGTTCCATGCGCGCTGTGCTTCGTCGAATATGACAACCCGGTCTGGCGGCGGGGTCGACGTTGTGAAGTGCGTATCTATGAATCGGTGTACGTTCTGAATAAACGTCGAGACCTGCCGGCGTGACTCAACGATCGATTGCGCGGTGCGTTCAGAGTGGTCGCGCGCCAGTGCCTCCGAGAGGACCTTCACAAGAGGGCCGTTACCAGAAAGGAATACACCCAGTGAACCTTCGTGCAGTTCTCTGTTGTGGACGATGTTTAGGCCGGCGAGCGTCTTTCCAGAGCCAGGCACACCGGTTACGAAACAGATGAGCTTGCGTCCCTCCCGGCGTGCTTGTTCAGTCGCCAGCATGACGGCCGCACTCGTCTTGGTGAGGTTCTCTGCGCCGGCGTGACACCGCGAGATCTCGCGAACATTCTGCCCTTCGTAGAGAACTCGTGCGGCTTCCACAATGGTCGGGGTGGGTGCGTACTCTGCGGAGTTCCACCGTGCAGGATCGATAAGATCTGGATTGGGGGAGCGGTATCTGGCTACGGCTTGCTCGAATACTCCCGCGAGCGAGTGCGCATTTGCTGTCCAAAGGGGAGTCATACAATCGATGACTTCTCCTGAAGGGTGCGAACGCTCCTCAGCATGCGTGGAGACCAGGACCGGAACCACAATTCGCCCGCGGCTCTCATGGTGGAAATCTCGCAGATCTAGGCAGTAGTCCTCCACCTGGAGTCGGGCCTCTCGATCGTACTTGCGACTACCGCACTTGAACTCGACGACTATGATCAGATCCTCGGCGAGAATGACAGTATCGATTCTCTTCCCGCGCCTCGGGATCGGGTACTCCAGCAGCAAATGCCAACTGCTCGCGGGGTGTGGCCTGAGAGCCATCCGGAGAACTGCGATCTGTTGGCGCCAGGCGTCGAGTTGTTCCGCAACAAGTTCCGTAAATGCCCGACCGGCCACTGCGGTGAGGCGGCCGACGATGAAGTCCTCCTCTTGCGCCAGGAATTCCGAAACAGGAGCGTGGTAAAGAGCCGGCACAACTCTTAAGTGTAGGCGCCGCTAAGCGTGCTGGTGGTAATGCATCCGCTGGGTTCAATACGGCAAATCCGGTGAATCCGGGACAGTGCCCCCCGTTCTCACTCCCCGGCTGCGCCGCACTCGACGCCCTTCGCCGGCGTCCTGCCGCGAGGGTGCTGACGCGCGTCTTGCAGCGCGGATCGGGCGCGGGTGCGGCGGCGAAACCGAAAGGGTGTTTCGGTTCTTGTCTGCAAGCGATTGATTCTAAGACACCACAGCCGTAACCCATTACGGTTTCCCTGTTTGGAGCCAACGCCGCCCGGCATCAAAACCCGTCCCGTTCCGGCCTTCCGCAGCCGGCTCCGGCGCGCGTCGGGCCGGCCGTCACCGCCGTGTCCTTCCAGTCCCACAGACCCGAGCGGGCCGGCAGGCCATTGGCGCCGGCGTATTGGTTGCGAACTGCCTGCGTTTTCGCGGCCCAATCGCCGAGCGGGTACCAAAGCTGGCGGTAGATCAGGTAGGTCATGTCCACGGTGCGAACTGGGAGATGATCTTTGACGTCATCGACCTGGTCGACAAACCGGCGGCCGTTGGCCTCGGCCACCCGCGGGCGCCAGCTCTTGTCCCAGGTGCAGACGGCATCCGAGTATGCCTGGTTCCGCCGCTCGCGGATGTTGGCGGCAATATCGAGCGCCTGGTCGAGAGCCGCCACCGCGCTTTTCGGATCGGCCTTCGCCGCCGCGGCCTGTGCCGCCTGCAAGGCCGTGTTGACGCGCGCGAGGTCGAGCAGCATCCCAATGTTCTGCCGGTAAAGCTGGGCAATGCCGATGTAAAGCTCCAGGTTGTAGCGGTTGAACTGCACCTCGTGGAGATTCTCGTACAGCAGGTCCAGCAGTTCATCGTTCTCAGCCAGGAAACGGCCAGCCAGTTGCAAACGCCTCTCACTCAGCGCAGCCCAGTCGTAACTCAAGGTGAGGACGCTCGCCGCGGGCGTCGGAGGCAGCGGCAGCGTCTGGTCCTCCGCCGGTTGGGGCGGGTGGTTGATGCGATCCCAATCGCCCCAGATGGGCGTGCGCGCGTTGGATGCCGCACTCTCCCAACTCTCCTTCCAGAACTGGCCCTGTTCGCTCATGAGCTGGTAAACGCGGCCCATGCCGCGGGCGCCCGGCCCGTAGAACAGCGGATAGAAGAGGTTGATCAGCTCTGGCTCGCCCGCCGCCTTGGGGTGCCAGCCCGCCGCCGAACCGGTGGCATAGCCCAGCCACATGACCTCGGGATGAATGCCGGTGTCGGCCCAGCCGGCGACAAACGTCCCCATCAAGTCGGCGTTCTTCCGCGCGGGCGTATTCTCGATCGTGTCGAGCATCTGGCCAACATACCCGGGGCCTTGCACCACCGCTTCGTAGGCGCCGCCGGAGCGGCTCGGAATGTGGTCCGCCGGCGGCAGCATGTAATAGTTCGAGAACAGGAACTCCTTCCAGCCCACCGTGGATGTGAAAATCATTTGCCGGATCCCGTGCGCTTTAAACGCATGATCAAAATCCGTCCCATGGACCTCGGCGTTCACCATATAGCTGGGCAGCGCAGCGACGTCGTCGGGCTTCATGGGATTCTCGCCCCAGAACAGCACCGTGCGGCCCCGGGCGTGCAGATAGCTCGCCGTCCTGGTCACGAACTCAGCCAGAAGTTTGCCGACACTGCCTTTTTCTTTCGCGGCGTCCGCCTCGTTACACTGGTCGTTCTTTGCCAGCCCGACATAATATGGCTCGTCGGTGGAAAGCACAAAGTACTTCCCGCCCTTGTTCGCGTCCAGCAGATCCTGGAACAGTCCGGCGTACAGCTTGTAGGTCTCCGGATTGGTTACGCAGGCCTCGTAGTTACTCTCCGGATACTCGCGCAGAGCCGCGTATTGCGGGTGCTTCAGGATGAAAGAGATGTGCGCCGGCCCGTCCAGATAAGGGATGACCTGGACGTGGTACTTCAGGCCGTAATCGGTGAGCTCCTGGAACTCGGCGGGAGAAAGCGCATATGGTTCCACCAGCGACGGCGCGCTCCTGTATTGGAAATGGCCCTCGAGCTTGATGGCGAATCCATTGATCTTATAGAAGGAAGCCTGACGCAGCGCCTGTTTCAGGATGGGCAGAGGCTCGAGGTGATGAGCGTCGTCCCAGTAGATGATGCGCATCCCGAGATCGGGCCAATCGGTAATCTCGCCCTCCGGCAGCAGCCAGCGGCCGCTGGCCGGCTTCAGCAATTGGACGAGCGTCTGCACTCCATAGAACAGGCCTGGCGCGGCGTTGGCGGTCACGCGGATTTCCCGCGGCCCCAGTGTAAGCCGGTAGGCTTGCTCCGCGATCGCATCTTTGTCCTTGTCGGTGGCTCCGCCGATGGCGACGGATTTTGGGGCCACGGCCAGCCGGATCACGCCCTGGCCCGCGCCAGCATCAGCCAGTCGCAGGCCGAAGCGTTCGCTCAGGAGTTCTCTCAAAGACTGAACCGCGGCGTCGTCCGCCTTCACGCCGCGTTCCAGCACAAGCTGCCATTCGTCCGTCAGCGCAAAGTCCCGTGGTCCCAGCGTCACCGTTTGCGGAATCGGGAGAGCGGTGTAGCCGCGCGCCGTCAAGGGGGAAAGGGTCTCGGCCAGCAGGGGCTGGATCCCCATGAGCAATAACAGAGCCGCTAGCTCGGGCAAGCCTGGTCCTCGCGTGAGGACTTTGAATCGAAACATCGGTTTTATCCTTGGACTGGAGTGCGAATCGCCTCCGGATTATACAAGGATTTGCATCTGCGTTCCCAGCCCCCGGTCCGCATGCTCCCAAGTACCTCCGCAAACCCGGAAAACCGGCTGCGCCGCATTCGACGCCCCTCGCCAGCGCCCTGCCGCGAGGGCGCGGACGCGCGTCTTTCAGCGCGGATCGAGCGCAGGCGCGGAGGCCAACCAGAAGGGCTTACTGATTCTTGTCCACAAACTGATGATTCTAAAGGACAGCCACAGTAACCCCTTGCCGACTTCTATTTGCAGGGAGCGGCGTTCGCTACGAAACGGAGCCCTTCCCGGCCTGCGAAGTGATTGGTTTCGGAGTCGGGTTCTGTCCAGGGGCGAGCGCTGGCGGCGTTCGCAGGCGATTGCACTATCGAGGTCGTAGGAGGTCGTCTTCGGACATCTCGCAGTCGCGCAGAATCTTGTGGAGCAGGCCCGGGCCGATGGTCTCGCCTGAGTGCACGGGCACGACGGTAAAGCGCCCATCGGCGTGTCGCAGGAAGTAGTGGCCACCCCTCGACTGAATTTGAACGAAGCCTGCCAGAATCAGTGCGGAAACGAGAAGTACCCGCGTAACCCTAGGCGTGTCGCTCATGCCGCCACGGTGACCCGCTGGATCCCTACGAATTCCAGATCGGTGGACGAGCCGCCCCCGACTTCGAGGCACAAGGCGATCGCCTCGCGGATGCGCTCCATGACAGTGTCCAAAGATTTGGCCTGCGTGTGGCAGCCGCGCAGTTGCGGAACCGAGGCGATGTAGTACCCTTCGCTGTCCCGTTCGATGATTACGTCGAATTGGCGCTGCATAGGAGAACCGACTCTATTGTAGTCCCGTTCGGGCCGGGGTTTAGCGAGCCGTGACCAAAGGGAGCGGTCTTTCCGGCTTCCGGAAGGCCGTCTCTGCTCTTGGCAAACGCTGCGCGGCGGAAAGAGCGACCTGTCGGGAAACGCGCCGGGCGGCCATCGCACCGGAACGCGGGCGCCAAGCCGGACTCGTAGCGCCACAGCGCCATCGTGTTCCGCAGACGTGGCAGCGCGTGCCTTCGCCCCGCGGCTCCGCCGGCCTCGGTCCTACTCCAACTCGATCCGCCGCAAGTGGACCCAGGTCTTTAGCGCCAAGGCGGCCAGCACGAGCCAGCGCAGGTCGGCGTCGAAGCTTGGCTCGGGCTACGCGCCCGCAGCGCTATCGCCGGCGGCTTCGCCCGCTTGCTCCGCCTCTTCGGCGCCCGCCGAGCCCGCGGCGCGGGCTGCGGCGATGACTCGGGTGGCCTCCGCCGCCTGGTCCGCCGGGACCTGCAGGCGGTAGGGCAGATTGGGCAGCATCTCCGCGCCGGAAATGACCGCTTCGATGCCATTGGCGTTGAGCAGGTTCTGCAGCTCCAGCGCCTCCATTTCGGTCAGCTCGACCGGCTTCCCGTCTTCTTCTTGGACCGGGACCAGGTCCTGTGGATCATCAGATGGGTTCATAAAAACCTCCGTCAGAATACGCCTGGCAGGCCTTTCCCTGCGTCTTCGGGAGGCTGATCGCCCGCCGCCTCGCCCGCGCGTTCGGCCTCCTCGGCGGAGGCTGCGCCCGGCGCCTCTGCTATGATTCTAGCCGCTTCTTCCACCTGCGACGCCGGCACCAGCAGCCGCCCGGGCATGTAGGTGTACGCCGTGAACGGGGAGAGGACCGCCGGAATGCCGCACGAGATCAGCAGGCTCTGCAGCGCCCGGGCCTCCATTTCAGGCATTTCCAGGACCAACCCCGCGCCGTCCCTGACCGGGACCAGATCATCCGGTGAACTCATGTGCGCCTCCGCTAGAATGAACGTGGAGGGATCATTCCCAATATGTCCTACGAAGACCATACCAGCAAGGCGATGTGGTTTGTCGCCGGCGCGGCCGTTGGGGCCACCCTGGCGCTGCTGTTCGCTCCCGCCTCCGGGCGCGTCACCCGCCGCCAGATCCGCCGCAGCGTCGAGCACGGCACCGATGCCATCAGCGAGACCAGCAACAACATACTCGAAAAAGGCAAGGAACTCTACGAAAAGGGCCGCCAGATGGCCGACGACGCCGCGCAGATGATTGAGCGCGGCCGCAAGATGGTGGAGGGCTAATGAGCGTCCGGCTCTGGGAATTCTCCAACGAACCCTTCGCCGACTTTTCCAAACCCGACAACGCCGCGGCGATGCGCGCCGCGCTGGCCGCAGTCCGCTCGGAGTTCGGCCGCGAGTATCCGCTGCATATCGGCGGGGCGACTTTTCACACCGGCGACCTGCTGAAGTCGGTCAACCCGTCGCAGCCTTCCGAGACGGTCGGGCTGCACCACAAGGCGACGCGCGAGCTGGCCGGCCAGGCCGTGGCCGTGGCCGATGCCTGCTTCGCCGGGTGGTCGCGCACGCCGGCCGGGACGCGCGTCGAGATGCTGCGCCGCGCCGCCGCCAATCTGCGCCGCCGCAAATTCGAGTTCAATGCCTGGCTGGTGCTCGAGGCCGGCAAGACCTGGATCGAAGCTGAAGCCGAGACTTGCGAGGCCATCGACTTCTGCGAATATTACGCTCTTCAAATGCTCAAATGGGCCGAGCCCGAGCCGCTGCCGCAAGTGGGCGGCGAGCACGGCGAGTTGCGCTATCTGCCGCTCGGCGTGGGCGTCGTCATCCCGCCCTGGAACTTCTCTCTGGCGATCCTGGCGGGCATGACCGTGGCGGCGCTGGTGGCCGGCAATACGGTCGTGCTGAAGCCCTCGAGCGATACGCCGACCGTTGCCGCCAAATTCGTCGCGGTGCTGGCCGAGGCCGGCTTCCCGGCCGAGTGCTGCACGCTGCTGGTGGGCGGCGGCAGAGAAATCGGCGATCTGCTGGTCGCGCATCCGCGCACGCGCTTCGTCTCCTTCACGGGATCGCGCGAGGTCGGCCTGCGGATCAACGAACTCGCGGCCCGGCCGCACGCGGGCCAGCTCTGGATCAAGCGCGTCGCCGCCGAAATGGGCGGCAAGGACGCCATCATCGTCGACGACGAGGCCGATCTCGACTCCGCCGCGCAGGGCGTCCTGGCTTCGGCCTTCGGCTATCAGGGCCAGAAGTGCTCGGCCTGTTCGCGCGCCATCGTCGTCGCTTCGGTTTACGAAGCGTTTCTCGCGAAACTCGTGCCCCTGGTGCAGGCCATCCAGGTCGGCCCATGTGAAGACCAGCGTAACTACATGGGTCCGGTGATCAACGAGCGTTCCCGCCGCACGATCCTCGACTACATCGAAATCGGGAAGAAGGAGGGGCGCCTGCTCACCGGCGGCGCTGCCGCTCCGGGCGAAGGCTACTTCGTCCAACCCACCGTGATTGCCGACATCGACTCGAAATCACGCCTGTTCCAGGAGGAGGTCTTCGGACCGGTGCTGGCCGTCACGCGGGCCCGCGATTTCGAGCACGCCCTCGAACTGGCCAACGACACCGAGTACGGCCTCACCGGCTCCGCCTACACCCGCAATCCGGCCAAGATCGAAGCCGCCAAGGAGCGTTTCTTCGTCGGCAACCTGTACTTCAACCGCAAATGCACTGGCGCCCTGGTGGGCTGCCATCCCTTCGGCGGCTTCAACATGTCCGGCACCGACTCCAAGGCCGGCGGCCCCGATTACCTGCTCCAGTTCCTGCAGGCCAAGTCGATCGCCACCAAGACCGCTTGACGCGCCATCGCTGAGCCAATGCCCGAGAACGTGCGCATTGCGCACCCAGAGCGCTGCCTCAGAACTGTGCGGTCCGAGTTCCACGCCCCAGTGTGATTCGCGCCTTGGCTGCTCGGACTTATTTTGCCCTGCAGCCGAACGTTGGAATATCATCGTCCCATGCGGACCGCAGTGCTGCTTGGGACCATTTTGATGTGCTTGGGTTCAGGAGCGGTCTTCTGCCAAGAGATGACAGGCCTGCAATACAATGGCAGAGCCTGGAGAAACCTCTCCGATCAAATGAAACTGGGGTACGTCATTGGGTTTAGTGAAGCTTTGGGGGCGTGCGACGACGAGAAACTGCCGTGCCATCTTCATTTCGATGAAATAGTACAGGGTGTAAGCCGCATTTTCGATGAACCTGAAAACACGTTACTAACTATTCGGATGGCGATCCACGCTTTAGCGATGAAGTCACGCGGCGCCGACCCCGCTGCCGTTGAGAAGGAACTGGCAGAACTGCGTCGAATTTGCAGGCAACTTCAACCTCAAGTGAAATGAGCGAGGAAACAATGGGAAGTCAACTTACTATGCACAGGTCCATCTCGGACTCCCACGACAACGGTGTGGTAACCCAGTACACCGTCTCTTCCCCACCGGTGGCCTTCATCCGGTTAAAGGGAAGAGCCTGGAAGATACTCAAGGTGAAGCCAGACGAGCATCTTGAGACGCTCGAAGGTGAGTACAGTACCGCCGAAGAAGCGTTGGCTGCTCTACAACAGGAAATCGACTCAGCTCAGCACGGCGGAGAGACGGGACAGAGGCCAAGAACCTCTGATCTCCCGCACTCAAGTTAGGGCTCCTGTTTCAGAGATGATGCACTGCGGTCCGAGTTGCTGCATAAAGAAGGCATGCTCGACACGGCGCTGTTCTCGGTGAGCTACTCGGGCTCGTGGGGCCAGGCGATGCTGGACCTCGAGACCTTTGCGGACCGTGCGGCCGATCTGGGCTTCGACGGGGTGATGTTAAGCGGCAAGCGCCCGCACCTTCCCGTGCTGGACTGGGGACCCGAGGTTTGCGCCCGGCTGCGCAAACGCCCCGAGGCCCGCGGGCTCAAGCCCGTCGTGGTGGCGGCTTACAACAACTTCACTGCCGACGTGGACCCCTTTCCGGGAGACCACTGACCGCCCATTCTCCACACCCTGTGCAGACCGGCCGCACGCGGGTTATAATGGTGTCAGCCCCGATTGGAAGGGGACCCTCAAATTCGAAATCTAGGGTAGAGTTCGAACAACGTGGCGAGGGGCGGTGCTTTCCGGTACCGCCCCTTTCCCTTTTTCAGGCGACGTTATTGTCCTTCGCGCCGACCTCAGGGTGCGCCGCAGCGAACGTGAGCGCCTGGCGCACGTCTTCTTCATCCAGCTCGGGGTAGTTGCGGAACAGATCCTCGCGATTCGGAGAGATAGACACAGCTTCGACCAGGCGGCGGACCGTGATGCGCATGCCGCGGATGCATGGCTGGCCGTTCATCTGGCTCGGGTTCCAGGTGATCCGATCAAAGTTCTCCATCGACCTCATTTTCGCAGATTGCGATCGGCCGGTACATAGTCCGGCTCGATGCAGGCGTTCGTCGTCAACTCGAACATGCGTTTCCGCAGAGGAATGATGGCCCGATTGGGATTAGCGGACTGGGCAGACCGCGTGACACCATTTGCCCTAGAGCTGCTCTTTGCTCCAATCGAGCTGGTTGTTCACCAGTTTCTTCCTGGCGCGGCACCCACGCCTCAGGCGAGCCCGGCCAGCAGAGAGTCGGTGAGATCGGCAATCAGGATGTTGCCCGCGTTGTCGGGCGAATAGTCGACCTTCGGCATGCCGTCCACGGTGGCGGCGATGGCGATGCGGGCGTGCGGCGCGTAGACGATGCCGACGTCGCTGCGCAGCGCGTCGAGTGCGCCTCCTTTGCTGGCGACGTCGTCCCCTAGGCGGCGTCCGATGCCGTCCTTGAACTGTTCGCGCTTCATGATCGCGAGGATCTCTTTCGACGCCTCGGCCGAGACGATTTTGCCGAGCGTGAGCTGCTCCAGCAGCCACACCATTTCGCGCGGCGTGCTGACGCCGATGCCGAAGCGCTTGTTCTCCTCCATCTGCCCGGCCTTGCTGTAGCCCGCGGCGGGCTTGAGCTGATTGGCGTCGCCGCGAATCTGGCGCAGCGAGCGCGTCGCTCGCATGCCGATCTTCTCGAGGTACGCGTTGGCCGTGTCGGAGGAGACGCGGCCGAGGATCAGGTTGGTGGCTGTGTTGTCGCTGACGACCATCATCAGGCGCGAGAGGTCGCGGAGATTCAGCACCAGGCCGGCCGAGAGCTCCTGCAAGATGCCGGAGCCGGAGACGATGTCCTCTTGGCGCAGCGTCAGTTTCTCGTCCCAACGGAGCTGGCCCTGGGCGACGAGATCGAACAG
>Ga0187851_10003430_pt1 | contig 13278 bp, 10 predicted proteins | sample June2016WEW_6_10_FD_132997 | JGI IMG/M metagenome (GOLD analysis project Ga0187851, IMG submission 132997) | Peatland microbial communities from SPRUCE experiment site at the Marcell Experimental Forest, Minnesota, USA - June2016WEW_6_10 | ecosystem: Environmental > Terrestrial > Soil >...
GCTTCAGTGGCCTCCGCGGCGTCAGCGTCGGCCTTGGATTGATCAGCGGCGGCTTCGGCGGTGGTCACCTTGGTGCGCATCAACTCGTAACCGGCGAGATAGGCCTTGTAATTGGCCAATTGCGCCTCGGCGGAAGTTTTCTTTTGGGCGTCGGCGATGGCGTAAACTGCCGGGTCAATTTCCACGAGCAGGTCGTTCGAGTGGACGAGTTGATTGTCCAGTACGTGTACCGCCAGGACCTGGCCGGCAACCCTGGGCGCGACGGACACGACGTGGGCCTCGATGAACGCGTCGTCGGTGGATTCGTGCGTCAAAAAATTGTTGAGATAAAGCAGCGCAAAATACAACAGCACGGCGAGCGCCGCCGTCGCCGGCCAGAGGAACAGCGGCGAATTCAGTCGGGCCAGTTTTGCGCCGTTGCCCTTGGGAACGGCTGACGGCGGACTGGCGGAGGATGGATTTTCGTTCATAACATTTTTAAATTACTGGTAGGGCGGTGCTGCTGCGCCGCCGTGCGTCGCGGCAGCGGCGCACCCGCCAATTAAAAAAACAAAAGTTCTCATGTTTTTGGCGTGAGCCTTTCACCGGCGTGCTGTTTGGCGATCAAAACGTAGATGGAGGGGATCACCAGCAGCGTGAACAGGGTGCCGATGGTCATGCCCGAGACGAGCACGATGCCGATGGAGTTGCGCGCCGCCGCGCCGGCGCCGGAGACCAGCGTGAGCGGGATATTGCCGGCCACGGTGGCCACGCTGGTCATCAACACGGGCCGCAACCGCAGCATGGCGGCCTCACGGATGGCCTGGATTTTGGTCCGGCCCTGGCGCTGGAGTTCGTTGGCGAACTGCACGATGAGGATGCCGTTTTTGGAAATCAACCCGACCAGCGTCACCAGCCCGACCTGGGAATAAATGTTCAGCGTGGTCGTCCAGCCGTTGGTCCAAAACGGGATGTTGGGGTTCGGCATTTTAAGGAAACAGAACATCAACGCGCCAAACATGGCCAGCGGCACCGAACCCAGCAAAATGATGAGCGGGTCGCGGAAGCTGTTGAACTGGGCGGCCAGCACCAGAAAGATCAAAACCAACGCGAGCGTGAAGGCGGACAGGAATTTGTTGCCCTCGGTGCGCAATTGTCTGGATTCCCCGGTGTAGTCCAGTTTGTAACCCTTCGGCAGAATCCTGGCTGATTGGGCTTCCAGAAATTTCAATGCTTCGTCCAGCGGGCGGATGGCCACGCCGCTGATGGTGACGGAGTTCAGCTGCTGAAACCGGTTGAGAGCGCGCGGCGTGGTTTTCTTTTGCAACGTGGCAAACGTGCTCACCGGAATCAGCTTCCCGTTTGGTCCCTGCACATAATTATTCTCCAACTGGCCGGCGGTCAGGCGCTCGATGCGTTTGAGCTGCGGGATGACCTTGTAACTGCGACCGGCAAAATCGAAGCGGTTCACATAATTGCCGCCCACCAGCGCCGCGAGATCGGAGCCCACCGTTGCCATGTCGAGTCCGAGCGCGGACACCTTGTCGCGGTCCAAAACCAGTTCGACCTCCGGCTGGTCAATCTTGAGGTCAATGATGGGTGGAAACGCGAACATGCCGTTGGTGGCGGCGGTTTGCTGCAACTGCCGGGCGAAACCCAGGATCTGCTCCGGTTCGGCGGTCGAGGAGAGGACGAATTCCACCGGGAAATTTCCGCCGCCGGGCAGCGCGGGCGGCGCGACGATGGTCGTCCGGATTCCGGGTATGTGACCGGCCAGGGCCTGAACCTCCGGCATGATCTGGAACACGGTTCGTTTCCGTTCGCCCCACGGCTTGAGCACCACGCCGCAGAATCCGTTGTCGGGGAACGTGATTTGGAACATCTGATCCTTTTCGGGAACTTTGTCGAGCTCCCGGGCCAGCGCGTCGGTGTAAAACGTCGTCTGGTCAATCGTCGCATCCGCCGGGGCTTCGACGATGCCCATCATGAAGCCCTGGTCCTCCGTCGGCGCAAGTTCCTTGGATGACATCATGAACAATGGAATCGTCAGCAAGCTCAGCGTGATCCAGACGGTGTAAACCAGCGGGCGGACCGACAATGTGGCGTCCAGCACGCGTCCGTAAAATTTGCGGAAACGGTCGAAATCGTGGTTGATGCGGCCGGCGAGCCCGTGCTCCTCGCGTCCGGCATCCAGCAATTTGGAAGACATCACCGGCGACAGGGTCAGCGCGACGATGCCCGAGATGAGCACCGCGCCGGCCAGCGTGAGGGCGAATTCGCGGAACAGGGAACCCGTCAGCCCGCCTTGAAACGCGATCGGCGCATAAACCGCCGCCAGCGTGATGGTCATGGCAATCACCGGGCCAACCAGTTCGCGCGCGCCCAGCAGCGCCGCATCCACCGGGGTTTTGCCTTCGCGAACGTGGCGCTCCACATTTTCGACGACAACAATCGCGTCGTCCACCACCAGCCCGACGGCCAGCACAATGGCCAGCAGGGTCAGGAGGTTGAGCGTGAAGCCAAAAATCTGCATCAGAAACACAGCGCCGATCAGCGAAACGGGTATGGCCACCAGCGGGATGAGCACCGACCGCAACGAGCCGAGGAACAGGAAAATGACGACGGCGACGATGATGAGCGTGACGATCAACGTGCGGACCACTTCGTGAATGGCGTCGCCGATGTATTTCGTGGCGTCATACGCAATGCCGCCGGTGAGTCCGGTGGGCAGCTCCTTGTCAATGGATTGCATTTCAGCCTTGACCCGCTTGACGACGTCGAGCGAGTTGGCATTGGGCAAAACCCAGATGCCCATGAAGACCGCCTTCTGGCCGTCAAACCGCACTTCCGAGTCGTAGTCCTCCGCACCCAGCTCCACGTCGGCCACGTCGCTCAGCCGGACCAGCTGGTCGCCGGACTGGCGGATGACGAGATTGCGGAATTCCTCGACGGAGCGGAGGTTGGTGTTGGCGGTGAGGTTGACCTGGATCAGCGAACCCTTGGTGCGGCCGACGGCGGAAAGAAAATTATTGTTGGCCAGCGCCAGGCGGATCTGGTTCGGGCTGATGTTGAATGCCGCCAGACGATCGGGCTTGAGCCAGATGCGCATGGCGAAAACGCGTCCGGCCAGGATGTCCGCGCGCTGCACGCCTTCGATGGCGGAAAGGCGGGGTTGCACGATGCGGACGAGGTAATCGGTGATCTGGTTGGGCTCCAGGATGTTCGAGTTGAAGCGCAGATAACAGGAGGCGAACTGCGAATCGGCGGATTCGATGTTGATGACGGGCACCTCGGCCTCCGGCGGCAGGTCGTTGCGGACCTGGTTCACCTTGGAGCTGATTTCGGAGAGCGCCTTGTTGGCGTCGTAATTCAGCTTGAGCCGGGCGGTGATGGTGGACAGGCCCAGCGCGCTGCTCGATTGCAGGTATTCAATGCCGTCGGCGGCGGCGATGGCGCGTTCCAGCGGCTGGGTGATGAAACCGCGCACCAGTTCGGCGCTGGCGCCAATGTAAGCGGTGGTGACGGTGACGGTGGCGTTTTCGCTGTGCGGGTATTGGCGGACGTTGAGCGAGCGGATGGCCTGGAACCCGGCGATCAAAATCACCAGGCTCACCACCAGGGCAAGCACCGGTCGCCGGATAAACAGGTCGGTGAAGGACTTCATTCTTTTGGATTGGAAAACATCGAACAACCAACCTCGAACGCCCAACATCCAATGATGGGGTCACATCCACCCGCCAAACAGTGGCTGTTCGATGTTGCATGTTGCATGTTGAATGTTCGTTTCATGACTTAGCTGTCCGAGGGGCTGGGTTTTTCGACAGCCTTGGGCACCAGGTCGTTGTTTTCCTGCACGGACATGCCGTTGCGGAGCTTGAACACGCCCGCGCTCACCACGCGGTCGCCGGCCTTCAAACCCGTTTCCACGCTGATGAAATCGCCCCGGGACCGGCCAGTACGGACAAATTTCTGGGTGACGACGGTTTCCGGTTTTCCGCCGTTCTTGCCCGGGTGCGACTCAATCACGTAAACCGAATCACCATACGGCGCGCTCAGAATGGCCGTCGCGGGAATCGCCAGCACCGTTTGCTCTTCCGGGAAAACCACCTCGACGCGCACGAACATCCCCGGGTGCAACTGTTTTTCGGCGTTTTCAAACGTGGCCTGCAGCCGCACGCTGCGCGTCATCGCATCCAGGTCGGGATTGATCGCCGTCAACGTGCCGTCAAACGACCGGCCGGGGTAGCTGTCCGAGGTGACCCGCACCGCCAGCCCGGTTTTGAGCCGCGCCAGATCCTGCTGGGGCAGGGAAAAATCGGAAAAAACCGGCGACAACGCCTGCAAAGAAACAATCGGTTTGCCCGCGTCCAGCAACTCGCCGAGATTGACCAGCCGGATGCCCAATTGCCCGGCGAACGGCGCCCGGATGGTCTTCTTTTCAATCGTTGCGCGGATGTTGTCGGCATTCGCTTGTTCCTGTTTCAAAGCCGCCTCCGCCGTGTCCAGTTCAGATTGGGACACGGTGTTGTTCGCGCGCAGCTGGCGGTCACGTTCGGCATTGAGCCGCGCCAGATCCACCTGGGCTTCAGCGCCCCGCAATTGGGCCTCCTCCGACGATGTGTCCAGCCGCACCAGCAGGTCGCCCTTGGCCACGACCGCGCCGGATTCGAAGGCGATTTCGCTCACCGTCCCGGCGATTTCGGGCGAGACGGTCACGCCCTGCACCGCGTTGATCGAGCCGATCGCCGTCAGCGTGTCCGGCCATTTTTCCTCGTGCGCCACCGCGGCGGAAATCGTTTCCGGCGGCGGTGCGAACGCCTGGCCGGCGGCGATGAGCGTGCGGATCTGCCACGTCTTGACGCCGGCCAGCACCGCAACAATGGCCAGCACGATGACGATGGCAACGATGATTTTTCGTTTCATGCTTTTGCTCTCCTTGAAATTGAAGCCCGCTGCTTCTTCTTGGCGCCCGCGCCGGCCAGGAACAAATCCACGATGCGCTCGGCCGACCGGCGGTTCAGGCGGTAATCCGGCATCAACAAATGTGACGCGATAAAAAAGTGCGCCAGGCCGTAAAAACCGTACGCCAGATCCCGGCGGTCAAACCGGTCGCCCAGCTCGCCGGCCGTCTGCGCCCGCTGGATGAGCGAACGGATGAATTCGAGGTTGCGCTGGCAGCGGTCGAGATAACGCAGGTCCGGCGGCACTTCGCCCGGGGCGGCAAAGGCCGTGGCAAAGGCGATGCGCGTCAGATCCCGGTTTTTGTAAAAGTAATCGAACAGCGCCGCGAGAATTTCTATCAATTGTCCGCGAACGTCCGATTTGCGGGCCGCAGCCTGCTGCACGACCTGAAATCGCTCGTCGTGCGCCTCGCTGACCAGCGCCTGGAACAGGTCGGCCTTGTCGCGGAAATGATAATACAACGCCGGCTTGGACACCTTCGCGTCGCCGACGATCTGCTGGACGGAGGTGGCCGCGTACCCGCCGTTGGCGAAGCGCTTGAGCGCCGCCCGGAGGATCAGCCGCCTGGTTTCGAGGCCGTGCTTGGACATAAACCTACCGAACGGTAGGTATGAATCAGCCGCTTGTCAAATGATTATTCTTCGGGGGACTGAAGCCGGGGCGTGTCTCGACCTGCCGGCTGTTTGGAGTTCCGCGTTTACGCGGTTCGGACAAACTCCACCGCCTAAAGGCGGAACTCCAAACCACGCGTGCAATCGCCCGATGAATCTCACTCCGGCACGGTTGGAGCTGCCGGCCGCTCCAGCTTGGAGTGGCGGCGGCTGTAGCCAAAATAGATGACGAAGCCGATGACCATCCACACGATGAGCCGCGCCCAGGTGTCGTGCGGCAGTTTATACATCAGATAACCGCAAGTCAGGACGCCCAGCGGCGCGACCAGCCAGAACGCTGGCGTGCGAAATGGCCGGGGAATTTCCGGGTCGGTGTAGCGCAGGACGAACACGCCGGCGCAGACAATGGCAAAGGCGAGCAGCGTGCCGATGGACACCAGTTCGCCCAGCAGGCCGATGGGGAACAAACCCGCAACCAGCATGGCGACCGCGCCGGTGAGGATCTGGGCGACCCAGGGCGTGCGGAATTTCGGATGCACCGCGCTGAACACCGGCGGCAGCAGGCCATCCTTGGACATCGTGTAAAAAATCCGCGGCTGGCCGAGCAACATGACGAGGATGACGGAAGACAATCCGGCAATCGCGCCAACTTTGACCACCACGCGCAACCACACGAGTTTCGGGCCAAGCGCGTTGATGGCGACGGCAATGGGCGCGGGGTCGTTGAGTTGCGTGTAGTTGACCACGCCGGTCAGCACAAGCGCCACGGCGATATAAAGCACGGTGCAGATGGCGAGCGAACCCAGGATGCCTATGGGCATGTCGCGTTGCGGATTTTTGGCTTCCTGCGCGGCGGTGGACACGGCGTCAAAACCGATATAGGCAAATAATATCACACCCGCTCCGCGCACCACGCCGTCCCAACCAAACGCGCCGGGGCCGAGCGACGGCGGGATGAACGGATGCCAGTTGTTCCGGTTGATGTAGGCAACGCCAACGGCAATGAACGTCAAAATCACCGACATTTTTATCGCCACGATGACGTTGTTGAACGTGGCGGATTCCTTGATGCCGAGCACGAGCAAAAACGTGATGCATCCGACGATCAACATGGCCGGGACGTTCAGCACGGCGCCGGTGCTGACCCAGCCGTCGGTGAACAGCCGCCAGATGTTCCACCACTGCGCGTCGGCCGGGGTCACATGATTGTAAGGCGCGGAAGTGAAGGCGGACGGGATGACAATCCCCAGTTCCTTGAGAAAGGACACCACATACCCCGACCAGCCTACCGCGACCGTGGAGGCGGCGAACAAATATTCGAGAATCAAATCCCAGCCGATGATCCACGCGACAAATTCGCCGAGGGTCGCATAGCCGTAGGTGTAGGCCGATCCCGAAATGGGGATCATGGCCGAAAACTCGGCGTAACACAGTCCGGCGAACGCGCAGGCCAGCCCGGCCAGCACGAAGGAAAAAACAATGGCCGGCCCCGCGTATTTCGCGGCGGCCTGCCCGGTGAGGACGAAGATGCCCGCGCCGATGACGGCGCCGATTCCCAGTGCAGTCAGATTCACCGGCCCCAACGCCCGTTTGAGGCGTTTATCCATCAACACCTCGGCTTGCAGATCGGCTACGCTACGGCGGCGAAACAAATTCATGCGGGGAATTTCAGCTCGTTTTGAGCCTGTTTAATGAAGTGCCGGCCAGCGGAAGTCAAGCAAACCTCGCCGGTTCCACAGCCGGCTGAAACAGTTTAAAATGCCTTGTTGACTTCACCTGCGGGTTTGATAAATTTCACGTTCCTTTGCTCAGTTTTAAGATGAAAACGTATCTGCCAAAAGTGAATTTAGACCAGCGCAAGTGGCACATCATTGATGCCGACGGCGCGGTGCTCGGCCGGCTGGCCGTCCAGGTTGCCGATATTTTACGCGGCAAAAACAAACCCGTCTTTACGCCCCACCTCGACGCCGGAGATTTTGTCGTGGTCATCAACGCCGAAAAAGTCCGGCTCACCGGCAAGAAGGAAACGGCCAAGGAATATATGACCTATTCCGGCTGGAAAGGCGGCGAAAAATATCGGACCGTCGAACAAATCCGCGCGAAGCATCCGGAAAAGCTCATCCTGCACGCGGTCAAGGGCATGATTCCGAAAAACCGGCTCGGCAGCGTGTTGCTGACCAAGCTGAAGGTTTTCAAAGGCGCGAAACATCCGCACGCCGCCCAAAAGCCGGAAGCGCTCAAAGCCGCGGATTGATTCTCCCAACCCTCAACCTTAACTGACAGATGGCTGAAACCAAAATTCCCGAATACCTCGGCACGGGACGGCGCAAGACCGCCATCGCGCGCGTCCGGCTCGCGACCGGTAGTGGCAAAATCACCGTCAACGGCCGCCAGTTTGAAAGTTATTTCCCGCTGGAAACGCTGCGCGCGACCGCGACGCTGCCGCTGACCGTCACCGGTACGGCGGAAAAATTCAACGCCCGCATCAACGTCACCGGCGGCGGGCCCAACGGCCAGGCCGGCGCGGTGCGGCACGGCATCGCCCGCGCCCTGCTGCAATTTGACGCGACCCTGCGGGGTGCGTTGAAGGCCGAAGGCTTGTTGACGCGCGATTCGCGCATGAAAGAGCGCAAGAAATACGGCCAGCCGGGCGCGCGCAAACGGTTCCAATTCTCGAAACGTTGATCGCACTGGAAATTTCCAAGCCCCGCTGGTTCAATCCGGCGGGGTTTTTTGTTGGAGTTCAAGCTTTAGCTTGTCCGGGGGCACGCTGAAGCGTGAACTCCAACGGCGTGCATTTTTTCCTCTGCGTCTTTGCGTCTTTGCGGTAAAAGAACAGCATATGAACTTAAAAAGAATCGCCATCGTCGGCGCCTCCGGTTACTCCGGCGAGGAACTCGTCCGGTTGCTGTTGAACCATCCCCACGTGGAATTGGTGGCCGCGACCTCGCGCCAGTACGCCGGGCAGACGCTCGCGCAGGTTTTCCCCAAATTCGCGTGCCACTCGCATGCCAAAACATTGTGTTTCACCGAGCCGGACACCGAATCGCTCGCAAAGCAGGCCGACGTGGTGTTTCTCGCCTTGCCGCATGGCGTTGCCGCCGAATTTGCCGTGCCATTGCTCGATGCGGGCCGCATCGTAATTGACCTCAGCGCCGATTTCCGGCTCAAGAGCGCCGAGGTTTACCGGGAATTTTACGCGCACGACCATCCCGCTCCGGATTTGCTTGGAAAATCGGTGTATGGTCTGCCGGAAATCTACCGCGAGGAAATCAGGAAATCAGTGCTCGTGGCATCCCCGGGCTGTTATCCGACGAGCATTCTGCTGCCGGCGATGCCGTTGTTGCAGGCGGAGTTGGTCAAGCCGGCCGGCATCATCGCCGATTCGCTCAGCGGCGTGAGCGGCGCGGGCCGCAAGGCCGAGCTGGATTACCTGTTTTGCGAATGCAACGAAAGCGTTCGGCCCTACAGCGTGCCCAAGCACCGGCATTTGTCGGAAATCGAGGAACAACTTTCGTTCGCCGCCGGAACCAGGGTCATCATCCAGTTCACGCCGCATTTGATCCCGGTGAACCGGGGCATTTTGACGACGCTCTATCTCACGCCGGAAAGGCCGATTTCCAACGAGGCGGATATGTATGCGTTGAACCAAATAATAACAGCCTGTTACCGGGAGGCCTACGGCGGCGAACCTTTCGTGCATCTGCTCGAAGGCAAGGCGCTGCCCGACACCAAAAATGTCGCCGGCACCAACGTCATCGAAATCGCGTGGCGGCTCGACCCGCGCACGGGCCGGCTCATTGTGATGAGCGCCGAGGACAATCTGATCAAGGGCGCGAGCGGCCAGGCCATCCAGAGCATGAATCTCATCTGCGGTTTTCCGGAAACGGCGGGATTGGTTTGAATTTACGATATTTGATTTACGATTTACGAATCGCACCAAAACTCACCCGGACCGCGTAAATCGTATATCGTAAATCGAAAATGATGAGCCTCGTGACCTCGGCTGCTACAAAGTTAAAAAAGGATTTGCATTGGAACGCGGCTGATTACGCCGCGAATTCTGCCGCGCAACAAATCTGGGCGCGCGAACTCATCGCACAACTTCAACTGCGTGGCAATGAGCACGTTCTCGATGTCGGCTGCGGCGACGGCAGGGTGACCGCCGAGCTGGTCCGCGCCGTGCCGAAGGGTTCGGTCACCGGTATTGACACTTCGCCGGAAATGATCCGTTTTGCTCGAAAGACTTTTCCTTCAGGCAAACATCCGAATCTGGAGTTTCAGGTCATGGATGCGCGCAACATTCGCCTGGCGCGGCGGTTCGACGTTGTCTTTTCCAGTTCGGTGCTGCATTGGGTGGCCGATCATCCGGCATTTCTGCGCGGCGCGGCGGCCTGCCTGCGACCGGGCGGACGCCTGGCGGTGTCGTGTGGCGGCAAGGGCAACGCGCAAGACGTTTTTGTGGCTTTGCGGCCGGAGATGCGGCTCAAGCAATGGTGCATATTTTTCCGGAAGATGGGAAAACCGTATTTCTTTCACAGTCCGGCGGAGTACGAAAGGTGGCTGCCGCGTTTTGGCTTCAAAACGCACCGTATCAGGTTGTCGCCCAAGGATGCCGTTTATCAAGGGCGCGACCGTTTTGCCGCGTGGCTGCGCACGACCTGGCTGCCTTACATCCAGCGCGTGCCGGAGGATTTGTGCGAGGAATTCATCAGCGCTGTCACGGACCGTTATGTGGCCAAACATCCACCTGATGCGGACGGGCGCGTTCACGTCCGCATGGTGCGGCTGGAAATTGATGCGGTAAAAAAGTAGCGCAGGCGTCTCGCCTGCACAGCGAGCACGTCAGCAAAAGTATGCGAATCAATACTATCACGCACCCGATTCAGCGCGGGCAGGCGGGACGCCTGCGCTACCATTCCGATTCAGCGCGGGCAGGCGGGACGCCTGCGCTACCATTGTCGGCTTTCGTGTTGAAAATTATTTGCGCAGCCCGCAAATTCTCCGCCGAACAATGAGCAAAAATCCGTTCAAAACAATTTCAGGTTCCATTGTCGCGCCGCGGGGTTTTCTCGCCAGCGGCGTGTTTTGCGACATCAAACGCCTCGGCACCGGCAAAGGCTCGAACAAGGGGCAGAAGCGCGACCTCGCGCTGATCGTGTCCGAAGTGCCGGCGACGGTTGCCGGCATGTTCACGACCAACCAGGTTTGCGCCGCGCCGGTGAAGGTTTGTGTTGAGCGCGTCAAGCAAGGAACCGCCCGGGCCATCGTCGTCAATTCCGGCAACGCCAACGCCTGCACCGGCAAACAAGGTTTGCGGGACGCACAGGAGATGGTCCGCTATGCCGAGCGCGCGTTGAATTTTCCGAAAGGCTCGGTTCTGGTCGGCTCGACGGGGCGCATTGGCGTCACGCTGCCGATGGACAATGTTCGCGCGGGAATCATCGAGTCCTGCATCGAACTGGGCTCGACGCACGCACACGCGGCCCACGCCGTCGAAGCCATCATGACCAGCGACACGCGGCCCAAGCAAATCGCGGTTGAATTCAAGCTCGGCGGAAAAACCGTCCGCATCGGCGGCATCTGCAAAGGCGCGGGCATGATTCAACCCGGCATGAGCGCCACCGGCGCCCGGCCAGCCGCGCTGCACGCGACGATGCTTTGTTTCATCACCACCGACGCCGCCATCGAGGCCAGGGTTTTACAGGCCGCCCTGCGGGAAGCCGTTGCGCAGAGCTTCAACCGCATTACCGTGGACGGCGACATGAGCACGAATGACACGGTGCTGGTGCTGGCGAATGGGCTGGCGGGGAATAAAAACATTCAACATTCAACATTCAACATTCAACATCGAACGTTTCAAGCCGCGCTGAATCACGTCTGCCTGGAGCTGGCGAAAATGATTGTGCGGGACGGCGAAGGCGTGCATCGCGTCGTAACGGTGCGCGTGAACGGGGCGAGGACGGTGGCGGATGCCGATGCCGCGGCGCGCGCGGTGGCGAACAGTCCGCTGGTCAAAACGAGCTGGCATGGCGGCGACCCGAACTGGGGCCGGATTATCTGCGCGCTTGGTTATTCGCCGGCAAACATCGTCGAAGGGAAAGTGGACATCGGTTACAGCAAGTCTGGCAACAAACAAGTTTTATGGAGCCTGAAACGCGGCCAACCGACGAAGGCGACGTTCAAACAGCTCTGCGCCGCCGTGTCGCCAAAGGAATTTGATTTGCACATCAACCTGAATCTCGGCCGGTCCGGCGCGGTGATGTATGCCGCTGATTTGACGGAGGAATACGTGGATTTCAACAAGGGCGACATGGGCGATCTGAGCACGCTGGGAGGGTAAATATGGCGATCTACAAAATTGAAAATAGATCTTTGGCCGCAATCCAATCTACCAGTTTTGAAGTGGAAGGAATTTTGGAGCGAAGAGACTTGCAGCGAATGCTTCGAGAAAGAATTGACATCATTTCCCCAAGAACGCTTGTCATTGCAGAAGAATTTTCCGATTGGGAAGACACCAAATCGCGGGTGGATTTGCTCGGCGTTGACGACCAAGCAAACCTAGTGGTCGTCGAATTGAAACGAAATGATTCGGGCAGTTACATGGAACTCCAAGCTGTTCGTTATGCAGCCATGCTTTCTACTCTCACATTCGACAAAGCTGTCCAGATTTACGAAGATTTTCTTCGCAAGACACAGCAGACCAAGAATGCGAGACGGGAATTGCTTGTTTTTTTAGGATGGCAAGAACCGCGCGCTGACCAATTCGCAAACGATGTCCGGATTGTTCTCGCCGCCGCTGAATTTTCTCAAGAACTCACAACTAGCGTTCTCTGGTTAAATGAACGCGACTTGGATATTCGGTGTGTTCGCTTAAAACCATATCGTAGTGGTGGCCAAATCTTGTTGGATGTTCAACAAATTATTCCCCTGCCAGATGCCGGCGATTATCAAGTTAAGCTCCGTGCCCAAGCAGAGCAACGTAGGGAGGCCCGCCAGAAGGATTACACAAAATATAATTTCGGTGGCGAAGCACTTGCGAAGAGCCGACTGGTTCTCGCGGTTGTCAGGGCATATCTTCAAGACAAACCCAAAACAACTTTTGAAGAATTAAAGGCGGCATTTCCAGATTCATTGCAAGGCTCTTGGGGTGTCTTCGCCCCGCAAGAAAAGGGACGGGAGATTATAAAACGAACAGGCTATCGGAGATACTTTCCCGAAGAAGAAGACACTCTGTTAACCGGCGACCAAAAGAAAATAGTTGTCTGCAACGAGTGGGCTCTGAGCAATATCGGTAAATTCATTGAGCGTGCCCGTGAACTGGGTTTTCAAATTTCACAATTGCCTCAATAAATTTAAAAGCCAAAAAGCCGCTGGATTGCTCCAGCGGCTTTTAATTCTTTGCGCAGACTATCAGTTCGCGGCGCGACCGCCGACGCCCTTGGTGCCTTTGGCGATGACCTTGTCGGATTGCTTCGGGCGCAGCGCGCGGGAAGCCGCGCCGGCGCGCCACATTTCGGAATTGTGGATTTCGCCCAGTTCCTTTGCCAACTGCGCCTGGTAGTTGCGGGCGCCGCAGGCGGAGAGCACGCGGGCGCATTCCTTGCCGGTCTTGACGCGATTATAGAGATCTTTGAAGACCGGCAGGGTGGCTTTCTTGAATTTGGGTTTCCAGTCGAGCGCGCCGCGCTGGGCGGTGGCGGAGCAATTGGAATACATCCAGTCC
>Ga0187851_10003434_pt1 | contig 13267 bp, 12 predicted proteins | sample June2016WEW_6_10_FD_132997 | JGI IMG/M metagenome (GOLD analysis project Ga0187851, IMG submission 132997) | Peatland microbial communities from SPRUCE experiment site at the Marcell Experimental Forest, Minnesota, USA - June2016WEW_6_10 | ecosystem: Environmental > Terrestrial > Soil >...
AGACCGCCCGTAGCGAGCGACCCCTATGCCGGCACCACCGAGGTTCTGGAGGTCGACGTGACTGCGGCGGGCACCAGCCCGACCGCGACTCCGACCGCGACTCCGACCGCGACTCCGACCGCGACCCCGACCGCGACCCCGACCGCGGTCCCGACCGCGATCCCGACCGCGATCCCGACCGCAATCCCGACCGCGACCCCGACCGCGACCCCGACACCGACGGCGACGCCAGTACCGCCACCGGTGCCCGCCACTGGTGCGGGGGGCTCCGGTGGGGTGCCAGTGGCGCCGGCGCTCTTCCTGCTGCTGGGCGGAGGCATCCTGCTCGCGACCTCGCGGCGGTTCCGCCGGGCGCGCTGACCCGGCTGTTCCCGCGCGTCGCCCTCAGGAGGGCTGGCCGGTGGTGACCGCCTCGCCGCCGGCCAGCTCGAGCACCACCTCGGCGGGTGTCACCATCCGCTCGACCCGAGTGCCGCTCAGGTGGACGCGGACCCCGCGCACCCCGGCACTGCCCGGGGCGCCGGGCTCCCAGCCGTCGGCATAGAGGGCCCGCGCCTCTCCCCAGGTCGCGGCGTTGCGGAGCTGGCGGCCGTCCGTGAAGCCGAGGACGCCCAGCCGGGTGGGGTAGCCGAAGCCGACCTGGCCTCCGCTCGCCAGGAACGCCCGCACCTCGGCGAGCGGTCTCGCCTCCGGAAGCGGTGACGGCTCCGCCAGCAGGGCGTCGGCCAGGGTCGGCATCTCGCCGCTACCGGCCATCTCCCGCACCGCGATCCGCGCGGCATGACGCCCGGCCCGCTCGCGACGCCGCCGCTCGGTGGCGATCTCCTCCTGACGGGCATGGATCTCGCGCAGCTGCCGGTCGTACGGGGACATGGCCGTCCGGGTCGCCCGCTCCGCCTCGGCCAGCCGGGCCGCCTCGGCATCCAGCGCGGGCGCCTCCAGGTTGCGGAGGTGCTCTGCGCCGACCCGGGGCGGGAGGAGAGGAGGCGGGATCGGCTCGGGCGTCTCGGTCATCGCCACCGATCATGGCCCCACCGTGGCCCGGTGTGAGTCGGGGATCCCCACGCGGCCCGCCGCGAGCGCGCAGCGCGTCTACTGGCGGGGTGAGCCGAGCGCGGCTCCGCGGGGGTAGGCGCGCAACGTCTGCGCGCCGAAGGGGGGCGGGAGCCCCCCTGAGGGGCGGCGAGCCCCTGTGAGAGGTGAGGGGTCCCCACGCGGCCCGCCGCGAGCGCGCAGCACGTCCATTGGCGGGGTGAGGTGCGCCCGGCTTGGCCGGGCCACCGAGGGGCGGCGAGCCCCTGTGAGAGGTGAGGGGTCCCCACGCGGCCCGCCGCGTGGGGTAGCGTGCCCATCCATGGCCGATCCCGCTGACCCGGTCCGCATCGAACGCGAGGGGGCGGCAGCCCTCGTCACCATCACCCATCCGCCCGTCAACGCCATCAGCCGCGCGGCCGCCGGGGCAATTCTGGAGGCGCTCACCGCGGCGGAGGCGGACCCCGCCTGCCGTGTGCTGGTGCTCACCGGTGTCGGCGATCGCTACTTCTCGGCCGGCGCCGATCTGACTGAGTTCCCCCGCGAGGGCGATGACGTCACGGCTTCCGTCGATGTGACCACGAGGCTGGAGGCGTCACGCCTGGCGGTCATCGCCGCGGTCAACGGCTTCGCCCTGGGCGGTGGTTGCGAGATCGCCCTGGCCTGCGATCTGCGCATCTGCAGCGAGAACGCCCGCTTCGGTCAGCCCGAGGTGATGCTCGGCATCATGCCCGGCTGGGGCGGCACTCAACGGCTTCCCCGTCTGGTGGGCCGGGGGCGCGCGCTGGAGATGCTGATGACCGGAGATCAGATCGACTCCGGGCGCGCGCTCGAATGGGGACTGGTCACCCGGGTCGTCCCCCCCGCCGATCTCCGCAAGACGGCGCTCTCCCTTGCGAACCTGATCGCCCTGCGTCCTCCGCTGGCCGTCGCCGCCATCAAGCGCGCGCTCCACCTGGGCCTCCAAGGGTCCCTCGAGCACGGGCTGCTCCGCGAACGAGAGGAGTTTGCCCGCCTTCTCGCCACCGAGGACGCCCGCGAGGGGCTGGCCGCCTTCCGGGAGAAACGCACGATTCCGCCCACCTGGCGCGGCCGGTGAGCCTGCAGGCTCCAGCCGTGGGGCGAGCGCGAGCCGGGTGGCTCCGGCATCGGCGTCGCTGCCAATGATCGTCCCAGTCATCAGCCCCATTGCCCTGGTGGCGCTGGCCGGGACGTCGTTCACGCTCACCGCGCTGAGATGGCGGCGACTCGTCGAGGTGATGAGCCAATCGAGGCGCCCCGACCCGCGCGGTGGCGACATTGGTGGGCGGCTGAGGTCGTTCTTCGTGAACGTCCTCGGCCAGGGACGGTTGCTGCGCTGGCCCTATGCGGGGGTGCTCCACGCCCTGATCTTCTGGGGCTTCCTGGTCCTGATCACCGCCATCGCCCAGGGCATCGTCGAGGCTCTGGTGGTCGGCGTCCGGCTCGACACCATCCCCTTCATCGCCCCCGCGCTCGCCTACCTCCAGGATCTCTTCTGCGTCCTGGCGCTGACCGGGGTGCTGCTCGCCCTGATCAACCGGCTCGTGATCCGGCCCGCGCGCTTCCGCGGCAGCCATCGTCGCGACGCGCTGCTCGTCCTGGTCTGGATCGCCGCGCTCCTCGCCTGCATGGAGCTCAACTACGCGACCCTCATCGCCGAGCACTCCTCCGAGGCGCTGGCGGCCGACCGCCCGGTGGCCTCGGCGTTCAGCAACCTCTTCACGCCACTCGGATCCGGCAGCAGCGCGCTGATCGTGCTCCACGGAGTCTTCTTCTGGGCGCATCTCGTCCTGGTCTTCGGTTTCCTCGTCTACCTCGGCTACAGCAAGCACCTTCACATCGTGACGGCGGCCGTGAACGTTGTTTTCCGCGAGTCGAAGCCGAAGGGACGGCTGCATCCCCTTGACATCGATGCCGTGATGGCGGCGCCCGACGCGAGTGACCAGCACTTCGGCGCGGCCGCCCTCGAGCACTTCTCGTGGAAGGACGTGCTCGACCTCTACAGCTGCACCGAGTGCGGCAGGTGCCAGTCGCACTGTCCCGCATACCTCACCGGCAAGGTGCTCTCCCCCAAAACACTCATCACCGACCTGCGCGACGCCGTCTACGAGCGGCTGAAGGGCGGCTACGGGGCCACCCGGCACACTGCCCACCCCGAGCGGGGGATCCACGCCCCCCAGGGGGAGCCGGCGGGTGAGCCGGTCATGTGGGTCACCGGCAGCGGGCCGGGATCCGTCGGCGACCTTCCCGGCAGCTTCCAGCCGTCATGGCTGTCTCCCGATCAGGTGGCCACCGCCGCGGCGAGCAACAGTGGCGAACGTCCCCTGATCGGCGGCGTCATCAATGAGGAGACGCTCTGGTCATGCACCATGTGCGGGGCGTGCATGGACCAGTGCCCGGTGTTCATCGAGCACGTCCCCAAGATCGCCGAGATGCGGCGCCATCTGGTGCTCGACGCATCGCGTATGCCGCGCCAGGCCGAGGCGGCGCTGCGCGCCATCGAGAACGTCTCCAACCCCTACGGCATCTCGCATCAGAAACGGGCCGACTGGACGATCGGCCTGGACGTCCCGCGCATCAGCGACCACCCAGATGCCGAGTACCTGTATTGGGTCGGCTGCGCCGTCTCCTACGACGAGCGGGCGCGGAGCATCGCCACCTCTCTGGTCAGCATCCTCCAGACCAGTGGCGTCGACTTCGCCATCCTCGGCGGCGAGGAGCGCTGCACCGGCGACCCGGCACGCCGGATCGGGAATGAATACCTCTTCCAGGAGCGCGCCAAGCAGAACATTGAGGTGCTGGCGAGGCACCGCGTGCGCCGCATCATCACGAGCTGTCCCCACTGTTTCAACACCTTCGCCAACGAGTACCCGGACCTCGGCGGACGCTACGAGGTCATCCACCACACCGAGCTGATCGACCGGCTGATCACCTCGGGGCGAATCGTTCTGGAGCGGCCGATCGAGGAGACGGTGACGTATCACGACTCCTGCTTTCTGGGCCGGTGGAACGGCATCTTCGCGCCGCCGCGCGACATCCTCGAACGCATCCCCGGGATGAGGGTGGTGGAGATGAAGCGGAGCCGGCGCGAGGGGATGTGCTGCGGCGCGGGAGGCGGAAGGATGTGGATGGAGGAGGGACAGCCGCGGGTCAACCACGGCCGGGTCGACCAGGCAATCGAGACCGAGGCGACCCGGGTGGCGACCGCCTGCCCCTTCTGCCTGACCATGCTCGACGAAGGGATCGCCTCCCGGGGGGCGCAGGACCGGGTGGCGGTCGACGACATCGCGGTCTACGTGGCCCGGTCGATGCGACGTGCCGCCGGCGATCTGCCTCTGGCTTCACCCCCGACCCCGGGTTGACACTCGACTCGCCGTTACCGTAGTGTCGACGCTACGCCGCTCGGGCGCGGCGCGTCTTTTCAACGTTCTGTTCCGCGCGCACTCACGAGGTTCGGTGACAGGTCCCGTGACGTCGCAGCAGCTCCGGTGATGCAGGTCCTGGCGGTCGCCGCCAACAAGGGTGGGGTGGGCAAGTCCACCCTGGCCTTTCAGATCGCCGCCGAGCTGGCCCGTCGCGGGCTGCGGGTGCTCGCCGTCGATGCGGACAAGCAGGCCGACCTCACCCGTTACGCCCGCGGGCCCCGCCTCGCCGGCGTGGGCCTCGACGCCGTGCTGGCGAACCCGCCGGCGTCGCTCGACCCTCGGCCCTACATCGGTCCGGTCTCCGACAACCTGGACCTGCTGGGCAGCTCGCCCCGGCTCGCCGAAGCGGACCGGGTGCTCCACTCGGCTGAGGGCGGGCCCTTCCTCATCCAGAGCTGCCTCGGGGTGGTCGCCGGCGCCTACGACTGGGCGGTGATCGACACCGGTCACTCCGAGCCGATCATCGCCGCCGTGCTGGTGGCCGCCGACCAGCTCCTGATGCCGACCACGGCCAGCGCGCCGGACGCCCGTCACGCCGGGGATATGCTCCAGACCGCCCTCCGGGTGCGGGAGCGGTGGGGCCTGGAGACCGGCGACCTGGTCCAGCGCTCCCTGATCGCGATCTGGCGGCGCCAGCACAACGGGGTGGCCGACGCCGATGTCATCGAGGATCTCCAGCAGCGGTTCGGTGAGCTGGTCTGCCCGGTCGTCATCCCTCACAGCTCCCGCATCTCCGAGGCGAACGACCAGCGTCTCACCGTCCGGGAGCACGCCGAGATGTTCGGGACCGCCCGCGACCGCCCGCTGCGGGCGGCGGTGGAGGCCTACGACGCGATCACCGACCATGTCCTGGCGCGTGCCCGAGTGGCAGCCGGCGACCCCTCCGGGCTGAGCCTCCTCGAGGAGATCGATTTCGAAGAGCCGGACCTCGCCCGGGTGGCGTCAGCCATCCGCCGGGTCAAGTCTCGGCGCGGCCTCGACGACGACGAGCTGGCCGAGGTGCTCGGCCGCTCGGTTGACTGGGTCCGGCACACCCTCGCCTTCGGTGCCCGGCACCCCGAGGGGGAGGACCGCCTCACCATCCGGCCGAGGTCTCGCGTCGCCGTGCGCGAGCTCGTCGACTCGCGGCCCCCGCGTTGGCGTCCCTGAGCGGGGCCGAGGCCCCTCGCTTCACCCGCGACCGGCTCACCTGGCTCACGTACATCAGCATCTCGGCGTATGCCTTCTATCTCTACGCCCTCGGCCCGGTCCTCGCCTTCCTCCATCAGGAGATGCACCTCTCCTACACGGTCACCAGCGTCCACTCGACCATCTTCTCCGTCGGGGCCGTGATCACCGGACTGACCTTCGATCGTTTCACCCGCAGAGCGGGGCGCCATCGGGTCTTCTGGCTCTCCGCCGGGGCCACCGCGGCCGGTGCCCTGCTCTTCGTGGTCGGGCACCAGGTCGCGGTCACCCTGCTCGCCGCGTTTGTCCTCGGTGTCGGATGCACCTATCTGGGCGCCGGCTGCTCGGTGGCCCTCGCCGACCGCCACAGCTCGCACCGCGACAAGGCCCTCCTCGAGGCCAACGTCGGCGCGAGTGGCACCGGCGTGGTGGTGCCCGCGCTGCTCGGCGTCCTCGCCGGCACCGCCGTCGGCTGGCGCCCGGCTCTGCTGGTGCCGGTGGTGGCGCTGGCGGTGCTCTTTGCCCTGCTGCGCCGCACCGCGTTTCCCGTGCCCGCCGCTCCCGCCCGTGCGGCCGGCCGCCTGCCGCGGGGCTTCTGGGGGCCCTGCCTGCTGGTGGCGCTGGCCGTCGGCATCGAGTTCACCGTGATCTTCTACGGTGTCCCGCTCCTCCACATCAGCGTCGGGCTCTCGACCGGGGACTCCGCGGTCGTCCTCAGCCTCTTCATCGCCGGCGAGTTCGCCGGGCGGCTGACCGGAGCGTGGCTGACCCGGCAGCCGGGGCGCGCCGCGTACGTGATCGCGGTGGCCCTGGGGGTCGCGATGGCCGGTTTCCTGGTGCTCTGGCTGGGCCGCGCGGTCGTGCTGTCGGCCGTCGCCATCTTCGTGACCGGCGCGGGGGTCGGCAACCTCTACCCGCTCAGCCTGGCCATGGCTCTCGGCGCGGGCGCGGGCAAAACCGATCAGGCCATGGCCAGGACCCAGGTTGCGGTCGGGGTGGCGATCGGCACCGCGCCACTCCTCCTGGGCGTCCTCTCCGACCACGTCGGGGTGCTCCGTGCCCTGACCGTGGAGCCGGCCCTCATCGTCGTGGCGGCGCTGGTGCTCCTGCTCGTCGTCCGCGGCGGTAGGGTCGCGGCTTAGCCGCCATGGTCGTCGCCGTGCTCACCGGCTGCGCCTCCGGTCCGGCCACGACGTCGGGTCTCCCGAGTGCGAGCAACCCTGCCAGCGCCAGCCCGACCGCGGCGTCGGCCGCGACCCAAACCGAGCTCCTGGCTGTCGGCCGGCAGGTCCACTTCCGGCGTCGCGGCCTCTCCGTGATCCAGAAGGGCTCTCCGCTGCTCCGGGGGCCGTCACCGGTCGATCCTGGCCCCGCAAGAATCGGTCGGCACCGGGCTCCGCGGGTCAGACCGCGATCACGGTGACCAGAGGTTCCAGGCCTGAGAAATCATCCGGGTTGCGCGTGTAGAGCGTCAGCCCGCGCGCATGGGCGGTGGCCGCGATGAGGAGATCGGCCGCGCGCCTGCGGTGCGAACGTCCAGAGAAAGCCACTGCGGCGACCACCTGGCCGTAGCTGCGCGCCGCCGCACGGTCGAAGTCGATGGGGTCGAAGAGCGCCTCGGCCTGCTGCAGCCTGAACTGACGGCGCGCGCGCTCCGCCGGCTCCGCCGCGAGGTGCGGCCCCGCGGCCAGCTCGGCCAGGGTGATGGCCGACACCGCCACCTCCTCGGGCAGGGCGGCCACGACCCGCGGATCGTCCCAGTCGATGACGACCGAGGTGTCGATCAGTCCCGCCGTCACTCGGAGGTCCCCGGCTCAAGGTCCTGGTCGACGACCCGGTCCAGGTCGGCCCGGAACGTGCCACGCTCGATGTGAGGACCGTGCGCCGCGACCTCCGCCAGCTCCGCCGTGGGCACGAAGGTGCGCCGGCCACCGCGCAGGGGGCGCAGTTCGGCGACGGGGGTCCCATTGCGGGTGATCACGAAGCTCTCACCCGCGCTCACCGCGGCGATGATCGCGGCATTCTGGTTGCGCAGCTCCCGCTGCGGGATCGTGGTGCTCATCCCGCGACTGTAGCATCCTGAGCTACGATCTGCTACGAGTTCTCGGGCTCCCGCGCGCTCGGCCCTTCAGGGGTCGGCGTCCGGCCGAAGGCGGCGAGGTAAGCCGGGTCGGGACGTCCCTGGAGGTGGTGGACGTAGGGCACCAGCACCCGAGAGACGATCACCTGCAGGGCGGCGGCGATCGGTACGGCGAGCAGCGATCCGATCAGGCCGGCGAGCGCCCACCCGACCACCAGGGCCAGCACCACCGCGAGGGCGGGGAGGGCGAGCACCCGGTTCATCACCACCGGCACGACCGTGTTGGCATCGATCATCTGGATCACCACCAGCACCACGAGCACGAGCACCGGGTACTCCGGCGACACCGTGAAGCCGAGCAGGGCCGCCGGCACCACGCCGAGGAAGGCGCCGATCATCGGGATCGCCGCGGCGATGCCGGCGAAGAGGCCGAGCAGGACCGGGCTGGGAAGGCGCAGCACAAAGCACGCGACACCGGTCGCGACACCGACCACCACCATGTTGATCGCGACCGCTCGGAGGTAGCCGCCCATCCGGTAGCCGGTGTCCTGGATGACCTCGATCACCAGCCCCTGAGCGCGGGGCGGGAAGAGGTCGACCACGAAGGACTTGAGCCGATCGCTGGTGGTGAGCCAGAGGAAGCTCATCACCAGAACGAGGATGAGGTCGGCCACGGCCCCGGCGATGGTCCCGCCGATGGTGACCAGGTCCTGGCCGGCCTGCCCCAGCGCACTCTCCACCTGGCCGGTCAGCTGGGCGTTGCTGATGCCGACGTGCCTCTCGACGGTGGTGATGAAGTGCACCGCGGACTTCTGGTAGTCGGGGAAGTGCCTGGCCAGGCTCTCCGCCTCGCTCACCACCGGCTGGACCAGGAGGGCGACGATGATCACGAGAACGGCGAGCACCACCAGGTAGACGACCGCGATGGCGGCGGCGCGCGGGAGGTGGAGCTCCTGCACCCGGTAGACGAGCGGCCGCACCCCCTCGGCGATCACCACGGCGATCAGGAAGAGGAGCACCAGGCTGGCGACCTGGGCGATCACAAAGACCAGGCCGAGGACCGCGAGGACGATGAGCGCCGAGGCGACGAGGGTGCGCACCCTCACCACCTGGCGCGCGTCGCGCCTGCGCTCCTGGAGGTGCGCGGCGACCGGCGCCGGCTCGGTGGGCGGTGCGCCAGCGTTCCGGCCTCGCCGCGGCGCCGGCTTGATGGTCTCGGACACGGCGCCAACCGTAGCAGGGATCGGCGGCCTTCACGGCGCCGCCAGTTACGCGAGCCGGGCTCAGGTGCGGTGCCGGCGTAGACCGATCCAGGTCAGAGGTCGGTCAGGCGGACTCCCACCGAACGGCGGGACAGACGATTGATGCTGAGCAGGAGAACGGTCAGCTGCTCGAGGTGGTGGGCGTTGCCGAGACGGCCCGCGTCCACGACCCGGATCCCGGGAATGACGCCGGCGATCCGGCCGACATCCGCCTTGGCGTCGTCGTCGTCGCCGCAGAGGAGGACATCCTCGTCGAGGTCCCGGTCGAGGCGGCTCAGATGCACGCTGCTCACGGTGTGGAAACCGCCGACGATTCGGCTGGTGGGGAGCAGCGCCGCGACCTGCTCGGCGGCCGAGCCCTCGGCGACCCTCACCGCCACCGGGCCGAGCGCCGGGTCGAACTGGACCGGGACCGAGGTGCTCACCACCACCTTGCCGGCGAGCGCTCGGGCGAGCTCGGGGAGCAGCCCCGCCTGCGCGTCATAGGGCACCGTGAGGATGGCCAGGTCCCCGCCGGCCGCGGCGTCGGCGTTGGTGGTGCCCCGTATCCTCGCCACTCCGCCCAGCGCCGTGACCCGCTCGGCGACATCGAGGGCGTGCTTCACGTCGCGGGAGCCGATGATGACGGGCAGGCCTCCGCGGGACAGGCGGAGCGCAAGCCCGGGGCCGAGCCGGCCCGTACCACCGATCAGGGCCACGGTCTGAGCCATCTGCCAAGTCTATGGGGCGCAGGCCCCTGACGCCGGATGCGACGCCCGCTCGGTCAGAATGGGTGATCCGAACGGGCCGCTGGCCCAGGTCGAGGGAGTGGAGCAGATGGAGTTCCGTCGCGTCGGCGAGTCTGGGCTTGAGGTTTCGGTCGTCGGGGTGGGGTGCAACCAGTTTGGCCGCCGGGTGGACGCCGCCGGGGTGGTGCGCATCGTGCACGCGGCCCTCGACGCCGGCGTCACCTTCTTCGACACCGCCGACGTCTACGGAGGCGGCGAGTCGGAGCGGCTGCTGGGTGCGGCGCTCCGGGGCCGGCGTGATGCCGCCATCGTGGCGACCAAGGTTGGCAGCCACATGGGGGAGGGGCCCTACAACGCCGGTGCCTCGCGCCGCCACATCCGCAACGGAGTCGAAGCCAGCCTGCGCCGGCTCGGGACCGACTGGATCGACCTTTATCAGATCCACGTCCCCGACGCCGACACCCCCATCGAGGAAACTCTCTCCGCGCTCGACGACCTGGTGCGCGAGGGCAAGGTCCGGTACATCGGCTGCTCAAACTTCAGCGGCTGGCAGATCGCCGACGCCGATTGGACCTCCTACATCCACCACTTCAGCCGCTTCATCAGCGCCCAGAACGAGTACAGCCTGCTCAATCGCGGCGCAGAGGCCGAGGTGGCCCCGGCCTGTGAGCACTTCGGCCTCGGCCTGATCCCGTACTTCCCGCTCATGCGGGGCCTGCTCACCGGCCGGTACCGGCGTGGGGAGACCCCACCCGAGGGGGCCCGCCTCTCCGGCGAGGCGGGCGACGAGTTCCTCACCGACGAGAACTTCGATATCGTCGAGGGCCTCTCCGCCTACGCCCGGCACAAGGGCACCGACCTCCTCGGCGTCGCCATAGGGGGCCTGCTGGCCCAGCCGGCGGTGGTATCGGTCATCGCGGGGGCGAGCCAGCCCGAGCAGGTGCTGGCCAACATCGAGGCGGCGGAGTGGGTGCCGAGCCCGGAGGACCTCGAGGAGTTGGACGCCATCGCGCCCTCCGAGCGACCGGCGGAGGGGTAGCGCCCAGCTCAGGGTCACCTCAGGGCCGCGGCCGGCCTCGGCGCCGCCAGGTCGCTTGGTCATCTGCGCCGAGAAAGCCGGTCGCGTCGAGCCTCCTCGGGCCGGCTCCCTCCTCGCACAGGGGGGTTTGGGACACGCACGTCCCAAACGGCCTTCATGGAGGGGGGACACCCTGCCCCCGCTGTCGCACGAGCCAGACCCTCCTGCGGTGGCTTCCGGTCTGTCGCGCGCATACAGCCGGGCGACGATGGGCATGCCGCCGAGCAGCCGGACCCCAGAGCGTCTCACCACGCTGCGCGGGGTGCTCGACGCTCCTCGTCGCGTGGCTGCCCGTGGGGAGGCTGGTGGCTAGCCCCGACGCCGGCGTGCTCATCTGGATCGCGGCGCTCGTGGCCGTCACGTCGGTCGGCTATCTGCTCGGCGTCGGAGGCCGCTGGACGGCGCTCACCGGGACGGGCCTCGCCCTTGCTGCCCTCGCCCTGGCCATCTTCGAGGGGGTGGCGGCGTTCCCCCGGGTGCTCTCCGTCGCGACGCTGCCGTTGGGGATGACCTCGCTCCCGGTCTCGTACGGGCTGGAGCCCGGCTACTGTCTCTTCCTCGGCGGCGCTGTGCTGGCGGTGGTGGCGGGGACCCTGATGATGGTGGCGCGGCCTGGGATCGCCTCAGCGGCGGCGAGACCCCTCGCGTGGGCAGCCCGGCCGTCCACCCCGCCTGACCGGCATCCGCCCACGGCGACACAGGAGTGGCGGAGGCCGCCCCGCCCGCGACCTGATCCGCTCCCGCATCCGTACACTCGGTGACCGTGAAGCTCCTCGAGTACCAGGCCAAGCGGCAATTCGCCCGGGTCGGCATCGAGGTGCCCGCGGGCCGGCTGGCCCGCACCCCCGACGAGGCCGCCACTGCCGCCCGCGAGCTGGGCCGGGTAGCGGTCAAGGCCCAGGTGCCGATCGGCGGGCGGGGCAAGGCCGGCGGCATCGCCGTCGTCTCCTCGCCCGAGGAGGCGCACCGGGAAGCGGCTCGCATCCTGGCCATGGAGATCCGCGGCTACCCGGTGCGCTCGGTGTGGTGCGAGGCCGGGCTTGAGATCGATCATGAGCTGTACCTGGGCATCACCCTCGATCGCGATCGCCGCCGGCTCGCACTGATCCTCTCCGCCGCCGGCGGGATGGAGATCGAGGAGGTGGCGGCCACCTCCCCGGAGCGCATCGCCAAGCTCTGGCCCGACCCCTTCGCCGGGCCGCAGCCGTATGAGGTGCGCCAGCTGGCCTTCGCGGCGCTGGCCCACGCGCCCGCGCTGACCGAGGCGCGGGGCCGCCTCGCCTCCGCCCTGGTGCCCCTGGCCCAGACGCTCTACCGGCTGGCCGTGGATCTCGACGCCGTCACCTGCGAGATCAACCCCCTGGCGCTCACCGCCGATGGCCGTCTGGTCGCCGCCGACGGCAAGCTGGAGGTGGACGAGAACGCCGAGTACCGTCACCGGGAGCTGGCAGCCGAGCTTGCCCTCGACCTCGAGGGCGAGGACGGCCGCACTGGTGAGGACCCCTTCGAGGCGGAGGCCAAGCGGCGCGGGCTCACCTACGTCCACCTCCCCGGCGGCAGCATCGGCTGCATCGGCAACGGAGCCGGGCTCGTCATGAACACGCTGGACCTCGTCCAGCAGGAGGGAGGGAGGCCCAACAACTTCCTGGACATCGGCGGCGGCGCCAGCGCGGAGAAGGTGCGGAGCTCGCTGGCCATGATCTTGAGCGATCCCGACGTCCGCGGCGTCTTCATCAACATCTTCGGCGGCATCACCCGCGGCGACGAGGTGGCTCGGGGCATCGTCCAGGCCCGCGACGAGCTGGGCATCACCCTGCCCCTGGTGGTCCGGATGACCGGCACCAACGAGGAGGAGGGCCGCCGCATCCTCGCCGAGGCGGGAATCGTGCCAGGAACCAGCGCCCCCGAGGCAGCCCGCAAGATCGTCGAGCTGGTGGGGGGCGCGGGGTGAGCCCTGCCCCAACCGCCGCGCCGGCCGCGAACGCGCGCTGATGGCCATCCTCATCGACGGCTCCACGCGGGTGCTGGTCCAGGGCATCACCGGCCGCGAGGGGAGCTTCCACACCCGGCAGATGCAGGCGTATGGCACCCGCGTGGTCGCCGGTGTGGTACCCGGGCGGGGCGGCGGCGAGACCCTCGGCGTTCCCATCTTCGACACCGTCGCCGAGGCGGTGGCCGCGACGGGAGCGGATACCGCCTTCACCATCGTGCCGCCACCGTTTGCCGCCGACGCGGTCATGGAGGCGGCAGCGTCCGGGCTCCGGCTCGGGGTCTGCGTCACCGAGGGCATCCCGGTGCTCGACATGGTCCGGGCCACCGCATTCGTCGCCGGTACCCCGATGCGTCTGATCGGGCCCAACTGCCCCGGCGTGATGACACCGGGACAGGCCAAGATCGGCTTCATCCCCAACCACGTCGGCCGTCCCGGGCGGGTCGGGGTGGTGGCGCGCAGCGGCACCCTCACCTACGAGGTG
>Ga0187851_10003436_pt1 | contig 13264 bp, 8 predicted proteins | sample June2016WEW_6_10_FD_132997 | JGI IMG/M metagenome (GOLD analysis project Ga0187851, IMG submission 132997) | Peatland microbial communities from SPRUCE experiment site at the Marcell Experimental Forest, Minnesota, USA - June2016WEW_6_10 | ecosystem: Environmental > Terrestrial > Soil > Wetlands...
ACAGTACCGCACCCATCCCGGGAAGCCGTGCAGACCGGCAAAATTATCGGGAAAGATCTGAGGGGCAGGCGGAATATGAGGGAGTCCAACAAACACTCATCTTAATTAAGGCATCTAATCCATGCGATGAAAAGCGTTTCATTTCCAATCATTACCGATCAAAACGTATACAGATCCCGTTAGTTCGAGAGGTTGAAATTGTTGATCCGGATAGGCTACGACATCCAGTTTCAAATTCCGACCAGAGTCGCAATGGTTGCGCTTCTCAGTGTCCACCCTTCTCGCGCGGGCGACCTTCTGGAACCGGATGAATTGAAGACGGAGCCTGAAGTTAAGGTGACCCATTATATCGACACCTTTGGGAATCGTTGCTCGAGGTTTGTCGCGCCGCCAGGCCTGCTGCGCCTTTCATGCTCAACGTTGATTCGAGATTCCGATTTGCCGGACGAAGTGAACCTGTCTGCTCGAGAGATAGCGGTAGGAGACTTACCCGACGAAGTGCTCATGTACCTGTTGAACAGCCGCTACTGTGAGGTGGATCGACTTTCCGGCATTGCTTGTGATTTATTTGGAAATCTCAGTCCGGGATGGGGCCGCGTGCAGGCCATCTGCGACTGGGTTCACAACCATATTGCCTTCGATTACCAGCAGGCACGGCCAACGAAGACCGCGCTTGATGTCTACGATGAAAAGGTCGGTGTGTGCCGTGACTATCAGCACCTGGCCATTACGTTCTGCAGGGCATTGAATATTCCGGCGCGTTATGCGACCGGGTATCTGGGAGATATCGGGGTGCCCCTTCGCTTGCCGATGGATTTCAGCGCCTGGTTTGAGGTATACCTCGATGATCGATGGTGGGCATTTGACGCACGGAACAATGTGCCGCGGCTGGGGCGAATCCTGATGGCGACGGGAAGGGACGCATCCGATGTTGCCCTGACCACATCATTTGGGCAAGCGGATTTGTGGAGTTTCTTCGTTGTGTCTGAGGTAGAGGAAGAAGCTTCGAATGCAGAATGATCGAAGGCAGTCAGGATTCGATCGCTTCTAAATCGACCCCTACTTTAAGCGTATGAGCTCCGCCTCCAAGAATAAGGCCATGAAGAGGACTCACGTCGCTGAAGTCCCGACCCCACGCAATCGTGACGTGACCAGTTGACGGTACGACGTCGTTGGTCGGGTCGACGTCAATCCAGCCCAACCCTGGACAGAAGGCGGACACCCATGCGTGCGAGGCATCGGCCCCCACCATGCGCGGCTGGCCAGGAGGCGGATGTGTGCGCAGATACCCGCTCACATATCGTGCGGGCAGGTTGATTGAGCGGAGACATGCAATTTGAATATGTGCAAAGTCCTGGCAAACGCCCCGTTTCTTGCGAAAGACTTCTTCGATCGGGGTTCTGACCGTGGTTACCTTGGAATCGAAACGAAAATCGCGATGAATGCGTGTCATCAGATCCAGCAGGCTTTCGACAAAGGGCCCACCGGGCTTAAATGACTGTTGTGCATATCTGGCGAACTCCGGCCGGAGCCGAATTCGCGGAGATTCAAACCGAAACTGATTAGCCTCGATGCCTTCAGAGCTCAGATCTTGCGGCAGGCTTCTGACAATTTCTTCCCAGGCAGGAGAAGGTTGATGCAGCTCGGGTGACGTCTCTGCCATGACAACATGACTTCGTGCTTCAACGACGAGCTCGTCGTGCGGCTCTTCAATCGTGAAGAAATACTGGTGGTTGCCGAAGTAGTCGATACGCTCTGTCATGATTGCCGGTCTCGGCACAATCTCGAGTTCGCTGTTCTCCAGCCGGTGGCGAGGTAGAGAGCGCGGCCTCAGGGTTGCGACGTGGCTACCAACCGATACCGGGTATTTGTACTTGTACGTGGTTCGGTGAATGATTCTGTAGATCATAGGCCTATGCTGATCGGTAGTGTGCGAGCGTGGCTGAAGTACCGGCTCGATAAATTGTCTGACCATGAAGGCAGCAGCCGTTCTAACCCTGCCAGGAAGGCTTCGAGACGAACTAAATCTCCTAAAGTCTCGGACCGGGTTCTGGATGAGCGGCTCGGCTGAACATAACTTAGCTCTCGCAAATTGAAGCTGCGCAGCATCGTCAGCGCGCCCCGCATGGCATCGAGGTCATCCGCCATGTGTTTGGGAAGTCTCTGATATTGGTCGACCAGGTGGGCAAGCTGAAAATCCAACGATCTGGGATTGTTCCCATCTGCCATCAGAACGTCGAGCACGGCGATCGGTTGCAGGGTCGTGTAGTAGCGTGTGCGATAGGTCATCGAACTGTCTGCCACTTCAAGTAGGCATTCGAGAAACGGCCAGTCGTGTTCACCCAATGGAAGCGTAATTTGCCGCAGCATGCGAGTCAGGTAGTTGGCGCGCTCGAGGCGCCTGCCGATGCTCATGAATAACCAACCCACACCGCGATTGATATTTTCGCGTTCCATTCCAGAAAATGCCGAGAGAAGTTCCAGGCAGAGAGTGAGCATTGCCGGATATTCAAGAAATTGAGTATCGCTATTCGTTTCGAATGAAGTCCGTAATTGTCCGATGAGAATCATCATGTCGGCTGACAATCGTTCACGAACGCTGTTGCCGACACGGGAGACTTCGGAGAGGATGAAGGCCAGGCTGTCCGTCCTTCTCGGATCGGAGATCACGGACATCAATTCCCGCTCAAATTCGAGCGTCGTTGGGCGCTTCTTTTTCCCCTTGGCGAGTTTGCTCTGCCGTGATTTCAGGCACCCGTGCAGGCGTATCAAGGAACCCAGTTCTCCCGGGTCAGCTCGCTGCACGCGAGAGATCAGGGAGCGCGCGATCCGAGCCGTATTTTCCGCACGCTCGACATATCTTCCCAGCCAGAAAACTTTGTCCGCCACACTACTCGGCACGTCAGGTGAATCTCGACGCAGAACCACTGGCTGGTGGCGCGGATGCAGCAAGCTGAACGTGTCCACCGGGCTCTCTGAAAGCACCCACGCGTCCTTGCTGTGTCCTCCGCGCTGCATCGACACGACCGACCCCTCGGCTTCCGCAACGCGCACAAGTCCTCCGGGGATTGCGGTCCAACCCGTGCCCGTATTGATGACGTAGGTCCTCAACACCATGCTGCGCTGATACATGCGGCCATTTCCCCAAACTGGAGAATTGGACAAGGCAATCTGTTCTTGTGCTACAAACTCGTGAGGAAACGCCTTCAATTGTGTGATGAGCTTCCTCTTCTCCGTTTCTTCCAGCTTCGCGGCGAAAATCGGCTCCATGCCGCGGGAGGGAAACGCGGGCTTGAGAACAATCGCATCAAGGTGGTTGAGAACCCAGTCGAATGCGTAGGATTGGCCGCACCACCAGGTCGCAACGGAGGGAAGTTCGAGGCTTTCGCCCATCATGTGTCGGGAAAGGCCGGGAAGGAACGGCATGATTGCTGCGGTCTCGATCACACCGCTTCCCAACGCATTTGCCACTTTCACATTGCCGGCGACAACGGCGTCGACGAGACCCGGCACTCCAAGAAGGGAGTCGCTGCGCAACTCCAGCGGATCGCAAAAGCTATCGTCGACCCTGCGCAGAATCACATCGACCCGCTCCAATCTATCTACAGTCTTGAGATAGACGCAGCGATCGCGCACGGTAAGGTCTGCTCCCTCGACCAGAGTGAACCCCAGATAGCGTGCGATATACGAGTGCTCAAAGTAGGTTTCGTTGTTTGGGCCAGGGGTGAGCAGTACGATGCGTGGATTGCTCACTCCGGCGAGGGAAGCAAGTGCCTCGCGCTGGGCGCGGAAGAATGGCGCCAACCTCAATACATTCGAGCTGTTGAATTCGTCGGGCAAGACGTCAGAAACAATCGTGCGGTTCTCGAGCGCATAACCGCTACCCGAAGGAGCCTGGGTGCGATCAGACAGCACCCACCATTGGCCGTCGGGCGAACGGGCGAGATCAACCGCGAGCATGTGCAGATAGGAGTGAGAAGGCACTCGCACACCGACCAGCGGGCGCAGAAAGGCAGGGTTGGCGTAGAGAAGCTCTGCAGGAAAGCGTCCGCTCGTTAGCAACGATTGAGATCCATAGAGATCCTCGAGGATCAGACTCAGCAGCTTTGCGCGTTGGATGACTCCCCGCTCGATGTAGCGCCACTCTTCGGCCGCAATGAGGAAAGGAACAATATCGATTTCCCATGGGCGGTTTGCCCCGAGGGGATCGCTATAGATGTTGTAGGTGATTCCGTTCTCGCGGATACGGCGCTCGGCGCGTGTGCACCGCCGTCCCAACTCCTCCGGTCCGATGGCGTGCAAAGACTTGATCAAATGAGCCCAATGAGCGCGCGGATTCACGCCATCGGCTGACAGTTCGTCATAGGCTTCGCCGTAGTGCAAGCGGGTTTGATACAGATCGACGGTCATGGCAACTGCTCCCGGGTCCCAATCGCGACGCGGAGGCTGGGAGGTGGAATGCGGAGGTCCAGGGTCCCAGGAAAGCTCGAATTGGTCTCGTCGCCGGGCACCGGTACTTGGACCACTGAGTCTATAGATTCAAAGCGCTCGAGCCGTCGCGCCAAGGCTTCGGCTGCATTGGCTGGCCGTCCGGCGTAATTGCGGCCCTCGGGTGGCTCGATTCGGTAAATGCATTGTGCAACGGATTGCGCGGTCACACGATCGATCAGAGTGAAGGTGAGCGGCGCATGCACAGGCACCGTGGGATGTAGGGTTGCAGACAACCGGCGAGCTCGAAATCTCACCGCTGCCACCGCAACTCCCGGTTCAGAAGTGGGCTGCAAGGGTACGCGCCGGCCGTTGCACGCCACCACATACCGGGAATCTGCGCTCGGGCTTGAGACTTTGACCTGAATGCGCTCGATGGACGAGTCGACGTTGCGCACGGTGCGGCCGGAACTCGTCTCTTCCGCCAATACGTTCCAAGGTTCGAGCGCGCGACGGAGTTCGAGCTCCACTCCGTGGGCCGAGACGGAACCGATTTTAGGGAAGCGAAATTCCATATGAGAAGCAAACCACTCCGGTTCAAACGCAAACCCGGATTCCTGTAATTGAGCGAGCACCTCCCGCAGATCCTGTTCGATGAAGTAGGGCAGCATGAAGCGGTCGTGCAACACACCCCCCCATCGAATGAGGCTTCCCCGGAACGGCGCCTTGAAAAACGCGCAAACCAGGGCGCGCACCAGAAGCATCTGCAATAGCCCCATCCTCAAGTTAGGAGGCATTTCGAAGGCTCGCAGTTCGAGTAAGCCAAGTTGAAGACCAAGGCCTTCTGGGGGGAACAACTTGTCTACGCAAAATTCGGCGCGATGGGTATTTCCTGTCACGTCGGCCAGCAGGTTTCGGAAGAGCCCATCCAGGATTTGGGGAGAACATTCGCCCGTTGGAAGATGGCTGAATGCGAGCTCGAGCTCGTACAAGGCATCCATACGCGCTTCGTCCACACGCGGATATTGACTCGTAGGTCCTACATACATGCCGGAGAAAAGGTAAGACAACGATGGATGGTTCTGCCAGAAAACGATCATGCTTCGGAGCAGGTCCGGGCGCCGAAGAATGGGACTGTCTTTGACCATCGCACCGCCAATCACAATGTGGCTTCCGCCTCCGGTCGCATCCTGGTTGCCATTGAAGTTGAATTTCTCTGAAACCAGCCCGTTGCGGCGAGCTTCTTCATCGAGCAGCGTCATGATCGTTTCGAGCTGATCCCAATCTTCAGCGGGGGGCAGGTTGATTTCAAGCACACCGGGGTCGGGCGTGACGCTGAACGAACCCAATCTTGGGTCGGCAGCTGGAGCATACCCTTCGACCCAGACGGGCATACCCAGATATTTGCAGGTGTCCTCGACCGCGGCCACCAGGTCGAGGTAATCCGCGAGGACGGGCGCGTAGGGCAGCGAAACATGAAGCCGGCCATCGCGAACTTGAACGCACAGGAAGGGACGGATGAGTTCCCGCGCTGTTTCGGAGGCGCGAATGACTGCGGGCAGGGAGTCTGCTTCAGGCTCGGTCTCGAACAGATCCATGCGTTGCTGCTTCTCCCGTGGCAGCTTAACGCGATCCGCAAACGGGAACTCATCCAAACCATATTCAATCTCGTCAGGCGCGATCCAAGGCGCGGCCTCGGTAGGAATTCTATAGCCGATCGGTGAGTCGCCTTGCAACAGGACAATACGTTCCAGGCTTGGAAACCACCATTGACTGGACCAACGCAGAATTCCGTGGGCCTGGCGGCGACGGATAGGCAGCACGTAGCCGGCAGGTTCAGTTGTTGTCAGCTCGGGATCAAAGGCCGGTAGAACGTTTTCGGTACTCACCTGGAGTCGGCGCGTGAGAGCGCGCATGAATCTCAAAGCATCGGTCGCGTTGAAGCCATAAGGATGATTCTCTCGTGCAATCAGATTTACGTCTTCCCACACCGGAATGCCGTCCAAGCGCCAAAAACAACTGAGCGCCCACCGTGGCAATTGCTCACCGGGATACCATTTCCCCTGACCATAATGAAGGAGTCCGCCTGGCGCCACTCTTTCGCGAAGAGCCTGAATCAGAGCCACGCCGCGGGTACGCTTATCGTCGCCCAAGGCATCAATATTCCATTGCGCGCTTTCCGGCTTCTCAATGCCGACGTATGTAGGCTCACCGCCCTGGGTCAGCCGGACATCGTGCATCGCAAGATCCGCGTCGACCTGGCGCGCGACTCGGCGTATTCGGAGCCACTGCTCTTCGTCATCGTCCTGAAGCCGTGGCCGCGAATCGTTCAAGCGCCGCACGGACATTTCGTAGCTGAATTCGGTGCTTTCCCGCTCGGCGGTTCCCGAGATTGGGGCGGCTTGGGAAGCACTTGAAGTGCAGGCCAGCGGGATATGCCCTTCGCCGGCAAGAAGGCCCGAAGTCGGGTCGAGTCCAATCCATCCTGCACCCGGCAAGAATGCCTCGGCCCAGGCGTGAAGGTCAGCGGAATCGCTCTTGGGGCCGCTCTTCGAATCCGCTGTCTCTGTCTTCCCTTCCCCCAGCTGAATTAGATAACCGGACACGAATCGTGCTGCGATTCCTAAATGCCTGAGACACTCTACGAGCAACAACGCGGAGTCGCGACACGAGCCTGACCGTTTTTGAAGGGTCTCCTCGGACGTTTGTATACCGTGTTCCAAGCGGGCGATGTAGCCGATCTCATCTCTTACCTTACGATTTACAGTCAGTAATAGATCGAGCGTTCCGGTCCGCCGGTCCCGGTAACTTTCGACAAAGGTCCGAAGTAGAGGGCCGGCTGGATCGACAAGCATGTAAGGATGAAGATCCCCGGCAAGGTCAGGGTCGTACTTGAATGGATAATCCTCGACGGCGAGGTCAAGCAGGAACTCGAATGGGTTAATCGGGGAGAGATCCGCAACGAGATTGACTTCGACCGCAAACTCATTCGTCCTGGTCTGAAAAACAAGACGCGCCAGCTGATTTGAGGAAGGATCCAGTTGCCAGTTCAGGGAATGCTGAGAGGGCGTGACTTGAAGGGAGTAGCTGAGAATCGGTGTTCGGCAGTGCAACCCAGGGCGCAGTCGTATGATTTGCGGACCGAGTGCCACCGCCATGCCGTATCGATATACCGTCCGATGCCTCAGTGCAACCTGAATTCCCATCCGCCCTCACGCTTCACCCGCCTGAAGTCGGCAGTCCACATTTGTGTGCACCTGGGCCCCTCGCGGCGCGAAATCAAGGGAGCGTAAGAACACGTTAGCATATCGGTCACCCGCCGGAGATCGATTCCCAGGCCTGAAAATCGGCTTGAAAACATGTCTCCCATGGCGGGCTCGCCAAAGGCAGCGCGGACCCCATTTTAACCTCATGGAATTCTAGGCGGGTGATGTAACAGGGAGATGCAAGCACTGCATTCCTGGATTCGCTCGATAACCCCTAACTGGCGCGGGACCTCGCGCGCACATTCTTTGAGCAGGACAAATCGATCGCCAATTCACGCTAGAATGCGATCGGCTCTTTTCGTCATCGGAGCCAGGATAGGCGGGTCGGAATATATGCCCAACTGAATGTACTTTACATTCGATCTTGAATGTATTTCTCCCTGGGTCGTTGTCCGAGGAGTGCGGACCGATTCCTCCTTTGGAAAGCCTTCAGAGGCCGGCTTTTTGCGGTGATCGCGGATCGTCCCAGGAAATCCGCGGGGCTCACCCTGCGATCTGGACCTCACAATAGGTGATAGTGAATTTCGATCATTGTCTGGTTGGCCAGTTTCCATTCTATTGCGAACTCAATGAAGCTCGTAGACTCCAACGCCGCCGGACCGAAGCATCTTCCGCCCTCTTCACGAGGGTTGATTTTTCGGGAGAAAGCTCAGCTGGCCCAGAGCAGGATGAACACGCCCCAGGGACCTGCTCGAGCGGATGGGGGGTTGAGATCTCGGAACCAGGTTACCGAGGCGCTGGCGAAGCGCGTCGAGTATTTCCCTTCCCTTGTCGGTCGTGGTCGTGAAACGCCGGGGACCATCGTTTTCAGATCTTCGGATCGTCAGCCATCCGGCCTCGACCAATTTCTGTGTCAGCTTGCTAAGCCGCACCTGGCTGATCCTGAGCATGCGGATTAATGCCGACTGGCATCTGCCTTGGCTGGTGTCAGCCAGCGCGAGGATCCGGAGAAGGATTCTTGGGTGCTCATGGAGGAGCCCTTTCGGCACGGCAAGCGACCTGATCTCCCCTCTTGACGTGCGTGCGGAGTGATCCTTGAAGTTTCCACTAGGGTTTTTGGTGGGCACCTGAAGAGTGTCTCTAAGCGGCTTGAGAAGAATGAGCCGCAAGCGTCTGCCCCATCGCAGGTGGAATTAACGCGGCGTACGCCGTCGCTCGAAACTCGGGTGTATCATTGGCGCCGGGGTATTGCGTCAACGCTGAGCCTCATGGGTGCAATACCCACCAGGAGGACTCAATGACAATTACAAATCTCGGTTCGCAAACCATCCCCTGCCTTTGGCCCAAGTTGAGATTTCAACAATCTCTGAAACTCGCCTTTGTTCTCGCTGTTGCCAGTTCCGTTTCCGCCATGGCTTCCAACCCCACCTGGGTAGGGGTCACAAACGCGGGCGGCGACGGTTCGACTGCCGCCTACGCCATCAAAATCGCGCCCAACCATGACCGATACGTCGCCGGCCAGTTCACCGAGAAGGCAAAGTTCTCTTCCACGACGCTTACCTCCCAAGGCGGCACGGACATCTTCCTGGTCAAGTATTCAGCTTCCGGCAAACTGTTATGGGCTCTCCAATGCGGAGGCACCGAAGACGACGAGGCAGTCTCTTTAAGCCTCGACATCGACGGCAACGTCTATGTCACCGGATACTTCACCGACAGCGCCACCTTCAATTCCACCAACCACACGTTGAAGATTGTGTATGGCAACGGGCAAACCGCGTATCTCGCGAAGTACAGCTCGGCCGGAAATCTTCTATGGATTCAGACCGGTGACTCATCCGTGAATGGGGTGAACTTCGGCAGCGCCATTGCCGTCAACTCCGCAGCCAACACCGTCTACGTCACCTTGGGCACGCAAGGCAACACGACTCTCTCCTCCGCCGGCGGAGCCTCCAGCACAATTGACGGACCCTGGACCTGGCACGTCCTCCTCGCCAAATACAACACCGCCGGGGACTTCCAGTGGGCCCAGACCAACGAAGGCTCCCCCAACAGCCTGCCCAGCGGAGTGACCGTCGATGCTCAAGACAATGCCTACTTCGTCGGCTGGATGGAGGACCAAACCACCTTCTCGAGCGCCGACGGCCACGACATCACCGTCGACGGCTTCAGTCCCGCCCAATCCAACACCGACTATCCGGGCGACGCCTTTGTTGCCAAGTACGATAAGAATGGCATTGCCAAATGGGTCAACCATGCCGGCGGCTACAAAGCCATCAGCACCGCCATCGCTGTTCTGGCCAATGGCGAAGTCAGCATCGGCGGCTTCATTGGTAACATCAACTACGGCTCGGCGTCCGACGCCGAGACTATCGTCACTTCGCAGCCACCCGGAGCAAGCATCAACCTCGGCGGCGGCGATTTCACCGATCCGTATAACGATGATGTTTTCGTCGCCACATTCACCTCTGCCGGCGTCTTGGAGCGAGCCTTGCGCTACGGCACCGCCCAGCAGGAAATCGTAACCAGCCTTAAGTACGACGCGGCAGGCTTCGTCTTAATTGCGGGCCTTTCCGGGGCCGCAACAGGAAGCCCAAACGTCTTTGTGCGGAAATACTCGGACGGCAACTTGGTCTGGCAGCAGACAGCGCAAAACGTCGGGCTCTGGTTTGGCTACAGTACTACTCCGGTGCTCGGAGTGGACCCAGCAGGAAAGCTCTTCGTTGCCGGCGGCTACTCCGGCACAGCCGACTTCGGATCCTTCCATTTGACAGCCTCCGGCTCGTCCGACATGTTCTTAGCCGAACTTTCGAAAGAGTAGGCAAACACTGGCATAGCTAAACCGCGGTCGATAAATAAAGAACCATCTGCAGCGGGGGTCCAGGGGTGCCGGATTTGTGCCTTTGCACTCTGCGCGGTTGCATGCTTCAATTCACCTTGACCATGGGCCTATGGCAGCGGAAGGCAACCTGTTCCAGTTTGCTCATCTTTTCAGAGATGCTTCAGGTAATGATGGAACGCAATAGGTCAGAGTGAGTCCGACGAATCGCGTCGGCGCCCTGACCACAGAAGCACTCGCCATGATAGGGTCGAAGCGATAAATGCTGCACGCTCAACGCAAAGGTGTCGCGTATAAAGAAAGAGTGGAACCGATGCTTCCTCCAGGCAAAACACGTGAATTGGCGCGCAGCCTCATTACTTCCGAGGCTGATGCAGCAACGACGGCTCTTCATTCGGAGCCTGCCACTGTCCGGGTGTATGAGAGGCTGCGGCGGCAACTCGGCGCACCTGTAGGAGTTGAAGGGTTTCAGGCGCTCGCTTCCCGTGCCCTGGCCCTTGCCAAGGCGGAATCTCCATGGCTCAGTTCCGTGGAAGTAACGGCCAATGGAGACTTGCGCGGACTCGACAAAGTTGAATCCCGAAGAGGCACAGGTGAGGACCGCGAGAGCGGAATCAATCTCATTGCGCACCTGCTCGGACTGTTTCTTACCTTTCTTGGCGAGGCTACCACGCTGCGTTTGATAGAAGATCTTCGCCTTCAGGTTGACGCCGGAACTGAACCTGTCAATACCGGAGTGGACAAGACGGCCTCGGCGGCCGACAGTCGGGCCATGGCTCCGATTTTCGAGGATCTTCTGCGGGAGATTGATCGGCTGAGGAGTGTCAGCGCACATATTGAAATCCTGGCGGACAAACATCCGGGCATGGAAGATGGGCTCGTGAGTGTTGCTGGAAACATTCGCAGTATCGCCACAGTTCTGGACGTTTTCACACTGATCCGGAGCAAGGCTGGCGGCTCGCAAGAAGACGGGCCTAACCCAGAAGCAAATCGCTATATGAATTGAGTTCCGCCCACACTCCGTCCGGAGCGGCAGGTTGCGGCCCTTGATGGAGACTACTCCCACCGCGGATGCTTTTCCGGAAAGAGGAAGGTGTCGGCCTGCTCCTTTTGCCAAGCGTGTAACTGCCATTGAAACTGGTGATGCAGGATTGAACATGACAACTCCCCAGGAAATGCGAGATCTGGTTCAAAGGCTTCTGACTTACGAAGCCAATGCGGCCAAGACCTCCGAGCCGGTGGAGTCCAGAGTTTTCCGCATCTATGAAAAGCTGCGCCAGAGTCTTGGTGAATTTGCTGGCACTGCCGCTTTTCAGTCGCTGGCTTCCCGTGCTTTGGCGATGGCCAGATCGGAGATGCCCAGTCTTCGGGCGGCACAGATCTCCGCGGACGGAAGGTTAAAGGGCCTGGGGCAAGGCCTGGGACTGGGCCAGAGCGAGTTCGGGCCCCAAATTTATTCCGAAGAGGATAGGTATGGCGAGCAACGGACCGGCGATGAAGGAACCGTGGTCATCACCCGGTTACTCGGCCTGCTCTTCACCTTCCTTGGCGAACCTGTGACGTTACGCCTGCTACGCAATGCGTGGCCGGGTGCTGCCATTGACGATCGTATTTCCGAGAACGGGAGAAAAGCGTGAGCAACCAAGACAAAGTCAAAATCAACAAACTACCCACGGGAGTTCCGGGCCTCGACGAAATTGTGGGCGGCGGTCTCCCCGAGTTCTCGTTCAACATCATCGCGGGCGCCCCCGGCAGTGGGAAGACGACACTGGCTCACCAATTTGTGTTCGCGAATGCCACCTCAGAACGTCCTGCCCTCTATTTCACTGTCCTTGGCGAATCCGCCATAAAAATGTTGCGCTATCAGCAGCAGTACGCGTTCTTCGACCCGACTAAGCTGCCAGACTCCATCCGCTTTATCAACCTGAGCCAAGTGGTTCTCGAGAAGGATCTGGGCGCGGTCTTGGAGGAGATCACTAAGGAAGTTGAAAAAGCTAACCCGGCCGTCGTCGTTGTGGACTCATTCCGCACCATGGTGCGGAAGCCGCAAAGCGATATGGACCTGCAATCCTTCATTCAACGGTTGGCCCTGTTTCTGGCCAGCTGGCAAGCGACGACTTTCCTGATCGGTGAATATGCAGAGGACGAGTTACGCGACAATCCTATCTTTACCGTCGCCGATGGGCTGTTCTGGCTGCGCCAGACGGCGGAGCGAAATTCAATTGTGCGGAAGTTGCAAGTTATAAAACTGCGCGGTCAAGATTCCGTGCCGGGATTGCACACGTTCCGTATCACCGATGCCGGGGTACAAGCCTTCTCGCGCACGTTCGGGTTGACATCGCGCAAGAGAAATCCGCCTAGTAATCGGCGCCTTTGCTTCGGTATTCCGGAGTTGGACAAGATGCTGGATGGGGGCGTGCGCGAAGGCGATAGTGTCCTCGTAGCAGGGTCATCGGGAACCGGGAAGTCGGTCCTGGCAACACAATTCATTTCAGAAGGCATACGCCATGGGGAACCGGGAATCGTGGCTGTGTTTGAAGAGCGTCCGGAAGCGTATGCCGAGCGGGCAACCAGTCTAGGTCTGGATCTCGAAACGCCACAAAAAGACGGGCAACTCACGATCCTCTATCTCCGTCCCCTCGATCTGTCGGTGGATGAAACCATGCAGTCGATTCTCGACGCTGTGGAAAAGATCGGCGCCAAGCGCCTGGTGATCGATTCCCTGGCGGGGTTTGAGATGGCTCTGTCGCCCGGCTTCCGCGCCGATTTTCGCGAATCGCTCTACCGGATGATC
>Ga0187851_10003437_pt1 | contig 13261 bp, 13 predicted proteins | sample June2016WEW_6_10_FD_132997 | JGI IMG/M metagenome (GOLD analysis project Ga0187851, IMG submission 132997) | Peatland microbial communities from SPRUCE experiment site at the Marcell Experimental Forest, Minnesota, USA - June2016WEW_6_10 | ecosystem: Environmental > Terrestrial > Soil >...
ATTGGCTTCAGCCCGGTAAAAATCGCGGGCGGCGGCGGCAGATTGCTGCTTCCCTTGGGCGCGCCGGTGTCTCGTCGGCCGGCTTCGCCATCACGCGCCGGCATTCCCATGGCAAACCAGCCTGATGACAAATACGTGTTCATTCGCGTTTATCCGTGGTTAAATTTTCACGTGAAAATCATCACCGACGAACGCTGCACCGGCTATGCTCACCCCGGCCATCCCGAAGGCCCCGGGCGCATCACCAGTTCGCTTGCATATCTGCGAAGCCAGACCGAACTGCCGATTGATTGGGTGAAACCAGGTGAAGTCAGTGATTTCCAGATTCTGCGCGCCCACGCGCCGGAATTTCTCGCCCGTTTGCAAATCCCGAAAGATTTTGATGCCGACACGCCGTTTTACGAAAACATCGCCGGTTACGCCCGTGCATCCGCCGCCGCTGCCCTGGACGCGCTGACCACTGCCCGCAATGGCGAAAGCGTTTTCAGTTTGATGCGCCCGCCCGGCCATCACGCCACCCGCGACCGGGCAATGGGCTTTTGCTATCTGAACAGTGTTGCCATCGCCGCGCTCGAAGCCACCGCCACCGGCGCAAAGCGTGTCGCGGTTTTTGATTTTGACGTGCATCACGGCAACGGCACCGAAGCCATTTTGCTCGACCGGCCCGGCATGGCCTTTTTTTCCATCCACCTGTATCCGTTTTATCCCGACACCGGCAGCGCGAATGTCGGCAAAAACTGTTTCAATTATCCTGTTGCCCCGGATTCGACACGCGAAATTTACCGCGACTCGCTCGCCCGGGCGCTGGACGATTTGAAAAGTTTCCGGCCCGACCTCATCGCCGTATCCGCCGGCTTCGACGCTTACGCGCACGACCCACTCGGGCAAAGTGCGCTCGAAGCGGAGGATTTTCACTGGCTCGGCCAGTCGCTGCGCGCGCTGGGTGTGCCGCTGTTCAGCCTGCTGGAAGGCGGTTACAGCCACGATCTGCCCGATCTCATCCTCACCTACCTCAAAGGCGTGGCCGGAAAATAATTTAGTTCCGTCAAAATAATAATCGGGTCGGACCCCGGCATGGCGGTTTTCAGCCGCATAGCGGCGGTATCTTTGTAGTTTTCCCGTTTCCAAAAATCAAAGCTCCGTCAGGAGCGGCATATTTCGATGTCGCTCCCGACGGAGCTAATTTTATTTGGGCAAATATTCTACAAAGATGCCGCACCTACGGTGCTGGAAGTCCTCGTGGTTCCCATTTAGACTCCGCGCATGACGGTTCTCGAAGCGATTCAGAAGAGTTCAGAATTCCTCGCCAGAAAAGGCGTTGAGTCGCCCCGCCTCCAGACCGAGTTGCTGCTCGCGCATTTGCTCAAACTGCCGCGCATGAAGCTCTATTTGAACTTCGAGCGCGTGCTTACACCCGCGGAAGTGGACGGCCTGCGCGAATTCATCAGGCGCCGCGGACAACGCGAACCGCTCCAGCACATCACCGGCTCGACCTCGTTTTGCGGTTTCGAAATCACCGTGAACCGCCATGCCCTCGTCCCCCGGCCGGAAACCGAACTCCTCGCCGAATTCGGCTGGCAGTTTCTCTCAACCATCAACCATCAACCATCAACTGCTTTAGATTTCGGCACCGGCACCGGCTGCATCGCCATCGCACTGGCGGCGAAATGCCCATCCGCAAAAATCATCGCGACGGACATTTCAGCGGAAGCACTCGCGCTGGCCGGGCAAAATGCCACGCGAAACAACGTCACGGACCGGATTGAATTTCTGCAAGGAGATGGCTTTGCCGCGCTTCATCCGGAGGGACGAGTTACACGAGTCCAAAATTCGGAGATTGAGACAAAAATCAGGGACTCGTGTAACTCATCCCTCCGAAAAATGGAATTTGATTTGATCATCAGCAACCCGCCTTACATTCCTTCCGCCGAAATTGCCACGCTCCAGCCGGAAGTGCGCGATTTCGATCCGCGCGGCGCGCTGGACGGCGGCGCGGACGGCCTGGACTTTTACCGGAATCTGGTGGCGGAATCGAAACCGTTCCTGAAACCGGGCGGAAAAATCATGCTCGAATTTGGCGACGGCCAGGCGGAAGCCATCCGGACAATCTTTGAAACCGAAAAGTGGATTGTCGAAGCGGTGAAGGAGGACTACTCTCACCGGGCAAGAATTTTAATTGCCAAATCGTCCTCGTCGTCGTCCTCGTAATCGTAATCGAAAAACGAGGACGAGGACGAGAACGAGGAGGATAAACCAATTTCACATGGAAAGTTTTTTGATCAAAGGCGGCGTGCCACTGCACGGCGAGGTGACCATCAGCGGCAGCAAAAACGCCGCGCTGCCCATCATGGCGGCGGCGTTGCTCACCGGCGAACCGTGCGTCATCCGGGGCGTGCCGGATTTGAGCGACACGCGCTTCATGGCGCAGATTCTCGCCTCGCTCGGCGCGACGGTGAAATTCGCGCGCGGCACGCTGACGGTCCGCGCACAAAATATCCGCGGCTACGCCGATTACGAACTCGTCCGCAAAATGCGCGGCTCGATTTGCATTATGGGGCCGCTGCTGGGCCGCCTGAAGCAAGCGCGCGTGTCGCTGCCTGGCGGCTGCGTCATCGGCGCACGACCCATCAACCTGCATTTGAAGGGTTTTGAGGCGCTCGGCGCGAAAATCACGATTGAAGGCGGCTATGTCAGCGCCGCGGCAAAACATCTGAGCGGCGCGCCGATGTTTCTCGGCGGACGCTCCGGCTCGACCGTGCTCGGCACGGCGAATGTGATGATGGCAGCGGCGCTGGCCGAAGGCGTAACGGTCATCGAAAGCGCGGCGTGTGAACCAGAAGTGTTGGACCTGGCGAAGTTTCTGAACACGATGGGAGCAAAAATTTCGGGCGCCGGCAGCCCGACCATCACGATTACCGGCGTCAAAAAGTTGCATGGTGCAAAACATGAGGTCATTCCGGATCGGATTGAAGCGGCAACCTACGCGATTGCCGCCGCCGCGACGGATGGCGAAATCACCCTACGGGGCGCGCGCGCCGACCATCTGCGCGCGGTGATTGACAAATTGAATGAATCGGGCGTGGCGGTCGAGCGGCGCGGCGCCAATCTGCTGGTGCGGCGCAACGGCCGGCTCAAATCGGCGGACGTGACGACGCTGCCCTATTCCGGTTTTCCCACGGATGTGCAGGCGCAAATGATGTCGCTGTTCGCGCTGGCGCCGGGCATCAGCATCATCACGGAGCGGATTTTTGAGTCGCGTTTCATGCATGTGAGCGAACTGGCGCGGCTCGGCGCGGACATCGAGATTGAGGGGCCGAGCGCGATTGTCAAAGGCGGCAGGCCGTTGAGCGGCGCGCCGGTGATGGCGAGCGATCTGCGCGCGTCGGCGGCGCTGGTGATTGCCGGACTGGCGGCCAAAGGCACAACGCAGGTCAATCGCATCTACCATCTGGACCGCGGCTACGAAAACATGGACGAGAAGTTGCGCAAGCTCGGCGCCCGGATTGAGCGCGTCGAGGAAAAGTGAATTCTACAGATTGCAATTTACTTGGGACTGACCCGTTTATCGTTTATGGACTCCAACTTGCGGACAAGCTGTCCGCGCTCCGGTTTTTCCCCACAAAGCAAAAAAAGGCGTGGTGAGAAGCCGTTGGCGCGTTCTTAAAACTTTTTGACACCGGTGGAATCAACATTTAACTTTCAGCCATGAAAGTTTTGCTCACGCCGCACCAGGAAAAATTCGTCGGCCGGAAAATGAAGGGCGGCGGCTACCTGTCACAAGATGAGGTTATCCGCGAGGCATTGCGCGTGTATGAACTCGTCGAGCAGGAGGACAACGACCCGCAACTGGAGGCGGCGTTGCGCCACGCGCTCCGCAGTCCGTTGAAAAAATACAAGCCCGGCCATTTTGCCGCCCTTGCCGCTTGAACCGGGTTGAAATCTTTGTCCGTCATGACGCCGAACTGGACGCCTTCGGCTACTTCCAATACATCCGCGAAAACAATCCCGAAGCCGCGCTGCGCTTTCTCAAGGCGATTGACGGCACGGTCGAAAGTCTGGCGCGGCAACCGCTGAAAGGCCGGCTGCGGAAATTTCGCGGCAGGGATTTGAAGAACATCCGTTCATGGCGCGTGGATGATTTTGAAAACTATCTGATTTTCTACCGCTTTGCTGGAAGGCGATTGGAAATCCTCCGCATCAAGCACGGCGCGATGGATTTTCCGCAGGCGTTGCGATTGGATTAACCGGCCGGTGGCGCAGGAACGCGGTCAGTATCGCATCAAGCTGAAGCTTGGACTCCAACTTGCGGACAAGCTGTCCGCGCTCCGATTATTTCCCCACCTCCTTGGCGCGGCGAGAAGCCGTTGGCGCAGTCCGACAAGCGTCGGACCGTATCAACGGCTCCCCGCGCGCGTGGAGTCACCGCAGCCGGCACACGTCCCGGTTTGAGGCTGGGGCGGTTTCATACGGCGAGCAGTTCGCGGCTGCTCTCAAAAATGCGCGCCTGGCGTTCAGCCTGGCGGAGAGCAGCCCGGGTTTTTTCCTCGAACAGCACCGGGAACACCAGCAAGGGGTAAAAGGTCGCCCAAGCCAGTGCCGCCGCCTCGTTGGCCGCGCGCCGCAACGGAGGATTCAACTCCGGCACCGGCGCTTCGGCCAATTGCCGCGCGAGCAAACGGCCTTTGAGCCGTTCGAACTCGGTTTCCTGCGTGGCGCGAAACGGCGCCGGCGGAGCCGGTCGCACTTCGAACCGCGTTTCGGGGCCGAACCTGGCCGGCACCCGGGTTTCATTTTTGTTCATGTTTTTTTCTTTCGTTTGGTTTTGGGTTAAAAAGCGAAAAACCCGCGATTGACTGGCAATCGCGGGTTTTAAAAATTTGTTTTCTCAAATCAGAATTTTGCCCCCACGATGCCAGAACGCCGGCAGACGCGCGTCCAAATGGACATGCATCCATTGGTCTGCGCGTGCTTCAGCGTTGGAACAAACGTGTTTTTCATATTCAACCGGCAGGAAGAAACACTATTTGGGCGTGTTTGTCAATGGGTTTTATTTTTAAAAGCGGCCTTTCTCAAGGCTTGTCGGATGGAGAAGTGGTGCTAAATTGGTTCAAGCATGAGCGAACAATTACGGATGGTCACATGCGGGTGGTGTGAGACGAAGGTCTTCATCCCGGGCGACCTGGCGCCATTGGCAACGGTACCGTGCAGCAAGTGCGGGCATCCCATCATGATGCCCATGATGATCCGGCAATTCGAATTGCGGAGCGTCATCGGTTCGGGCGGCATGGGTACGGTCTATCGAGCCTGGGATACGACACTGGAGCGCATGGTGGCGGTGAAGCTGATGCGGAAAGAGCTCCTTGCGGACCAGGTGGCATTGGAAAATTTTTATCGCGAAGCCCGCGCCTGCGCCCGGCTCAACCATACGAACATCGTTCATATCTACTCCTTCGACGACTGGGAGGGCCAGCAGTACCTCGTGATGGAACTGGCCGATCATGGCAGCCTGGACGCACGCATTGAGAAACTGCGCCTGCTGCAGGAACTGGACATGCTCGATATCGGCATCAAAATCGCCGATGCGCTCAACATGGCGCTCAAACATGATTTGCTCCATCGCGACATCAAGCCGGGCAATATTTTGTTCAACGCGGACCACGAACCCAAGCTGATTGACTTCGGTCTCGCCCGCAAAGCCGATCAGGAACACGAAGTGGAGGACGTGACCTGGGGCACGCCTTATTACGTCGCGCCCGAAAAAATCAAGCGCGAGCCGGAAACTTTCCTGTCCGATATGTACAGCCTCGGCGCCACGCTCTATCACGCAATGACCGGTCACGTGCCGTTTGAAGCGCCGACGGTCGAGGAAGTCATCACGGCCCAGGTGCAAACACCCCTGACGCCGCCAAATCTGGTCGTGCCTGAAATCACGCAGTCCACCAGTGATGCGCTGGTGAAGGCCATGGCAAAAAATCCCGCGGAACGTTTCCTGAGCTACGACGAGTTCATCATGGCGCTGGAAGCGGCGCGCAGCCAGCTGGTCGTAATGCAAAATCAACAGCCGCAGGCGCAAAAGTCCAAGAGTCTCACCAGTTGGTGGAAGCGAGCCTAAACGGGCGTCGTTGCCGCCCGCCTTGCAGATTCAAAAACTCCGGCCGATTAATTGGCGCCACCTGGTCCCGAGGCTTCCGGCCTTTTATTTTCGGCTTTGGCACGGAAGTGGATGCTGATGGCGGTGAGTTTGCCATCGCCGGTTTTCTTGTAAGTGCCGCTGACCGGCTCTCCCACCACGCCGTCAGCGAGTGTGGCCGACTTGCCGTCCCTGATAATCGTGGTGTCAGGCGCAACCCGCAGCGTGAGCGTGCCCACAGCCAGCGTCATCGCCTTCAAGTCCACCGCGCCCAGATTCCCATGAAAGGACAGACTGCCATGTTTGGTGGGCTTGACGGGGGTTTGGCCGGACGCGGCCGGCGCATTCGTGCCGGTGCCTTCCGCGCGCGACCACGCGGGCATTACAACGAGAACCGCGGCAAAGAGGCTCAGGGTTGTGATTTTAGAGCTGTTTGTTGTCATGGTGGTTGATGGTTTGCCAAAAATTCGCCACGAAAAACAGTGAAGATTACGGATTGGGTCCAACAATTCCAACAATTTTTACCACACGCCTTCGGTCAGCAATTCCGTGACGTTTCGGGCCAGATCTTCTGCCAGCAACGGCAGCGACTGGCGCTCCGAGTCCGCCAGATCCGTGCCAACGTGAATCAGCGTGTAGCCGTTCACGTTTTTTTCGAACAACACCTTGCCCGTGGCGCGTTCACGTGCGATGACATGCGCGGTGATGCCCACCCGGTAATTCTCCGTTGTGGTGACGTCATTGTTCAAGTAGCTCAACCCTTCACGGTTGTAACGCGTAATCACCCCGCTGACGATGATGTCACCGGGACCGTGCGTGGCGAGGTGGTAGGTGCCGTCGGTTTGGAGTCTTTCACGCAACGCCTGGGTGACCGCGTCGCCGAGCCGCGGTTGCAGCGTCTGATTGTTGAACGGCAAAACTTCAACCGACTTTTCACCTGCGACCGCGCCATTGACGGGGCCGAGATGGTAGGCAGCGCAACCGGCGAGCAATACCGCCAAGGTCGAAACGGCAAGGATTTTTAGCAAACGCATTTCAGTTGGCGATCGACGCTTGAACGCGTGGTTTGAGGGCTTCAATTCGCTGCCGCGCGGGAGCGGCGTAAGGCGAGTTTGGATTCAGTTGCAGCACTTCGTTATAATAAACCAGCGCGCCGTTCCACTTCTTGCTCTTTTCGTAGAATTGTGCGATTTCAAAATTGCCGCGCACCTGTTCGGCCTTGAGCCAGGCGATGGCGTGTTGCGCCTGCGGCACACGCCCGTCGTTGGGATAAAGCGTGATGAAATCAGTAAACGTCGCAATCGCCTGCACTGCGGTGTTTTGATCGTATTCAGCCTTCGCCGCCTGCCTGGCATATGAAACGCCCTCGCGGAACAATGCATCGGCGGCAATGGTCGGCTGGTTGTAGTACCGATCCGCGGCGGTTGCGTAGGCCTTCACCGCATCGGGATAATTTTTCTGTTTTTCGCGCGCGGCACCGACGCGCAATTGCGCGTGCGGGGCAACGTCGCTGTAGGGGCCGTTGTTGACGATTTTGTCGAACATTTGCGCCGTTTGATCCATCGAGGGATAGGGGATAAAGCCCCAGAGCCGGAACCACTGGCCGCCGAGGAAACGGTTGGCGATTTCATACTGCCGCCAGATCACTTCTTCATACCGGCTGCTGCGCGGATATTTTTCAATGATGTTCTGGTAGGCTTTGAACGCGGCTTCATCCTTGTCGGTCGCCTCGAGGCAGCGGCCGATGAGATATTCCGCGTCCGGCGCGTAGTCCGATAACGGCCACACGCGCAAGATACGGTGCGCGGCATGGAGCGTGGTGTTGTAGTCTTCCTTGGCGAAAGCCTGCTCCGCAACGTCCAATTGTTCCTTGGCCCGGGGTCGCTGCCACCTGGTGTTCTGGCCGTACAACTCGTAATACCAGCCCTCACCCGGCACATAAAACAACGGCGCGGGCGCGCGATACGGAAACAACGCCACGCATGCGGCGACGAAGAGCAGAAAACCATACGGGCGTTTCATGTGGCGACAGTAATGGCCTGAAAACCGCAAGTCAAGACGGGCACAAGTGGATTCATCCCCGGTAAACAACTACAATGCCGTAATCCTCCACTATCTTTTGTATGCTGACGTCAAAATGTGTGTAGCCGACCGTGTGAATGCCAACGAGGTTGACCTCGCCGATTTCATTCAAAAATTCCGTGACCCGTTCATCAAACTTGTCATGGCCGGCTTCGATGCAATTGGAGTGGCGAATCGTCCGGACCCGGACCTTTTTGTCGGCGCCCCCGGCCACCGCCTCCAGCGGCGGTTTCGGTTTGGCAATGAGAACCTCGCCCGGTTTGTCCCGCACGGGCACCTTGAGGTGCATTTCGATTTTGGCGGCGGCGGACGAGGCGATGCTATGGCCCGCCTGCTGGCTCATGCCAGCGGCTCCCGGCGAAACAGAATCAGCCGCGGGCGGCGTTGCCGCCGCCGGAATCATGATTTTTTCACCGCACGACGGGCACTGGATTTCCGAGCCAGCGCCGGAATTGTCCACGGCCATTTCCTGTTCGCAATGAGGGCAATTGAAGATTATGTCCATAAGCCGGAATTCGTTTGTGTCTCCAGCTTAGAACCACGGCCTGCCGCAAACCAGTAAAAAATCGCGCCGTTCTACTCCCACTCAATCGTTCCCGGCGGTTTGCTGGTGATGTCGAAGACGCAACGGTTCACACCCTTGACCTCGTTGATGATGCGGCTGGCGAGTTTCTCCAGCAATTCGTAGGGCAGTTTCACCCAGTCCGCCGTCATGCCGTCCTGCGATTCCACCGCGCGGATGGCGATGGTGAAATCATAAGTCCGTTCGTCGCCCATCACCCCCACGCTGCGCACGGGAAGCAATACCGCGAAGCTCTGCCAGATTTTATAGTAAAGCCCGTTCAACTTCATCTCCTCAACAACGATGGCGTCGGCGTTCCGCAAAATCACACAGCGTTCCGGCGTCACCGCGCCGAGAATGCGCACGGCCAGTCCCGGCCCGGGAAACGGCTGGCGCATAACAATTTCCTTCGGCAAACCAAGTTCGATCCCGAGCTGGCGCACCTCGTCCTTGAACAGGCATTTCAGCGGCTCGACGAGCGCAAATCTCATTTTCTTCGGCAGGCCGCCGACATTGTGATGGCTCTTGATGAGCGCGGCGGGATTGCCGTCAATCGGCACGGACTCGATCACGTCGGGATAGAGCGTGCCTTGCGCGAGAAATTTCGCCTTGCCCGCGCGCCGGGTCGCATTCTGGAAGACTTCAATGAACGTCCGGCCGATGATCTTCCGTTTGCGTTCGGGTTCGGTCACGCCCTTGAGCCGTTTCAAAAACAGCTTCGCGGCGTCTTCGTATTGCAGTTTGATTTTGAAATTGCGCCCGAATACCTCCCGCACCACTTCCGCCTCGCGTCCGCGCAACAGGCCGTTGTTGACGAAAATACAGGTCAGCTGGTCGCCGATGGCTTTATGCAGCAGCGCCGCCGCCACGCTCGAATCCACGCCGCCACTCAGGCCGAGAATGACCTTTTCCGTCCCCACCTGGGCGCGGATTTCCTCGACGGCCCGCTCCACGTAGTTCCGCATCGTCCAGTTTTTGCCGCAACCGCAAATGCCGTGGACGAAATTGGCAATGATTTCCTTCCCCCGCGGCGTGTGGACGACCTCGGGATGGAATTGCAGGCCGAAAAATTTCCGCGCGCGGTTTTCGATGGCGGCGTATTCGGAGTTTTCGGTGACGGCGACCGGTTTGAAATCGCGCGGCAGTTTCGTGAGCTTGTCGCCGTGCGAATTCCAGACCTGCAACGTTTCCGGCAGATTGCGGAACAGCACGCACGACGCGTCCTTCACGGTGAGCAATCCCTTGCCATATTCGCGTTTGAGGCCTTTCTCGACCTTGCCGCCGAGAAACTGCGCGAACAACTGCACGCCGTAGCAGATGCCAAGCACGGGCACGCCGAGCGCGAAAATGTTCCGGTCCGGCAACGGCGCGTTTTTTGCGTACACGCTGGACGGACCGCCGGACAAGATGATGCCGCTGGGCGCCAGCGCGGCGATTTCCGCCGCCGGTGTGGCGTGACTCAAGATGACGGAATACACGTTGCATTCGCGGATGCGCCGCGCAATCACCTGCGTGTATTGCGACCCGAAATCCAAAATGACGATTTGCTCGTTCATGAAATCAAAAGCCAAAGCGCACTCTTTGCCTGTGCCGCGCGGCTTTGGCGAGCGAAAAATGTTTTCACCCCGGCCGGACTCGGCTAAACAACACGCGCATGGCCGTTCCAACACCGCCTCCAGGCAAAGAGTGGTTGAACAAAATCTCGCGATGGTTTGTGCTCCATCCGTATTGGGCGCTGATGTTGGTTGTGCTGGCCGCGCTGGGACCATTTCTGGCCAAACCGTTCAACATTGACGACCCGCTGTTTATCTGGACCGCCCGCCAAATCCAAGCGCATCCCGGCAATCCTTACGGGTTCACGGTGAATTGGTATGGCAGCGTTGACCCGATGTGGAATGTGACGGCGAATCCGCCGCTGGCCGGTTATTATCTGGCGCTGGCGGCGGGAATTTTCGGCTGGAGCGAAATCGCATTGCATTTTGCCTTTTTGCCGTTCGCCGTGGCGGTGATTCTGGGAACGCACCGGCTGGCGCGTAATTTTTGCAGCCGGCCGGCGCTGGCGGCGCTGACGACCCTGTTCACGCCGGTCTTTCTGATTTCGAGCACGACGGTGATGTGCGACGTGATGATGCTGGCGTTCTGGATTTGGGCGGTGGCGTTGTGGGTGGAGGGGATGGAGCGTGATGATGTTTGGCGGCTGGGCGGCGCCGGGCTTTTGGTCGCGCTGGCGGCATTGACCAAATACTACGGCGTCTGCCTCATCCCGTTGCTGGCCGCTTATGGCCTGATGGAAAAACGCCGATGGGGACGATGGGCGGCGGGTCTGCTGATCCCGCTGACGGCATTATGCGCCTACCAATGGGTCACGCGGGCGCTTTACGGGTACGCACTCCTGTCCGAAGCAACCGATTATGCCAAATTTGCGAAGGGGTTTTTTGGGGAGGCGGGAATAAACTCCGGTTTGACCGCGTTGACTTTCACCGGCGGATGTCTGGCCGTGGTAATATTCTTCGCCCCGCTGCTTTGGCGGGCGCGAGTGCTGGCGGCATTTGCCGGAGTGACGATTTTAACCGTCGTCGCGCTCTCCCTCGGAGGAATCCTGTTGAGAAATTTCAACTGGCTGCAAGGCCTGGGCCGGGCGTTGGTGGAACTTCAAATCATCGTCTGGACGATCGGCGGCCTTGGTGTGCTGGCACTGGCGGTTGCGGATGTCCTTGGCCGGCGCGATGCGCGTTCATGGTTGCTGGGTTTGTGGGTATGGGGAACCTTTTTGTTCGCAGCGCTTTTCAACTGGACCGTCAACGGACGTTCCCTCCTGCCCCTGGCGCCGGCGGTGGGAATTTTGATCGCCCGGCGTTTGGAACAAACCGCCTTGAGCGGGCGGAAAACCTGGCCGCGCCGGGTGATGATCTGCCTTGCGGCCGGCGCCGCGCTTGCGCTGCTGGTGACGCGGGCGGATTTTTCCCTCGCCACTGCCGCCCGCCAGAGTGCGCAACAGGTCTGCGCCAGATACGGTTCCAGCGGGAAGACGTTGTGGTATCAGGGGCACTGGGGGTTTCAATATTACATGGAAGCGTTGGGGGCAACCGCGCTGGACATAAAGCACTCCCGTCCCCGGGCAGGTGAAAACCTCGTCCTGCCATTGAATAATACCAGTCTGTTTCCGCCAAAGCCGGAAACGGCTTCCCTGCGGGAAGTCATCGTTGTTCCCGGGCCGCGGCTGCTTACCACCTGGAGCGGAGGCGCCGGCGCCGGCTTTTATGCGGCAACCCGGGGACCGCTGCCATTTGCCTTTAACCATGTGCCGCCAGAAGATGTCGCCATCTACGACTGTTTGCCGGCGCCTTCAAAAAAATGAGGCGAGTTCTTTGATGGCCAAACCGGTCCGGCAAAAAATAAAAACCCGACAGCTGATTGCCGCCGGGCTTTGAGTTTCGAAAACAACGGTTATTGCTGCACCACTTTGACCTGGCCGGTACCCGGATTATAGTCGAGTTTCGTTCCATAAGGTGTTGCCGGCAGTTTGCCCACATAATTTGGCACCAGCTCGTTCAGGTCTTTGGGCAAACGGCCCTCCTGCGTATTGAACAACTGGATGGCCTCGTTGAGATACGACACGTCAATCGTCTTGACCGCGTATTTGTCTGCTTGCATTAACGAGCCCAGATAACCCCCGGACGGTGCCGCGGGATGGGCGCTGGTGGTGTTGGTGGTTTGACTTGTGTTGGTCCCCTGGGGATGAGGACTGGAATTATTTTTGCCGCAGCCGGCCAGAATCAATCCCGTCGCAATCAAAATCAGGAAGCACGTTTTCATGTCAGCAATCTACCTCAAATCGTGAAAAATCCAAAGTTCAATTACAGCCTTGAAACAGCATTAAGCCATCCTCCGCATTCCATGGGAAATGCGTTGCGTTACTCCTCCCAATCCAGCGGCGCAACCTTATTGCGGAGGCGCGTTGGTAGCCGGTGTTTCGGGTGCAGGTGCCGCAGGGGCACTGGCAGCCGGTGTTTCGGGTGCGGTTGCTGCAGGCGCGCTGGCAGCCGGGGCTTCAGGCGCGGTGACCGCCGGCGCACTGGCGGCCGGAGCCTCGGGTGCGGTTGCCGCCGGCATGTTGGTGGCCGGTGTTTCGGGTGCGGTTGCTGCAGGCGCGTTGGTGGCCGGCATTGCCGGCGGCGAACTCGTTTCCGCCTGCTTTTTGCAACCCGCCAACAGACCCACATAAACCAGTCCAGATACCGCTACTAATGATAATAATTTCTTCATACGTTGTTAACTTCTTCTAACCCATTGCTCATGGCAAGCTGAATTTTCAGATTGTTTTGCTGGCGGCGGATACGTTTGTGATTTGCGCCGCCAGCTCCCTCGCCTGCCGGATCAAATCGAGATCGTCAGCCAGATTGCCAAAGCGGAATTGTGGCATGCCGCTTTGCTGCTGGCCGAGCAGCTCGCCCGGTCCGCGCAGTTTCAAGTCCGCCTCGGCAATG
>Ga0187851_10003443_pt1 | contig 13239 bp, 9 predicted proteins | sample June2016WEW_6_10_FD_132997 | JGI IMG/M metagenome (GOLD analysis project Ga0187851, IMG submission 132997) | Peatland microbial communities from SPRUCE experiment site at the Marcell Experimental Forest, Minnesota, USA - June2016WEW_6_10 | ecosystem: Environmental > Terrestrial > Soil > Wetlands...
CAACGGATTATGAGTCCGCTGCTCTGACCAATTGAGCTATGGGCCCCTCGTCTGCCATGCTACTGCATCCACGCTCTCGACGGTGATAGCAGTTGTGCCGCGCAGCTCCGAAGCTATCCTGCCGCGCTTCATCTCCGATGCGCATCATGGCCGGGTCGCTCTGCGCGGCTGGGGTGTGATTCAATGAATCCAGCGGTTATGTAATTAATCTATCAATGATGGCCTTTGAGAATACAGCTTCGCGACGTCCCGGGAACGCGCAGCGCCGATGGAAGGCTGCGACGCGCAAGTTGCGCGAGCTGGGCTCGATCGCATCGGCGCTCGTCGACACCGCGCATCCTTACATGGCGCACATTGTGCCCATGCGCCGCTGCAATCTCGCCTGCACCTACTGCAACGAGTTCGACGACCACTCGGAGCCGGTTCTGATCGAGGAGATGGAGCGGCGCATCGACGAGCTGGGCCGTCTCAGCACCTCGGTCATCACCATCTCCGGCGGCGAACCGCTGCTGCACCCCGAACTCGACCGCATCATCGCGCGCATCCGCCGCACCGGCGCCATTGCCGGAACGATCACCAACGGCTATTTGCTGATGCCGGAACGCATCCATCGCCTCAACCGCGCCGGCCTCGACCACATGCAGATCTCCATCGACAACGTGATGCCGGACGCGGTCTCGAAGAAGAGCCTGAAGGTCCTCGACGCAAAGCTGCGGATGCTGGCCGAACACGCCGACTTCCACGTCAACATCAACTCCGTGGTGGGCGGCGGAATTGCCAATCCGACCGACGCTCTGACGGTAAGCGAGCGGGCGCTGGCGCTGGGATTCTCCTCGACCATCGGAATTATTCACGATGGCAGCGGGCAGTTGAAGCCGCTGGGCGAGGCGGAGCGCACCGTCTGGGACAAGGTGCGTCGGTTGACGCGACGAAATTACTCCCGCTTCAACCATTTTCAGGAGGCGATCGCCAACGGCCAGCCCAACGACTGGCGATGCCGCGCCGGTGCGCGTTATCTCTACATATGCGAGTTCGGGCTGGTGCACTACTGTTCGCAGCAGCGCGGATACCCCGGCGTGCCCCTCGCCGAGTACGGCAAGGCGGACATCAAGCGTGAGTTCCTCACCGAGAAGAGCTGCGCGCCAAACTGCACCATCAGTTGCGTCCACCAGGTCAGTTACATCGACCACTGGCGCGCACCGCAGACCTCGCAGATCACTCCAGGCAGCGCGCATGGCACCAGCCCTGGAGCCGATGCGGGTCTGGTGCAGATTCGCTGATCCTCGCAACGCCTCAGTGTCAGCCGGCGGCGCGCAGAATTCAATCTCAGCCTTTGCTACCGAGGCGGTCCGATATCTCTTTGAGGATTGCGTTTACACCCTCGAGGCTCTTATCCAGGCCTCTGAGGCATTTGACGATCGTCCAGAGCACCCAGATCAGGAATATCCAGAAGACGCCAACTGCGGGGAAGAAAATAGATGGGAAAATGGGAGGGTTCAAGGTTGTATCCTCACAGAGAACATATAGCTGCAAACACAGAGAGCATATATCAGCAACTTCCCATGCGCAATTCATATTCGTTGTCTCGCAGGGGGCAAGTTTGGTATCCCCACCGGGGGCCGGAACGCACTAAACTGATAATGAGCGTGCTTATTTTCTTCCAGTCTTATCTTTCAGGCGCAAGAGCGTGGGTTCCCAGGCGCACCCAGCGCAGCGTAGTTGCATGCGTGTCGTTGCTGGCGGCGGCGTGTGCCGGGGCTGGCGGTCTGGCTCGGGCGCAGCAGAACGCATCCCTTCCCATGGCTCCCAGTACTCTGGTGGCCGAGCTGCCGGCGAAAGCCGTGGATCGCGCGGCAGGCCAGCCACTCGCCAATCGGGCCTTCACGAACCTCAGCTTCATGGCTCAGGCGGAGGCAAGCTCGGGGGGTCGCTTCCGTGTGGAGCAGGCCACGCCGGGCGCTCTGGCGCTCTCGCTCGACGACGCCATCGACCGCGGACTGAAGCACAACCTGCAGGTGCTGCTGGCGGCCCAAACCGAGCAGTCCGTCCACGGGCAGATTCTCGGCGTCTTCTTTGCGCTTCTTCCAAACATGAGGGTGACCGCCTACACCAACACGCTTGAGCTCAACCTCGCCGCCATGGGATTTAAGCCCTCGTCGTTCGCGGCGTTCGGCCTCGCGCCCGGAACGGTCCACGAGATTGTGAAGGTGGACACCACCAGCGCACAGTTGAGCGCCAACCAGGTGCTCTTCAACCTGCCCGACTTCTATCTCTACCAGGCCGCAAAGAAGGCGGGCGATGTCGTCGCCATGAACCTGCTCAACGTGCGTGGAGGCGTGGTCGATGCGATCGGCACCCAGTATCTCGCCGCTCTCGCCGACCAGGCGCAGATCGCTAACGCCCAGTCGCTCGTCACCGCGGACGAAGAGGTGCTGCGCCAGGCCACGCTCGCCCACGACGCCGGCGTCGGCATCAACCTCGACGTGCTGCGCGCCCGCGTGCAGCTCCAGTCCGAGCAGCAGGCCCTGGTGCGCGCCCAGAACACATTCGCCAAGGATAAGATCGCAATCAACCGCCTCCTCGGCCTGCCCGCCGAACAGGAGCTGAACCTCACCGACGCGGTTCCCTACGCCAACCTCGCCGAGATGCCGCTCGCCCAGGCCCGCGCGCTGGCCTATGAGCGGCGCAAGGACCTGCTCGCCCTCACCGCGCAGCTCGAAGTCGCCCAGCGCGCGCAGAAGGCGGTGAAGTACCAACACCTTCCATCGCTCTCCTTCAACAGCGACTACGGCGTGCTGGGCGTGACCCACGGCAACTACCACGGCGTCTTTACCGCCCAGGGAACGCTGAAGATCCCCATCTTCGAGGAGGGCCGTTTTCGCGGCGAGAGCGAGGTGGCCGCGGCCCAGCAGATCTCCCTCCAGCGTCAGATCGCGTCGCTCAAGATCACCATCGACGCCCAGATCCGCGCCAGCCGGATGGACGTCGAGTCCTCCGCCGCGCTGGTCAAGGTCGCGCGAAGCAACGTCGAGCTCGCCTCCCAGGCGCTCGCCGACACGCGCGACCGCTTCCGTGCCGGCGTCGCCGACAACCTCCCCGTCGTCGAAGCGCAGGCCGCACTCGCCGCCGCCCAGAGCCGCCTCGTCGCCACCGAGTTCCTCTTCAACCAATCCAAGCTCACCCTCGCCCGCAACACCGGCGTCGTCGAAACACAGTACAACCAATACCTCGGACGATACCAATCTCTCGTTCCTTCGCCGCCGGGTTTATGAAACTATAGGCAACATGGCAGAGGGCCGGACTGCGGTGGCGGAGGCTGGGACGGAGATCAGCGCGGGCAGCGCGTTTCTCTCGCGCGACTTCCGCCTCTACCAGACCGCGCGCCTGCTGGTCATCCTGGGTGCGGAGGCGCAGGCCCTCGCCGTCGCATGGCAGATCTACCAGATCACGCACTCCGCGCTCGCGCTCGGCCTCACTGGCCTCGCGCTCTACGCTCCGGTTATCCTCTTTATGCTCGCCGCCGGGTACGTCGCCGACCGCTACGACCGCCGCTCCGTCATCCTCGTCTGCTACGCATCCCAGACCCTTTGCACCCTCGCGCTGATGCGCTTTGCCCTGCATCCCAACGGCCACATCTGGCCCATCTACGCGGTGCTCTTCGCCATGGGGATTGGCCGCGCCTTCAGCAGTCCCGCCTCCTCGGCGTTTCTGCCCAGCCTGATTCCCAGGCACCACTTCGTCAACGCGGTCACCTGGGGGGCCATCGTCTTCCAGATCGCCAACATCGCCGGCCCGTCGGTGGGCGGCCTGCTCTTCACCCTGCCCCTCACCGGCTTCCTGAAGCCCTGGAACGGCGCGGCTGTGGTCTACGCCTTCAGCCTCATCACCCTCCTCGCCTTCCTCGTTCTGGTCGGCATGATGCGCACCCGCCCGGTGCGCGTGGTCAAAAACGCCTTCAACCTGGAGAGCATGCTCGCCGGATTCCGTTACGTCATGCGTGCCAAGCTCCTGCTCGGTTCCATCTCGCTGGACCTCTTCGCCGTCCTGCTGGGCGGAGCCACCGCGTTGATGCCCATCTTTGCCCTTGACATTCTGCACGCCGGCCCCCGCGCCCTCGGTCTACTCCGGGCCATGCCCGCCCTCGGCGCGCTCATTGTCTCGCTGGCGCTGACCTTCCGCCCCGTTAAGCGCGATGCGGGCAAGCGGATGCTCTTCTGCGTCGCGATCTTCGGCACCGCAACAGTGGTCTTCGGCCTCTCGCACATCATCTGGGTCAGCCTGCTTGCCCTGGTCATTGTGGGCGCAAGCGACACGGTCAGCATGGTCATCCGCGCCAGTATTCTGCAACTGGCCACACCGTCCTGGTTGCGCGGTCGCGTCAGCGCCGTCAACGGCCTCTTCATCGGCGCCTCCAACGAGCTTGGCGCATTCGAGAGTGGACTCACCGCCGCGTGGTGGGGAGCAGTCCGCGCCGTGGTTGTCGGAGGCATCGGAGCGCTGATCGTCACCGGGCTGGCCAGCACGCTCTTCCCCGCGCTGCGCCAGATCGATGAACTCACGTCCGAGTCGCTGATGCAGGCCAAGCTGCAACAGAGCGCCGCCGAGCCACCGGATTAAATACAGTGGTCAGTGGTCAGTGAACATGCTTCGTCAATTTGTAACGAAAAGGTGAGAGGGACAGGGATGACACAAAGCAAGAAAATAGCAATCGGCATAACTCTGGCGCTGCTTCTGACGCTGGCAATCCGCATCGCGATGATCCACCACGAGCGCAATGCTCCGGGGCCGGAAGCTCCCGCCGCCACCGGCACGGTGGACCCCGACGAGCTGGTCTTCCTGAAGCAGCAGCGCCCCTCGTCGCTGGACGACGTGAAGCAGTTGATCGGCACAACGGTCTGGGTCTCCGCCGGCGGCCAGCTCGACTACTACCCCTGCACGGCGCATCGCGCGGACTACGCGCACTCCGCCGGCACCCTGCTCGGGGCCGAACCGCTGGCCATCAAGGACGCATTCGAGCAGGTCGCGCCCAAGTCAGCCACCTTCCGCATTCGCGGCGGCGACAAGCAGGTTCTGCTCGCCTTCACCATGCCCAAGTCGGCCGACCCGGCCAAGCTCTTCGCCGTCCCAGTAGGCTTCAGGGAGGCCGGCGACTACACCTTCGCCAACGACGAGATCTTCTTTTACGACGACCCGCACCAGCTCTTCAACCATTGGGGGCCCAAGGTCTGGCAGGCGGTCGATGCCCACCAGGTTATTCTGGGCATGAACGAGCGTCAGGTCGAGCTCTCGCTCGGCCAGGTCTCCAAGAGCCTAAGCAAGGAGTACGGCAACCGCATGGTGGTCTTCGACAACCTCGGCAAGCCGATGGCCGTCACCTTTGTCGGCAACCACGTCACCGCCTTCCGCCCCGACCAGGGATTTTGATGAACAGCAGCCGCATCCGTGGGACACCGGAGGTATGTACACAGTGGAGTTGCATGCGCGACGGCATCGCAAACGCTTGCGCCGTATTGGGCCGCCGACTCCAAGACTACAGTTCTGCTCGCGGCTCCTCAGATATTGCTACTCTCGCGACTGACTGACCTTCGGCATCGATACCCCGTACTGTATTCGATGCCGAATAATCCTATAGTTAGGACAAGTATTTAGACTTAGGACACTAGACAACAAACCGGGGCACAAACCGCCCGCTTCCCACCACAGAAATTCGTTTCACCTGCGCAGGAGTAACAAATGCCCATCTTCGCTCGCCTCTCACGCCGCAGATTTCTTGTCCTCACCGGTGCTACAGCCGCACACGCGGCGCTCTACGCTGCTCCCACGCTGCCTGCCCCGGCGCGTGCTGGAGCCCAGTCGCTGGCGGGGGAGTGGCGTTTCTCGCTCGACCGCGAGGACAGCGGCGTTAAAGAAAGCTGGTTCTCGCGCGAGTTGCCCGACACGGCCCGCATCTCTCTGCCCGGGATTCTTCAGTCGCAGGGCTATGGCGACGAGATCACCGCCGAGACACAGTTTGTCGCGGCGCTGCCGCGCGACATGGCCTGGTACAAGCTGCCGCAGTACGCGGCCTACATCAAGCCCGGTCACGTCGAGGTGCCATACCTCTCGCAGCCGGTGAGGCATTACCTCGGCGTGGCGTGGTACCAGCGCGAGATAGCAGTTCCACTAGCGTGGCGGGGCAAGCGCATCGGCCTCACGCTGGAGCGCACGCGCTGGCAGACTACGGTCTACCTCGACGAGAAAGAGATCGGCACATGCCACTCGCTGGTGGCACCGCACCAGGTCGACCTCGGCGTCATCACGCCCGGCAGCCACCGGCTTTCCATCCGCATCGACAACCGGATGATCCTGCCCTACCGGCCCGATGGCCACTCAGTCTCGGACGGTGAGGGCGGGGCGTGGAACGGAATCGTCGGCCGCATCGAGCTTGCCGCGACCAGCCCGGTGTGGATCGAAGACGCGCAGGTATTTCCCAGCGTCGAGGGCAAGTCCGCGCAGATCAGGGTTCGCATCGGCAACGCCACTGGCAAAGCGGGATCGGGAACGCTGGCGGTTGGCGCGACCACCGCGCCCGTAAGCTGGGACGCAACTGGCGGTGACGCCACGCTCGATGTACCACTACCCAACGCTCTGCCGTGGAGCGAGTTCACGCCAGTGCTGCAACATTTGACCTTGAGGCTCACCGGCCCAGGCGGCGACGCAGACGATCGGCGCGAGTTGACCTTCGGTCTGCGCGAGATCCATGCGGACGGCAAGCGCATCCTGCTCAACGGCGAGCTGTTTCACTTCCGCGCCACGCACGACGGCGGAGGATTTCCGCTCACCGGTTTCCCCGCAACTGACGTCGCCACCTGGAAGCGGATCTTCGGAATCTGCAAGACGTGGGGACTGAATGGAATGCGGTTCCATTCGTGGTGCCCGCCTGAGGCAGCGTTCACGGCGGCGGACGAACTCGGCTTCTACCTTCAGCCGGAGTGCGGTATGTGGAACTCCTTCGACGCGGACGGCAAGATGCTCGCGGTGCTCAACGACGAGACCGCCCGTCTGCTGAAAGCCTATGGCAACCATCCTTCGCTGGTGCTGCTGAACGCGACGAACGAGCCCGCCGGGCACTATCCGGAGCAGTTGCCGTTGTGGGACAAGAAGTGGCACGACGCCGATCCGCGGCGGCTGTATTCCGACGGCACCGGACGTTTTGCTCCACCCCCCGCAGGCGCCGGTCATCCCTACGCAGCGGACTACCTCGTGACACCGGCGGCTCGCGGTCCGCACGGCTGGTTCGGCGCCGACTACGAGAACACGCTGCGGACGATGCTGCGCGGGACTACCGTACCGTGCATCGGCCACGAGGTTGGGCAGTGGTGCGCCTACCCGGACTTCGACGTCATTAAGAAGTTCAGCGGACCGGCGTCCACCTTCGCAGGCGCCCCGGAACCGGTAAAAGTGCCGTATATGGTTCCCGGCAACTACAGGATCTGGCGCGACTCCGCGTCCGAGCACCACCTTCTGGCCAGGAACAAGGAGATCGCACACGCATCTGGGCGCTTCCAGGTGGCGTGCTACAAAGAGGAGATCGAGGCCAGCCTGCGCACCCCCAGCTACAGCGGGTACGAACTGCTCGACCTGCACGACTACCTTGGCCAGGGCGGCGCGCTGATCGGGCTGCTCGACGCCTTCTGGGAGCCGAAGAGCTACGTCGGGCCAGCCGAGTTTCGCCAGTTCAACAACACAACAGTTCCGTTGGCTCGGCTGAAAGACCGCGTCTATACCACGGCGGAGACTCTGAAGGCCGACGTCGAACTGGCCCACTTCGGATCCGCGCCGCTGGCCAGCGCGAGTTCGCAGTGGCAGATCGTCACAACTGCCGGCAAGATCGTGGCCAGCGGCGACTGGCCCGCGCGAGCTGTGCCACGAGGCAAGAACATTCCGCTGGGGAGCATCTCGGCAGACCTCTCCAAACTCCCTGCACCAGCGCAATACAAGCTGGTGGTCGAACTGCACGGCGCAACCATCTTCAAGAACGAATGGAACTTCTGGCTCTACCCCGCGAAGGTAGATGCATCGGTTCCATCGGACGTTCTGGTTGCAACCTCATGGCCGGAGGCCGAGGCGCGGCTGGCCGCAGGCGGCAAGGTCCTCTTCCTGCCGCAGGCCGCCGACCTCGACTCCACCAACCCCAAACTCTCCACAGTCCCCATCTTCTGGAACCATCTGATGAATCCCAACGGGACGACGTTCCTTGGGTTGTGGAATGATGCGAAGCACCCTGCGCTGGCGGGGTTCCCGACGGAGTCGAACTGCGACTGGCAGTGGATCGATCTGGCCGGCGACGCTCGCGCACTGAATCTCAACGCACTGCCGGAGTCGCTGCAACCCATCGTGCAGCCCATCGACGACTGGAACCGCAACTGGAAGCTGGGCCTTCTCTACGAGTGCTCCGTAGGCACTGGCAAGCTGCTGGTCTGTAGCGTCGATATCAACGCCTCGCGCGCGGGCGCTGCGTCGCTGCGCCGCTCCATTCTGGATTACATGGCTGGCCCGCGCTTTCAGCCAACCGTAGCAATCGCCGCCGCCGACCTGCGCAAGCAGTGGGTGAGCCAGCGTCCGGGATACGTCGATCCAGGTGCCAACCAGCCTGTTGTCCCCTCATCCCCCGATCTGGTCGATCCGGGGCAGATCCGCCGCAGGCCTGCCTCCTAGTTGTTGCGGCCCACGGTACCGTCCGGAAAACGCGCTTTTATCAACCCTGCTCCTGCACAGGTTGTATCCTATGGCCATGTCTCAGTCCGCAGTTGAACCGCAACCAGCAAAGGCCGCGCATGCAGCGTTCGAGTCGTGGGGCCGGTATCCCAAGTACAACGCAAATATCGTTCCACTGAACTGGCAGGGAGATTTTCCCGGCGTTTTGGCCGGACTGCACAACGGCGCGTTGCCCGTGGGACTGGGCCGCAGCTACGGCGATGTATGCCTGCTGAAGGACGGCAATCTGCTGCAGACGACGGGGATGGACCGCCTGCTCGACTTCGATCCTGAGACCGGTATCCTGACCGCCGAAGCTGGCGTCTCGCTGGCCAAGATTCTCGACTTCGCAGTGCCCCGCGGCTTCTTTCTGCCGGTGACTCCGGGAACGAAGTATGTCACTCTTGGCGGCGCAATTGCCTGCGACATCCACGGCAAGAACCACGAGGCCGCGGGATCGTTCGGCAACCACGTCCCCAGCTTCGAGTTGGTGCGTTCGGACGGCAGCCGCAGGCTCTGCTCGCCCACACAGAATTCTGACTGGTACGCTGCGACGATCGGCGGAATGGGCCTGACTGGCGTAATCACATGGGCGCAACTGAAGCTGCGGCCGATCGTCTCGCGCAAGATCGACTACGAGGGAATCCAGTTCCACGGCATCGACGAGTTCCTCGACCTGAAGCAGCGCTACCAGAACGTGGAGTACACGGTGAGTTGGGTCGACTGCGCCTCGACGGGCAGGAACTTTGCGCGCGGCATCTTCATGCTGGGCGAGCACTCCAAGGCACCCGGCGAGCTGAAGCCATCGCCCGAGCCGAAGCTGGTCTTCCCCTTCGACCTGCCGGGATTTGCGCTCAACCATACGACCGTCAGCCTCTTCAACTCGGTCTTCTTCCACAAGCAGATGAAGGCGCACGTGAAGACGGTGCAGGACTACGAGCCGTTCTTCTATCCCTTGGACGCGGTGCTGCACTGGAACCGTATGTACGGCAGCCGCGGTTTGGTGCAGTTTCAGTACGCGATCCCGTGGCAGCACGCGAAGGAGGGGACGATCGCCATCCTGCGCGAGATCGCCAAGTCTGGCTTGGCGAGTTTTCTCGCGGTGTTGAAGGCCTTCGGCGAGATTCCTTCGCTGGGGATGATGAGCTTTCCCCAGGCCGGCATCATGCTGGCGCTGGACTTTCCCATCAAACCCGACCTTACCTTTCCGCTGCTCAAGCGGCTGGGAGACATGACGCTGGAGTTTGGCGGACGGCTTTACTCCGCCAAGGACGCGGCGATGACTCCGGCGCAGTTCCAGGCCTTCTACCCGCAGTGGCAGCGGTTTGAACAGTACCGCGACCCAAGGTTGAACTCCAGCTTCTGGGAGCGCGTTACGGGAGGAGGATCGACCCTATGAGCACACTTGTTACGCGGCCTTTGGATGCGGCGCTCGTTGCAAGCTCCGAAGCAGCGATTGCGAAGAAGATCCTGGTGCTGGGCGCGACCTCCGGCATCGCCGAGGCGACCTGCCGCATCTGGGCGACGGAGGGCGCGCAGTTGTTTCTGGTGGCGCGCAACGCGGAGAAACTCGCCGCTGTGGCTGCGGACCTGAAGCTGCGCGGCGCGTCGTATGTGGGCACAGCCGTCGCCGATCTGGACGACACGGAGAAGCACGCTGAGCTGCTGACGCACGCGGTGAACTCGCTGACCGGGATGGACATTGCCTTCCTGGCGCATGGCATTCTGGGCGACCAGACGCGCGGCGAGCAGGAGTTCGAGCACGCGGCGCAGATCATATACACCAACTTCATGGCTCCGGTCTCGCTGCTGACGTGGCTGGCGAACTACTGCTTGCAGCGCCATGCGGGCGTTCTTGCCGTTCTCTCATCCGTCGCGGGCGAGCGCGGGCGCAAGTCGAACTACATCTACGCCTCGTCGAAGGCCGGGCTGACCGCGTTCCTGAGCGGGCTGCGCAACCGCATCGACCGCGAGGGCGTGACCGTAATTACGATCAAGCCGGGTCCGGTGAACACCTCGATGACGGCGCACATGAACATCAGGAAGGCCGACGTGAACAAGGTGGCCGCGACCATCGTCAAGGCGATCGAGAAGCGCGTGGACACGCTCTATGTTCCGTTCCTCTTTCTGCCCATCATGTTCGTCGTCCGCCACATCCCCGAGCGCATCTTCAAGAAGCTGAACCTGTAATTGCAAAAATGCTTTGCGATTCGATGGCTTGCGATATTTCTCTCCACGCGAACACAAACACTCTTTGCAGTCATCGCCCTAGTAGTGCGTATGGTTGGCGATGAGTTTGCGGCACTCGGCATCGCACGGCTTTGGGTGCGGGGTGATGTTGGCGTACCCATAGACACGCAGCGTCGGGCCGTCCAGCGTGATCACCTGGTCGGCGCCGGTGTGCTCGAAGTCGAACATGTGGTACGCCTCCCCCTTGAAGTAGAGGGTCGCGTTGCCATCCGGCTCCAGCTTGAAGCGGTACCAGAAATATGTCCGCTTGCCTGTTCCAAACCAGTCGCCACGCACAAAGTTCGGGTTCCCGCCCAGTGGATGCGCCGGCCACTTTTCCAGCAGCCGACCTTGATTGTCGAACCAGTAAAGCTGTGCGCTCAGGCCGTTTGCGTAAGTCCTTCCATTGGTGACCACCTGAGGCGTCCTGGAATCGCCCAGGATGTAGCCTGCCGTCACCTGCTGCGAGTGGTCGGAGTTATTCTGCCAGATCATCTTCCCGTTCTGCGCGTTGTACTCCAGGGTCCCGGCGTCCGACTGGCCGATCAGAAGCTCCGGCTTGCCGTCGCCGTTCATGTCGAAGAACTCCATCGCGTCCATGTGGTCGTGGTTGTCCTCGAAGTACTTGGCGTTGTTCCAAACCTCGTGCCCCTGCGCATCCAGGCAGAGGTGGCTGATGACGACCTCGTCGATGCCGTCGCCATTGACGTCCCAGGGATAGATGTAGTGGCCGAAGTAATCTTTCAAGCGGTGTTCGGCGTGCTGCCATAGCTGATTGAGGTCCTTGTCATAGGCCGTTAGCGAGATGTATCCGCCCGTATCCACAAACACCAACAGCGTGTCTGGCCCATCCGAATCCTTATGGAACTTCGCCACCGCCATGCGGTAGTTGTTATCCACATGCGGCAATGGCGGCGCGGGCCATGGCACTTTCTTGATGATGTCGCCAGTGCGCCCATCGGCCAGCACCAGCCACTCCTTGCCGTCGGGAGTCTCGCGCCAGTGCGCCAGTTCATCGCGGCCGGTGTGATGAAAGTCCCACAGAATTCCCGCCGCTTCGTTGCCACGCGGGTCGCCCTGGGTCGTCGGCGGCGCATCCCAGCGCCATAGTACGTGGCCATCGTTGGCATACATGATGGTGGAGTAGTTGTTGGTGATATCCAGGATCGCGTATTTTCCAGAACCATCAACGTCGCCGAATTTGACGATGTTGGACGGCGCAATCGTGTACTCGTGCAGCAACTTCACCTCTGATGGCAGCTCCAGCGGCTTCAGGTCGTCTTCCGTGAAGTTTGCATTCCTGGTGAGAACCAGCACGTTAAATATTGGCCGGGGCTGTATCGAAGTGAGCTTGATCTCGACCGTTCCCGGCTTCAGCGTGAAGTCGCCTCCATGCTGTAGTTGCATTGCTCCCTGACCAAAGGTGGTGGGATCCTGCTTGCCGTCGATGGCGACGTGAAACGAACTCGTGGGTGTGCCGCTGCCACGCACAAACAGGTGATAGGTGCCACCCTCCTTGACCGGAATCTTCGCGGCGACGTCCCCGGCAACCGCCAGGGTCAGCGAGGAGTTATTGAATTCCCACACAGTGGCCGCGCCACGGCGTCCACCGCCGCCGCTCGTATCGCCTTCGGGAAAGTCCACGAAGAAATCCGATGCCGGCACCACAATGGTGCCAGCAGGCTGGTGCGCAGCATCATGGTGATGCAGCGTGAGCTTCTGCTGGCCAGGAGCAGGGATGGCGGCGAAGGCAGTAGAGACAGCGAGCAGACTGACGAGAATGTATTTCATGGGCGCACCCCGCGTGCGAGTTCGAATTCGGGTGTGATATCGACGGGAATGCCGGAGGTTGATCCCAGAGCGCGGGTCAACGCCGGCGGCATAACGCCGTACTTGGCGAACCACGCCTCAGCCCCGGCGCGGTCGCCATGGGCCTCGAACGTGAGCAGTTGCTGAGCGAGCGACGCGACCGCCGCAGGCATCGCTGCGTAGTCGATGGCGTACTTGCCATCGGCCCCCTGCGCAAGCGCGCCGTGTTCGAGCAGGACGTTGAACTCCATCATCTCCGCGCGGCCGTGCGCCTCGCCCGTGCCGAAACGGAGCGTGCGAAAGATCCCTGCGACGTACGATGCGTAGATGCCGTTGAGTTCGGTCGACGGCAGCAGCTTCTGGTCCACCAGCCACTTGGCAAGGTAGATGCCCGTCGTGTCGGCCTTGGCCTCCTCCAACCCGCTGTACGCCGGCCCGATTGCCTCATTGATCGTGACCTGTTTC
>Ga0187851_10003444_pt1 | contig 13238 bp, 10 predicted proteins | sample June2016WEW_6_10_FD_132997 | JGI IMG/M metagenome (GOLD analysis project Ga0187851, IMG submission 132997) | Peatland microbial communities from SPRUCE experiment site at the Marcell Experimental Forest, Minnesota, USA - June2016WEW_6_10 | ecosystem: Environmental > Terrestrial > Soil >...
ACCACGGAGATCAGCAGAGCCACCGCCGCGAATCCGCCAAACACGATTGCATTGAGCCGGTCAGGTGTGAGAACTTCGGCGCGGACATCGCCCAGCGTCGTTGACCGCTCCACCGGCTGATCGGCGGACATGTTGTGAATCAGCGAGGTGATGGCCGGCACCAGCGAATAGGGATCCTGGTGGGCGCGCACGAACAGCCTGTCGCTCCATCCTTCCTGGTCGACCGGCTGGTAGATGGTCATGGCCGGCTGGGGAATGATGTTCTCGTCGTCGAAGTCGGGCACCACAGCCACGATCCGCCGCGGCTCAGGGCTGATGCCGATGAACTTAATCACACCGTCAGTCCACCACATGGTGCGATTCACAGCGTTCTGACCGGGATAGAGCTCATTCGCCAAGCTCTGGCTAATGATGACGACCCGCTCGTTACCCTCCTTGTCGCCGTCGTTGAAGTCGCGCCCATCCAGTATGGGAACGCCCATGGTGGCAAAGAATCCCGGCGACACCGAGCGGAACTGGGCGCGGAATTCGTCCTTGCCATCCTGCTGCCGGTGGGCTCCCTGAGCCGCGAAAGTCAAGCTGATACCGTTGGCCTGATCGTCCCGCCAGGGAACAGTGAATCCCTCCGACACATGCTCCACGCCGGGCAGTGTGCTCACGCGTTCCTTAATTTCGCGATAGAACTCGCTGACCTGTGCGCTGGTCCTGCCGTAATTCATCACCGGCAAATTGACCGCCAGCACATTGGCTGAGTCGAACGGCGGACGCGTCTGCTCAAGCACGTAAAGCGTTTTCATCAGCACGCAGGCGCCGGTGAGCAAGAGGAACGACGCAGCAATCTGCGTGACGGCAAAAATGCGCAGTTTGCGGTTGCTCGAGCCCGTCACGCGCGCCCCGCGTCCAGTCAGGCTGTTCGCCGGCGTATCGGGCGATGGCAGTCGCGGAATATACGCGAGAAAGAACGAGGCGATAATGGCCAGCGCTGCCCCGAACCACAGCAGGCTTGAATCGAGTGTGAGATCGGCCGCGCGCACCGAGAAGCGTTGCGCATAATGGGCCAGTACCTTCACCATCGGCACCGCCAGCAATACTGCCGCCACGGTACCTGTGCCGCACAGCACAAGGCTCTCAGCCAGCAGGCTGCGGCGCAGTACGGCTGGACTCGCGCCCAGGGCCGAACGAATGGCTAGCTCCGGCTCACGCCGCACCGTGCGCGCCAGCACCAGGTTTGCGACATTCGAGCTGGCAATCACAAACAGCAGCCCCGCTGCCGCAAACAGCACCCACAGAATCGTGTTGGCGCGCGCGTTAATCTGCTTGTGCATGCGCGTCACGCCGATCGTGAAGTGGTCTTCCGGCTTGTAAACCTCGGGATGCTCCTGGGTCATCGCCAAGTACACCGTATTCAGCTCGGCGCGTGCCTGTTCGAGCGTGACGCTCGGCGCGAGCCTCCCGAACACCTCGGTCATCCGGTGCTCGCGCCCCTGCACCATGGTGGCCGAAAGATGATGCGGGCTGGTCACCACGTTGGCGATGATTTCGGTAGCCACGGGGTAGGGAACCGACGGTTCAAGCACGCCCACAACCGTTGCCGAGCGCGCGCCGCTAATGCTCTCGAGCCGCACCACCTTTCCCAGCACGCTGGGATCGGAGTGCAACGAGTCGCGCCAGAACTTATACGTGAGCACGATGGCCCCGGCAGCGTTGGGCCCGTCGTCGGCCGGTGTCAACAACCGCCCCAGCACTGGCCTCAGGCCCATCACCTGAAAATAATTGCCATCCACGACGCCGGCTGGAATCTCGCGCGGCGTGCCCAGGCCAACGATGGTGAATCCAATCTCAGAAAACGTGCCCAGCTGCGTGATGGTCTTCAGATTCGCGCCGATGTCGTGAATTTCAGGAACCGAGAAGGTGGCGTTGGCAACCCCGATACCCATTGCGCTCTGCCGCAGATACAAGAGCTGGCTCTCATTCTGGTTCGCCAGCGGCCGCAGCAGCACCTCACGCACCACGCTGAAGATGGCGGCGTTGGCCCCGATGCCCAGGGCGAGCGTGATGGCAATGGTAACCCACAGAGCGGGAACGCGCGCCAACGAGCGCAGGGCTATTTTGAGGTCGCGCAGGAAGGACATCTTTTGGAACCTCCAACGTGGGCAATCGGGATTGAACCTTTGCTGCAGGCAAGCCAGGAAGAGACTGACGAATATGTTGATATCAACCCGTAGTCAGGTCGCGTGTCAAGTGCAAAGGCGCTTTCCTATGCAACCACGATTCTTGTGCAGGACCGTGCCCGCCGGAGTAGGGAGCGACCAGACAGACCTCAGCAAAAAGCAAAGCGGCGGAGCAGGTATGCTCCGCCGCTTGTTGTGCAGCCTACTGAGTTATTCAGCAGCTACAGGTTAGTGCCGCTGGCCGCCTCCGCCGCCTTCATGTCCACCGCCGCCGCGGGATCCGCCGCTTGGAGCTGAGCGCGAAGCTGATGCGTGCGATGCGCTCGCATGCGAAGATGTGGTCTGGGCTGGCCGCGATGCGCTGGTACGCGTCACTGCTGCATGACCAGCACTGGGACGCGTGCCGCTGGAATGGGCAACTGCTGCTCTGGTTTGGGCCGCGCCGCCACCGCGAGCTTGGCCGCCGCTGGCGTTGTAGGACACGCGCCCAGGTCCGCCATGGTAGCTTCCTCCGCCTTCACTCACAAAGCGATGGCTGCCCCATCCGTGACTGTAACCCCACCCGCCCCAGGGGCCCATCCCCAGGAAGATGCCGTTGTAGAAATATCCCGGCCCATAATAGCCATAGGGCGCGCAGGCATAAGGCGCGTAGCCGTAGTAGCCGTACGAACAAACAGGTTGAACGCCAACGTCGACGTAGATCTGTGCCTGAAGCTTTGGCGCTAACGCCAGGCCGGCAAGCAGTGCCGTCGTACCGAATAGAATCTTGATTCCACGCATGTGAGACCCCCTTACGGTGTCTGCGGTTCCAAAGCTAAGGTGGGATGCTTTGACGCCGCTAACATCAACACGGCAACAGCAGCCTACATAAGGGGTTGACTCAGTACATGAATTCCCATGACTTGACCGGGACCATCACTTATCTATCCTTACACGCCTGAGCCTAGTCATAAGCATCGCGGCTGTCTGAGCAATATGAGCCACGGGCAGCTCAGCTCAGGCAGCGGGCCCGACGTTCTCTCCGGCTACTTCACAAAGCGCTGCGGCGTCCAGCGAACAGGTTGAACAGCAGGACGATCAACGCGATCACCAGCAGAAGGTGAATCAGGCTGCCTGCTATGTGAAAGCTGAAACCTAGAACCCACAAAACCAGAAGGATAACGAAAACTGTCCAAAGCATACGTGGTAATCCTCTCTTGGTTGTGAACGCCTGAGACGGAAAGCTCGCCTCAGGCGCGCCCAACACATTCACAAACTGCTGTTAGTTCGAAGCAATCGCTTGCGCTTTTGCGTCTCTGACTGCATCGATGAATGGGTTTGCCGATGCAGGGGTTGCCACTTCGCCGCGCAGGACACGGTGTGTGGAGGTGTCAGGACCGTAGAAGGCATCCATTGAGCTATCGTCGCGGCGTACATCGGCGCCGGTCAGAGTAAGTCCGGCAAACAGGCCTTTGGCTCGCGAGTAGGTCAGGACTTCGGTATTCAGCTTCCAGTCGGTATCGGCGGTGGCATGGCGACCCACCGGTCCGGCTGCCGCAGAAGCGTCAGCTCCAAGCTGGAACTTGGCGTCTTCCAGGCGTTGCATTCCCTTTTCGCTCTGGAAAACCATAACCACATCCACGCCTTCGACGCCGATCTGCAATCCCCAGCTTCCGCCGGTGATAGCAAAGAACGCTGGCGCGCTCCATCCGTTTTCGTTTCTGCAGGTGGCGATGCCCTTGCCGTTCTCGGCACCAAACACTAAGCCGCCCTTGATCATGTGCGGTATTACCGCGATGCACTTTGCGTGCTCCAACACTTCTTGCGGAATGCCATTATCCGGCGCGGCCATGATCTGGTGCAGCACCAGCGTTGCATTGTCGAGCCGGTTCTGCACATCTTCACGAGTCTCTGCCGCGGCAATGCTTGCCACACCCAGACTGAACAATGCCACTATCATCATGAATCTTTTCACTTAACTCACCCTTTTCTACCCGTGCGCAGCGTCACTTTCTTTCCGCGCACTGAGGCGCACAAGGTAACCTCACTCTAGAAGCATTGACTGGCAGTTTCTGAGCAATAAGGCTCGCTCGATGAGATGGCGGCCGGTCAATCGATTTCGCGGGAGACGTCTATGGAGCGGACTGCACCCTTTCGCAAGGTCGCGCCGCGGGCGAACTCCGGTCGCCTAGAGAAATTTCCAATTTGTGTTCAAAATTGCTCATCGCCCCGACGAAGATAACGGCATACTTGGCCCAGTTTCCGCGGAGATGGGGGTTAGATGTGCCTGAAACGAGGGCGAGCCTTCTCATCGTAGACGATGAACCTTCAATTCGACAGTTGCTATCGCAAACTCTCACTGAGAACGGCTATTCCGCGCGGTCTACGACCAACGGTTTCTCGGCATTGGTTGAGATCTGCCACGAAGTTCCTGATTTCCTCATCTTTGATCTGAGCATGCCTGACATCTCAGGCTTTGAATTCCTCGGGCTGGTTCGTCGACAGTTTCCCTCGATCCGAATCATTGCCATGAGTGGCGCATACTCCTGGGATAAGATCCACAGCGGCGCTCTTGCCGACGCCTTCTTTGAAAAGGGCGCCAGCGGCGATGCTTTACTCAGGATCCTGAAGGTCCTTCCCCTGCCGGAACGATGGGCGCAGCATCCTGGTGCTGCGCCTGCGCCGGTTCGGATCGCGAGATCCGCGAGCGGGTTGGCAATGCAGACGCGTTGAGAAGCGCGCGTTCATAGATCGTTGCTCAACCATGGCCCTCTTGATAGATCGCGACCGCTCAATCGCGCGGAACTCCAGCGACCTTCTTTCAGTGAGCAATATTGACCAGATCGGCCCTTGGAATTCAGGCGATGATGGACAGGGATTGATCGCGGCTGCTGTTGATCTTCGACCAGGCTATCCCGCGCATACGTCGCAAGAACCAACCGGGACAACGCCGCGGTTGCCGGGACGCTAAAGAGAGCCGAGTTCCTGTTATCTCTGACGGCATCTTCCTCGTCGTCCTTGATCCATTCGAGACAGTGCTCCACGCGGCGCCTCGCGGCAAAGGATCCGTAGGCTTGACGAAGCCGCCATAATCGAACGAGCCGCATCGAGGGTACATTCTTATGAGTAAGAGAGTCACCAAGTTCGATCCCGTAACCTTTCTCGCAAGTGCGGGGCTCGGCCGAACCATTGTCGAGTTGAAGCCAAAGCAGACATTTTTTTGCCAGGGAGACATGGCAAACGCTGTGTTCTATCTGCAAAAGGGCCGCGCAAGAGTCACGGTTGTTTCGCAGCGGGGTAAGGAAGCCACAATCACTCTTCTATCCACGGGCGATTTTGTCGGAGAGGAATCTCTCGCAGCAATCATGGGGTTGCACATGGCGACCGCGACCGCCGTGAACGCTTGCACGGCGCTCAAGATCAGCAGAAACGAGATGATCCGAGTGATGCATGACGAGCCTGCATTCGCTGACATTTTCCTCAAATTTCTGCTCACCCGCAGCATGCGAACCCAGGCCGATCTTGTCGATCAGCTGTTTAACTCCAGTGAAAAGCGACTGGCGCGGATTCTGCTGTTGATGGCGGAATTCGGCAAGCCAGGCGAACCGGAAACCTTCATCCCGCCCATTACCCAGGAAACGCTGGCAGATATGATCGGGACCACACGGTCCCGCGTCAGCTTCTTCATGAATCGTTTTCGCAAGCTCGGCTTCATCAGCTACAACGGCCGCATCCAGGTGCATAAGTCGCTGCTCAATGTCGTCCTGCTCGACCAATTGCCAGAGCACAACAACGCGCAGAGACCCGCGATCGACCGGATCGCATAAGCACCTTCAAATTCGAAGAGCAATGGACCATCGAGGGTCGAATCCGAACCTCGTTATGGGTGGGGATGGTCGTCGGAAAACGTCGCCATTTCTTCCTCGGTGACGACGAAAAAACTGCGCAAGTCCGCTTGCCCAAACGAGGTGGTCATCGCCACATCACCCGCGTCCCGGCCTGTCGCCATGAGCACGCGACCAATTCGCGTCTGATTGTTGCGCGCATCGAAGGTCCACCAGCGTCCTCCTAGATAGGCCTCAAACCATGCGCTGAAGTCCATAGGAAGCCTGGCAGGCACGCCGATGTCGCCCAGATACCCTGTGGCATAGCGCGCCGGAATATTGAGCGCGCGGCAGAAGGTGATGGCGAGATGCTGAAAATCGCGACACACGCCGACGCGTTCAGTAAACACATCGAGAGCAGTCTTAGTGGGCCGGGCCTGCTGATAGTTGAAGGCCACCTTATCGTGCACCCAGTTGCAAATGGTCTGCACGCGGCCCCAACCGGGTTCGATCTGTCCAAAAAGTTCAAGCGCAATGGTCGAAAAACGATCCACCTCACAGTAGCGGCTGTTGAGCAGGAAGGTGAGCATTTCGTGCGGCAAATCGCCCACGGCCGACTCGCGCGCCGACCAATCGATCTCATCGAGCAAACCGGAGTCTCGAATAAGCGTGGAATTGAAAACCCTCAGGTTCCCTTGAGGAGCAACAAACCGTGCACAACGGTTCCCGAAACTGTCGACGTAATGGGTGATTTCAAGTTTCGGTTGGGTTTGCACCTCGTCCGGCTCCAGCAGATCTTGGGCACGCGAGGGATGGACATTGAGAAGCGCCACCATAGCGACAGGTGCCGGAATATCGAATTGAATGTCGTATGCAAGCCGAATCAACATATTGAAGCCCCAAAACTTGAGGATACAGTGTACGAAAGGTTTCGGCCCCGAGAGCCCGGTTGGTAAGCGGGGCCGGCCAGTGAAGCCCCCTCAAGGAACGAGGGTCTGGGAGCTTATTCTCGACAGCCGCGGCGGCGCGAGAGTCTGGAGGCGAGGAAAGTCTCGCCCCACCCGAGCCACAAGAACAAAGACGCGGCTTAGGATGGGGCACCGCCAAAAGACGCACTGGGAGCTAGTGCACGCGGAGGACGATGATGGTTTCGTCGTCAAAGCGGTCGTGGGAGCCCTGGAAGCGCGAGACGTCGGCGAGGATGGCGTCGGCGATTTCAATGGCGGGGAGATCGCGGCTGGCGCAGAGAAGCTCGGCGAGACGATCCTGGCCGTACATGTCTTCCTTTTCGTCTTCCGCATCCTGGATTCCGTCGGAGACAAAGACGATCACGTCGCCGGGCTGCGTGGCCACGCTAAACTCCTCATAGGTGACGTTGGGGAACATACCCAGGGGGAAGCCTTCAGCTTTCACCGGGACCGACTGACCGGCGCGGCAAAAGACGGGCTGGACAGCGCCGGAGTTGGCAACCTGCAGCGTTCTGGCGTCGTCGTTCCAGAGCGCAAAGAGCATGGTGACATACTGCGAATCGAGCTTACGTTCCTGAATGGCGTCATTGAGCAGGGCGAGCATTTTGGCCGGCTCGGGCTGCTGGGCTGCGGCGGAACGCATGATGCCGCTAACCAGCGCGGCGAAAAGCGCGGCAGGCGCGGCCTTGCCGCTGACGTCGCCAAGGACGATTGCGGTGCGGTTGGCGCCGTAATCGAGAAAGTCGTAGAGATCTCCGCCGATGGTTCGCGCGGGAAGGAAGCGAGCGGCCATCTCGGCATGGGGATGGGAGGGCGCTCCGGAGGGAAGCAGGCGAAGCTGCACCTCACGGGCCATGGCAACGTCACGCTCAAGGCGGCGTTCCTGGTTGTGCACGGCCTGATAAAGGCGCGCGTTTTCGATGGCGATGGCGATTTGCGAGGCGAGGGTAGTGAGAATGCGCTCGTGCTCTTCGTTAAAGAAGCCGGGCCGCGTGTGCTCCAGGTCGAGTACGCCGATAATGCGCGCTTTGTAGAAGAGCGGTACGACGAGTTCCGACCGGGTCTCGGTGTTCATGGGAACGTAGCGCTGGTCCTTATTGACATCGGGCGCGTTGATGGTGCGCCATTCGCGCACCGCGGCGCCGACCAGGCCGCTGCTGGTAGGAACCCGGCGCATGGGCGCGTGGGAGTAGCCGAAACGCCAGGCGTAACGCGTAATGAGCGTCTCGCCTTTTTCGTCGAGCAGCATGATGGTGAACATCTGGTAGTCGATCAGGCGGCGCAGGAGCTGGCCGATGCGCTCGAGCAAGGGGTTGAGCTCGAGGATCGAGGCGAGCTCTACGGCGATTTCGTTCAGCACTTCAAGGGTTTGCGCCTGGCGCGAAACGCGCGCGTAGAGGCGGGCATTTTCGATGGCCTGGGCAATGCGCGAGGCGGTCATGGTGAGCACGTGGAGGTGCTCCGGGCGGAAGAAATCGGGCAGTTCGCTTTCGATGTCCATCACGCCGATAAGGCGGTTCTTGGCAATGAGGGGAACGGCGAGTTCGGAACGGACGGCTGGGTTGGCGCTAATGTAGTAATCGGCTTGCGTCACGTCGTTGAGCAGCAGCGGCTGCCGCGTGAGGGCTACCTGGCCGACGACTCCCTTACCGACTGGGACGCGTTCGCGCTCGACCTGCGGCGTGTGGCCGATCTGGAAGCGCATGCGCAGTTCGTTGGTGCGGTCGTTGAGCAGGAAAATTGCGAAGATGCGATAGGGAATGAGAGCGCGAACCAGGTCCGATGTACGGCTAAGCAGGGTTTGCAGATCCAGGGTGGTATTCAATGCGTCGGTAAGACGCATGAGGTAAGCCACGTCGGCCGGCTCGATGCGGGCATTGATGGGATCGAGCGGCGCCGAGGGGTCTGTTGAACTCGCAGGGCGGTAATCTCCCTCAAATTCGTGATGTGGAGGCGGAGATGGCGGAGTATCGGCCATTGGGGGTCGAAGGGAATGATAACGCACGGTCAGGGGTCAGGTGTGAGGGAACAGAAAGACTGCCTCGTTGCCATCGCGTCAGGACGGGCTCAGGACCTGAACCTGTCCTCTTATTCCGCTCCGAGCTCGCGAATGATGGCGACGGAGGCGGAGGAGCCGATGCGGTTAGCGCCGGCTTCGAGCAGGGAACGGACCTGTTCGAGGGTGCGGATGCGGCCGGCAGCCTTTACGCCGCAACGCGCTCCGGCGACGCCGCGAATGAGAGCGACGTCAGCCGGGGTTGCGCCGCCTGAGGCGAAGCCGGTGGCCGTGGAGATGAAGTCGGCGCCGGCCTGGATGGCAATCTCCGATGCACGCAGTTTCTCTGGCATGGTGAGCAGGCAGGTTTCCAAATTCACCTTGAGAATAGCGCGGTGATGATGTGCAACATGGACGGCGGCGCGAATGCTGTTCTCGACGGCGCGGTGGTCGCCGCTCTTGAGCTGGCCAAGGGGCAGAACCATTCCCAGCTCGTGGACACCGAGGCGAATGAGCGCAGCGGCCTCCTGGCGCAAGGTGGAAACCAACGACGCTCCGAAGGGAAACCCGATGACAGCTCCGACGGGAATTCCGGTTCCGGCCAGGATGGAGACCGCGGTGGAGGCCCAGACGGGATTGACCATAACGCTCAAAAAGCGATAGTGCTCTGCCTGTTTGCAAAGTTCTTCCACTTGCTGGCGCGTGGCGTCGGGTTTCAGCAAGCTGTGATCGATGACCGCGGCCAACGACTGCCAACTGGCGAGGGTGCTGGCGGTAAACGCCGGGGCGTCGAAGGTCCCGTGATCAAAGTCCAGGTCGGATTCGCGGATCGGGCTAGTGGCAGCCATAGACAAGATCTTTGGGCCAACTTAAGCGGCGCAAGCGGAGCGCGGAATTCTCATTCGAAGCGAGAAACCTGCCGGCTCCGGGAGATGAGTATACGTCGTCTCGGGAGCCCTGACCAAATCAATAGATGCAAAAAAAGGCGGCGGGTTGACAAGACGGCCCGGCGGGGCAAAACGCGGTCGCCTATTCTGGGTGGTCGGCGGGCATCAGACAAATATCGGGGAGGTTGCGGTAGCGCTCTGCGTAGTCCATGCCGTAGCCGATGACAAACAGATTAGGGATGGAAAACCCAACATAATCTGCCTCGATTTTTTCGATGCGGCGCGAGGGCTTATCGAGCAGGGCTGCGATGCGCAGCGACTTGGGATGGTGCTGGAGGAAGATCTTGCGCAGATAAGCCAGGGTCAAGCCGGTATCGAGAATGTCTTCAACCACGAGGACGTTCTTGCCCTCGATCGGCTCGTCGAGGTCCTTGATGAGTTTTACCGCGCCGGAGGAACGATGGCCTTTGCCGTAGCTGGAGGTTGCGACAAAGTCAAACGTAGCGTCGGCCTGGATGGCGCGCGACAAGTCGACAAGAAAAAATGCCGCGCCCTTGAGCACGCCGACCATGACGAGCTTTTCGCCGTTGAGGTCGCGAGTGATCTGGGCGCCCATCTCCGCTACGCGCTCGGCGATCTGTTGGCGGGAATAGAGGATATCGAGGCCCTGGTAGATGGAAGCTGCCATGGAGACAGTATCGCGCGGATGATCAACGATTGCGACTGTGAAAAAGACAGAGAACAGAGATGAGAGATCAGAGGTCCGGGGTCAGAGGAAAGAGATACTAGCCCGTCTATACTGAAATAGAGATGCTTCCGTACATTCCCCTACCGTTCTGGCCACATGAATTGCCCACCTTCGGACTGATGTTGTGGTTCGCGGCAGTAGCGGGCGCGTATCTTGTGGACCGCGCATTTAAGCGGGCAGGAATCGATGCGGATGCGGTGGGAATCGTTGCCGTTTCGGTGGTGGCTGGGATCATCGGGGCCAAGCTGTGGCACGTGCTGGATTCGCCGGCGGAGTTCCGTGCCATTGGCTGGGGCGTACTGTGGGACACGGCGGGGTTTGCCTGGTACGGCGGCCTGATTTTCGGCTTGGCGGCGCTGGTTCTGCAAGGCGTGCGGGCGAAAATCGGGGGCCTGCGGATTCTGGACCTTGCGGCGCCCGCTGCGGCGATTGGATACGGAATCGGGCGCATTGGGTGCTTTCTCTCGGGCGACGGTTGCTACGGGATCGAAATCAAGCCCGTTCACGTGTTTGGGTTCACGTTCAGGCCATGGGGAATGGCGTTTCCGCATGGACTGGAGCCGGTCTGGGTTCCGGTGTATCCGACACCGCTTTATGAACTGGGCGCGGGACTCTTGATTGGGTGGTGGTTGTGGAACCGCCTTGGCAAACCTCATGCGGTGGGCGCCATTTTGGGCCAATACCTGATGTTGAGCGGAATGGCTCGCTTTTTGGTTGAATTTATCCGCCGCAACCCAAAGGTTCTGTGGGGCTTGTCGAACGCGCAGCTAGCCAGCGCGGGAGCCGTGTTGGCGGGGGCGGCCCTCACTCTGTGGGTGGCAAGTCGGCCGGTGGCCGAAAAGAAGAAATCCGCGACCCCAATCGCAAAGCCAGCCTAGCGCGGTGTCTCAAGAGTTCGTGGCATAAGGCTTGGGCGATTCGTTCCGGCAGGTCCTTCGACTCCCTTCTCGCCGCTCCGGTCGCTCAGGATGACAGCTCATTTGTGAGCGGACTAGAGATGGGCCTCCAAGAGAAAATCCTCGACAAGAAAATCCAGACACATCACGCCACGAGACTGTACTTCTTTCCCTTTTTGATTCTGCGCGAAGAGGGGGACCTACGCTCTGGGGTGGAGCGGTGAGTTGTATCACGAACTTGCTTGCATCAGTCGGAGGGACGTGATTTGCAACACATGTGACGGTGCTCACAGCCAGTCCTATCTTGGGCTGGGTAACTTCGGTCACATTAAACCGGCGATCTCCTGGTAGCGTGAGCCCGAGTCCGGGATACGCCGGTGTTGCGCAACAAGCGAGGTAGGCATGGGGCAATCCATTTGGCAGTCAATGCAGCAGAAAGGCTACAACCGCAGAGAGTTCCTGCAGTTTTGTTCAGCAGCCGCGGTGGTGGCAGGGTTGGGCAAGAGCGGTGCAGCTCAAGTCGCTTCGGTATTCGAGAAGAAAGAGAAGCCGGCGGTGGTGTGGATGCACTTTCAGGAGTGCACCTGTTGCAGCGAGTCGTTTATCCGGGCATCGCACCCGATCGTGGCTGACGCGCTGCTGGACGTTTTATCGCTGAATTACACCGAAACCTTAATGGCCGCGAGCGGCTTCCAGGCGGAGAAGAGCCTGAACGACACCATCAAGAACAACAAGGGCAAGTACATTGTGCTGGTTGAAGGCGCTGTGCCCACCAAGGACGGCGGAGTCTATTGCATGGTGGGGGGCAAGACCGCCGAGTCGATTCTGCAGACTGTTGCCGCGGATGCGGCGGCGATCGTGGCCTGGGGCAGTTGCGCTTCGAACGGCTGCGTGCAGGCTGCGAAGCCCAATCCGACCGGCGCCACGCCGATCTCGAAGTTGGTCAATGAGCCGGTGATCAACGTACCGGGCTGCCCGCCCATCGCCGACGTGATGATGGCGGTAGTGACACACCTGCTGGTGCTTGGCCAGGTTCCTGAACTCGACAGCCAGGGAAGGCCCAAGGAGTTTTATGGCCGGCGCGTGCACGACACTTGCTATCGCCGGCCCAACTACGACGCTGGGCTATTCGTGGAGTCGTTTGACGACGAGAATGCACGCAAGGGATATTGCCTGTACAAGATGGGCTGCCGCGGACCGGTGACATACAACGCCTGCTCGGTCACGCGCTGGAACGAGGGCACGAGCTACCCCATCCAGTCGGGGCACGGTTGCATCGGTTGCAGCGAGGCCGGCTTCTGGGACAACGGTCCGTTCTACAAACATCTGGCCTCATTCCCAGGCTTCGGCATCGAGAGCAACGCCGACACCATCGGGACAGCGGTCGGAGTGGCCACGCTGGCCGGAGTTGCGGCCCATGCGGTGGTGACCAACATTCGCAAGCGCAGCGTGATCGCGGAAGTGCACGCAGAAGATCAAAAGGAGTCGTAAATTGGCCATGGCAACACGTGTCGTTGTCGATCCTGTCACTCGTCTTGAAGGCCACCTGCGCGTCGAAGCAGTGGTGGAAAACGGCGTCATTACCGACGCATTCAGCTCCGGCACCATGGTGCGCGGCCTGGAGAAGATCTTGATCGGCCGCGACCCGCGCGACGCCTGGGCCATCACCGAGCGCGTTTGCGGCGTGTGCACCACGGTGCATGCGTTGGCCAGCGTGCGCTCGGTTGAGGATGCGCTGGGCATCAGCGTTCCGCCTACCGCGGAGCTGA
>Ga0187851_10003447_pt1 | contig 13235 bp, 8 predicted proteins | sample June2016WEW_6_10_FD_132997 | JGI IMG/M metagenome (GOLD analysis project Ga0187851, IMG submission 132997) | Peatland microbial communities from SPRUCE experiment site at the Marcell Experimental Forest, Minnesota, USA - June2016WEW_6_10 | ecosystem: Environmental > Terrestrial > Soil > Wetlands...
GTCCGGCAGCGAGATGATCCCGATGGACCGGCGCCTGCGGGAGATCGTGCACGGCCTGCCTGCACCCCACGCGACAGTACGGGAGCGGCAGGAGCACGTCGCGCTGCTGGCGCGCTGGTATTACTCCTCGTGGCGCGACGGGCAGTGGATCGCCTTCCCGGACTTGGCCGGGATCCCCTATCGGCGGGTGGTCCGCGCGATCAGCGTCGTCGCGGGTGGCCAACAGGCGGCGGCGTTCTAGCGGGCCGCGGAACCCGCAATGATAGGATGTCCGCCAAGAGGATTATCCGATGGCCGCATCTGACACACGCCGTTCGTTTCTCGAGCGCAGCCTGTTGCTGGGCGTTGCGCTGTGGCCCCTGGAAGGCCAGACCCGCTCTCGCATTCTGCTCGACGCGGGCCCCGCCGGCGCGCTGGCGCCGCAGGAACTCCTGCGCGGACTCCTGTCGCTGCGTCTGGCTTCTGAAGCGCGTCTGGCGGCGGGCGAGACGCCGCGTCCCGGCGACCGCCGCATCGTGCTGCGTATCGACAACGCCGGCCTGCCGCACGAGGAGAGCTTCGAGATCCGCGCCCAGGACTCGGCCGTTACGCTCCGCGCTGCCACGCCACGGGCGCTGCTCTTCGCGGTCTACGAATTCCTCGAGCGCCAGGGCGCGGTCTTCGGCATCGACGGCGAGAACTATCCCCCCGCGCCCGCCCGGGAACTCATCGTGCCCGCGGGCGGCCAGGCCTGGCTCTCCACGCCGCGTTTCTCCGTGCGCGGCCTGCTGCCCTGGCCCGATTTCCTGAATTGCATCACGATCTACAACGAAGAGGATTTCCGCGCCTATTTCGAATCCATGTTGCGCATGCGGATGAACACCTTCGGCATGCACGTCTACACCCAGGGCGAGCAGTGGGCGGAAAGTTATCTTAACTTCGAATTCGGCGGCGCCGGGCATCTCGCCTACCTCGACAACACGGCCTCCAACCGCTGGGGCTACCTGCCCCAGCGCACGTCGCGCTACGGCATGGGCTCGGCCAATTACTTCGACGGCGAAGTCTTCGGCTCCGACTCGACGCGGCTGGGCCGCGATCCGTGGGAGATCGCCGAGCGCACCCGGACCATGCTCGGGCGCGCCCTGGCTTACGCCAAGAAACTCGGCCTGCGCACCGGCGTCGGATTCGAACCGTACCAGATCCCCGACGAAACCTATCGCGCGCTGCCGCCCGAAGCCCGCTCCGCCGATCCGCGCCGCCGTCCGCGCTTCGATCCCTCTTCCTACACCGGCCGAAAACTCCTGGAGACGCGCCTCGACCAGCTTCTGACCGCCTATCCCGACGTCGACCACGTGTGGCTGTGGGAGGACGAAGGCGCCAACTGGGACAGCCGCAAGGAGGGCATCCCGCTGCCCACCGCCGCCTTCAATCTGGCCCACGATTTTCTGCGCCGCCACGCGCCCGCCAAGCGCCTGGTCATCAGCGGATGGGGCGGCGTCGCGCGCCATTTCGCCGAGTTGCATAAGACCGTGCCTGAGGACATCGTCTTCTCCTGCCTCAGCGACACGCTGGGCTGGGATCCGGTGCACGAAGTCTTCGGCCAACTCGGCTCGCGCGAGCGCTGGCCGATCCCCTGGCTCGAGGACGACCCGTCCATGTGGCTCGCGCAGTTCCACGTCAACCGCTTCAAGCGCGACGTCGATCTCGCCGCCGGATATGGTTGTCAGGGCATGCTCGGGATCCACTGGCGGCATCGCATCGTCGACCCGACGGCGACGTTTTTCGCACGCGCCATGTGGGACAAAAACTACGAGCCCGCCGCGCACTACGCGGCCTACGCCCGCTCACAAGCCAGCGGCGAGCGCGCCCGGCGCTACGGGGAAATCCTCGCCGCCGTCGACAAGGAACAAAAGCTGCTTTGCACCGGCACGGACGTCATCAAGGACGGTCACGTCGTGACCAACGAGTTCTCGGGCGACTATGCCGAAGGTTTTCAATACTGGAACTCGTCGCACGTGCCGCCGGCTGTGCGCGCTTCGCAGCAACAGGTCGCCGCGGACCTGCGCGCCCTCACCGACTCCGCGCCGCCAGTGGAGCAGGACCGCCTCGAGCATGTCACGCGGCATGTCGAATTCATGGTTCACTATGCCGAGGCGTGGATTCACGCGCAGGCTCTGCAAGCCGTGTTGCAACGCGCGCAGGAGCTGCGCCAGGCCAAACAACTGGCCCAGGCGAAATCGTTGGTCGAGACCGAGGGCCTGCCCATCTGGCTCAAGCTCGCGCCGGAAGTGCGGCACGCCATTCTCCGCTTCCACGGCGCAGTGGCCACGCGCAACGACCTCGGTACGCTGGCTTCGCTGCAGAACAAATTCGTCCGCCTCGCCCTCGACCGTCTGCCGCTTTCAATGGCCGAGTTCCTCGACCAGATGCCCGCCGACGTCGAACAATCCATCGCGGACGCGGTCGGCCCGCCGGACACCGAGACGCCGCTGCGACTCATCGTCCCCGTTCGTCCGACGATGCTCGCCCGCGGCGAAAAGGTCCGCCTCCTGGCCATCGTTCCGGCTGTGGGCGACGTCTCTGGCGTCGTCCTCCGCACCCGCGTGGGCTCGGCCGAGTGGACCGAACGGCCCTTCAAACTCCTCGGGCGGAAAACGTGGGAGGTGTGGCTCGAATACCCGGCTTCGCCCGTCCCATTGATGGAGTACGCGGTCACCGCGCGCATCAGAGGCCAGTTCCTCCACGCGCCCGTCGAGGGCGCTTACCGCCTCACGCTCATGTCGTGATCATCCTTCGTCGGGCTAAAATGGCCTCGGATGCCTGAGCCGCCCATCGACCGCGCCCTTCCGGCCACGCCGGCGCCTTCGCCACGCGGGCGCGCCTGGCAGCGCGGCATCCGCGCCTGGTTCCAGGCCCGCGTCCGCGAACGCGTCACGCTCATCGGCGCGTTGTACCTTGTCGCGCTGCTGCTGACGGGCCTCGCCGCCTTCGCTTCGGCCAACAACCTGCTGTTCCTGATTCTGTCCGCGATGCTGGCCACGTTCATGATCTCCGGACTCATCAACCGGCTCGGCATTGCGGGGCTTGAATTGGACGTCCGCCTGCCCGAGCACATCAGCGCGCGGCGCACCACCCCCGCGCGTCTGCTGCTGCGCAATGCGAAGCGCCGCATCCCCTCGTTCTCCGTGCAGGTCGTGGGCGTGGAGGACAGCGTCTTCACGACCGCGGTCTACTTCCCCGTCATCCCCGGCGGCGCGGAGTTGGAAACCACTCTCGACGTAGTCTTTGAACGCCGCGGCAGCCATGCCGGCGACAGCTTTCAGTTCTCCTCGCGCTTCCCCTTCGGCTTCGCCGAACGGCGCATCCGCGTGCTCATGAACCGCGAGGTCGTAGTCTATCCGTGTCTCGACTCTCAGCCCGGCTTTGACCAGTTGCTGGCCGGCATTGCCGGAGAAGCCGAATCGTCGCTGCAAGGGCGCGGCCACGACTTCTACCGCATCCGGCCCTACGAGCCCTTCGAAAGCGCCCGCCACGTCGACTGGCGCGCCACTGCCCACACCGGCGCATTGCAGGTCCGCGAATTCGCCCGCGATCAGGACCCGCTCATCGCCATTTTCCTCGACCTGGAGGCCGGCGTCGACCAGCGGCAGTGGTTCGAATGCGCCGTCGAGGCTTGCGCCTACCTCGCCTGGCAAATGACCGCCCGCGGCGCACGCATCCATTTCCGCACCCAGGATTGGGAAATTCTCACACCAGTGGAAGACGATGTCTACGCTATCCTGAGGTATCTCGCGCTAGTCGCGGCGCGAGGCCGGGCCATCCCGCTGCAGAATGACCTTGAGCCTGCCGTCGCCATCGTCTTCACCGCGCAACCGGGCCGCCTCGACGAGCTGGCTTGGAGCTCCGCTCGCATTCTGCATCCTGGTTGCTTCCCCTTCCCCGGCGCACACTCAGACTCCGCCCGCCGCCCCTCCTGAGCCTGTCCAGACCTCCATCACGGTCTCCGAAAACATCACCGCCGAATCGCCCGCACCTATCACCGTTCTCGATTCGGACGCCATCGCGCAATCGCCGGGAGCGGACATTGACGATCGTTTGCGCCTGATCCCCGGATTTACTCTCTTCCGCCGGACTTCCTCGCTGGTCGCCAATCCGACGACCCAGGGTGTCTCCTTGCGCGGCCTCGGCTCCACCGGCGCAAGCCGTTCGCTGGTTCTTTGGGACGGCATTCCATTGAATAGCCCATTCGGCGGCTGGGTCTATTGGACGCGCCTCCCGCCCGACGAATTGGAGCGCGTTGAAGTCTCCGAAAGCGCCGCCACGAGCCTCTTCGGCGACCGCGCCATGGGCGGCGCGATCGCCATGTTCGACCGCGAGCCGAGCCCGCGCCGCCTGAGCTTCGCCTACGAAGGCGGCAACCGCGGCACGAATGAAATCGATGCCGGAGGTTCGTATATCTTCCACGGCCGCTGGGCGCTTTCCGTCACCAGCCGCGACTTCCTGACCAGCGGCTGGTACATCGTGCCGCACTCGATCCAGGGTCCCGTCGACCGGCCCGCCGATGTCGCTTTCGCCGCCGGCACTGTGCGCCTGGATTACATCGGCGCGCGCGATCGCGTCTTCCTGCGCGCCGACGTGCTCGCCGAAGACCGCAATAACGGCACCGTTCTTCAGAAGAACTCCACCGGTACCGGCACGCTCGCCGCCGCCTGGTCTCATCAATCCGATGCCGATACGTTCTCCGCGCTGGGTTGGTACACGATCGAGAACTTCCACGCCACCTTTTCCTCGATCAATGCGGACCGCACTGTGGAACGCCTCACTTCCACCCAAAGCGTGCCCGCCGAAGGCACTGGCGGCGCGGCCTACTGGCGCCACGGCGGCGCGCACTGGGACCTGCTCGCCGGTGGCGACTTCAGTCGCGTTGAGGGCTATTCCAAAGAAGTCTTCTACCCCGGCGGGCCCAAGGTCGCGGGCGGCACGCTGACTCAGGGCGGCGCCTTCGCCCAAGGCGACCTCACCTTCGGCCGCGTGCGTTTTTTCGCCGGTTTCCGCGGCGAGGATGCGGCCAACGGCACGGCCTTCTGGAGTCCCAGCGGCGGCCTGACGGCGGGCTTCGGCCACCTGCGCCTGCGCGCCTCGGCGAACCGCGCCTTCCGCGCCCCGACCCTCAACGAACTCTATCGCGACTTCCGCGTCGGCAACATCGTCACTCTCGCCAATCCCGACCTGCGCCCCGAAACGCTCGCCGGAGCCGAAGCCGGCGCCGACTGGATCGGCCGCCGCACCAGCCTCTCCCTGACGCTCTACCGCGACAGCCTCCATGACCTGATCCTCAACGCCACCCAATCTGTCGCGCCTCTGCTCATCACGCAGGAGCGCGAAAACATTGGTTCGGCTCTCGCCCGCGGCGGCGAAGCGAAGCTCGCCCGCGACCTCGGCCCGCTGCGTTTCGAAGCCGCCTGGCTGCTGGCCGATTCCCGGGTCGCCACCGGCCAGCGGATTCCGCAGGTCGCCAAACAGCAGGGCAGCGCGCAACTCCTCTATCACCGCGGTCCCACGCTGCTCGCCGTTGGAATGAGAGCCAGCGGCCTGCAGTTCGAGGACAATCTGAACGCCTACCTGCTCCCCGGATACGCCGTCTGGCACTTCACCGCGCGCCAGTCGCTACCCCGCGGCTTCGGGCTCAATTGCCAGGTGGAGAATGCCTTCAACCGCGTGATCGTGGCCGGTTACAGCCCCACGCCGCTCGTCGGCGCGCCGCGCCTGGTCCGCGCTGGCCTGCGCTGGACTTTGCCCTAACGGCCTCTTCCCGCACCCGTGCTCCTGAGCCGCGACTGTGTTACCGAGCCGCTACTGTGTTACTGAGCCGTGCCCGCGTTACTGAGCCGCGACTGTCAAGGAGCGGTTCTTCGCGTTGTTCGTGGTGTTACCGAGCCGTGACCAAAGCATTGCGGGACGTCCCCATTCCCCATTTCAGTCCCGCGACCGGCCGCAAGCGCTCCCCGGCCCTCCCACGGTCACGCTATACTCTCAATCAATCTGGTGCAATACGCCCGCCGCCTCACGAGGCCGGCGCGCAGACTGGGATTCCCCCGCTGGGTTCAAACAGCCCGCGGTTCGGCGCCCGGCCACGGATCGGGATGCAGGTTAAAGGAGGGACTACAATGTTGGAGCGACGCAAGGCGAGCGACTATCCACAGGAACTGCTGAATCTCTTCGATCGCTACGTGCACGGCGAACTCGACCGACGCGGCTTTCTCGACCAGGCCCGGCATTTCGCCACCGCGGGCCTGACGGCTGCCGCCATCATGGAGAGCCTGCAGCCGAACTATGCGTGGGCGCAGCAGGTCCCGAAGGACGACAGCCGCTTGAAAGTCGACTATGCGACCGTGCCGTCCCCGGAAGGCAACGGCAGCATCCGCGGCTACTTGGCGCGTCCGGCCAGTTCAGCCGGCAAGCTGCCGGGCGTGCTGGTGATTCACGAGAACCGCGGACTCAATCCCTACATCGAGGACGTCGCGCGCCGTTTGGCCGTGGAAAACTTCATCGCCTTCGCGCCCGACGGTCTCACCAGCGTGGGCGGTTATCCGGGCGATGACGAGAAGGGCGCGCAGGCCTTTCAGAAGGTGGATCGCGCCAAAATGACCGAGGATTTCGTAGCCGCCCTGCGCTGGCTCCAGGCGCGGCCGGACTGCACGCGCCAGGTCGGTGCCGTCGGCTTCTGCTTCGGCGGCGGCATGGCCAATACGCTCGCCGTGCGGATGGGTCCCGACCTCGCGGCGGCCGTGGCCTTTTACGGAATGCAGCCCGCCGTGGCGGACGTCCCTAAAATCAAGGCCGCGGTTCAACTGCACTACGCCTCGCTGGACACGCGCATCACCGCCGGATGGCCGGCCTACGAAGAGGCCTTGAAGGCCAACCACGTCACCTACGCGGGCTACGTCTACGAAGGCGCGCAGCACGGCTTCCATAACGACACCACGCCGCGCTACGACGAACCCGCGGCCAAGCTGGCCTGGCAACGCACGCTGGATTTCTTCAACAAGTACCTGCGCGGTTGAGAGCGCCATAGCGCAATCACTGCGCAATGGATCCCTCCGCAGTTGACACCGCCCCGCCCCAAACCCAAAGCTGGTTGAATCATGCCCACCGGCGCTCCGGCCGCTCCCGTCCCCGAGCCGCACGTCCCATTCGAGTTCGCGCGCCGCCTCGGGCTCTGGGATTCGACCATGGTCGTCGCCGGCTCGATGATCGGCTCCGGCATCTTCATCGTCTCCGCCGAAATGTCGCGCCAGATCGGCAGCCCCGGCTGGCTCCTGGTCGCCTGGCTCGTCACCGCCGCCCTCACCATGTCCGGCGCGCTCTCCTACGGCGAACTCGCCGGCATGATGCCCCGCGCCGGCGGCCAGTACGTCTACCTGCGCGAGTCCTTCTCGCCCCTGTGCGGCTTCCTCTATGGATGGACCCTGCTGCTCATCATCCAGACCGGCACCATCGCCGCCGTCGCCGTCGCCTTCGCCCGCTTCTCCGGCATCTTCTTCCCCGGCATCGCCGAGTCGCGCTACCTCATCGCGCCGATCCACATCGGCAGCACCTACGCCCTCTCGCTTTCCACCGCCCAACTCGTGGGCATCGCCGTCATCGTCTTCCTCACCTGGACCAACAGCCACGGCCTCGAATACGGCCGCATCGTCCAGAACGTCTTCACATCCAGCAAAATCGCCGCGCTCCTCGGCCTGATCGTTGTCACGCTCTTCCTGGGTTGGAACGCCTCCGCCGTGCACGCCAATTTCAGCGATTTCTGGTCGCCCCGCGGCGTCACGCCCATCGCCGCCGGCCTAAGCGCCGCCACGGCCTTCGGACTCTTCGTCGCCTTGTGCGTCTCCCAGGTCGGTTCGCTGTTTTCTTCCGACGCCTGGAACAACATCACCTTCACCGCCGGCGAAGTCCGCGCGCCCCAGCGCAACATCCCGCTCTCGCTGGCCCTCGGCACGTTCCTCATCTCGGCGCTGTACCTCGCGACCAATCTCGGCTACCTCGTCACCCTGCCCCTCGCCGCCATCCAGCACGCCCCTTCTGACCGCGTCGCCACCGCCGCCCTGCAGGCCATCTTCCCCGGACTCGGCGTGCGCCTCATGGCGGCCACCATCATGATCTCCACCTTCGGCTGCATCAACGGACTGGTCCTCGCCGGCTCGCGCGCCTGTTACGCCGTGGCCCGCGACGGCCTCTTCTTCCGCCGCGCCGGCGTGCTCAACAAGGCGCAGGTCCCCGGCTTCGCGCTGCTCGTCCAGGGCGCTTGGGCCGTTCTGCTGATCCTGCCCCGCACCTACGACCCCGCCACGCACACCTATGGCAACCTCTACTCGAACCTGCTCAACTACGTCATCTCGGCCAATCTGATCTTCTACGTCCTGACCATCGCCGCCGTCTTCCGCCTGCGCCTCCTCCGCCCGCAAGCCGAGCGCCCCTACAAGGCCTTCGGCTATCCCCTCATCCCGGCGCTCTACATCCTCGGCACCCTGACCATCCTCATCGTCCTCTTCGTCTACCGCCCCGCCACGACTTTCCCCGGACTGGTGATCGTCCTCCTCGGCATCCCGTTCTATCTCCTGATGCGCCACAACGCCCGCTGACCCCTCCTCGCACGTCTGCATCGTGGGTTACTCTGCATTCGGCGCCAGTGGGCAAGTTTCCGGAAACGCCGTTTACCGTCCACTTGCTCGACATTCCGGCTGCGCGTTCATGGGCAAGTCAGATGACCGGACGCAAGCACGTTTGTCGGTACCAATCCGCAACTCACAGTTGTTTCCGGGTTGCGCGTCAATCGGGAGTTCTCAATACTCGAGCCGCGCTGTACTGATGCTCTCACACGAATATCTGCGCCACGACGGAGTGCCCGGGCCACAATCGATCGGGCCGAGGCCGAGGCATTGCAGGCGAAGGCGCGGCTGGGGTAGGGGCCGCCGCGGCCTGAACGGCGGCATGCGCGTGTGGTATCCTTCATACCCGGATGTTCCTGCTGGCCTTCCTGCGCAGCCCTGCATCCCCGCCCACGCGCGAGGAGTTCGAGCGCACGGCGCTGCCGCACCTGCCGGAGATCTACCGCACCGCGGTCGGACTGTTGGGCGGCAACCGTACGGAGGCCGAAGACCTTTCCCAGGACGTCTTTCTCGAGGCCTGGAAATCGTTCCACCGGTTCGAGCCGGGGACCAATATCCGCGCCTGGCTGCACAAGATCCTGGTGCGCCGGGCGTCGCGCTTCCGCCAGCGGCTGAGCCGACTGCTGCCGTTCGGGAATAAAAATGAGGCGCGCGATGATATACCGGCAGAGGAGATTGCCGTCGAGGTCGAAGTGCCCGACTACCTTTCGGACCGGCAGGTGGTGCAGGCGGTGGCGAACGTCCCGCCGCCGTTTCGCGAGGCGCTGATCCTGGCCGATGTGCGCGGATTCTCCTACCAGGAGATCGCCGGCATGACCGGCGCGCCGATCGGCACGGTGATGTCGCGGCTGAGCCGGGGGCGTAAACTGCTTCGAGAGGGCCTTGCGGCCGTGGCGGGAGAACGCGGCTTAGGAGGCGGGAAATGAACCAGCGCCTCCAACATGCATTCGAAAACGAACCGGTTCCGCGCGATCTGGAAGCCCGGCTGAGGGCGCGGCTGGCGAGGAGCGCGCCGGGCTCCGGCCGAGCTGGCTGGCGGACTGCGCTGGCGGGCGCGGCAGTGCTGGCCGTCGTGGCCGGACTGTGGCAGTACACGGCGCACAAGCGCCTTGACGAGCTGCTGAGAGTGGGTCTGAGCGACCACGTGCACTGCGGCATCGCGGGCGCGTATCCGCACATGAAGCAGCGCCTGGAGATGACGGCGGGGTTGGGGCCGGAGTTCGCGCCGATGCTGCAGCCGGTGATCGACCGGGCCGCTGCCGGCCGCGCGACGCCGGACACGGTGGAGTCGGCGCACCGCTGCACGGTGAACGGGCGGGCGTACGTGCACATCATTCTGAAGCGCGGGGACACGCTGATCTCGGTGATCGTGACGCGGCGGACGGCGGACGAGGCGTTTCCGCGCGGGCTGGCGGCGCGCCTGATCCGCGCGTCGGGAGTCGAACTGCACCAGGAGAGCCTGGAGGGGTACGCGGTGGCGGGGTTCGAGTCCGGCAATTGGCTGGGCTACGTGGTTTCGGGCCTGCCAGCGGCAGAAAACGAGGCTCTGGCGGCGCGGCTGGCGCCGGTGGTGCGGCGATTCGCGCTGTAACCGGACGGCCTGGGTCCGGACAGTTTACATTCCTTTTCGTATGGTCTCGGGAATAACGCGGCCGGCAGGCTGGATATACCCTTGCGGGCCATGAGGCCCGAAATCGCGACGAAAAGGAGATTCCCTTGAGAATACAGGCTAACCTGGCCGGCGGAATGCTGGCGCTTATGTTTCTGGCGGCGACGTCCGCGCCGGCCGTGGATTGGGGAAGGGACACGTTCGTGCTGACCAGCACCAACGACCCGAGTGGTAACCAAGTAGTGGTGTTCCGGTTGACCACGACGGGGACGCCGGCGCTATCGCTGGTAACGATGCTGCCGACCGGCGGCACCGGCGGTGCCGGGGGCAACGCGGGGATCGTACAATTCGACGACGAGATGGGCGCGGTGGCGAACTACGGTTCGAACACCGTCACGGAGCTGGTACGGTACAACGACTCGATCAATACCGCTAAGACGATCAACCTGGCGGCGGGGTGCACGGGGCCGGTGTCGGTGGCGTTGAAGGACTGGCACCTGTACGTCGCGGGCGCGAATTGCGCCGAAAGCCACGCCTGGCCGTCAGGGACCTTGGACGGGACCAAGGTCGCGCTGAGCGACAGCTCGGCCGGGCAAATCGTCGTCGGAAAGACGTGGGCGGGCGTCACGATGAAGTCGGGGACGGTGCAGCAACTGGCGCTGACTTCGTGGGGTGCGCTGGCCGGGACGAGCAGCTCGGTCACGCTGCCCAGCGACGCCAACAACACGCCGCTGGGCGCGGCCTTCTGGGGCGACATTATGGGCTTCAACCCGGCGCACAGCGCGGACAGCTTCGCGCTGGTGGACAAGACTGGCGACGTCTACCCGGTGCTGGGGCCGCAGCCGGCCTATCCGAGCAACGCGCCGTGCTGGCTGGCCAAGGGCGCGGGCAACGTCTGGTACGCCGGAAACTCGCCGGGCAAGGCCGTCTCGATCTTCTTCAGTGACGACCAGGGCGGCGTCTTCTACAAATCCGTTCCCGTGGCAGGGGTGCCGACCGACCTGAGCGTGTCGCCGGACGGCAAGTGGCTGGCGGTGATCTACGCGGCGTCCGACGGCAGCGGCGGGCACGTGGCCGTCTTCTCGATCGATGCGTACGGCGGCCTGACGCTGGCGGCCACGTCGGCGCCGTTGGGCATAGCCAGCTTCAACGGAGTCGCGATCAGCCAGTAGCTCCCGCAGAGCGAAGCAGCGGGCGTTGGCGGATCCTCCAACCCGCCAGCGCCCGAATAACCAACTGCTCACTTCAGGCTGACCCGTTAGCCCGTGTCAGCCTGACCCGTTCGCCGTTCGACAAGCGTTCTGCGAATCGAAGCCGCTGCCCGTAGCCCGATGGAGCCGCGATGGATTTGTGCTTGAGGCCAAGGTTCCAGGCGTCAGGCGTCGGTTCTCCGATCACGCCTTTTGCCAGCCACTGGCGCAGTTCCCGCATACGCCGTTGTCCGATCTGTGCCAACACGCGCGCCTGCGACTCATTCCGGTCAGTCTTCCCAAAGCGCACTGCGGGCGGGGCTTTCACGCCGAAGCGTTGCGATACGCCTCCAGTAAGTCCTCCAGCGTCACCTCGCCCAAAACTCTGGTAATGTCGCGCCGGTCAACCACCGGCAGCACGCTCAGATTGAACTGGCCCAGCCGGTGCAGCACGATGTCTGCCGGCTCGTCGGGGTGCAAATGTACCGTCTCATTGAGCACTTCGCTGCGAACAACGCTTGCCACTGCCGTCTCGCCCGCACCCTTGTGCAGCGCCTCGTCGAGGTCGGCGCCATGCGCGATGCCGAGCAGAGTTCCGTTTTCCCCGACGAGGCAGTCGCCTTCCGGCACCAACTGGCGCGCGACGGCAATCGATGTGGAGCGGCGCAGCAGAATCGCCGGGCTGCGCATCGCATCGCCGACCAGCAGGTCCGGCTCCTGGCGTTGCCCTTTGGCGAGCGGCAGGTGCACGCCGTCCTGAATGGCCAGTGCCTCATAGATCGGGGTGTGGCTGAAGGCCCGCGCGACCGCATACGCCACCAGATTCGAGATCATGAGCGGCACGATGATGTTATAGTCCCGGGTCAGCTCGAAGATCATCACGACCGACGTGATGGGGCTGCGTATGATGCCCGCGAACGTGGTGCCCATGCCGACCAGCGCGTAAGCGCCTGCGGGCGCGGTGGTGGCCGGCAGCCAGCCGTGCAGCACCGAACCGAAGCCGCCGCCCAGCATCGCGCCCAGAAACAGACTGGGCCCAAAGATGCCGCCGGCATTGCCGGAACTGTAGCAGACCACGGTCGCCGCGAGTTTCAGAAACAGCAGAATGAACATCGCGGAGCCGCTGAGGGCGCCGTGGAGGGAAAGTTCGACGGCGGCGTAACCGGCGCCGAGCACGTCCGCGCTGTAGAGTGCCAGCACGCCGGCTGTTAGCCCGCCCGTTGCCGGCTGGAACGCCAGCGTCCACTTCGGCAGGCGCCGGTACCTCAGCCGCAGCCACAGCAACGACGAAGTGAAGAGCACCGATACGCAGCCTCCGGCAACGCCGAGCAGGGCATAGAAAAGGAATTCGGAAGGGTGCACCAAGCTGTAGGAAGGAACGTGGAACAGCGGAGCGTCGCCAAGGAACAGGTGCAACACCATCCACGAGGTCGCCGCGCCGATGACCACCGAGCCGAGCACCCGCGCGTTGAGATCGCCCAGCAGTTCCTCCAGCGTAAAAAGGACCGCGGCCATCGGCGTGTTGAAGGCCGCCGCCAGCGCCGCTGCCGCGCCGATTGGCACCAACGCCTGCACGTCGCGCGTTTCCAGCCGGGCCTTGCGCGCCAGGAACGACGCAATCCCGGCGCCGATCTGCACCGACGGCCCCTCGCGGCCCAGGGCGACACCGCCGCCGAGGGAGAGGGCGCAGCAGAAGAACTTGCCGAACGCGGTCTTCAGGCCGATGTGTCCACCACCGGCAATCAGGGCCGCTTTGGTCTGTGGGATGCCGCTGCCGCGCGCGTTGGGAAA